>Ga0209480_10001162_pt1 | contig 19459 bp, 15 predicted proteins | sample JI61114C2DNA_FD_187501 | JGI IMG/M metagenome (GOLD analysis project Ga0209480, IMG submission 187501) | Wastewater effluent complex algal communities from Wisconsin, to seasonally profile nutrient transformation and Carbon sequestration -... | ecosystem: Engineered > WWTP > Effluent > Algae... | reverse complement strand
GACCGGGAATACGGTATACCTTGCCGGAGGTGAAAACAGCAGGCAAACAACAGCACAATTTCTTTCATTGAACCTCAGCAACATCAAAGCGGGCTGGATAAAGCTGGCTGATATTCCTCATCCTGTATCACATACTGTACTGACCGCTGTAACCGGTACTACGGGTAACCGGATTTATCTGAGTGGCGGACGGAAGAAAAACAATAACGGAATCAGTGATCTGTTCAGTGAGGTATTTGCTTATGATATCGCTGCAAATACCTGGGATCAAAAAAAATCACTTCCTTATCCATTAAGTGCCGGAACCGGCCTCTTTCATAATTCAAACAGTTTTCTTTTGTTTGGCGGGGATAAAGGAACAGTATTTCATCAGGCAGAAACGCTGATTGCTGCAATAAACACAGAAAAAGACACAATGAAGAAAAACGGGATGATTCGGGAAAAAATCAACCTCCAGTCATCACACCCCGGCTTCAGCAGGGAGGTACTCCGTTACGATTTAAATAACGATACCTGGATGGCAGCTGGTACAATTCCCTATGAAACACCAGTGACCACAACGGCCGTGGAAACGAGCAAGGGAATCATTATTCCTTCCGGGGAAATACGGGCCGGTGTACGCTCACCAAAAATCCTGAAACTATTAATACGGCGTAAAAAGAAATGACCAGGTCAACCAAATACCCATGGATGGTGGTGGCCTTACTCTGGGTAGTGGCCTTGCTGAACTATATGGACCGTCAGATGCTCAGTACCATGAAACCCTCCATGCAGGCAGACATTCCTGAATTACAATCGGCGGCCAATTTTGGATACCTCATGGCCATCTTCCTGTGGATCTACGGTTTTATGAGTCCTTTATCAGGTATGATTGCGGATAAAGTAAACAGGAAGTGGCTGATCGTTGGCAGCTTGTTTGTCTGGAGCGCAGTCACTTTCGCGATGGGATATGCATCAACCTTTAACCAGTTATATTGGTTAAGAGCAGTGATGGGGGTCAGTGAAGCCTTGTATATCCCTGCCGGACTTTCACTGATTGCAGATTATCACTCCTCAAAAACAAGATCACTGGCCGTTGGTATACACATGACCGGCCTTTATATGGGCCAGGCCCTGGGTGGATTCGGCGCCACCATTGCAGATAATTTCTCCTGGCAACAGGCTTTTCATTCTTTTGGAATTATTGGCATCGTTTATTCAGTCGTGCTGATCTTATTTTTAAGAGAAAAAACGGTTCCGGATGAACCCATCACAGATGCGATCAACCCTCTCAAAAACAAAACCCCGTTGCTGAAAGGACTGGGCCTGTTGCTGACCAATATTTCTTTCTGGATCATCCTTTTTTACTTCGCCGTACCCAGTTTGCCGGGTTGGGGAGTCAAAAACTGGTTGCCTACTTTGTTCTCCGAAAACCTGGGGATTGACATGAGTAAAGCCGGCCCAATCTCCACGATTACCATTGCCTGCTCTTCATTTATAGGGGTGATCTTTGGCGGAATACTATCCGACCGATGGGTGCAAAAAAATCTCCGGGGGAGAATTTATACCAGTGCCATCGGACTAGCCCTCACGATACCCGCCCTGATACTGATCGGCTATGGCCATTCTTTACTGCATATTATTGGCGCTGCTTTCTGTTTTGGTTTTGGATTTGGGATGTTTGACGCCAATAACATGCCGATACTCTGCCAGTTTGTTTCCAGAAAATACCGGGCCACGGCTTATGGCCTCATGAATATGGTTGGGGTGTTTGCCGGGGCATTTATTACTGATTTATTAGGCAAGTCGACAGACAAAGGAAACCTGGGTAAAGATTTTGCGATGCTGGCCGGTATCGTATTGGTGGCCTTACTCATTCAGCTTTTCTTTCTGCGGCCAAAATCGAATGATTTTACCGAATAAAAAATAAAGGCTATGGCATATACTTCTGAAGATTTACGGTCACTGAAGGAATTTTATTCCAGCCAGCTACTTACGAATACAGTTCCTTTCTGGTTCCCCCGTTCATTTGATACGGAGTATGGCGGCTTTTTACTCATGCGGGATGCGGATGGTTCGCTGATTGATGATGATAAAGCCGTATGGATCCAGGGAAGGGCTACCTGGTTGCTTTCCACGTTATACAATACGGTGGAACAAAAACCCGAATGGCTGGAAGGCGCCCGGCTCGGATATGAATTCCTGAATAAATACTGTTTTGATACCGACGGACAAATGTTCTTCCATGTAACACGTGATGGAAGACCGATCCGCAAACGGCGCTATTTTTTCTCCGAAACTTTTTATGTGATAGCCGCGGCGGCCTATGCAAAAGCAAGTGGCGATGAAGAAGCAGCCAATAACGCCCGGCGTGTTTTTGGCAAGTGTATTGAATTTGCCACCACTCCCGGATTACTGACACCCAAGTACACGGACACCCGTCCCGCCAAAGGAATCGGCGTACCCATGATCATGATGAACACGGCGCAGCAGCTTCGGGAAACCATTGGTGATCCGCGTTGCGATGAATGGATTGATAAATGGATAACAACCATTGAAACCGATTTTGTAAAAGATGATATTAAATGTGTGATGGAGCAGGTGGCGCCCGATGGCAGCATTATTGACCATATTGACGGACGAACACTCAATCCCGGACATGCCATTGAAGGTGCCTGGTTTATCCTGCATGAAGCTAAAAAACGGAACAATGATCCCCGCCTGATCAACCTGGGTTGCCGGATGCTTGACTATATGTGGGAAAGAGGCTGGGATAAGGAATACGGCGGGATATTATATTTCCGGGATGTATACGACAAACCGGTACAGGAATACTGGCAGGATATGAAATTCTGGTGGCCGCATAATGAAGTGATCATTGCCACCTTGTTGGCTTACTTAATGACCGGTGATCAGAAATATGCGGAATGGCATAAGCAGGTACATGACTACTCCTACCAACATTTTCATGATAACAAAAACGGAGAATGGTTTGGCTACCTGCACCGGGATGGCAGCATCGCCCAAACGGCTAAAGGAAATTTATTCAAAGGGCCTTTCCATCTGCCCAGGCAGGAATGGTATTGCATGCAACTGCTGAAAGAATATATAAAATGACATGAAAGCCATTTTCTTCATATGGTTACTACTGCCCCTGCCGGCGCTTTCGCAATTAGAGATGGGGAAATACTTTTCCGGAAATATGATGTTGCAAAGGGACGAACCGATACCGGTCTGGGGCAAAGCTGCACCCGGAAGTATTGTTGAAGTAACCTTGGGCAACCTGACCCGTAGCATTGTGGCAGCCAGCGACTCTACCTGGAATCTGCAGCTGCCTGCACAAGCAGCCAACCATCAACCCCAATCGTTGAAGATAAGCAACGGGGATACGGCCGTACAGTTTAACAATATCCTGATAGGTGATATCTGGATCTGCCTCGGACAAAGTAATATGGAGTGGCCGATGATCCGGGAGAAGCATTACCCGGAAGAGATAAAGAACAGCCTTCAGCCGCTTCTCCGGTTTTATAATCCTACGTATGCGGGTAAAAATATTTTCGGAACAGGCTTTTCTGATTCCGTGGCTGCATTGCTTACAGCCGGGCGTTTCTACAAAGGAACCTGGCAAACCTGTGACAGCAGCAGTTTCAAAACCATGAGTGCGGTGGCTTACTATTTCGGCAAACAGTTAACTACTGAATTGAATATTCCCGTTGGACTGATCCATCTTTCCATCGGCGGGGCGCCGCTTGAAACATTCATTGATGTAAAGACCCTGCTTCCCAGCAAACAGTTTGCGGCTAAAGTAAAAGATGACTGGCTTAAGAACAATGCATTACCAGTATGGATAAGAGAAAGAGGGAAGCAGAATACTGGCAACATAACCAATGTACCGGCTGATGAATATGGAAAGAATCATGCATTCAAACCCGGATTTGCCTTTGAAGCAGGCATAAAGCCCTTATTGCCGATGCCGGTAAAAGGGATCATCTGTTACCAGGGAGAAAGCAATGCCCAGGAAATGGAAAGAGTAATGGAATATGGCAAATTAACTGCATTAATGGTGAATGATTACCGGAAAAAATGGAAGAAGCCAGCGCTTCCATTTTATTTTGTACAGCTTTCATCCATCGATTCGGTCAACTATAAAAGTCAGTTATGGCCCTTGTTCAGGGATGAACAACGAAAAATGATGCAACTGATTCCCCATACCGGTATGGCGGTGAGCAGCGATATTGGGGCAAAAAACGATGTGCACCCGACGAATAAAAAAGTGGTAGGTGAACGACTTGCCCGTTGGGCACTGAGTAAAACCTATCATAAAAAACTGCTGCCCTCCGGTCCACTGCCTTTGAAAGCAAGCTATGAAAACGGCAAAGTCATCCTCACTTTTAATTATCCAGGAACCCGCTTACAGACAAGCGATGGAAATAGTGTCAGGGGCTTTTCAACAGATGGGAATCAGGACTGTACGGCATACATTGAAAATGAAAAAGTGATTATCCCGGTTGAAACCCGTCCTGCATACGTGTATTATGGCTGGAAACCTTTTACAGCTGCCAATCTGATAAACGCCGAAGGATTACCGGCCTCCACCTTTAAAATTAAAGTACAATGAAAAAAATAATTTTACTTTACTCCCTAAGCCTTTTTTGTCTTCTCTCTACAGTGGCACAGGAAAAAGTTCCGGTGTTTACTTCCGGCACTGAAGGACATAAAAGTTACCGGATACCTGCCATCATAAAAATTCCCAATGGCGATCTGCTGGCGTTTTGTGAAGGACGGGTTAATGGCAGCGGCGACTTTGGTGATATCAATATCGTTTTGAAAAAAAGCCATGACCACGGAAAAACCTGGTCAACCCTGGAAACCATTGTGGATGCAGACAGTCACCAGGCAGGCAACCCTGCGCCAGTCGTAGACCTGACTGACCCTGCCTATCCGGATGGAAGAATTTTCTTGTTTTATAATACCGGCAATAATCATGAAGGAGAAGTCAGGAAAGGAAAAGGCCTTCGTGAAGTATGGTATAAAACCTCAGCAGACGGAGGTAAGACCTGGAGCCCTGCTGTTAATATCACTACGCAAGTACATCGCCCGAAACAACCCCAGGTGAATGCAGCCTACAATTTTACGCAAGACTGGAGGAGTTATGCCAATACTCCCGGGCATGCATTGCAGTTGGCAGGCGGTCAATACAAAGGACGGATATATATTGCAGCCAATCACTCTGCTGGTGCCCCTAAAGGACGGTTTGAAGATTACTTCGCCCATGGTTTCTATACCGATGATCATGGCCAAACTTTTCGTTTAAGCGAGACCATTCAATTACCCGGAGGCAACGAAGCCACCGCTGCCGAAATCTCCAATAACGGATTACTATTGAATGCCAGGAATCAAAAAGGGGATGTACGGGCCAGGATAGCAGCCAGAAGTACCGATGGAGGGCAAACCTGGAAGAGTATAGTCTTTGATAAAAATCTGCCTGACCCGGTTTGTGAAGGCAGTATCCTGAATATTGGTATTAAAAAACGGAAACACCTGCTTGCTTTTTGCAATGCGGCGGATACCGCAAAAAGAAACAACCTGACCCTGCGCATCAGTTATGATGAGGGCCACACCTGGGCCAAAAGTATACCGCTGGATAAATCGGAGGATGGAAAGAAAGACTTTACGGCTTACTCGGATATCGTTAAGGTCAGTAAAAAAGAAATAGGCGTTTTATATGAAAGGGATGGCTACTCGCAGATTGTTTTCACCCTGGTCAACTGGAAAAAATAACCATGCGGATGAAAAACCGGATAAAAAAAATACTGATTGCCGCTGTTTGGTTGCTTTCAGGAACCGTTTATGCACAAAGGGATACAATTTCATTAAATACCGGATGGGTTTTTAGTATTGATAAAAAAGGAGAAGGCGTCAGCAACAAATGGTTTGCAGAACCCCTGCCCAATGCCAGATCCGTAGAGCTTCCCCATACCTGGAATATTGAAGCCGAAAGCGAAAATCATTACGGATGGGGTTGGTATCAGCGAAAACTGGAGATCCCGGCCAACTGGAAAAATAAAAATGTGGTAGTGCGGTTTGGCGCCATTAATCACAGTTCGTTCATCTACCTCAATGGGGAAAAGATCGGGGAGCATATTGGCGATGGCTTCAACTCGTTCACGTTGAATTTAACGGGCAAACTGAGATATGGAAAAGAAAATATCCTTACCATAGCGGTGAATAATGACTATGGAAGAAACAAAGTTCCCTTTGGCAGTTCATTCGACTGGCCCAACGATGGTGGCCTGATCCGTAAGGTCATGTTGATTGTCAGTGACCGGCCCGCTGCGGATTATATTCGTGTTACGCCGGCACTGAATGTCAAAACGCATGAAGGAAAGTTGAGCATCAAGCTTGGATTTACCGGGCTGAAAGACAGCAGTCAACTCCAATTGGCGATTACCATAACGGAGGAAAACCAGCGGACACAGCAGACTATTTACCAACGGACACAAAAACCAGGCTGGCAAAATAATGAAGCGGTTGTTGATATCGTATTGCCCAAAATAAACCCCTGGCATTTTGACCGGCCGGATCTTTACCGTATTGACGTACGTGTAGTGTCTGGCAAAAAAATAAGTGATCATATTTCCACCACCACCGGATTCAGGGAAATCCTTTTTACCGGGGGAAAAACCTGGCTGAATGGCGAATATATCAGACTGATGGGGGTCGAATGGACCGCCGGCAGCAATCCGGATTATGGTTTTGCAGAAACCGATTCGGTTATACTCAGCCAATGCAGATTAATGAAAGAAGTAAATGCCATTTTTACCCGCCAGCATTTCCAGCAGGATGAATTATTTTATGATTTTTGTGATCGTAAGGGAATACTGATACAACAGGAAGTCCCGCTTTGGGGGCCGGAGACACCGGCTAACGATACGATCCGGCATATTGCCTTACAGCAAATGGAGCGGATGATCTTAAATAATCATAACCATCCCAGTATTTTTTCCTGGGGTACCGGCAATGAATTGCGGGGCAGGGATCCGGATATAAAAAAGCTGATTACAGAACTGATTGCGAAGGCCCGTGCCATAGACCCTTCCCGTTACACGGCCTATGTAAGTAATACCCTCACCAGCAGTTTCTATAATCATCCCCGTTTTATACCCGATGCCGCAAACGACGGCGATTATATCATGATGAATGAATACGGGGGAAGTTGGTGGGATATACCTGTCGGACAAATACATGCATACCTCGACAGTGTCCACCTGAGTTACCCGGATAAACCTTTCTTCATTTCCGAGTTCGGGCTTTGTGAGCCCAACTTTAAAGGCGGGGATCCACGACGTATTGAAGACCTGATCTACCATATGGCGATTTATGAGAGTAAACCCTATGTGGAAGGGGCCATTTACTTCGACTTGACGGATTATCGTACCCATTATCCCGGCACCCCCGATAAAAACAAATACCGGAGGAGGATACATGGCGTTTATGATATGTACGGCCAACCCAAACCCTCTATGAAAGTGCTGAGAGAGTTGTCTTCACCGGTTGAAATACAATCTGTTCACCAATGGAAAAAAGGGAAGTTAACCGTGGCCGTTTATGGCAGTCTTGGCCTGCCGCAACATACCGTGAAAGGATACAAACTCTATGTTACTGACAGTACGGGCGATTATACGAAAACTAAAGCGTACGAAATTCCGGATCTGAAACCCGGAGAACGTAAATATGTGGAAACAGACGATCTATTGAATGGGAAAGGCATCATTACCGTTGTAAGGCCGACAGGTTTTGTTGTGTCCCAAAAATCGTTTTACTGAAATGAAACAGTTTATATATACCCTGACAGTCGCTTTTTCCCTGCTGGTAGCAAACCGGAGCTGGTCGCAGGTAAACCCGCCAATATTTCCGGACTCCATGTTTTCCACCTATTATCATCAGCGGGTTTCGCTGTTCAGAAATTTACCACAGACAAAAGACGATATTATTTTCCTGGGCAACAGTATTACGGATGGCGGGGAGTGGAGTGAACAGTTTGCGGACCTGAAAATAAAAAACCGGGGTATCAGTGGCGATATCACGGCCGGGGTGCTAAATCGGCTGGATGAAGTGTATTCCAGGAGGCCAGCTAAAGTATTCCTATTAATAGGGACGAATGACCTTGCGAGAAATCTTTCACCGGACAGCGTTACAAAAAACATTTTCAGGATAGCGACATTGCTACATGAAAAATCACCGTTCACAAAACTCTATGTGCAGTCCGTTTTCCCCGTAAATGAACAATTCGGTAAGTTTTCGGGGCACACGTCAAAGAAGCAGCAAATCATCGAAACGAATCAATTGTTAAGGAGGCATGCTGCACAATACAACTATCAATACACCGATGTGGGTTCCGCGCTGAGCGACAGTACCGGAAGATTAAGCGCCGCCTATACGAACGATGGACTGCACCTCACCGGTCCCGGGTATTTGAAATGGAAAGAAACCATTTTTACACGCGTTTATGATTTACCGGCACTCATCCCCCGGCCAACCATTCTCCAATGGAACCACGAAAAAGTTGATTTGACCAGCTTTAATTTCATTGTTGCGCAAAATCCGCTGCTGAAACAGGAAGCCCTGTTCCTACAATCGTTATTTACAAAGCACAAAACAGCTATCCGCATTACCAGCACGCCCCCGTTGTCCGGACATTTTATCCGGCTGATGATAAACCCGGAAATTAATAATAAGGAAGGTTACCGGATGTCGGTTAAGCCGGACGGCATACTGATAGCAGCAAAAACGGCAACCGGTATCTTTTATGCCATCCAGACATTGCAGCAATTAATTACCGGAAAACAGTTTCAATGTGCGGAGATCAGCGATGCACCGGCATTTCCATACCGCGGCTTTATGGTGGATGTGGGGAGAAATTTTCAAACCACCAAACAACTGAAACAGCAAATTGAGGTGATGGCGGCGTATAAATTAAATGTCTTCCATTTTCACCTGACGGAAGATATTGCCTGGCGGCTGCAGAGTAAGCAATTTCCGCAGCTGACCGATGCAAAACATATGCTGCGCAATGCCGGAAAATACTATTCAATTCCGGAAATGAAAGAGTTGATCGCGTATTGCCGGCAACGGCATATCACCCTCATACCGGAAATCGATATGCCCGGTCATAGTGCGGCCTTTAAAAGGGCCATGGGAGTGGATATGCAAACAGAGAAAGGAATGAAGATCTGTAAAAATATACTGAGGGAATTATGCCTGGAGCTGGATGTACCGATCGTCCATATTGGAGGAGATGAAGTGAAGATCGTCAATAAAGATTTCCTTCCCCAGATGACAGCCCTGTTACAATCACTCGGCAAAAAAGTGATTGCCTGGGACCCCGGCGGATCTGTACCGGAAGGAACCTGGCTGCAAATGTGGATTGGTACGGCAAAACCAAAAGACCGGTTTCCCGCCATTGATTCGAGGCATTTATACCTCAATCATTTTGATCCGTTGGATGGAGTAGCGGCCACTTTTAATCACATGATTTGTGATGTACCGGTTAGTGATGAAACCAAAACAGGGTCTACTCTTTGCAACTGGCCTGACCGGAGAGTGGCCAAAGAGGAGGACCTTATCACCATGAATGCGGTTTACCCGGTCATGCTCACCTTTGCCGAACGCTGTTGGCAAGGTGGTGGCTGGAAAAACTATTTATCTGATATCAGCATACCAGGTACTGAGCGATATATTGCTTTTGAGGAATTTGAAAACCGGTTACTGGAACACAAATCCCTTTATTTTAAAAACATGTCCTTCCCCTATGTCAGGCAAACGAATATAGAATGGCATTTGCTGGGGCCGTTTGACAATAAAGGAAACACAGAAATGGCTTTCGCACCTGAATCCACTGCTTTTGCAGATACTGTACAATTAACCAGGTATCCTTCGGTTTACGGAGGCAGCATCTGGCTCAGGCATTTCTGGCATCCGATGATCCAATCCCATTTAGAAAACCCGGAGGACAGTGCTACTTACTATGCGATAAGAAAAATCTGGAGCGATAAAGAAGGGATTAAAAAACTGTGGATTGGGTTCAATGATTTATCCCGTTCGACCGCCACGGATTCGCCACCAGCTAACGCCTGGGATGAGAAAGGAAGCGCCTTATGGGTGAATGGCAAAAAAATCCCGGCACCCGAGTGGAAACGGGCCGGTCAAAAAGGAGATCAGGAAATTCCTTTAACCGATGAGGGATTTGCCTACAGGGAACCAGTTATGATAAACTTCCATAAGGGCTGGAATATCGTGCTGGTAAAAGCCCCGGTGGCCTCTTTCATTGGTAAAGACTGGCAAAACCCTGTAAAGTGGATATTTACAGTGGCCGTGGCAGCGGAATAAACTGAAAAAACCAAAGTAATAACCTCAAAACCCGCCTAAAATCAAATCAGGAATAGTTTTACATTCATATTAAAGAGACATCTTCTACTTCGTGATAATTAGCGTATAGTTTAAATATATACCGCTGCAAGTAGTGATAATACAGCTTCATTTGGCGTCATCTTCAAGCAATTTTAACTAATACTACGGAAAACAGTACTCTTTTAAAAGCTATGAATAGCTGATTATCAATATATAAAAGAATTTTTCGTTATATATACTGGGCGCATATGACTAAAGTCATATATACATGAATAATCTTGTTCTAATTTAGTTTGTGAATATTCACTAACATTAAAAATTAAAAAAATGACTGGAAAGAATAACATGTCGATCGGGTTTCTTACCATGGGAGCCTTCATGGCTTACGGATTCCTTCTCATATACTTAAGAGATTTTGCCCCAGATAAAGCAGAATGGGTAAACTCTTACAGCACAGGAAAACATTTTGAAAGCAGACTTGCGCATGTGCATGGGAATCTGTTCGCATTTCTGAATATTCTCATTGGCTACTTATTGCTGCATTATGCAGATAAAATCCGTTCTGCAAAAATGATTTCAATACTTGCGTTGACTGGTTTGCTGATGCCTGCCGGAATTTTAGCAGAAGTATATTTTAAAGCACCACCCGCTTTTGTGTTGTTGGGCGCTATTTCGATGACTACTTCAGTAATATGGCTTGGTGTATCCCTTTATAAAATGAAATTATATACTAAATGAGGGAAAGACAACTCGAAATTATTCAGGCAGCCGGTGACATCCTAACTGAGTCCGGTTTAGCGGGCCTCACAACTAAAAATCTTGCACTTAAAATGGGGTTCGCAGAAAGTGCCTTGTATCGTCATTTTAAAGATAAGGAAGAAATTATCATTACGATGTTACATTACCTGGCTAATGAAATGGATGACCGGCTTTCCGTTTGCTGTGCTAATTATGACGACCCCGGGCAGAAATTAAGAGTACTGTTCAATGATCAGTTTACATTTTTTGAAAATAATCCCCATTTCCTTGTTGCCGTATTCGCAGAAGGCTTACTCGAACAAAGCAAAAAGGTAAATGAAGCAATTTTTAAATTGATGGCCATTAAAAAAAAGCATCTTCTGCACATCATCAGGGAAGGGCAACTGAATGGAAATTTTGAATCTTCTGTGAATGGTGATGATTTAGTACAGATTCTTATGGGAAGTTTTCGGCTGCAAATGCTACAATGGCGAATAACAAATTTTTCATTCAACATTGTATCGAAAGGAAATCTGTTTATGGAAAGTGTATTCCAATTAATAAAAAAACAACCAACTTCAAATGAGTCTTCTGTTAGATTCGCTTAAAACCCTGATCGCAATTCTTCTTCTATTATTTGCTTTAATAACTCTTTTCCTGAGCAGCTCTGTAATTTTTGATCTTTTTGACATACGAACCAGAGAAGGAAATTTTGTTTTCATTGTAGTTTGGGCAAATTTTATAACCGCCTTCCTATACTTGTTTGCGGCATATGGGTTATGGCTAAAGAAAATATGGACAGTACCTGTACTTGTAGCAGCTATAATTATTCTTGCCGCAGCTTTCTTCGCATTACTAATTTATATCAAGCAGGGTGGTTTTTTTGAGACCAAAACTATAAGTGCTTTATTCATCCGTATCGGACTTACGTTATCCTTCACATTCGCCTCATATTTTATAATTAAAAATATTAAAAATTGAAAAAAAACATCCTGCTGATCCCTGCCGTACTTCTGCTTCATGTAGCATGTAACAACCCTGAAGAAAAGAAAACAGGTACTCATGAAAACCATCTGAAACAAGACAGAAATGAACAGCAAATAAAAATGGAAGGTCATGACAATCAAACAGTTAAAGTATTGCTAGACAATGGAAAAAAATGGAAGGCTAATACAGAAACAGTGGCTGGTATAAACGAAATGTCATCTCTTGTGATGGGCGGAATTACTGGTAAGTTAAACGCGGCGGAGATTTATGACACCTTGCAGTTTACTTTCAAAAGCATATTTGATAAATGCACCATGACCGGGGAATCACATAACCAGTTGCACAACTATTTGATTCCGCTGAAAGACGATTTAACGAAATTAAAAACAAGTAAGACTAATATTGCAATACTCAAAGAAATGCATAAATACCTGTTAACATTTAAAAAATATTTCGAATGAACCTCAAAGCCATATTTCAGGATAATAAACTGATTCAAACAAAAAAAATATTTTCCGCTGCCGAAGGAGTAATAGTAATTCATATCAGCGCTGGCAGCAGTTTAAAAGAACATATTACTACAATACCCGCATTATTAGTATGTGTTGCAGGAGAGGTCATATTTGAGAATGACAGGTCCGAATCAGAGCGGATGATTGCCGGCGAGTTTATCAATATTGAACCAAACATGAAACATTGGGTACTTGCAGAAAATGAAAGCACTTTATTACTGATTAAATAGAAATTCATTATTTGAACAACGAAGAATTACTGCTGGCACAGATAAAAATGAATCATTAAATTTTAACACCTCCGGAAACGATGTATACTGACGGATATTTATTCTGGCTTTGGGTGTAATCAGAGCGCGGGTTTCGGGAAGTAATTTTTGCAAGTTATAGTACAACAGAACTTTTATATCGTTTACATCTGATAAGCGCTAAGCATTTCTTACCTGGTAATCCAACAGTTAACAGTGATGCATACAGAATATTCAAATTACCAAATCGGCATTGAATGAAAATATCAGTCAGAAAATACCCATTATTGATTTTAGTGCTTATTTTATTTATAATCAGCAATGGTAAAACAGCAGGGCAACAGAATAAACTTAATTCATTCCAGGTTCTCTGGGATAATGATTTCCTTAATATTCGTGGAGACGGAACAGACAGGTACTACACCAATGGCATTCGCCTTGATCTATTTTATTTAAAAAAGCAAAAAACAAAGTTTCCCTCATCACTGCTGCTTAATATTTCAAATGATAATAATAATATCTTCAGTTGGGGACTAGCCCAATCCATGTTCACCCCGAGAAATATTAGTTACCCGGATATTCAATATAATGACCGGCCTTACTCGGGTGCATTATTTGGCATTCATTCACTTCAATCTACACATAGTGGCAAAAGAACGAGAGTAAACACCGAAATCCGTTTTGGAGTAATCGGACCACTTAGTTTTGCTAAAGAAACCCAAACATGGGTGCATAATGCCTTTAATTACACAAAGCCACTTGGATGGCACAATCAGGTACCAACTGACATAATTCTAAATTATAATATCAACATAGAGAAGCAACTGCTTTATCCATCGCGAAATTTACTGGTTACCGGTATAATTGAAACGTACAATGGCACAGTATATAATGCAGCGGGCGCAGGCTTTATGCTGAAATTGGGTAAATTCCAGAATTACCTGGAAGAATATTTCATACCTATTAAAAAGAGGGATATTCCCTTTCAATTATATCTATTTATGAAACCTGCGATAAGGGTTGTTCTGAGCAATGCATTGCTGCAGGGAGGGTTACTAAACCAGATCTGGGCTCAAAATACAGGTTATACACTAAATAAAGACATTATTGAGCGTCTCCTTCCACTTTACGATGCAGGCGCAACTCTGGTTTTGCCAGCGTTTTCTCTAACCATCAGTCAAAAATTTATTGGTCCGGAATTTAAAGGACAGTACACACAAGAGTTTGGAAATCTAACGATGAAATTTAAATTATAAAAAATCTTGGTGATCGTTTAGCGGTAAGAAAGAAATAAATCTTTCCCATGCCAGAAAGATGATTATTTACTTTCCTTCATTTACGGGTTGGTTGTTTGCTATTCAGTCCAACCAACTCTCCGTAGCAAAACATACTTAAAGAGAAGCTTACTGATCACGTTTCACAAATTCTTAAATATCATCCACTTCAATAAATGCTGTTAACTACGCTTTCTCTTACAACTGATGCTACATATAGGATACCAAAATCCCATTGGGTCAATCTCATTCACATTATTATATAGGAAGGATATCTATATAATAACAATCGTTTGTTCGTAAACGTAATATTATTTCTTTAGGTGTAAACTCTTACTTTTGTTTCAAATTCAATGACATGAAATCTTGGTTAAGACTCCTGATCACAGTCGTGATAACGGGCATGATAAGCATGCACACGTCACCGGCTAAAGCCCAATGTGGCCTGGCCCCCACTTCCGGCACCACCACCATTACTGCTGCAAACACGATCATCAACTCCTATTATCCCGGTACCGGTAACCCGGTTAGCGGTACCATTTCATTGGTAGTTGGAACCATTAATGCAGCCGGAAGCGCTACTCCGGTTGCGGCCGGCGATCTGATCCTGATCATTCAAATGCAGGGCGCGGATATCAACAGCACCAATACCAACAGCTATGGGGATGGCGTAAGCAGTGCCACTGCCTCCGGTTACCTGAGCACAAATCTGTATGCAGGTTATTATGAATACGCGAATGTGGCGAGCGTGGCCGGTACCACAATCAATCTTACGTACCCGCTGATCAATAACTACTATACCCGTGCCTTTTCTGCGGGCAACAGTATCCGCAGTTACCAGGTGATCCGTGTTCCCCGATACTATAACCTGGTCATTAATGCGTCTTCATCCATTACCGCTGCTGCCTGGAATGGAACTTCAGGAGGAGTGATCGTGGTGGATGCCACCAACCTGCTGACGTTTACCAACAGTACTTCAGTAATTACAGCTACAGGTCTTGGATTCAGAGGCGGTGGCGGTAAACAATTTGGCGGCGCCACTGCAGGTAACACCAATGGGGCTGGTGCCATTACGAATACTGATTACCGTTGGAATTCAGCGGCCACCACGGCCGCTAATACAACCGGCGGATCGAAAGGAGAAGGGATTGCAGGTACACCCAGGTATATTCCAAATACCGGAGCCAGTACCACCACTACGGGCACCCTGGAGGGATATGTTGATGGCTGTATGGGTTGGGGCGCTCCCGGCAATGCCGGTGGTGGCGGTACCGATGGAAGTCCGGGCGCCAACGAATATAATCCAGGTGGCGGCGGCGGTGCAAATGGGGGTGCTGGTGGTAAAGGGGGAGCTGGTTGGGAAGACGGTCTTAACAATCCCAATACTTACCCGACTGGTGGTTATGGCGGCAGTGCCTTTTCTCAATATGCACTTTCCCGGCTGATCATGGGCGGTGGAGGTGGTGCCGGCACCGGCAATAACAGCAACGCCAGTACAGAATATTTCTGCAGCGGAGCTTCAGGAGGTGGAATTATCATCGTCAGGGCTAACGCCTATAGCGGTGCCGGACAGGTGATTGCGAACGGTGCTACGGCCACGAATATTACTACCGGCGGGCAAACAGATGCTGCCGGCGGCGGGGGTGCAGGTGGTACTATCATACTGGTAACCACAACCGGCAATACCGGTATCAGCAATCTTACCGCCACAGCCACCGGTGGGAATGGCGGTGATATGACAACCCATTTTTCACACGGCCCCGGCGGCGGCGGCGGCGGTGGTATTATTTATACCAACGGAACACTTGCCAGTTCCAATGTAAATGGTGGAACCAACGGCAGAACCCGTACCTGTTGTAGTGCCGCAAATCCATTAACGGATACCTGGGGGTCTTCGCCGGGTGCAAATGGCCGGCTTATTGTTCTTTCTTCCGCTCCTGTTTTATTAAATGGAGCCGGTTCACCAGCTGCCTGTGGCACACTACCCGTAACCCTGACCCGCTTTAAAGGCACGTTGGATAATAACCAGACTGCTTTACTCAGCTGGCTGATCGGCGAATCAATCAATTTCCGCCAGTTTGAAGTGGAAATGAGCCTCGACGGTCTCAACTATTCCACTACCGGTATCGTTTCATTTATACCCAACCAATCCGATTACAGTTTCAGTCAGCGTTTACAAACCGGCATTCTGTATTATTTCCGTTTACGAATGACGGATCAGGACGGATCATTTAAATACAGCAATATTGTTACACTTCGTGCCCAGGAACTGGCCAGCGAGTCCGCACTGCAGATCATGAACAATCCCGTTACTAACAGTAGCCTGCTTAAAATAAAAGCCGCCTTTAACCAGACAGCCGTATTAAAGATCTATGACGAAACCGGCCGGCTGCTGCGAAACAAAACAGTTGCCCTGAAAAGTGGCACCCAATTAGTGGACCTAGCTGAAACAAATGGATTAATACCCGGTACCTACCTGCTGCAAATGATGATTGACAAAGTGCCGGTATCTGCAAGACTGGTGAAATTATAATCAATCGCTCAGCAAAACAGCAAGGCACCGGTAATACCGGTGCCTTGCTGTTTATAGTAAACCCTCAATGATCAATCCAGCTCACCCGTCAGCATCATCTTATAAATGGAACTCTTGCCAATAGCTAATACGTTGGCGGCTGCGACCCTAATGTTATTTTTCTTCTCCTATTCTGTTTTACAATAGCGCATGTGTACTGCCGCAGGATCTTATCCTCCGGGAAAAGCGGTATTTAACCGCGGGGATCCGGCCAGGGTGCAAATCCGGTTCCGTTGGCCACTTTCCTGATCTGAACCCCATAACGAAGTCCATACTTTCCCCGGCCACTGATCCGGAAATAACCGGAATGAACAAGCGATATTTCGTAACACTTCTCCGTGGTAATCAGGACCGGCGCACCGCGTATGCAGCGGATCAGCGTGTAGCTGTCCAGGTACCGGTTGAAACGCCTGCATCGCCAACAGCAGTACCGCTTAAACTGTTATCGCTGATTTTTGTACCATCATATTTTGCAAGGCCGGAAAAATTGAATTCAAAACTGATGGAATTACCCGAATATGTCCAAGTGCCGGCATTACCACGACTATTACTGCCTTCCACATAATCCCATTTGCCATCGGATTTTAATGTGGCCTTAAAAACACCCCTTGCCATACTACCTGTTGTAAAATTGTAATTAACAGTCCATTCACCCAGGTAGTTAAAATCTGCCTGAGTTGTTTTATCCTTTTTACAGGAGGTAAAAAGTAACAGTGCTATGAAAAGCAATGCAAAGGGTAATACTATTTTTGACTTCATTTTTATATTTTTTGATTGTAAAAAGTATAGGTTTGGGATACACCGGCCAGATAAAAGCGATGGGCCATGGTAACCGAAGAGCGTGTATTTTTTATTCCTGTTCACATGCCAAACCTCCATGATTTGCGGAAGGCCACCTATGCTCCATATGGATAGTTTTTTAATCCATACAGGGGTTGTATTTACCTGAATTTCCGGAATAGGCAGTTCAACAGATATGAGCATTCAAACTACACCTGCACTTTTATTATCGTACGTTCAGGCAAAAATCAGAAGGAGGTCACCACATTATGACAACCTCCTTTTTTCATAGTAGAAAGGACGGAAGAAGGCGGATAAAATGGCTATTGCTTCAACCGGCTCCAGCTCTGTGTTTCACCAGCCATCGTATTCGGATCAAAGGCGGGATTATTACTCAGCATATAACTGCCATCTCCCCGGCTCCACGCATTGGAATAGCCACTGGTGAGTTCAATTTTATTGCCGCCATCATCAGTCCAGTTATCCACCCCTCGCAGGTATTGACCAAATCCATCGGTGTCCGATGATGGACTGCTACTACCTGCATTCCTGGATTCCCAGCTGCGGATAATATTATCGCCGATCTCCTGCTGGGCCTGGTGACTGATCTGTATCTGTTTCCAGCCCTCATCCTGCGCATTGCGGGTAACCGCTGCAAAATAAGCCTGCACCCCACCCGCCCATTGCGGATTGATCCGGGCACTGCTGAAAAACGTACTCATGATTTTCCGGGCCATTGGCTCATTACCTGACTTGTATTTTATCACCACCCGCATACTCACATAACACTGCGTATTTGTAGACATGCCGCCTTGTGCGCCCGGTACCGAAACCAGTGTTTGCATCAGCGTGCAAAAGGCCAGCCCTTCTTTGCCTTCCTCAAACTGCAATAGCCCTTCGGCCGCACTGCCTTTATGATTATACGCCGTATTGCCTCCCTGGCGAGCCGCCTGGGTCATCTGCATCGCTCCCGCATTCATTTGCTGTTGCAGGTCCTCAATGATTCCGGCCGATTTCACTGTTGCATTCAGATAGGGAGCCATGATTGTGATGATATACCCCGCGGCATCCTGTGGCTGTGCTATCGTGCAGGAATGCATCACAAAACCTTTCTGCATGGCATCCAGGTAAATGGGGTCATCACTCCAGTCAAATTGTGTAGCCGGATAAACAAACAGTTCATATTCCTTATCCGGTGAAACCGCCTGCACTGATGCCTGCAATCTGTCTGGCAAACATTTATTTGTAAAGTTCCAACTCACATCACTATTCACTGTCCAGCTCGCGGGTAATAAAAAGGAACTGACTTCGAGTGGTTGACTGAACCCCTGTTGATCCATCACCCGGAACCGTTTCAGGATCACATAGTCTGTTCCTTCCTTCATATTGGCAAGTGAGTTAGCCTGTCCGCTACCCCCTCCATTACCGGAAGCAGGTGAATCGCAGGAATGAATAAAACCAGAAAAAAAGACAATCAATAAAAATCTATACATGTTAATATTAATTTAAGTATCAGTTCACCACATAAATCGAATTTACAACCGAATTTGACCCCGGGTTTAACTGAACAGAACTACCATACGACCAGATTGTAGCTGTTAAGCTGCCACTGCCAAAAAAATCACGATATCCCCCGCAATACACTTTACCACCAAAAACAAATACTGATTTTACATACTCATACGTAGAGGAATTATTACTTAGTGCCACGGCCACTCCATTCTTCCAGTACATCGCCTTACCGGAGATACTTCCGCCTATATATACATCCCCGTTATTCACCATAACCGAATTGGATTCTCCGAAATCCGTACTGGTAAACCCACTCTTCACCCCGTTTTTCCAATATGCCGGACCGGTTATAGCCAGGGCAAATATATTACCAACCACGTGTATATCTGCCCCATTGACAGCTATACCATTTCCATAATAATTGGAAACCCCGTCACTCAGGGTAAC
>Ga0209480_10001160_pt1 | contig 19466 bp, 20 predicted proteins | sample JI61114C2DNA_FD_187501 | JGI IMG/M metagenome (GOLD analysis project Ga0209480, IMG submission 187501) | Wastewater effluent complex algal communities from Wisconsin, to seasonally profile nutrient transformation and Carbon sequestration -... | ecosystem: Engineered > WWTP > Effluent > Algae... | reverse complement strand
CTACGTCCGGTCCCGGAGTGGGCATCCCGAACATCTCCCCTACTGCCTTTCTGGTGGATTATTGCGACAAGATCTACATCAGCGGCTGGGGCAGTAACATTTATATCGCGCTCACCACCACAGGCCTTCCCGTCACACCCGACGCTTTCCAAAGCACCACGGACGGCCAGGATTTCTACCTCGCCGTATTCGACATTGACATGAGCGCACTCTCCTACGCCACGTATTTCGGCGGCGCCGAAAGCGACGAGCATGTGGACGGCGGCACCAGCCGTTTCGACCGGCGCGGGCGCGTGTACGGCGCCGTATGCGCGGGCTGCGGCAGTCACGATGACTTCCCGACTACGCCTGGCGCATGGAGCAGCACGAACAACTCATTCAATTGCAATCTTGGCGTTTTCAAATTCGATTTCGAGGCACCGTTGGTCATTGCAGGGCTCGCTGCAAATGGACCTTTATGCGTTAACGGCCCCATCACGTTCAGCAACAACAGCAACTTGGGCACCACTTACGCTTGGAACTTCGGCGACGGAAACACATCCACGGAAACCACGCCAACGCACACTTACGCGGCACCCGGCATGTACACTGTAACGTTGGTCGCATCCAGCACCACGGCGTGCAACACGGCGGATTCAGCCAGCATCCAGATCACCGTGCTCAACGCCGCTCCGCCCCTGCTGGTAATGCCGGACACCGTGCTTTGCGGTCCATCGGCATCGTTGCTTTTATCGGCAACGGCTGGCGGTCAGGCCACGCAATGGACCTGGAGCACCACGCCCGGTTTCGGTGACATGTTGAACGCCAGCACAGCAGACAGCACCGCACTTCTTCAGCCGGTTAACGCGGGCACTTACTATGTGCGTGCAACCGCACCGGGCGCATGTGCGGCAACGGGCAGTGTGAACATTTCAGCGGCCCTGGTGGATGCCGCCATCTCGCCGGACATCGCTATTTGCGTGGACGACAACGCCACGATCTCACTCTCAAACATCGACGCGGGCTCCACCATTGCATGGTCGCCCGCCGGGTTGATCGATGCCGGACAAGGCACCGCGCAGGTGCAGGTCAGCCCCAGCGAAGCCACGTTCTTCGTCGCAGCCGTGACCAGCGCTTCCGGATGCTTTTGGACGGACAGTGCCTTGGTGCAAGTGGGTTTGATCAGCGGCGCGGCCGTAACGGCAAGCGTGGACCAGTCCGTGGTTTTGGCCGGCACCACGGTGCAATTGCAGGCCACGCCGGGCACGGGCGTAACGTACCAATGGCAACCGGCCAGCGCGGTAAGCAATCCGCTGATCGCCGCGCCCACCGCGATCATTAACGCATCCACCGTGTTCTATGTCACCGTGAGCGACGGCATTTGCTCCAGCATGGATTCGGTCTTCGTGAAAGTGCATGAACTCCTCTGCGACGACCCCGACATCTTCGTTCCGGACGCCTTCACACCCAACGGCGACGGCAGCAACGACGTGCTCTTTGTGCGCGGGCTGAACATCGCATCGCTGGACTTTCAGGTCTTCGACCGCTGGGGCGAGACGGTATTCCGCACCACGGACCAAAAACAGGGCTGGGACGGCGCATACAAAGGCAAACCGGTAGACCCGGCAGTGTTCGTTTACTGGCTGAAAGTTGGTTGCAAAGACGGGCAGGATTTCTTCACGAAGGGCAATGTTTCGGTGATCCGATGATGCGGTTTCAGAAGCCACAAGCCTTTAGCCTCAAGCTTCAAGCTTTGAGCCGTAGGCCTACCGGAAACAAGCTTGTGGCCTACGGCTTGTGGCTAATAGCTGCATTCACCTGCGGAAAAACCCAAGCTCAAGACATTCACTTTTCGCAGTTCTTCAACGCGCCCTACGCGCAAAGTCCCGCCAACATTGGGCAATTCACGGGCGATTACCGGGTCGGCGCGATCTACCGGCAACAATGGCGCAGCGTCACCGTGCCGTACAGCACCTTCGGCATCGGCGGAGATGCGGCACATGTTCTCGGCGTGAACGGGCTTGGTATCGGCGCTTGGATCTATAACGACAAGGCAGGCACATCGCACCTCAACACCTTCCACGCGGATCTTGGTGCAAGTTGGACACAACGCTTCGGCGAAGCCAACGACCAAGCGCTAACGTTTGGCGTGCAAGGCGGCTTCACATCGGTGAGCATCGACTACAACAGCCTGCGTTTCGATTCGCAGTACAACGGCTTCACCTACGATCCATCGCTGGGCACGGGCGAGCAGTTCACGCGCACATCACGCGGGCATCCGGACATCCACGCGGGCATCGGCTACGCCTATACGCCCGAAGCACGGCGGAAATACACGGCGGGCTTGGCGTTCTTCAACCTTACTACGCCAAATGCTTCCCTCTTCGATGATGCGGCATCACCCCTCGACTTGCGCACATTGGTCCACGTTGGCGCGCAACTTCCGGTGAGCGAAAAAGTGGACATCCTTCCGAAAGTGCAGTGGCAAGCGCAAGGAAAATTCCGCGAGCTGGACCTTGGCGGAGCGGTGCGCTACATCATGCTGGACCGCTGGGGCTTGGTGCGGGCGGTGCAAGGCGGGCTGTTCATGCGCGCCAAGGACGCCGGCTACGTATACGCCGGGCTGGAGCACGACGACTGGACGTTCGGGCTGAGCTACGACATCAACATGAGCCGCTTGGAACCCGCCAGCCGTAACCGGGGCGGCGTGGAAGTAACGGCCATCAAGATCTTCCGCAAGAAACCCGCCGTGCCCGTGCGCTACAAGGCCTGTCCAACGCAGATGTGATGGTAAAGTGCAAGCTGAATTTGGTGTGTTGCGCAATTCTACTTTGCTGGCTGCCAATGCAACTGCACGCACAAAGCGCCGAGCAATTCATCACTTGGGGCGATCGTGCCCTCGCATTGAACGATGCCTACGGCGCATCACGCTACTACGGCGAAGCGCTGAAGACGCAGCCCGGCATCATGGAAACGCAATGGAAATACGCCGAGGCTTGCCGATTGAGCAACCAATACGGCGAGGCCGCGCTTTTCTACGACAAGGTGGCGGGCAAAGACCGCGCGGGAAAACACCGGGAAGCTTGGCACTGGCTGGCTGAAATGCAGATGTCCAACGGCCACTACGACGAAGCTGAAAAGACATGGGCTAAAGTGAAGCAGAAGGAACGCCACAAAGATTCCATGGTAGCCCAGCGCGCCGGCAACGGCCTGGAAGGTTGCCGCTTGGCGAAAACGATGATGGCCGACCCGGACAGCGCTGTGAAGATCGAGCACTTGCCGATGCCGGTGAACAGTTTCGACAGCGAGTTTGGTGGGCGCACCGGGCCGGACAGCGCGTTGTACTTCACATCGCTGCGCGGTGAAGTGAATGCGGAAAGTGAAGTGCAAGACACAGCCAATTACCATGCACGGATCTACCGGACCCGTGAAATTGGCGGCAATTGGGCGGCACCATCGCCACTTGCAAATGAGGTGAACAACGGCATCAACAACGCCAACAGCACATGGTCCACGGACGGGCGTTGGTTCTACTTCTCGCGGGAAGATGAGCCGGGGAATTTCAGCATCCGCGCGGTGGACCTGCACAACGCGAACGACACCGGCACGGTGGTGCTACGCGTACCGGGTAGCACGGTGACCCAACCTATGGTGGCATCGTACGAGAGCTCCGAAATGCTCTTTTTCGCCTCCAATATGCCCGGCGGGCTGGGCGGCATGGACATCTGGTGGGGAAATATCGTTGGTGCCCAACTCCTCGATAAGAAACCACTTGGGCCTGCCGTGAACACGCCCGGCAACGAGACCGGCCCTTATTTGGACGCCACGGACAACACGCTCTACTTCAGCTCCGATTTTTTGCCGGGCATGGGCGGCTACGACCTCTTCAAGAGTTCGATCAACAATGGGGAGCCCGGCGCTTCGATCAACATGGGCGTACCATTCAACACCCCGGCCAACGACCTCTATCCCGCTGTGAACGCCAAGACCATGTCGGGCTGGTTCACCAGCAACCGCGCGGGTTCCTTCGCGGAAAAAGGCGAAACCTGCTGCAACGATCTGTACCGTTTCAGCTATCCGGAAGACGAAGCAGCATTGGCAAGGCGGCGCCAATTAGACACACTTCCTGCGCTGCCAACGGGCGCGGACACCGTCCCGTTGACCGATAAGGAATGGAAGCGCATTACTTCACTGCGTGAGAAATTGCCTATCCGCCTCTACTTCCACAACGACGAGCCGGACCCGCGCAGCTCGGCCACCACCACCGCGTTGGATTACGCTGAAACGTACCGGAGCTACACCGCCCAAAAGTCCGCTTACGACTCGGCCTGGGCAGCCACCACCGCGGGCACCACGGCCATCGACGGCTTCTTCACGCATCAAGTGGACCAAGGCTACGCGCAGCTCAACGACTTCATCGCGTTGTTGAAACAAGCCTTGGACGAAGGCCAGAAGATCACCTTGCAAGTGCGCGGATACGCCAGTCCGTTGGCCAAAAGCGACTACAACAAGAACCTCTCGCTGCGGCGCATCGGCACGCTTGTCCACTACTTCGAGCGCACGGAAAGCGGTGCATTGCTACCCTACTTGAAAGGAACAGCGGTGAATGGTGGACGGCTCACCATCGTTCAATCGCCGTTCGGCAACAGCACCGCCGATGCTTCGGTAAGTGACCGTTTGGACGACCTGCGGAACAGTGTGTACAGCGTAGGCGCGGCAAAGGAGCGGCGGATCGAGATAGAGCAAGTTCGGTAGGAGTTTTGGTGGAATTGAAGTTTTTGGTAGTGGGTATTAGGTACCGAGTACAGGGTACTGCCGACGCTGCCTACTGGCGACTGCCACTGCCAACTGCGGCTGCCACTGCCTACTGCGACTGCCAACTGACTATTACCGCTGAAGGCGAGTAACAAGTGTCCTCACCCAGTGCAATATCAGCCAATCCATCACATCATCTGATCAGCAAATCGCCCTCATCAGCTAATCCGCGCTGCGCAAACTACCTTGGCCGCTTAACCCAATCGCATGCGCCTGTTGCTCCTGTCCAATTCCACGTTGCCCGGCGAAGCCTTCATGGGCTGGTCCAAAGAACACATTACACAATTCCTGGGTACGCCGAAGCGCATCGCCTTTGTGCCATTCGCCGCCGTCACCATGGGATTGGACGCTTATGCGCAAAAGGTGCAGGAAGCCTTCGCCGACATGGGCCATGAGGTCTTCAGCCTGCACACCGAAAAAGAGAAAGTGAAAGCCTTGGCCACGGCGGACGCGGTCATGATCGGCGGCGGCAATTCCTTCCAATTGCTGCGCTCCATGTACAGCACGGAGCTTTTGCGCGCGATTCGTGTGCGCGTGCTGGGCGGCTTGCCTTACTTGGGCTGGAGCGCAGGCAGCAACGTGGCCTGCCCCACCATTATGACCACCAACGACATGCCCATTACCGAAGTGCCTACCATGCGCGCCATGGGCTTGGTACCGTTCCAGATCAACGCGCACTACACCGAGGCCACGATCCCCGGCCACGGCGGCGAAAGCCGGGATGCGCGTATCGCGGAATACTTGGAACTGAACCAGCGCACCGTTGTGGCCGGGCTTCGCGAAGGCACGTTATTGAATGTGGACGGCGACAAACTCACCGTGGAAGGCCGCGGGATGCGCGTATTCCGGTACGGTAAGGCCCCGAAGGATGTAGCAGGTGGCGTGGAGTTACGCACTTCCTTGGCGGACGCATAGCTGCGTAAGTCAAGTTCTTCATTCTACATTCTGCATTCTGCATTCTACATTTTTCATTCTTCCTTCTCTCCCCACGCCACAATACACGCCTGAATGTTGATCGGTTTGCCGAGCCATCCAACGCGGTAGCAACTCCACCGCTAAGTTCGCATCATCACTGATCGGCATGAAAGACGAACCCGGTAAATTCGAGAGCCTGATGCAGGGCTTTGGCATGGACCTGCTGCTACTGCTGAAGGTGATCGCGATCCTCTTCGCGGCGTGGTTCGTGGAGCGGTTGATCTACTTCGCCCTACGGCGCGGCTACGCCAAGGCAAAGGCCCAGGGCCGCGAGGAGATGACGCGCTACCGCTTCTTCCGGAACGGCGTGCGCACCATGATGGTGATCCTCGCGCTCATCGCCATCATCTATACGATCCCTTCGCTGCGGGCATTCGCGCTTACGCTCTTTGCCGGTGCCGGCATTATCGCGGTCATCATCGGCTTGGCGGCTCAAAAAGCGTTCAGTGACATCATCAGCGGTGCGTTCATCGTGGCTTTCAAGCCGTTCCGCGTGGGAGACTTCATCCAGGCCGGGGAAACAGGCCCTTTCGGAACGGTAGAGGACATCAACCTGCGGCATACGACCATCCTCACCTTTGAAAACAGGCGCTTGTTGATCCCCAATTCCATCCTCAGCGAAGACAGGATCGTCAACAGCAGCATCAAGGATGAAAGCACCTGCGAATTCATCGAATTCACCATCGGTTTGGAAAGTGACGTCGACCTGGCCATAGAACTGTTGCAAAAGCAGGCCATCTTACACCCAGACCGGATCGATGGCCCGGTGGTGAACAACATGGAAAATCCGGACCACGCCATCACCGTGCGTGTAGTGAAGGTGCAGGACGGATCCTTTACGCTAAGGGCCTATGTATGGGCGCGGGACCCGGTAACGGCGCGGCGTCTGCACTACGACATGAACCACGTAATGCTGAAGGTATTCCCGGACAACGGCATCCACTTCGGCCTGCCGGTGCGCCAGATCATAAGCGACAAACCGGCCCTCGCCAACTAACTGCACAATGGCAAAATTACGCAGTGAAAAAGCTGGCTTGCCGCCCGGCTCGCTCGTGCCCGTTAGCGAAGACCCGGAAGTGGCCACCACCATCCAGGTGATGGTGTACAATGCGGACAGCTTTACGGAACATTGCGCGGTGACAGCGGACAAGATCGACGTGGGCGACCCTGGCAAAACAGTTACTTGGATCGACGTTGCGGGCCTGGCCGACATCAAGGCCATCACCGCCATCGGCGAGCAATTCGGGCTGCACCAACTATTGCTGGAAGACGTATTGAACACCGACCACCGCCCTACGATCGATGAGTACCAGGAGAACCTCTTCGTGGTGGTGAAAATGCTCACCATGGACCCGGAAAGCGAGGACGTCTGGAGCGAGCAGGTCAGCTTCGTACTTGGCCAAGGCGTTGTGATCAGCTTCCAGAGCGAACCCGGCGACGTGATGGAACCCGTGCGGGAACGCCTACGGAACAACATTGGCCGACTGCGGAAAAAGGGCGCGGATTTCCTGCTGTACTCCCTGCTGGACGTGATCGTGGACAACTACTTCGTTATCGTGGAAGACCTCGGCAAGCGCATCGAGATCATGGAAGAACGGGTGGTGAGAAGGCCCCGGGAGAAAGACCTGCTGGACATGCAGGCGTTGCGGCGTCAGCTCGTCGGCATCAGCAGGCAGGTAACACCGACGCGGGAATTGGCGGGCCGCATGAACATCACCCCCAGCAAGCTGATCGACAAAAGCACGCGGCGCTACATCAACGACCTGCAGGACCATACCGTGTACATCTCCGAAAGCATCGGCATGTTCCGCGACCAGCTCACCAACTTGGAAAACACCTACCACGCGGGGCTGAACATGCGCATGGGCCAGGTGATGAAGCTCCTCACGGTGATCAGCACCATCTTCATCCCGCTCACCTTCATCGTGGGCGTGTACGGCATGAACTTCAAGAACATGCCTGAGCTGGAATGGCGTTACGGCTACTACGCGGTAATGGGTGTAATGCTCTTCATCTCCTTGGTTATGCTCGTGCTTTTCCGGCGGAAGGGTTGGCTGTAAAAACAGGCATCCTGCCTGTTTTACACAGGCAGACCGAACATCCTGCCTGTTTTACACAGGCAGACCGAACATCCTGCCTGTTTTACACAGGCAGACCGAACATCTCCGGATCTGTTCCGAATTCTTTGTGCCCCTTAAAAGGAATTTTACCCACTTGACGCTTCCCCGCGCGCCAACCTTTTACTTTGCACCGTCCCAACGGCATGTCCCTTATGCGCATTTCACACCCTTTGAGCCTTCAGCACCGCTGTAGCTCTGCGCTATCGAAAAAGGCCATGGTCCCTTTGGGCGCCCTCTCCCCTTTCCGCTGATGTGCGTGCTCCACACTTCCGGAATTCCCCGCGCCACTTGCGCGGTTCCCGGTTCCGAAGTGGAGTTTGCAGCATGCTTGTTTTCTATTCGCTGTGGAATACTTTTCCTCAGCGACCAAACCTTCACATCCAAACACTTCCGCGCCGTGCCATGAAGACCCGTTACATCGACCTCATTGAGCAGACTTTCGATTTTCCGCAGCGCGAATTCAAGTTCGACAACGAGTTGCTGACGTGGAACGACCTGCCGTTGACGGAGATCATCAAGAAGCACGGCACGCCATTGCGGATCATGTACTTGCCGAAGATCGGCGAGAAGATCGAAGAAGCCCGAACATATTTCGCCAAGGCATTCAAGGAGCACAACTACAACGGTACGTACGAGTATTTCTACTGCACCAAAAGCAACCAGTTCAGCTATGTAATGCGTGAAGTGCTGAAAAAGGGCGTGAGCCTGGAGACCAGCAGCGCGTACGACATCGACATTATTGAGCGGCTCATGGCAAGCGGCGAAATGCCGCGTACGTCCACCATTCTCTGCAACGGCTACAAGGATGAGCGCTACATCCGCAACATCGGCCGCTTGGCCAACGGCGGCGTAAACACCATCCCCATTATCGACAACATGAGCGAGCTGTGGGCGCTGGACGAGGCCATCACCGGCCCGTGCGACATCGGCATCCGCATTGCGGCGGAAGAGGCACCGAAGTTCGAATTCTACACCAGCAGGCTGGGCGTGGGCTACAAGGACATCATTCCGTTCTACATGCGCAACGTGAGCAAGCAGCGCAAATTCAAGCTGAAGCTCATGCACTTCTTCATCAACACCGGCATCAGCGACAGCGCGTACTACTGGAACGAGCTTACCAAGTGCGTCAACGTGTATTGCGACCTGAAAAAGCTCTGCCCCACGCTGGACACGCTCGATATTGGCGGCGGCCTGCCCATCGACAACAGCCTCAACCGCCACTTCGACGTGGAGTACATGATCGGCGAGATCGTGGGCCGCATCAAGGACATCTGCGAAGAGAACGGCGTGCAAGAACCGCACCTTTACAGCGAATTCGGCAGTTACACCGTGGGTGAGAGCGGTGCCACCTTCTTCAGCATCCTCAACCAGAAAAAGCAGAACGAAAAGGAGCGTTGGAACATGATCGACGGCAGCTTTATGACCACGCTGCCGGACACGTGGGCCATCAACCGCCGCTTCCTCATGCTGCCCATCAACAATTGGACGGACGAGTACGAGCGCGTCTTCCTGGGCGGCATGACCTGCGACAGCGATGACTACTACAACAGCGAGCAGCACGTCAACGCCATCTACCTGCCGCGTTTCCGCGAAGACCGGCCGCAGTACCTTGGTTTCTTCAACACCGGCGCGTATCAAGACACGCTCGGCGGTTACGGCGGCATACAGCACTGCTTGATCCCCAAACCCAAGTACGTCCTAATAGACCGCCTGCCGGACGGCACCCTCACGGACCGCGTCTTCAGCGAAATGCAGACAGCAGACCAGATGCTGGGGCTGTTGGGGTATGAGGCAAAGTAGTTTTCCTTTTCGCGAGTTTACCTGCCGCAGGCATGGGAGGCTTTGCGGTCCCGGCCTACGAGCCGGGAAGCGATCTTTGATTTGGTGATTAGCGATAGAGCATTCACCGAATTAGCCACAAGCCATAAGCCACAAGCTTGCACCGCACAGCTTGCGGCTTGCGGCTTGCAGCTTGCAGCTTGCGGCTCAAGACTCAAGACTCAGGACTAAATTCTTCTCCGCGCCTCAGCGTCTCCGCGTCCAATTCACCCAAAATCACCTCCGCGCCTCCGCGCCTCAGCGGCCAACCTCCAAAACTCATCCTCCACCATTAACTTTCCCCCCGGAACAAAAACACAATCGCCTCCAGGCAAACATTATGAGCAACACCCGTCCTATCTCGGCCTTCATGGAAAAGCACTACCTGCACTTCAATGCAGCAGCGCTGGTGGATGCCGCCAAAGCCTACAAAGTCCATAAGAAGAGCGGCAAGAAAATGCTGATCTCACTCGCGGGCGCCATGAGCACCGCCGAGCTCGGCAAAAGCCTCGCGGAGATGATCCGCCAAGGACAGGTGGACATCATCAGCTGCACCGGTGCCAACTTGGAAGAAGACGTGATGAACCTCGTAGCGCACGACCACTACGAGCGCGTGCCGCACTACCGCGACCTCACGCCCACCGAAGAGCGCGCCCTGCTGGACCGTGGCATGAACCGCGTAACGGATACCTGCATCCCTGAGCACGAAGCTTTCCGCCGGTTGGAAAAACACGTCGTGGACCTGTGGACAGCAGACGACAAGAGCGGCAACCGCCGCTTTCCACACCAGTATTTCTACGAAATGATAAAGTCCGGTGTGCTGGAACAGTACTACCAGATCGACCCGAAAGACAGTTGGATGGTAGCCGCCGCCGAGCGCAACCTGCCCATCATTTGTCCCGGCTGGGAAGACAGCACCTTGGGCAACATCTTCGCGGGCCACTGCATGAGCGGCGACTGCAAGCCCGGCATGATGAAGAGCGGCATAGAATACATGATGTTCCTCGCGGATTGGTACACGGAAAACGCCGGCACGGAAGGCATCGGCTTCTTCCAGATCGGCGGCGGCATCGCGGGCGATTTCCCTATTTGCGTGGTGCCCATGCTGCAGCAGGACTTGCAGCGCGAAACGCCGTTCTGGAGCTACTTCTGCCAGATCAGCGACAGCACCACCAGCTACGGCAGCTACAGCGGCGCCGTGCCGAATGAAAAGATCACCTGGGGAAAGCTCGACATCGGCACCCCGAAATTCATCATCGAAAGCGATGCTACTATTGTGGCACCGCTCGTCTTCGCCTACATACTCGACATGTAACCCAACACACATGGAACGCCGCATACGATCCTTCGACACGCTAACGGAAGAACTGCGCGAAAAGCTGCAGGAACAGTTCCCCGACGGCATTGAAAACAGCCACATCCGCACGGTAAGCACGCCAAAAGGCGAAAACCTGCGCGTGATCGAGCTGAAAACGCCGGATGTGATGTACCTCATAAAAATAAACACCGAAAGCCGCGAAGCCATGGACGAATTCCTCGACCAGGAAAGCGACACCGACGACCGCGACAGCGACGACCGCGAAGACACCGACGACCTCGAAGGCACCGACGACGAAGAGGAAGAAGACGACAAAGACGCGCCACCAGCGGACGATGAGGATGATGACGATGAAGACTGAAGCCTGATCAGAAGATCGGACAATCAGACGATCAGAAAATGGCGCCACCACAAACTTCAAAGCAAAACTCCACGTTCGGTGCGCTTGGCGGCCTCGGGAATCCAAAGCCCCAACCAGCCGAAGGCAGGGTTCCATCGCCCGACCGGTCGGAGAACGGCATTCAATTTTCTGATCGTCTGATTTTCTGATCAACACATTCCAACACCGGACCTTCATCGTTTCATGGCCATCCTGAAAATCAGCCCCATCAGCATTCCGTCGCCCGACCGGTCGGAGAACGGCATTCAATTTTCTGATCGTCTGATCTTCTGATCAACACATTCCAGAGCAACATGCTGCACGGCCGCTTCCACCTCGCCTTCGCCACCACCGACCTCAAGCGCATCAAAGCTTTCTACGGCGGCCTCCTCGGCTGCGAAGAAGGCCGCAGCACCGACACCTGGGTGGACTACGACTTCTTCGGGCACCAGCTCACCATACAGCAAGTGCCGATGGTGACCAAGACCGCCGGCACCTACAACCCGCAAAGCCAAGTGCCCAGCAACCACTGGGGCATCGTTCTGGAACTGGCCGACTGGCGCAAAATGCGCGACAAGTGCAAAAAGCTCGGCGTGCGCTTCTTCATCGAACCCCAGCTCGTGATGAAGGGCGAAGTGGGCGAGCAACGCAGCTTCTTCATCGAAGACCCGGACGGACACGCCATCGAGTTCAAGGCGTTCGAGGATGCGGGGAGTTTGTTTCGGAAGGAGTGAAATTTTCAATAGTCAAATAATTATGATAAGTAAATAATTATAATGAAGAAAGAATTTTATGGCTTCTACGAACCAAACGAGACCGACATTAATCGGATATGGGAAGATGGTGCTTTTATATTCGATGCTAACACTCTGTTAAATCTATACCGCTACACGGAATCAACGAGGAAAGATTTCATATTAGCTCTCACCAAATTAAGGGATAAGCTATATATGCCATACCAAGTTGGTCATGAATTTCATTCCAATCGCCATTTTGTTATTGACTCTCTCAATAAATCATACAAAAATCTTTCGACTTCAATAAAGGAGATTTGCACTAAAAATATCAATAACACCATCGACCAATACGCAAGGCACCCATCAATACAAATTGAAAATATTAAAAAGATTCAGGATGATTTCGTAAGCAAAATTGATAGTGAACTTGAAAAACAGAAAAAGAATCACCCCGATTTTTTTGCTCAGGACGACATACTTTCAAAGCTCACCGAATTATATGAGAATAAGGTTGGGCCAGAATTTAGCAAATCTGAATTGGCAGATATTTATGTTGAGGGAAGGGATAGATATAAGCATTCGATTCCACCGGGATATAAAGATTTTGAAACAAAGGGCAAAAAGGGCGACCAACACATATACGGGGATTTAATCATTTGGAAACAGCTCCTCTCATATGCTCTTAGCGATAAAAAGGAAATCGTCTTTATAACGGATGACCGAAAGGAGGATTGGTGGACAATTGAGAACGGAAAGACAATCCGACCTAGAGCAGAATTGATTAAAGAATTTCATGACCTTACAGGATTAAGGATAGTAATTTACAATGCAGATAGTTTTCTACACCATGCTAAGGGGCGAGGAATTCTTACCCGGATTAAGGATGCAACTATTAATGAAGTCAAAAGCATTCGACATTCCGACGAGAACTATATAACGGCCCTAAACGTGCTTAAGGGAATAGATTCATTCAAAAAAACCTCTCAGTGGTATAATCCCTCCTTACGCCCAGCTCAAAATTATTTGATTGATACTATTTATAAGATTCCGAAAACCTGGGAGGATACATTCATTTCATATAATCCAGAATTATTGAAAGCGAGTGAAGCACTTCATAGCTTATCACAATGGTACCCCTCGCCAATTCCGGCAATTGAAGAATCTTTAAAAAATCTTAACATTTTCAGCACCTCCTTAGAGCCTAAAAATAAAATTGACATCGCACATAAGTACATGTTTGGCAATGACCAAAATTCAGATGAGAAAATTAATAAAAATATGAATGATGGAGAATCTAAGGATGGTATAAAACCCGGATAGCCCCGCCCCCCGCCGCAAGTCCTCCCGGCTCAACGATAAAGTAAACTGCTAAAGCAAACAGGCCGGGGTGACTTGTGGGTTTGCTCTCAGAAGCCGCTCACGGCACGGAAGCTTCCGGCAGTCTTCAGACTGCAATGACCAATTCAAAGGTTGAGCCTTTGCCTTTAACACTTCGCCCACAAACCTGTAGCTTTACAAAACCAACATACCAACGCATGTCGGACGTGGAATTGAAAAAGCGGTTGATCAACAGGATCCAACGTACGCGGGACAGCGCATTGCTGCGCGAGGCTTACCGGCTCATGGGCACTGATGCTGCAGACTTGGAACCGTACAAGTTGAGCAAGGAGCAACAGGCCTCGATCAACAAGGGCAAGGAAGACATCAAGAAAGGCCGCGTCCTTAGCGAGCGCCAAGCCAACAAGGCCATGGATGAATGGCTCGGAAAATAGTTTGGTCCGCCAATGCTCACCGGGAGCGGTTGGAGATCCTCGCATATTGGCGCGAGCGAAATGGCTCGGACAGATATGGTGAAAAGCTGGATGCAAAGTTCCGGGCGGCACTCAGGTTGATCGCTGCCCATCCCAAGTTGGGGCGCACAACAAGTGACCCGACCGTTCGGGTGAAATCCGTGGGCGAGCACCAGCTTTTCTACGCACCCACAGATCCGGAGATCCATGTGCTCTCAATTTGGCATGGAAGGCGGGATCCCACGGCGAGGCCCTTCTGAACCCCTCCCCCCGCTCCCGCAAGCCTTCCCGGCCCAACGATAAAGTGAGTTCCTGAACTAAACAAGCCGGGGCGACTTGTGGGCACCGCACTTCTCAATTAACTCCAGCCGGAATCATCCTGGTTGTCTTCAGCCTGCAACAGCATACCTATACCTTCTCCAACTCCGTGAGAAAAGCCGCCGGAGTAATGATCCGGGCGCTGCCATACTTTTTCAGCACGAGCAGGTCCTCATCGCCGGTGATCAGCAGATCCGCTTTTGCGGCCTAAGCCAAAGCGAGCAGGAAATCATCCTTGGCATCGCGGCAGATCGGCAGCACCTTCGGCTCGGGTTTCAGCACTTTAGCGACACGTCCTAAACGCTCGATGTTCTCTTCTGCCTGCGCCATGGTGAAGTACTTGCGCATCTTCGGGCGGCGGGTAACCTCGGCAAGTTCGGCCAATGCTCTGGTCGAAAAGCATATTTGCAAGCGCTCATGCACCAAGAGCTTGTCGAGCTCACGCAACCGACGTCCGATCAGCCAACTGAACAGTACGTTCGTGTCAACGACGATTCTTGTGCGAGCGCGAGGCGGCATGCATTTCTGTCCTTACCTCTTCCACGATACGAGTGATCTCACTGTCCTTTAGCGTCACGCGGCCCCACACCTTGTGTAACCAGACCAGATCGTCCTTTGCCTCCTCTTGCCGGATAGCTTTCATGAACTTGCGCCGGTCCGTAGCAGACAGACGGCCCACACGGTCGAGCATGTCGTCCACGGCAGCACTGCGATCCCTTTTGGTGTCAAAGCTCATTTTTGTACAAGTGTTTGTCAAAGATAGAGGGAAGGTCTATTTCGCGCTCCGATTGTATGCAGACACTGCCTCGCGCAACTCTTCCCGGCCAAACCATAAAGTGAGCCTGCCTGCCGCAGGCATGGTTCCTGAACCAAACAGGCCGGGGCTGCCTACCGTAGGCACGGGCGACTTGCGGGCCTGCTCTCAGAAGCTGATCAAAGCACTGAAGCTTCCAGCAGTCTCAGTTTGCAGCACTCCTACCCTTTCTTTTTACTCGCCTTCGCCAACGGATTGAAGGCGAGGCACAACTCCAGCACCTGTTCCAGCTCCGCGTCGCTGTCGTAGCCGTCGGGTGTTACAAACATGTAGCCTTTCATCGGCCTTCCGGTGAAGTCCATGGGGTGGCAGCCTTTGCGTTTCAGCATAGCGGGCGCTGCGTCTTCGCCGATCCGCGCCATCAGCAGGTCGGTTTCTTTCTTCTTGTCGAAGTGGACGCCGCAGAACATCTTATTGTCCACCATGAAGCACAGGCCGCCGAACATGGTTTTCTCGAAGAAGTCCGCCTTGTGCTTTTCGAGGAAGCGGCGTATGCGGTCGGCGGTGTAGGTATCGTAAGGCATGGGGTTTAAGGCTTGAACGGGTTTCAACGCATCGCTGTGATCTTTTCTTTCTTCAGCAACAGATAACTCCGTTCATGTTCATTGGTAACGAGCTGGATAGCCTGCTCAATAGCGGCCAATGCTTCAGCCTTGTCCTTCCGGTTGCGGTGGTATTCCGCCATGCAACCGTGGTAGAGGTATGCGCGTTGCTCCAGATCCTCAGGCACAACGCTATCCAAAACCAACTTCGCTGCTTCCAAGTCGTTGCGCTGAATGTGTACCACGGCCATGTTCAGGCTGTTGAACGGTGACGGCGCTACCACTTGCAGGCGCTCGTACCACATCAGGATCCGGTCCCAGTCGGTCGCCTCGAAGGTGCTTGCCTTCAGGTGTTCGGACGCGATGGCGGCTTCGTAGTGGTAAACGGACATTTCTTCGGTGTTCACGGCCATGAACATCATTTGGTTGCCCAGCACGATCAACGGAAAATGCCAAAGGCTACGGTCCTGTTGGCGCAGGTCGATCACCTCTTGCAGTTCATTCACTTTGCTGTCCAAACGTGCGGCTTGAAAGCACATCAACGCGAAAAGCGCTTGCACGTTGGGCGAACACACTTCCTTGTGGTCCACCAGCATTTTGCACAGGCGCATGGCCTCAGCGCAGAGTTCCTTCCGCACCAGCATCTCCTTTTGGCCGGAATGAAAGCCTTCGTTGAAGATGAGGTAAAGCACTTCCAGCACGCGGGGAAGCCGGTCGCTCAACTCATTTCCTTGCGGGATCGCGAAGGCTAATTGCGCATCGCGGATCATGTTGCGTGCGCGGGTGAGCCGCTTTTTCACGCTCTCTTCCTTGGTGAGCAGCGCGCTGGCGATCTCGCTTTGGCTGAAACCGGAAATGGTCTTCAATGCGAACGCGATCTGGTCGCGCGGGTCCAGTGCCGGGTGGCAAGCTGTGAAGATCATCCGCAACTGGCTGTCGGCGATCTCGCGGTCCAGAAAGAGTTCGTTTATGGCGATAGCCGCTGGGCCGCTTTCAAAATACGGGGCGCGCTCTTTCTCGGACTTCAACTGCCGGAACAGGTCGATAGTTCTGTTCTTAGCTGCTTGCGTAAGCCACGCCTCCGGATTCTCCGGGATGCCGTTCCGCCATGCGCCCATGGCCTTGATGAACGTGTCCTGCACCGCATCTTCGATCGTTTCCAAATGTGCCAGCCCGAAAATGCGCGTAAGGATGGAGACCATCTTACCGAACTGGTGCCGGAAGAGGTGGTCGATCAACTGCGTTTGATCGGCGTTATTGGGTGCGTTCGGCATGCATCACGATTCCATCGCCATTACCTCGCGTATTTCCACCGTGGCACCGCTATCGAATTCCCAGAATCCTTCTTGCACCGATCGGGTCACCTCTTCCAGGTCCTTGGCCTTCACCAGAAAATAGCCGCCGATCATTTCCTTGATCTCGCTGCCGGCACGATCGGTAACCACGCGGTCCTTTCCCGTAACCCGCTTTCCTTCGGGGCGCAGTGCATTACCGCCGACATACTTTCCTTCCAGCTTTTCGATCCAGGAGAAACATCCGTTGCCACCGTTCATTTCGGCTTGGTTTGCTTTTTCCAAAGCAGCCAAGTCCTCGAAAATGAAGAACAGCATGAATTCTTTCATGGGGTGGTTTTGTTTGATCGGCAATAAGGCGCCCGGCCAAATGCCGAGCGCCTACTCCAATTTCATCCAGGCGGATAAACACCGCCGCAACGCTATTTATCGAACACCATCACTTCACGGATCTCCACGGTGCCGTTGAGGTCATAATCTGGATAATCTTGCGCGATCTCCACCACGGCATCCATGTCCTTCGCCGCCACCACGTAGTAGCCGCCTATGAGTTCCTTGATCTCGCTACCGGCACGGTCGGTAACGGTCCTTTTCGGGCCGCTCACACGGCGTACCGCTTTATCCAGCGCATCGCCACTGCGTAACACGCCGGCTTTTGCCATTTTATCGCCCCAGGCAAACCATTTGCCCATGCGCTCCTGCATTTGTTCGGGGGATTGTCCCACGGTACTGTAATCGGCACCGAGGAAGATCATCATGAATTGTTTCATCGTGTTGGGTGTTGAGTTGTGTGTACAAGATCACATGGCGACGATCTCTGAGAGTTCCACGGTGGTAGGACCGTAGCCAAAGATCGGGTGTCCCACGAACATTTCCTTTGCGGCGGTAAGGTCTTTCGCGGCAACAATGCTGTAGCCGGTTACTTCCTTGTCGCTGTTACCCCAAGCTTTACCATCCTTGGATCCCACGGGCGGCATAACGGGCGCGCCCATGTCCACGACGCGGTCGCCATATTTCTGTTTCCAAGCGCCCCATGGGGCCATCATGGCTTCTTTCTGTTGAGGTGTCATTTCCGGCATTGCCTGTTGCGCTGCTTTCGGCGTGTAGTAGAGTGCTACGAACTTTTTCATGGTCGTTTGGTTTTGGTTTCTGCTCTAATGACGAAACCGAAATGCACAAGGGGGACAAGGCGCTGAAAAAAATTGGATATTGCTTAAAGATAGAAGTTCCGTGTTCCTCAATTGGGTTGTGGGTGCCTCAATTGCCGGTGGCAGTTCCTTCCCTTCTTCTTCGTGCACTTCGTATTCTTTGTGGCCCACCCGCGTTTCTCCGCGCCTCATTAGCCCCTGAGCGCAGCCGAAGGGCACCTCTGCGGCCAACATCCGTGCAAAACTTCATCCTCTCCCCTCAACCCCAAGGGCTAAATTCGCGCACCGTTCTAAACGCCCATGACCTCACCATCCCCTTCCACCGCCAAGAGCACCTCTGTCGAAGAGCTCCAGTCCATCGCCAGCCAAGTGCGCCGCGACATCGTGCGCATGGTGCATGGCTGCCAGAGCGGCCACCCCGGCGGCTCACTGGGTTGCACGGACTATATGGTGGCGCTCTACTTCCATGTGATGCGCCACGACGCGGAGAACTTCACCATGGACGGCATCGGCGAGGACCTTTTCTTCCTCAGCAACGGCCACATCAGCCCGGTGTTCTACAGCGTGCTGGCCCGCAGCGGCTACTTCCCGGTAGATGAGTTGAAGACTTTCCGCCAGATCAATTCGCGCCTGCAAGGGCACCCCACCACACACGAGGGCCTGCCCGGCGTGCGCATGGCCAGCGGCTCGCTCGGCCAAGGGCTCAGCGTGGGCATCGGCGCGGCTTTGGCGAAGAAGCTCAACGGCGACCCTTCGCTCGTATACACCCTGCACGGCGATGGCGAACTGCAGGAAGGCCAGATCTGGGAAGCCGCCATCGCAGGCCCTGGCAAGAAGGTGGACAACCTCATCGCCACGGTGGACTGGAACGGTCGCCAGATCGACGGGGACGTGGACGACGTGATGCCTTTGGGCGACCTTAACGCCAAGTGGAAAGCCTTCGGCTGGGACGTGTTGGAGATGCAAGGCAACGACATGGGCGCCGTACTGAAAGGCTTCGAAGAGGCCAAGAGCCGCACGGGCAAAGGCAAGCCGGTGATGATCCTGATGCGCACCGAAATGGGCTCCGGCGTGGACTTCATGGTAGGTAGCCACGAATGGCACGGAATAGCGCCGAACGATGCCCAACTGGCCGATGCACTGAAGCAATTGCCCGAGACCCTTGGGGATTATTGATCGGTGTGCTTTGGCTACTTTGATGATTTTCGGCACGCTTTTGCCTTGTCTTGCGTTATGAGGGTGGGAATGGGAGTTGTCCGTTGTCAGTTGTCAGTTGTTAGGCGTTGCCGCATCGGCCTCCGACATGCCGCATGGAATAGCGGGTTGGCACAGCGCTGGAATGCGGCCGTTTCGCATTTTTCATTTTTCATTTTTCATTTTTCATTTCCATTTCACCGGAAATTGGCATTTCTCCGCGCCTC
>Ga0209480_10001159_pt1 | contig 19468 bp, 18 predicted proteins | sample JI61114C2DNA_FD_187501 | JGI IMG/M metagenome (GOLD analysis project Ga0209480, IMG submission 187501) | Wastewater effluent complex algal communities from Wisconsin, to seasonally profile nutrient transformation and Carbon sequestration -... | ecosystem: Engineered > WWTP > Effluent > Algae... | reverse complement strand
TAGTTCAGAATCTATGGTGTATGGAAATTATGTTGCGGTTGACGGAAAAAAAGAAAGTGTTTGTGAAGATTGTTTTTCGAAAAACACCGATTTAACCTATTATTTTGCTATTCGGTTTCCACATGTTAAACAAAGTTATTTCAAAAGTTTAAGTCAATATTGGGTATTTACTGCGGTTTTGTTTTTGGTTCTTATTATATATGTGTATTCGGTTTTTTTAATGTTACAACAAAAAAGGTATACCGAATTGCAAAAAGATTTTATCAATAATATGACACATGAGTTCAAAACGCCACTAGCTTCAATTTTAATTGCTTCAAACTACGCTAATTCGCAAAACGAAATTAAAGACAACCCAAAATTGTCCAAATACATGCAAATTATCATCAATCAGAGTAATAAGTTAAATCAGCACATTGAGAAAATTTTGTATGTAGCCAAAACCGATAGCAATCAAATTGCACTTGAAAAAACAAAGGTTGATGTACAATCTGTTTTAGAATTGGTTAAAGAAAATATTCTTTTAAAACACCAAAAAAACATTCAAATTGAGATAGGTTTAGCCAAAAAATATTTTGTTATGGCAGATGAATTTCATTTCTATAATTTAATTTATAATGTAATTGACAATGCGGTTAAGTATTCTGAAAAAGAAGCCATTATTCAAATATCATCCAAAGAAAATAACAAAGGATTACAACTCAATTTTTCAGACAAAGGTGTTGGAATTCCAGCTAATGATTTACCATTTGTGTTTGATAAATTTTTTAGAGTTGCACGAGAAGACAGTAAAGATATAGAAGGATTTGGCATTGGACTTTCGTATGTAAAACGCGTTTGCGAATGGCATAAATGGAAAGTTTTTGCAACTAATAATGAAGATAAAGGAATTACAATATCCATCCAAATAAATAAAAACGATTATGAGTAAGAAACGTATTTTGTATGTAGAAGACGACGAAACCTTAGCGTTTTTAACAGCCGATAATTTAGAGCAACATTTTGAAGTTTCGCACTGCAATAATGGCAAAGAAGCATTTCAATTATTTTGTAAAGAAACTTTTGATTTGTGTGTTTTAGATATTATGTTACCCGATATGGATGGATTTGAAATTGCAACCGAAATTAGAAAGCGAAACCAAGAAATTCCGATTATTTTCCTTTCTGCAAAAACCATGAAAGAAGACCGAATTAAAGGTTTGAAACTGGGTGCAGATGATTATTTAATAAAACCGTATTCGATAGAAGAACTTATTTTAAAAATCGAAATTTTCTTAAACCGAAGTCAAAAATCGACCGATAATTCAACACAAAAACAATATACTTTTGGTAGTTTTCACTTTGAACCTGAGAACTATTCATTAAAGAATGAAAGCCAAAACATTACGCTTACCGAAAGAGAAGCATCGTTACTTAAGTTGTTTTTAGATAACCCAAATACGGTATTAAAACGCGAAAAAATTCTAATGGAATTATGGGGCAGTGATGATTATTTCTTAGGCAGAAGTTTGGATGTTTTTATTTCTCGATTACGAAAAATCATAAAAGAAGAAACCCACGTTAGAATCGAAAACATTCCGCGCGTGGGCTTTAAATTGGTGGTTGAATAATAGCGTTATTCAAAACTCATCATGTAGGCTTCTAATGCTTTTCGGTCTTCAGCTGACATAGCTTTTGTAATTACAAAATTGGCTTTCATAATCTCATATTGAGAAGCATCTACTAAAGGTTCGCCTTCGCCATTAATAAACGAAGCAATACTTGCGCCTTTTTCTTTGTAAATTTTTGCAATGTCTTTAATTGCTGGACCAACTACTTTTACATCTGCTTTGTGACAAGTTGCACAAGTTCCTTTTCCTTCAAAAAGTTCTTGTCCTTTTGCTAATAATGGGTCAACAGTTGCTTCAGGTTGAGCAGCATCAGTAGTTTCTGTTGTTGTTTCAACGGGATTGCCCATAGCATCCGTTTCTTTTTTTTCGCCACAATTAGTCAATGTAATTGCTAATGCAAAAACGGCTAACGATTTTAATATAAGTTTCATGTTTATAAAGTTTAGAAATATCGATAAAATTACAATATCGATTTCACTCAGAATGTGACAAATGTCACATTACTTATTTAATAAAATGGCTGCTTCTTTGGCAAAATAAGTTGAAATTAAACTTGCACCTGCTCTTTTAATACACATTAATTGCTCCATCATAATTTTATCATGATCTAACCAACCTCTTTCGGCAGCAGCTTTAATCATGGCATATTCCCCTGAAACGTGAAAAACCGTTACCGGAACATCAACTGCATTTTTAACTTCACGAACGATATCTAAATAAGCAATTCCGGGTTTTACCATAACCATATCGGCACCTTCTTCTACATCCCACAATGCTTCTTTAACCGCTTCAATGCGATTTGCATAATCCATTTGATATGTTTTTTTATCTTTCGGTACTTCTACATCGGCTTCTTTTGGGGCACTATCTAAAGCATCTCTAAAAGGGCCATAAAACGCTGAAGCATATTTAGCCGAATAACTCATAATTCCTACATTTTGAAAACCCGCAGCATCTAAGCCTTGACGTAAACGTAAAACACGACCGTCCATCATGTCACTTGGTGCTACAAAATCGGCTCCAGCTTGTGCGTGAGAAATTGCCATTTTTACCAAAGCTTCATTGGTTGCATCATTAGCAATATCACCATTTTCGATGATTCCATCGTGACCGTAAATTGAGTAAGGATCAAGTGCTACATCAGGCATTACAATCATTTCGGGACAAGCTTTTTTGATGGCACGAATGGCTCTTTGCATCAAACCATTGTCATTCCAAGCTTCTTTACCAGTATTATCTTTTAATGATTCATCTACCTTAACATAAATATTCACCGCACGAATTCCTAAAGCAAAAAGTTCTTTTACTTCTTCGACAGTCAAATCAATTGAACGACGAAATATTCCAGGCATTGACGAAATTTCAGATTTGTAATTTTCGCCTTCAGCAATAAACATCGGAAACATAAAATCACTTGGACTTAATGTGGTTTCGCGAACTAAACTTCTTATAGATTCGTTTACTCTTAAACGACGACCTCTGTGTAATGGAAACATAATTTGTATTTCAAATATTAAAGTGTAAAGTTACTAAATTTTCAACGATTTCTTTCTTTTACAATTGATAGTATTGTGTTAATTTATACTATTTTTGTCCTATGAAAAAGCTATTCATTTTAGGCATTTGTCTCCTGCTAACCAGTTGTTTTGAAATAACTGAAAAAATCAAACATAACAGTAATCAAAGTGGTGATTATAGCTTAGTGATTGATTTCTCTAATTCTTGGCTGAAAACTAAATCGGCTATTTTGTTAGAAGAAGTGGATGGTGTGAGCATTCCAAATGAAGAAGATATCAAATCGAAGTTAGCGCAATTTAGAGCCGATGCTTCTAAAATAAAAGGTACTTCAAAAATTTCTACCTCGTATGATTTTAATACCTATGTGTTTAAAATTAATTTTTCGTACAATTCAATAGAAACGTTGAATGCTGTTTTGAATACGATTGACAAGAAAAATTCGTTGGTTCATTTTAAAAATAATAACGGAAGATTTGAACGCATAGCTTCTTATCCGTTGCCAAAAGATTTAGCTAAAAAAGAAGACAAAAAAGAAGATTTACTTAAGGCAAATATCACAGCAGTTTATACTTTTGACAAAGATGTTGCCACAGTTCAAAATCCGAATTCTAAACTTTCAAAATCAAAAAAAACAGTGTTTTTAAAACAAAATATATGGAATGTTTTAAACAACAATAAACTGATGAATAATTCCATAAGTTTTAATCCTTAATTTAATATGAGAACGTATTTTTATTTATTATTGGCCCTTCCTACTTTGCTTTTCAGTCAAAACAATTCGGTTAAGCACGACTATTTTATTCAATTTAACACGCCTCAATTTGCTAAAAAAGTCAATATTGATGAGTTGTTCAATCACAAAGCATTTAAAAGTTTTAATAGAGAAAATTCAGATTTTAAACTAAACGATTTTATTTCATATATAAATCAATCAAAACCAGTAGTAATTCATGGAAATTTCACAGATAGTATTGCGTATTATCAAATGACATTTCCGCTGAAAGACGCTAAGGGTTTGGCAAATTTTATTCAAAATAAAGTTGATAAAATCAATACAAACACTACAGATTCAATAGTTGATGCAATTAAAATACATTCAAAATACAGTGTTTATTCTCCAAAAAACAGCGACTATACTTTAGCATGGAATAATCACAATTTTATTGTTTATGGTCTTGTTGAAAACAATTACGCGCAACCAAAATATGCTTATGACTATAGTTCTGAAGTTGATAGTGTAGCAGTTGCATATGATGAAGAATATTATGACGAAGAATATGAAGCCGCACCTATTGAGGTAATTGAAGTGGAAGAAGTAACTGAAGATGCTCCTGAGACTGTTGAAGAAATAATTATAGAAAAAAGATTAGGAGAAGAGCCAGCCGTAGTTCAGATGTATGAAGTTGAAGAAGAAGCTGAAGATGGTGAAGAAGAAACTAATTATGATGATGATACATATTATAATCAATGGTTAGAAGAAAGCAGAAAAGAACAAGAACAAGCGAGAAGAGAAAAGCAAATTAAACAAGAAGAACAAGTAGCGCTTTTGTTTGAAAACGATTTTGAATTTCCCTCTTCTAATAAAATTAACACGAAGGCCGATATTTCTTCATGGGTTGATTATCAATCGGTTTATGGCAAAATGAATTCATTTTATTATTTGTTCAGAACATTTACACCAAATCAAAACACGGCTTCTTATAAAAACGTGGTAAAAGGAATGAATGTTGATTTTTATTTTGAAAACGACAAAGCAAGAATGGAGCAAACGGTTGAATATTCGGAATCGTTAGCAAAAGTTATGGAGAAAATAATTGATAGAAAACCAAATAAAAACATCTACAATTATTTTCCAAAAGAAACGCCTTTGGCTTACATGTCTTACCATTCAAGCACCGAACAGGTTTTAAAAAGTTACCCAGAAATTACGGAGCAAATTTTAGCGAATTTACCATTTGAAAAACAAGATACTGAAATCATCACAGACTTGGTAAGCACAATTGTTGACGAAGAAGCTACAGCAACGCTTTTTGATGGAGATTTTTCAATGTTTTTACATAGTATGGAACCGTATCAGTACAAATACACTGGTATTTCGTATGATGAAGATTACAACCAAGTTAAGGAAGAAAAAACCATGACTAAAACAAGACCTGTTTTCACTATGATAATGACTTCAACACATCCAACAATGGGTGATAAATTGTTGAATTTAGGCGTAAGAAAAAATGCATTAGTAAAAGAAGGTAATCATTATGTTGTAAAAGAGTTTACTGAATTTGGTAAAATAGCATTGTTAAAAGATGGTAATGTTTTTGTAATTACAAATGGATTAAATTACTTGAATAATGGCTCAAAATCTGATTTTTCTAAACAAGTTAAAAAAGATTTGAGTAAAAATTATTTGTACGGAAACTTCGATATGCAACGTTTCATGAAAAGTATGTTGATGACAGAAGATTTTGGAAAAGACACCGAAAAAATGTTAAAAGTGAGCAATCAATTTAAAAACATTGAATTCAAATCTTCAAACAAAATAAAAGGTAATAAAATGAAAGTTGAAATGGAAATGAATTCAAACTTTTCAGATAAAAATATTATTTTACAAACGTTAGATTTAGTAGATTATTTAAACTAAACAAAGGAAAAAATAAAAACTCCGCTATTTTTAATAGCGGAGTTTTTTATACCCAATCAATAGGTTTTGCTAATATTTTTAGTAATTTTTCTTCTTCGCTTCCTGGTTCAGGATGATGGTCATACACCCATTGCACATGTGGTGGTAAACTCATCAAAATACTTTCTATTCTTCCGTTGGTTTTTAGCCCGAAAAGCGTGCCTTTATCATGAACCAAATTAAATTCCACATAACGACCACGACGTATTTCTTGCCAAGTTCTTTGAGCATCCGTATATGGTAAATTTTTTCTTTTTTCCACAATGGGAACATATGCTTGTAAGAAAGAATTTCCAACTTCTGACACGAAATTGAACCAATCTTCCATCGACATTTGCTCGGTTGCTTTTAAATAATCGAAAAACAAACCGCCAATTCCACGTGCTTCAAATCGATGTGCGTTCCAAAAATATTCGTCACATTTCTTTTTATAGTTCGGATAAAATTCTGGATTATGTTTGTCGCAAGCAGTTTTACAGGTTTGATGAAAATGTTTGGCGTCTTCTTCAAACAAATAATACGGTGTTAAATCTTGTCCGCCACCAAACCATTGGTTGATGATGTTTCCGTTTTCGTCATACATTTCAAAATAACGCCAATTGGCATGAACTGTTGGCACCATCGGATTTTTTGGATGAATCACCAAACTCAAACCACAAGCGAAAAAATCAGCTTCACCTACTCCGAACATTTTTTGCATCGTATCAGGCAATTTGCCATTAACGGCTGAAATATTTACACCACCTTTTTCAAAAACATTCCCGTTTTCAATGACACGTGTGCGACCGCCACCGCCTTCTGGTCGTTCCCATAAATCTTCTCGAAATTTGGTGCTGCAATCAATGTCTTCTAATCCTTTACAGATTTGATCTTGTAGGGTTTGTATGTAGATGTAGAATTTATTTTTCATGTTCTAATTCATATAATTCCATATCCAATGGAGTTTCATTTGGAGGTGTGTATTCATTTAAAAGCGTTGTTTTCCACTCAAAACCGCACTTTTCTGCAACTTTACAACTTCCAATATTTGTTTTATGAGCAATAATTTGAAATTTATCGAATCCTAAAACTTCAAAACCGTATTTTGTGGTTAGAGCAATAGCTTTTGACATCCAACCTTTGTTTTCGTATTCTGAACTGATACAATAGGCAAATTCTCCTTGTTTGGTATCCCAATTTATTTCTTTGATGATGATCAAACCAGCAATTTTTGAATTTGAAATATCTTTAATTCCGAAAGTAAATTCAGATTTTGAAGCGTTTTCTTTTCTTTTTTCTTCAATATATTTTAAACTATCATCAAAGGATTGATTTTTTGATAATGTAATTGGAAAATAACGTTTAAAGTTATCAAAATTCAAAACCATCATTTCAGATAAACTTTTTGCGTCATCTGCTTGTAAAGTGATTATATGAAATGAATCGGTTTCTATCATTAGTTATAAAATCAAACTATTTCTTATACTCTTTAACCGCTTCCACAAAAGCCTTAGCATGATCAACAGGAATATTTGGTAAAATACCGTGACCTAAGTTGACGATGTATTTATCTTTTCCGAATTCATCAATCATTTCGTGAACCATTTTTTTGATGGTTGGAATTGGAGATAACAAACGACTTGGGTCGAAATTTCCTTGTAAAGTAATATTACCACCAGTTAAATAACGCGCGTTTCTTGGTGAACATGTCCAATCTACTCCTAAAGCTGATGCTTTTGATTTTGCCATGTCGTTCAAGGCAAACCAACATCCTTTTCCAAATACGATAACTTCGGTTTCTTCAGCTAACGCTTCTACAATTTGGTTGATGTATTGCCAAGAAAATTCTTGATAATCTACTGGAGAAAGCATTCCGCCCCAAGAGTCAAAAATCTGAATCGCATTACAACCTGCTTTCACTTTTTCTTTTAAGTATAAAATTGTCGTATCGGTAATTTTTTGCAATAATAAGTGTGCCGCAACTGGGTTTGAAAAACAAAATCCTTTAGCTGTATCAAAGCTTTTAGAACCTTTACCTTCTACAGCATAACAGAAAATTGTCCATGGCGAACCCGCAAAACCAATCAATGGCACTTCGTCGTTCAGCATTTCTTTAGTTAGTTTTACTGCATCCATCACGTAACCTAAAGTTTCGTGAATATTTGGGACAAAAACCTGATTTACTTGTTCGGCAGTACGAATTGGATTTGGAATTATCGGACCTAAATTGTCTTTCAATTCCACGTGAATTCCCATTGCGCGAGGCACCACCAAAATATCCGAAAACAAAATCGCAGCATCTGGTTTTACAATTCGAATGGGTTGAACCGTGATTTCAGCAGCTAATTCTGGAGTTTCGCATCGGGTGAAAAAATCATATTTATCGCGTAAAGCTCTAAATTCTGGTAAATATCTTCCTGCTTGACGCATCATCCAAACTGGCGGACGTTCAACTGTTTCTCCTTTTAATGCTCTTAAAAATAAATCGTTCTTAATCATTTTTGATTGCTTTAGGCTTTAAGCAATAGGCTATAAGCGTTTATAATATTTTATTACTTCAGTAATTACATTTTCAACGGTGGGTTGCGATGCAATTACTATGTTTTTTGTTCTATTTTCTAATGCTTTTGATGTGGTGGTTCCAATACAAAAACACGTTTTATTATCTAATGAATTGTTTTCCAAAAAACTTTTTACACCTGACGGACTGAAAAACAAAATACCATCATATTCTTTTTTTATTTTGTGTGGTTTCAGTTTGGTTTCATATACGACAATTTCGTTATATGCGATTTTATTTTGCTGAAAATAATTTGGGATTGTATTTTTTCTGATATTTCCACAAAAGAAGGTAAACGAATTACTTTTGTATTTCGAATCGATGATTTGAATCAATTCTTCTGCATAATCAGCACTTTCAATAACGGTGAAACCTTTTTTTTCGAGAAAATTTCTCGTTTTACTTCCTACACACAAACAAGAAATGGAATGAACGTTTTTTACATCCGATTTTAAAATACTTTTCACTGCTTGTTTACTTGTAAAAACTAAGTAATCATTTAGTTGAGGTGTTTCAAATGAAATGGATTTTGTTTGAATAAAATTCTTTTCTACAAGTTCAATTTTAGCATCAGAAAACTTCTTTTTTAATGCTTTTGAAAGTTTTTTTGTAGAGAGAATTCGGTTCATTTTTAGCTTCTAATTTGATGTTCTTCTTGTCCTAAACAATACGTTTCGATGTCTTTGTTATATCCGTAAACTACTAAAATATCATTTTCTTGGACAATAGTATCTGGAGCAGGACGACCAATAGATTCTTTTATGATAGATTTTTTACCAATTAAATTACGTTTTTCTCTTTTGCGAATAATTGTAATTAGTGTTAAATGGTATTTATCGATTGAATCCAATTCGGCTAATGTTTTTCCGTAGAATTCTGGTTTCGCTTTTACTTCCGAAATCGTAAAATTATCATCTAATTGATAGTTTTCTAACGTTGATTTGAAGTTGATTTGCTTGGTTAATCTATCTGCTGATTCTTGCTCTGGGTGAATAATACTATAAATTCCCATCGCCTCTAAAACCGTGTCGTGAATTGGAGACAAAGCTCTACTAATGATTTTTACATCACTCAATTTTTTAATAATTGCAGTTGTGATGATGGCAGCACCTTCGTTTTCACCAATGGCAACTACGACTTTATCCGCATCTTTTAATGGCAAAGCTTCATACGATAATTCGTTTGTTGAATCTAAGGCAATTGCATGCGAAATTTTATCTTTGATAAGATTGATTTTTTCGATGTTTTTATCTACACCAATTACTTCGTTTCCTGTTTCAGTTAAGCTGATGGCAAGCGACATTCCGAAGTTTCCTAAACCAAATACTATAATTTTCATTTTTGGTAGATTAGTTAATTAATATATTTTCTTTTGGATATTCGTAGAATTGATGATTCAATCTTCGTAATAATCCAACCATTAAGTTGAGCATTCCAATACGACCAATAAACATACAAGCAATTAAAACATATTTACTTGGTTCGGTTACTGTTGGTGTATAATTTAAGCTTAATCCTACTGTACTATATGCTGAAAAACATTCAAAGGCAACAGTTAATAAAGGCGTTCCTTTTGGTTCAAAAATTAACATTGCTACAATTGAAATTCCTATTGTAATTAGTGAAATACATAAAATAGCAAAGGCACGAGAAGTAGATTCCGATGAAATTCTTCTACCAAACAATTGTATTCTGCTTTTTCCACTGGCAACAGCAAAAATATTTAAAGTTGCTAATGCAAATGTACTCGTTTTGATACCACCCGCAGTTGAAGCTGGAGAACCACCAATCCACATTAAAAAGATAATAAACAACAAAGAAGGAACGTTCATTTTAGTAAAATCTACTGCATTAAATCCTGCGGTTCTTGGCGTTACCGAATTAAAAGAAGCCGCTGTGATTTTCCCAAAAATACTATTGTGTTCTAATAAGGTGTTGTTGTATTCTGAAATAAATAAGAAAATAAAACCACCGATTAATAAAACTAAAGTAGTGTAAATTACAATTTGAGTATTTAAAGTGATGATTCGAACTTTTTTATGAATGATAGTTTTATCAAAAAGTTCTACCACATGAGTTTTAATTTTTTGATAAAAGTTAAATACAATGTTGTGACCTAACCCACCTAATACAATCAATGTCATAATAATCCATTGCAAGAAATAATCAAAACGAATGGCTTCATCATATAATCCAGCCGATAAAATTGAAAATCCAGCATTACAAAAAGCCGAAATAGAGTGGAATATTGCAAAGAAGAATTTATTATCAATAGCGTTGTTGTCCATGATAGACGAATAAACAAAAATGGCACCAACAGCTTCAACTCCTAAAGTAAAAATAACAACATTAAGGGCGGCTCTGAAAACATCTCTCATACCGTCGTGTGCAATAAAATCTTTAGTATTTAATCCTTCTTTAAATGAAGAACTTCCTCTAAAAAAGAAAGCAAAGAAAGAGGTAAACGTTAATATTCCTATTCCACCTAACTGAATTAAAACTAAAATAATGGATTGCCCCACGACAGTAAATGCTGTGGAAGTGTCAACAACCGCTAAACCAGTAACACAAACAGCACTTGTAGAAGTAAATAGCGCATTAGTAAAGGTAATTCCGTTTGTGGTTGCACTTGGAAGCATTAATAAAAATCCTCCAGTTAAGGCTAAAATCATAAAACTTCCAACAAATACAATTGCCGGATTGAAATAGATATCATAGATATGACGCACTAAAACCAAGAGCCTAAGTAAGAAATAAAAAATAAGTCCGCCTTCTAAAATTGGTTTTACTTTTTGCAGAATATAGTCTGAAGAAAAATCTATATTTATAATAGAAATTATAAAACAGGTAATCATGATGCCTGTTAGTAAAATCATATTAGCTAAGGCTACTTTCTTATTGCTTTTATATTTATAAGTAAAGAATTTAAATGAATTAAAGGCTAATAATCCAACAGAAAGGAGAATTAAACCAATAACGTGTGGCGAATTGTAGTTTTCTTCGAAGTCATATCCAAAGTCAAAAACTATAAAAAGCAGTACGATGATATCAAAAAAGCGATATAAATAATTGAGTAACGATTCTTTCTCCATTTTGGGATAAAATTACTTTTTCAAATCACGACGAATGCTTTCCATTAAAGCACTTCCCCCATTGTTTAAAATTTCTTCGGCACAATTTTTTCCGAAGTTTTTATAAGAATCAAAAGTACGACTTTTTTTGATTACGTGTTTTTCTTTTCCGTCTAAAGAAAATAAAACACCTTCAAAATCAATTTTATCTGAGGTAAATGTTGCCAAAGCACCAATTGGAGCTGTACAACCACCTTCTAATGTTTTTAAGAATTCACGTTCTATGTGTGTGCAAATCTCGGTTTCAGAGTGATTTAATTTAGCTAAAGCTTCTCTGCAAAAATTATCATTTTCCATTGCCACTACAACCATTGCGCCTTGTGCCGGTGCTGGAACCATCCAATCTAAATTGATATAGTTTTCTGGTTTTAAGTTGATGCGTTCTAATCCTGCAGCCGCAAAAACAGCTCCGTTCCAATCGCTGTCTTGTAATTTTTGCATACGCGTATTTACATTTCCACGTAAATCAACTACAGTATGATTTGGGTATTTATTCAACCATTGTGCTTGTCTGCGTAAGCTTCCAGTAGCAATGGTACCGTTAGAATTTAAAAATTCTAAATTACCTTTGTGAACTAAAATATCAAGTGTGTTGGCACGTTCTAAAACTGCAGCTTGCATAATTCCGATAGGTAAAGCAGTTGGAACATCTTTCATAGAATGCACTGCAATATCAACCTGTCCGTTTAACATGGCAATGTCTAACGTTTTGGTAAAAATTCCAGTGATTCCTAATTCGTAAAGTGGTTTATCAAGAATAATATCTCCTTGCGATTTAACTGCGGTAATTTCAGTTTTGTAGCCTAAATCGTTTAGTTTTTTTTGTACTGTGTGTGCTTGCCAAAGGGCCAATTCGCTATCACGAGTTCCTATTCGGATTGTTTTGCTCATTATTTTGCAACCGTTTCTAATTGGAAAATTTTTTCAATCCATTCAATACTTTCATCTACCATAGTTTCGTCATCTTTTAAATGATTGGCAAAATGATTGGTGATTTTTTGAATGATTCTTGCTGTAATTAATTCGGCTTGTTCTTCGTCAAAATTAGCTAGTTTTTTTCGTTGAAAGTTTAATTCTCCTTCTTTAATTGTATTCAGTTTTGCTTTTAGTGCATGTATTGTTGGTGCAAATTTACGTTGTTTGGTCCAAGCCATAAATTCGTCTTTAATTTCTTCAATAATAGCTTCAGCAGCTGGAATGTGTTTTTTTCTATTTTCTAATGTTTCATCGGTCATTTGAGCCAATTGATCCATGTGAACTAATGTAACACCATCTAATTCGTTTACGTTTTCGTTCACATTTTTAGGAATCGATAAATCTAAAATTAACAATGGTTTTTTCAGATTTAATATGGCTTTATCAACGGTAGGATTTAAAGCTCCAGTTGCTACAACTAAAACATCAGCTTTTTGAATTTCTAATTGCAAATCAGCATAATCTTTTACAATTACGTTTAATTTGTTGGCAATTTTTTCAGCTTTATCTTTGGTGCGATTAATCAAAGTGATATGTTCGTGTTTCGAATGTTTTACTAAATTTTCACACGTATTTCTTCCAATTTTTCCAGTTCCAAAAAGTAAAATATTTTTATTAGAAATATCTTCTACATTTTTAAAGATATATTGCACAGATGCAAAAGAAACAGATGTTGCTCCTGATGAAATTTGTGTATCTGTTTTGATTTTTTTACTTGCTTGAATTACTGCATTAACCAATCGTTCTAAAAAAGCGTTTGCTAAATTAAGCTCTTTGCTTTGAACAAAAGCATTTTTTAGTTGGCTTATGATTTCAAAATCACCTAGAATTTGACTATCTAAACCAGTTCCTACACGAAACATGTGTGAAATGGCTTCATTGTTTTTATACACAAAAGCAACTTTTTGAAAATCTTCAACGGTTCCTTGACTGTTTTCGCAAAGTAGTTTGATTAATTGAAATGGATGTTGTGCAAAACCATAAATTTCAGTTCTATTGCAAGTCGAAGTAACTACTAAACTTTCCAATCCTTCTTCTTTTGCTTGATGTAATAAATTTTGTTTAGCTTTATCATCTAAACTAAATTTACCTCTCATTTCGGCATCGGCTTTTTTATAACTTAAACCTACTGCGTAGAAAGTTGGATGTTTCGCAAATGTATTGTTTTCCATGGTTTATACTCTTTCCTAAAAGTTTAACAAAATTATTAGTATGCTATTTATAAAAGTAACGCTTAAAGGACTTTTTGTATCGATAAAAGATATTTTGTATCTAATTCATCTTTTTAGCGTTATTTCTATTAAATTTGTAGCAAAATCAAGTGTTTTGAATTTAACTATATAGAACAATTCTAAATAACAATTTGATTTTTGTTTGTAACTATATACGAAAAAATATCGCTATGGGTTCTCAAGAAGAAATAAAAATTGAAAATGATTTTATTTTATATCTTTTTCAAAATGATGGAGACGAAATGTATCGAATTCAAAAACCTGTAAATCAAGGATTTATTCAATTTCATTTTGGCTTAAAAGGAAAAGGAAAATTTATCTTCAATCAAGGAAATTATGCACTAGATTTAAAAGAAGAGAAGTCACTTTTGTTTTATAACCCGCAAAAAGAATTGCCTCTTAATCTTGAATTGGCACCACACACTTGGATAGTATCGGTAATTATTTCGATAAAAAAATTTCATGGTTTGTTTTCATCTCAAGCAGAACATATTCCGTTTTTGAGCGAAGACAACAAAGATAAAAAGTATTATAAAGAGAATGATATAAGTCCGTCAATGGCAATTGTGTTGAGTCAATTGTTCCATTACAACCTCAATTCGTTCATTAAAAATTTATACTATAAAGGAAAAGGTTACGAATTATTAAGTTTGTATTTTAATCGATCTGAAGATCCAAATGCAGAACAATGTCCGTTTTTGATTGACGAAGAAAATGTATTAAAAATAAAAAAAGCCAAAGAAATTATGATTTCTAATATGGCAGAACCACCAGGGTTAGAAGAATTATCTGAGCAAGTGGGATTAAGTTTGAAAAAATTAAAAATGGGTTTCAAGCAAATTTATGGTGATACAGTATATGGATTTTTATTTGAATACAAAATGGATTATGCGCGTCAATTGCTTGATAGTGGTTCATACAATGTAAATGAAGTAGGTTTAAAAATTGGATACAGCACAGGAAGTCATTTTATTGCCGCTTTTAAAAAGAAATTTGGTACTACACCAAAAAAATATTTAATGAATTTGAACACCAATGTGTAAAACCAATTGATATCAATTTCGTATATCAAACTATAAATAAAAAAATGATAATTTAAAAAGTAAGAAAACCAAATTAATTACTTTTATAAAAAAACAATTGCCACATGAAAGGAGTATTATTAGTAAATTTAGGATCACCAGAAAGCCCAACAGCAAAAGACGTTAAGCCGTATTTAGATGAATTTTTAATGGATAAATACGTAATTGATGTTCCGTTTTTATTGCGTGCATTATTAGTTAGAGGAATTATTTTGCAAACGCGTCCAAAAAAATCTGCTGAAGCGTATGCACGAATTTGGACAGATGAAGGTTCGCCTTTAATTGTAATTTCTAAAAAAATGCACCAAAAGGTCCAAAAATTGGTTGATGTTCCGGTTGCTTTAGCTATGCGTTATGGAACCATGACTATTCAAAAAGGGTTGCAAGAATTAAAGAATAAAGGTGTAACCGAAGTAATGCTTTTACCTTTGTATCCGCAACATGCTATGGCTTCAACTACTACTATTTTGGTTTTGGCAGAAGAATTACGTCAGAAGCATTTTCCAGAAATGACATTTACTAATGTTCCAGCATTTTATAACAAACCCGATTTTATTCAGGCTTTGGCAAGTTCTATTAAAAAACATTTGGAAGGATTTGAATATGATCATTTATTATTTTCGTATCACGGAATTCCAAAACGTCATATTCGTAAAACAGATGTAACGAAATCGCATTGTAAAATTGACGGTTCTTGTTGCAACACACCTTCGCCAGCGCACGAATTTTGTTACCGTCATCAATGTTATGAAACTACAAAACAAGTTGTAAAATTATTAGGAATTCCAGAAGGAAAATACAGCCAAACCTTTCAATCGCGTTTAGCAGGTGATAAATGGTTAACACCTTATACGGATGTTGAAATCAACAAAATGCCAGAACAAGGAATTAAAAAATTAGCCGTTGTAACACCAGCATTCGTTGCCGATTGTTTAGAAACTTTAGAAGAAATTGCAATGGAAGCGAATGAGCAATTTTTGCATCATGGCGGTGAGGAATTCATGGCAGTTCCATGTTTAAATGATGAAGATGAATGGTGTAGTGTGGTTGCAAATTGGGTTAAGGAATTTAAAAATAACTAAATTAGTTTACAGTCTCGGTCGCAGTAAACACTTGCGACTGAAAACTGAAAACTGAAAACTGAAATATGGAACTTTACAACTACATAAAATCACTACATTTAATCTTTGTAATCACTTGGTTTGCTGGGTTGTTTTACATTGTTCGCTTATTTGTATATCATGCCGAAGCCAAACAAAAATCGCAACCTGAGCAAGATATTTTAATAAAACAATACCAATTAATGCAATACCGTTTGTGGTACATTATTACTTGGCCAAGTGCTGTTTTAGCTAGTATTTTTGCTTTTTGGATGTTGTTTTTTACCGAAGTTGGGAAAGTTTGGTTAACCCAACCTTGGATGCATGTAAAATTAGCTTTTGTGTTTTTATTGTATTTGTATCATTTAAAATGCCATCAAATTTTTAAGCAATTACAAAATAACGAAGTGAAAAATTCCTCTGGGTTTTTTAGGCTTTGGAACGAAGGTGCTACTATTATTCTTTTCGCAGTAGTTTTTTTAGTAATTTTAAAGAATGCAATCAATTGGATTTATGGTGTTATCGGAATTTTTGTTTTTTCGATTTTAATTATGCTAGGATACAAATTGTACAAGAAAATCAGAGAAAAGAACCAAAATAGTTAATGGATAGAATTTTTAACATCAAAAATCTTTCACTACGAATAAGAATATTTCTATCCATGATATTCTTAACACTTATTGCGTCTATACTTATTGCTGCGGTTTCCATTTATCAATTTAGAAAAGAAGCAAAAGAATACCATCAAGATAGATTAGAGCGAAAAGAAACTGCAATTGCTGAACACATAAATTATGTTTTACAAACAACAACTTATCCGCTAAACACAAAAAATATTCCGCTAATTTTTAAAGATAAAATTTTCGAATTGTCCGATATTCATAGCATGGAAATTAATTTTTTCGATTTAAAAGGAAACTTATTAATTTCATCAAAAGCTATTTTTAAATTAGATAAAGACAAACCAAAAATTAACCCATCGACTTTAAAAATTATTCAATCTTCTTTAGACAAACGTTATATAGAGTTTTCAAATGTTGACGAAAAAACCTATCGTTCTTCTTATTCTTATTTAAAAGATAATAAATTTAAGCCACTTGCTATTTTAAATTTACCTTATGAAGAAGATGCCGAGTTTTATGACAATGAAGTTCAAAATTTCTTAATTCGTTTTGGACAGGTCTATACTTTTATGTTTTTCATTGCTATAGTTCTTTCTTACTTTTTATCAAGTTATATTACAAAATCATTAAAAATCATTAGCGATAAAATTCAGGAAACTCAATTAGATCAACGTAATGAAAAAATTGTTATTGAAGATGGAAGTAAGGAAATCAACTTATTAGTTCGTTCTTATAATAACATGGTGGATAAATTAGAAGAGAGTGCCACTATTTTAGCACAAAGCGAAAGAGAACAAGCTTGGCGCGAAATGGCAAAACAAGTAGCACATGAAATTAAAAATCCGCTTACTCCAATGCGTTTAACGGTGCAAAGTTTTCAACGAAAATTTGATGCTAATGATCCTGATATTTCAAAAAAATTAAACGATTACACGCAAACCATTTTACAACAAATAGATACGATGAGTTCGGTAGCAAGTGCTTTTTCTAACTTTGCAACCATGCCAGCACAACAAAACGAAACTTTAAATGTTGTCCGAATTGTAAAAATGGCATTGGAAATTTTTAATGAAGATTACATTCAGTTTTCGGCATTGGAAGACGAAATTATTGCCAAGTTAGATAGAACACAATTAATTCGTGTCATCACAAATTTGGTAAAAAATGCTATTCAATCTATTCCGGAAGAGCAAGAACATAAGCTTGTTTTTGTAACCGTTTTTAGAGAAGATAATCAAGTAAAAATTGCAGTTAAAGACAACGGAAAAGGGATTTCCGAAGAAAATGCCGCGCGAATTTTCGAACCAAAATTCACTACAAAATCAAGCGGAATGGGGCTTGGATTAGCAATTATTAAAAATATTATCGAAAATTACCACGGAACAATTACATTTGAAACAGAATTAAACATAGGAACCGAATTTTTGGTTTCTTTCCCAATAAATAAACAATAAACACACTATAATGGAAAACATTTTAATTGAAAAACAAGACAATATTGCGGTTATTACCATTAATAGACCCACAAAATTAAACGCATTAAACAAAGCTACAATACAAGAATTACATGATGGTTTTAAAGTGTTAAACGAAGACAAATCAGTAAAAGCGGTTATCATTACTGGAAGTGGCGAAAAAGCATTTGTTGCCGGAGCAGATATTTCAGAATTCGCCAATTTTTCAGTAGAAGAAGGCGGGAAATTAGCTGCTCAAGGACAAGAATTGTTATTTGATTTTGTACAAAATTTAAGCACACCAGTTATTGCAGCAGTTAATGGATTTGCTCTTGGTGGTGGATTAGAATTAGCAATGGCTTGTCATTTTAGAACAGCTTCAACAAATGCAAAAATGGGATTACCAGAAGTTACTTTGGGTGTGATTCCAGGTTATGGAGGTACACAACGTTTAGCTCAATTGGTTGGTAAAGGTCGAGCTATGGAACTAATCATGACAGCAGGAATGATTGATGCAGAAACGGCTAAAAATTACGGATTAGTTAACCATGTTGTAGCCCAAGAAGAACTATTAGATTTCACAAAAGGTATTGCTTCAAAAATTGCAAATAATTCAAGTGTAGCTATCGCAAAAGCAATCGAAGCAATTAATGCTAATTTTGAAGACGGAACGAATGGTTATGAAGTAGAAATTAAAAACTTCGGTCTTTCTTTTGGAACCGAAGATTTTAAAGAAGGGACAACCGCATTTTTAGAAAAAAGAAAAGCAATATTTCCAGGGAAATAATTAAGTATTCAGTGTTCATTTTTAAGGAATTTGACTGCAAACAATTAAAAATGAACACTTTTTTCTATTCTTGACCGTCCCATTCGGCATAAAATTGGCTTAAAAAACTCACCATAAAATTATGTCGCTTTTGGGCAATTTCTTTACCAGTTTCGGTGTTCATTTTGTCTTTTAGAAGTAATAGTTTTTCGTAAAAGTGATTTAGAGTTGGCGATTCACTATTCTTGTATTCTTCTTTATTCATATTCATGTTTGGTTGAATATTCGGATTGTATAATGGGCGATTTTTGAATCCACCATAATTAAAAGTACGAGCAATTCCTATCGCGCCAATCGCATCCAATCGATCAGCATCTTGTACAATTTCTAATTCTTTGGAATTGAATTTCTTTTCGAAATTTCCACCTTTAAACGAAATATTTTCAATAATTGCAATTACATGTAAAATGATGTCTTCTGAAACATTTTGCGATTCTAAAAAAGCACGAGCTGTTTTTGGACCAACCGTTTCATCTCCACCATGAAATTTTGAATCGGCAATATCATGTAGTAACGCACCAAGCTTCACTACTGTCAAATCGCAATCTTCGCCTTCAGCAATTAACAAAGCATTTTTATAGACGCGTTCAATGTGAAACCAATCGTGGCCGCCTTCTGCATTTTCTAATTGTTGTTTTACAAAAAGTATAGTGTTGTCTATTATTGTCATTTCTGATGATATAAAAAATTCCAATCTTGTG
>Ga0209480_10001158_pt1 | contig 19488 bp, 20 predicted proteins | sample JI61114C2DNA_FD_187501 | JGI IMG/M metagenome (GOLD analysis project Ga0209480, IMG submission 187501) | Wastewater effluent complex algal communities from Wisconsin, to seasonally profile nutrient transformation and Carbon sequestration -... | ecosystem: Engineered > WWTP > Effluent > Algae... | reverse complement strand
TGGTGTAGCCCCTGTTTCGACCGGACACTCTAGCTAACTAAGAGAGGTAGTTTAGAGTGAGTGAAGTAAGCAATAAAGAATCGCTAATAATCGAGGGAAGTAGTAGATATAAAAGGTTCAGTGTGGAGCAAAAACGTCAGTTTATAGCAGAAGCCAGCAGTGTTGGTAGCACGATGTAGTTGGTTTCACGTAAATATGGCATAGCGCCTAGCTGTTTATATGAATGGAGACGTCAGATAGAAGATGGTGCTTTAGTCGGACTCAAGACTGGTGAAGCTTTAGTGCCATTATCTGAGCACAAAGCCTTAAAAGCTCAGCTTAATAAGCTCGAACGAATGCTTGGTAGAAAAACGATTGAAGTAGAGATTCTCAAGGAAGCGGTTGAGCTTGGTCGCGAAAAAAAACTCATCTCGCGCGCATCCTTGCAGGGCGTGGAGGGTTTCCGGTGAAAACTATTGCTTCAAGCTTAGGGGTGGCTCGTTCTCATCTGGTCAAACAGCTTGCTGAGCCTAAGGCTAACAGGCCTGCAGCCTACCTAAAGACTGAGGACCAGTTCTTATTGGCTAAGATCGAAAAGATTTGCGGCCATCGGCCTAGCTATGGCTATCGGCGGGTTTGTGCGTTAATCAATCGAGAGCGAGCTTTTGCGCTTGATACCTGTGACCGTGAGGTGATTAGCTATGTAGCAAAAGCAGGAGCAATGACGGGGGCTGATATAAGAGATTTGATAGCCCAATCGGTAGAAGCTCGTTTTGGCTTTGCAGCGAAGCCCCCCAAACCCGTTTGATGATTATAACGAGAACGCACCCCATAAAGGGCTGAATATGAAGTCGCCTAGAGAATTTATACGGTCTTTAACAATCTAGGGTGTCCGCTATTGCAGGGGCAACTCCAAATTTTGACCCCTATCAAAAACTAATTCCCGACCACATGTTGATTCAATCAAAAACCGAAACCGTAGCCATTGAGAGGAATAATGGCCAGCAAAGACACTGGCTGGCTGCATTTAGAAGAAGGTCGATTGTCGTGACCAAGTCGTTAAAGGTACTAGAATCGGCTTTGGCACTATTTGCTTATTACCATATCAACAACGACTTTAATCAACTTATTAAATCAATATAAATCTCTTAACTTGAAACCCTCCCCTCTATAAATGAATAATATTTACCGCCATCTTAGTGTTCCCTTGCTCGGTAGCGGCAATGCGGCATTTTAGGAAAACCTTCGGAAAATTGCCGAAACACGTCTAGACACTATGGTTTATTAATATATAGTAATATTAACAATTAATTGTGCGCTATGTGTAAAAATATATTCTCAAAACTTAAACTGCCGATTTATTGGTCTTTTTTTGCCATAATGCTCGATACAGTGAGCTTTGGCTTGATCATGCCTGTGATGCCAGATTTACTCCTTGGGTTAGGATGTCAGTCTATATCCGATGCTGCCCTTTATAGTGGGATACTGAGCGCGGTTTTCGCTCTAATGCAATTTGTCTTTAGCCCTTTAATAGGCAACTTATCTGATCGCTTTGGACGCAGACCCATATTGCTCGTTTCGCTTGCAGTTGCGTGTTTAGACTATGTGATTAAGGGGTTTGCCCATAGCATGTGGGTTTTATTTGCTGGTCGAATAATTTCTGGCATCACCCTGGCGAACTACTCTACTGCAACCGCCGCAATTGCCGACGTTTCTAATCCTCAGGACAAAGCTGCAAACTTTGGTTTACTCGGAACTGCATTGGGCTTGGGATTTATTTTCGGGGCCGTGATCGGTGCTCTTCTCTCTTCGCTTGGCCTTCGCGCGCCTTTTTATGCGGCAGCAATTCTTTCTTGTGCCAACATGATTTTTGTTTTTTTATTCGTAGGAGAAACGGTAAATCCCAAAAACAAGAGGCCCTTTATGTGGTTGAGAGCTAATCCTCTAGGCGCCTTTAAGTCGGTCAGTACGATACCGGGACTTGCACGAATGATGTTGGTCATATTCTTCTACGAAATAACCTTTGTCGTTTATGCAGCTACCTGGGCTTATTTTACCAAAGAAAGACTTGGTTGGGATGCCAGTACCGTTGGAGTATCGCTCGGATTTTTTGGTGTTATGGCAGCACTTATGCAAGGTTGTGCAATCCGGCTTTTCCTCTCATGCATGGGTGAGCTCAAGACTGCTGTATTTGCATTGTCGGTAAACGTGCTCGCTTTTCTACTCTATTCATTTGCCTCACAATCCTGGATGATTTTTGCCCTAATACCCCTATCTGCTCTGGGTACAATATTTTTACCGGCGATCCAGAGCCTTATATCGAGCTTGGTAAGAGACGACTCTCAGGGAGAATTGCAGGGAGTTGTTTCGAGTATTCGCGGGGTGAGCATTATTATCGGACCGCCCTTGATGACTAGCATCTTTAGTTTTTTCACGAGCGATAATGCGGCCTTATATTTCCCGGGGGCCCCCTTCCTAATGGCGATGGTCCTTTCTGTAGTGTCGTTGGCTATTTTTTGCGGTGCCAGCCAGATAAAAAAATGAAATAATGATTTTTCCTTTCAACAAAAAAATTGCACAAAAAACTTAATTAAGAATTCCTTTAATAAACTCATATCAACATCTTTCACAGACTTTAGGCCCATAACGACGGGGTAAAAAACCTCACCCTTTATTATTGAATGAAACTGTCCGGAAATAAATCGACTATCATATTCAGTTCGTATTTTTTTATCTTTCTTGGCTGCGTCAATCCACGCCGTAAAATGGGCATCTATTTTATCAATTTTCTCCAAATGCGTCTGGTCTAATTTTCGCCCACGAATCATTTCACTTAAGGTCAATCTTGACATTTTTGTGAAATCTTCAGAGGTGAGAAAGGTTATTCTCGAGTCAATGATTCTATTCAGCTGCTCCTCAAAATTTTCCCCGTGTACATATTCAAGTTGGCAGTAAGAGAGCATCTTTTCTAGAAGTCGATCAATAATAGCGCTCAGCAATGCGTCTTTGCTCGGAAAGTACTTATAAAGCGTTCGCTTAGAAACTTCGGCCATAGCAGCTATATTATGCATTGAAGCTGCTTCACATCCTTTGGTAAGGAACTCTTCGGTGCCTGCGTGGAGTATTTGGCATAGTTTTTCCTCTTTAAATTTCATACAATATTATTCCTGTAGTCCACTAGGCTAAAACACTATTAGTACATCTTCAGGTGGAACCAACTAATTTAACAGCATTAATCTTCAGGCCCAGAAAGTAAACATATTTGTTTACTTTCTGGGTTGACAAGAAGCGGGTCCCCGCATAGAAGTAAACATCCGTGTATACATACTTTTGGGTTATAGCTATAACAATTTATTGAGCCCAGGGAGCAAATAAGTGATTCACGTTTTTATGCCAATGATCTTTCTGGTATTGGCTCTTATTAACGGCTGTCAGGATCCGGGCAAATCAGGCAATTTGGTGCCAAAGACAGTTGACGAAGATCCTTCCCTGCCAGCGCTTGAATTTAACAACTCCAAATTTCACGTTGAGACTTTCGGCGTTCCAAGCAAGCCGGTCATCATTATGCTCCACGGTGGTCCGGGCAATGATTATCGATATCTTTTACCGCTCAAAGAACGCCACAATAATTACAGCTTGGTTGATGATTATTTTTTAGTCTTCTGGGATCAACGTGGCTGTGGGCTTTCACAGCGTCATGATCGCAGTGAGCTTACTCTGGATAAATATGCTCAAGATCTTGACCAGTTGGTTGAGCATTTTGCGCCCAATAATAAGCCGGTTGTTTTTATTGGCCACTCGTGGGGCGGACAGTATGCTGCCCAATACATGGACCGCCATCCAAAGCGAATGTCCGGCTGCGTGATGATGGAGCCAGGACCACTTAGTGCTGAACTTGGCAAGAAGCTCACTACAATTAAAATAAATCCCGTGGCTATTTGGCTAAACGATTGGATGTGGGGCCGCCAGCTAGTAGCGGCTTCAGATCATGAACGAGCCGATTATTATCTAGCACTGGGTGTTTTATCACAAGAAGAAGTCAAGCCTGAACGGCATAGTAAGCCTGTTCCAGGCTGGCGTATGGGTACTGCAGTCAGTCTATATTTAGCCATGGAAGCCTTAGGAAGCGGCTCACACTTCGATTTCACCCAGCACTTAAGCGAAGTAGAAGTTCCTATTCTTTTTGTTGTCGGTGGTAATACCGAAGATTTGGGCGCCGATTTTCAGCGAATCCAAATGAAGCCTTTCAAAAGCAGCGCGCTAGAGATTATCCCAAATGCTGGCCATAACGAGATTGCTTTTAGTGAGGCCGGACAAAGTGTGGCCAAAATTCGAAAGTATCTAGATGCTCTCAATCTGAGGCGGCCATGACTATTAAGAGATATTTGGCTTTAGCTATGTTTTGCTTTTTTACGCAGGCTTTTGCTGCTCAGTCAGATGACCAAGAAGGAAAGCTTGCTGAACCTGCTGATAAAAAGAATGATTTTGCCAATCTAATTTACAGCGACGTTGGCATAGACCATTCAATGCTTACCTTAGGCATTGGTTACGGGCTATACTTTGACGTTGAAGCTATTCAGCGAAGACTGCTCTTGTTTGCAGATTACGCTTTGCCCATAGCCAGCCTCGATATCCGGGATTTTCGCGTGCGTACTGGCATTCGTACATCTGCTATTGAAATTGGATCCTTTTACGTGCCGGTTTGGTTATCATTCAGCGTCAACGGAGCACAGAACAAGATCTTTAGGGCGACAGGTCTTGGCAGCGAGCTAGGCATAGCACCTGGTTACTATGGAAGGGTATTTGCGGCAGCATCCGAGCTTTACTGCGACCAAACGTGGGCTGCATACCTTAAACATTCGCAAGCTTATCGGGACCTGTTTTATGCAAATGCAAAAGACGGTTGGTACAGCATGCCTTCAACTTCTTTTCGTGCGGGGCTTTATTTAGCGTGGAATATTCACAAACGCTTTACGCTCGGGTTCAAAGGTGGGTATCAGCAAATGGGTCAATATAATAAGCTCATCCCGCCTATATATGGCACATTGCATACTGAATTTAGTTTCTAACAAGGTTAAAGGAGATATTAACAATGCGTAATATTATAAAGTTTTTAAGCGTATTTATTTGCTTATTTATAAGTTTTAACATCTGCTCCTATGCTGAAGATGCAGAAGAAGAACCCTCGATTGAATTAGAAACTCGCGCCTTTCAGCTCGGCTTTATTACACCACTCGGGACCAATGGATGGGACTCTTGGAATATTGTCAATAAATTCTCGCTCAACATGCTCGCAGGTTATGCCGGAGGAATCGATGGAGCTGAATTCTCTGGGTTGGGCAGCGTTCTGAGAACCCATATGAAAGGGGCTCAATTTTCTGGGCTTGGCAATATCGTCATGGGAGAAACTCGTGGTGCACAGTTTGCCGGATTTATGAATATTGATCATGGGCCGGTAAAAGGAGCTATCTTTGCTGGCTTTCTCAACTTTAGCGGTCGGGAAATGCGTGGAGGGCAGTTCGCAGGGTTTGCGAATATCAACACCGGGAGCACGCATGGCACTCAATTCGCAGGTTTTACCAATATCAGCACAGGAACAACCTATGGCGCACAGGTCGCTGGGTTCTTTAACTACAGTGAGGTAATGCGTGGGGTCCAGATCGGGGTAATTAACTATGCCGATTCAGTCGAAAAAGGGGTACCCATCGGCTTTTTAAGCTTTGTCAAAAAAGGATACCGAGCATTTGAAATCAGCGCCAATGAATCGATCTATGGCCTGTCCAGCTTTAAAACCGGCACTAGCAGTTTCTACAATATTTTGTCCATAGGCCGAGGATATCGAAAGGAACGCTCACTCTTCGCATGGGGTTGGGGCGTAGGCACCTTAATCGCGCTAGCGGATAAATTTGATATTGCGGTAGAAGGGCAGGGCCTTCATGTGAATGAAGGAGAATGGTTTACCAACGGCACAAACGTTCTTGCCAAAGCTGGCGTCACCTTAGCCTGGAACGTAGCAGAGCATTTCACCGTATTTTGGGGCCCTTCATGGAATGTTGCGGTTTCCAACATCAAAAAAGAAAATGGCTCAGCCATCGCCCCATGGTCAGTTTTTGATGAGACGACTCAGGGAGGTATCAACATCAAAATGTACCCAGGCTTAACCGCCGGAATTAGACTGTAAAATAAACAATCCGGTCTCGTGCGGCCGGACTTTTTTGCTTAATGGAGACCTAAAATGTTTAAAAAGTTCATATTTATCTATTCGATCTTTCAGAAACCGGGATAAGCCGAGAGCACTCTTTGAAAAATATTTTGAAGAACAACAAGCAAAAAAGCGTCAAGTTTGGCTTGCATGGTTAAAAGCTGATCTAGCAGCTTATGTGACACTCAATTGGCACTCAAACTATCAGCCATTTTTAGATAACAAGATCCCAGAACTTATGGACTTAAAGGTACTGCCGCCATATAGGAAACAAGGCATCGGCTCACAACTCATGGATATTGCAGAAGCACGCGCCGCACAAAAATCAGCCCTCATTGGTATTGGAGTAGGACTCTATGATGGCTATGGTGAAGCACAAAAGCTCTATGTAAAGCGCGGATATATTCCTGACGGACGCGGACCTACGTATCGATATGTCAAATTGGACTATGACCAACTTGTAAGGGTAGATGATAACCTGGTTATGTGGTTTACCAAATCATTAACTACTTTTTGATTAAATATTTGAAGTGCCACAGGCCATGATAAAAATACTTTCCTACCAAGTGCATACCGCACTTTTCCATAACTCTTGTTGAAGCCATGTTATTAGGAATACTAATGGCCATGATTTTTTCACATTGCAATTGAGAAAATCCATATTTTATGAGCCCAGTAAGAATTTCTGTACCAAAACCACGACCCCAGTAGTGGTTGCATAAAATATAACCAGCCTCTACTTCGTGGCTTTCGGCTAAGAGTTCAAGCCCAGCTAGGCCAACCACTTTTTTGTTTCGTTTATCGACAATGGCACAATCGCCATAGCCCGGAGCCTTTGAATATGAAGCAATAGTTTTTTGCAAGAACTTTTGTACCACTAAAATATCTCCGCCCCAGCTGCCATCACCGATATATTTCATGACTTTTGGGTTATTCCAAAAGCCTACACCAGCATCGGCCATGGTGCAAAGTCTTATCAGGAAATGCTCAGTTTCAAATATGGCCAAACTCATTGCAGGGCCTTGCGGAAATATTTCATAGCGTGCTGATCAACATAGTTTGACCGAGCAAACTCAAAAACATAGCCAGACTTTTCATAGAAGCTTACATTAGCTGGGCTAAGCGTATTCAAAAACATCACCGTGCAAGCATTGCCGCGAGCGTGTTCTTCTGCTTTTCTTAATAATTCTCGACCGAGCCCGCGCCTTCTTATAATCTTTTATCTACCCACAAGGTATCAATAAAAGCTGAACGATATTTAGTATTGCCTACCAAACCAGCCTTAATCTGACCATTTTCTCGCACAGTAAAGGCAAAACGATTGGTGGCGATATCTTCGACCGGCAAACCGATCTCTTCTACATTATGAGACAGCAAACCTTGATAGATAATATTTTCATCATCGATCGATAGATTTTCTTCAAAAGTAATTCTAGGGAGCGCACTCAGGTGCTCAGCAAATTTGCTCAATCGCTTAATAGTTTCTAACGTCAGACTTGCCTGCTCCTGCCCTAGGGCACTATCTTTGCGCTGCAAGTTATACACTAACCAGCCAATCCAAGCTCCCATGACAGCGTAGAAAGAAGCTGGCCAGTGATTTTGGTTAATCTGGCCACCGGCTCTTTCATAAGCATTTATCATGCTAAAAAACAACTCAGGGGAGAAATTATCAGTAGTAATACCGCTCCAATTAAGACTTTCTTGAACAATATCAAAAGTGGGATAATTTTTACGCGCTGATTCCCAATCAATCAAAATAGCTTGGTATTTCTCATCCCATAATACGTTTTTCTGATCAAGGTCACCATGACAAACTATTAAATTTTGACCAAGATTTGAAGTATATTTAAGATAATTATTATTTATAATAATAAGCTCATCGCTAAAATCATTAGAACCAAGCAAGGCAAGAATAACTTCGTTGCTATGACGCTCAAAACTAGTGTCAGAAATCTCTGGTAAATCCAAGTTAAGCTGATGCATTTTAGCAATCAGCGCAGCTATTTTAAGAGCATGTGGTTCTGAAACGAGGTTTGGCTCTAATGCTTTGGCATCGACCCAAGGAAAGAGCAAAAATCCTCGACCATTGATGGTAGCCAAACGTTGACCATGCTTTTTTATGGCACTAACAACAGGAATACCCAACTTACCAAAGCGCTCAGCAATCGATTCACTGAGCTCGTAGTTTTTGATGATAGCCTGATTACTTAAGTCAATTTTTTCGGATAGCTGCTTAAGCGCAAAGGTGCCCTGCTCGCTTTCAAGCCGCCACATAGTATGCAGCAGACCACCGTAGACGGGAGTAGGTGAGACTTTAAGTGGGCCCAGCTCAAAGTACTCGCAAACTTGTGATATGTATCCCTGTTTCATATCTTTAAATTACTATCAAAATTAGCCATCATAACAATAGCTACAAAATATCAAGATAGCACCTTACAGGTCGTTATCTTTTATCAGCTCGACCCGGATAGTCAGGGTGAACTGACTGCTGAAGAGATCCGGGCCATCGATGGCTGTTAAAGCCATGCAAACACTTAAAGATAGCAGTATAAAATCTCGATTTTTTAACTGGCAGTTTTATCTAAATCATACCACCTCCAAACCAGAAACAATCAGCGACATTGCCGACAGTATTCAGCATTAATTAGCATTAAAAGAGTGTGGACCCGATTACTTAAATTACTGCTTTAAAATCGCTTTAACTTTAGAAAAAGGCTTTTAGCTATGAATAAAAATGCAAAAAATTCATACATAAAATAGGTGGACAACGAGCAGCGATGGATGCCAAAGTTGCTCGCGAAATTGATGTATCAGAGTTTGAGCCGCTAGCTCTTGATCTGGAAACTTTTAGGAGAGAAATCCCTGAACGAGACTATCTCTTTCACCATGAGCTAGCTTTGGGTTTTAAAGAAGGCTTTTTGCCGAGCGGGGTACCATGCTTAATGGCGGCACCTGGTGTTTGTGGAAAAACCTTCTTGCTTATACAGGCAGCAATCGCTGCAGCTACAGGTGGCCACTGGTTAAACGCCAAAGCCTCTAAACCTATCAAAGTGCTGTTTTTAGCGGCCGAAGAGGAGCAAGACGAGCTCGATCGGCGCGCACAAACGGTGGCCAGAGCCATGGGGCTGATGGAAAACCCTCAGCTCTTAACGCTGGCTGAGCAAAACCTAAGGCTCTTTGGCCGAATCGGTAAAAATGAAAGACTGATGGACGATAAGCAAGAGCCGCGAGATATATTTAACAAGCTAAAAGTCTTTCTTGAAAAAAATCCCGATATCAACTGGTGATATTAGATCCCGCATCCGATTACATGTCGCGCGAGGTAGAAAAAGACAGCGCAGAAGCTAAAGATTGGACCAAACTGATTTCACAGCTTACCCAAATCGGTGGCAAACCAACTGTCCTGGTCGCTCACCACACGAGAAAAGACGGCAAAGCGAACCAGCACATACACAAGACCAGCGAAAAAGACCTAAGTCCAAGCCTTAGCGCCGATGATATCCGCGGCTCCGGCAGCCTAGTTCAAAGCTTTCGCTGGGCCATGGTTTTAGATCGCAGAGAATATGAAGACGGTTCAGAAAAGGTTTTCTTGCAAGTAGTAAAAACCAATTACACCAAGCGTAGTGACGTTCTTCAGTTCGATCCCGATAAAAACCACGGTAGTATTTTAAGGTTTGATAAATTATTAACCGACAAAGATATTATAAGTGATAATATCATATCAAAAATAGAAGAAAAACAATCTGTAAATAACAACTTAGATTACCGTTATTTGTTGGAACCTATGGATGCAATAGATGATACTTACGATGAGTATTAAATATGTTGCTAAGTCGATCTGATTTTTTTGATCAAAAAAATTGCTAAATTAAACCAGGTACTTGATCGAAGATTTTAAGAAAGAATTATCTGACCAAGATTATAAAAAAGGAATCAAAAACTGGGCTAACCCTTTGTATTTTCCGAGGCTACTAGCCCTTAGTAAATGGATGGATTACACTAGTACGCTCGTCTGTAAAATGGAAAACAAGCCCGTAGCTTTAGCCCAGCCTATTTTTAAACAGATGACGAACATTATGACCAAAAAAATCGCCTAGACAGTGGAGCTAAGGCCATTGTCGATTCAAACGTCGATCAAGTAGCCCTCATTGAATTTGAAACGGCCAAGAGCGTGTTGCTGTCAGCTATCCCCCTCCTAAGCTCGGTTACGGCTTATTATGTGGTCACGTGGCTCTTGTGTCAGGTCCATAAACAATTTCTGATGAACGATAAACACCCCAGAAGGTCGTTCTTAAGGGCAGGGCCTATGAGCAACTAGGAGAGCTATCTGGGGCCGGAACCCATCCAAACGTCATCGATAAAATAAAAAAAATTATCCCGGTGCTTGCTGGGTGTTTATTTAAATACCGAACGCAAGACAGAGCCGGCGAAGGTAATTTTTTAAGTTATCGATACGAAAAAGCCATCAATGCTAAGTACTCCATCTTGGTCATCGAATTGCAGCCGATCGCCTGCCCGGGCTTTATTAAGACGCTGCCTAAGGGTGGGGTGTTATTTCAAGAGCAACGCAAAGCCGTGCCCATCATAAGTTACGATCTATTAATACCGAATTTAGATCATTTACTTTTTGCTTGATTAGATTTATAGATACTGGCTTCAGCGAAGAATCCGCTTTAAGAGCATTAAGCTTATTTACCAGGATAGTTACCGCATTTTTAAGCATAATTTCCAAATGACTATTTTTGCTTCCAGTTGCCGGTATAAGGTTTTTATGATTGTTTATGATATCACTAGCCCGAGCCATTATATAAACGACTTTATCATCGGCTGTTTTATATAATTCCTTAACGCCGCTCAGTTTATAATCCTTAACGAGCTTTTCATTTATTTTAAAGAAAAAATCCAAACCTTCCACAGCACCAAGCCACCAAGGCATCTTATCTAGGCTGCCATCTTTCATCATTTCCCCATATTTTGTTTTGGTAAGGATATGTTGAGGATTTTCACCTAAGCTTTTTAGTTCTTCAATCACGCGGTCAAATAAGCCTTTGTTGAAAAAAAACAACATGCTTTCAATAGTTTCTTCTGCTTTTTGATCTTTGTTTTGTTTAGCCACATTAAGTTTACCTCTTAAAAAGCCTTGAAGATTTCTAATCTCATCAGGCTCCCCTAAGCCTTTAGCTAAAGCACGAATTTTATTGTCACTAATATCTGCTATGGTACAGGCACCCGTTTTTGCAAGATCACTAAAAGCAGTGTTGTTTTTTCGTTCATCAGATAAGGATGAAAATGCTTTTTTTACATCATCCAAGTTTTTAAACTGACAAGAAAAATCTTTTATCGCTGAAGCCACGTTTGTGTCTGTAAGATTAGCTGTTTTAAATACCTTATTAAGTTCTTGTGGTGCAAAAGTGGCTATTTCACCAAGGAGTTCTACCATTTCTATTTCTTCATCAATAACTTTTGCATCAGCATCTTTTTCTACTAATGCAATCAGAAAATTACGTCGAGCATCATGGTCATCATTGCTAATATCTCTGTCACTACCAATGAGGTCGTTAAGGGGAGCTTTTGCTGCACTTACTGCCTTGGCATAGGCATTATTGATAATGAGTCCATAAAAAGTAGCTAGCATGTGAGTTACTTTTTGTGCAGGGCTGTAATTGGCTGTTTTAGATGAGCCTACCCTATGATTTACTGCATGCGTAGCGGCTTCTTTGCTTACGCGTGTAAGTAAACCGGTTGAGGTTTTGGCGCTATTGGAAGTAACGGTGTTGCTGGTTAATATATTAATAATCCCTTTATCATCATCGCTACGAATACTGAGTAAATTTTCTATATCACTATCTGATAGCGTTGATATTACCTGATCAATATTATCGGTATTTCCATCACCTGCTTGGTCATAATCTTTAAAAGCTTGCCATACTTCTTTTAATTGAGGATATTCTGAAACAATATCTTGTTCAGAAATAGTTTTTATCTTATTTTTCGAGCCTCCAAGGCCGCAACCAATAAAAAAGATTTGACTAACTAAGCCTGCTAATAAGAGCCATGAATTTAACCGTAACATATTTGATTTCCTTGCTGTGAAGCACGTTGTTATAACAAAAATTAAAAGGTTTTTCCTATATATTCAAATAAACTCACTTTATAGTAACAGAGTGAGCTTATCTATGCAAGCCCCCAGGGCCTACGCATGAAAAATCTTCTTGACATTTGAGATAAGATACTTAAAAGACATCGAATTTTTTCTCATTATTCCTTTGATAGATTGATCAGGTTTTTCTTTAACCCTGCTCATAGAGTTAAGAGCCCATTTCCTCATAATGTCCATATTTTCAGCCGCATTATCATTTCTAATACAGGCCTTATCCTCGTTAAAAACAACATCTAATCTCCAGTGGAGCTGATTTTCTATGCCCCAATGCCTGCGAGCGATGTCGTTCAGTTGTTGCGCACTCAATTCAAGACAGGATATGTAGAAGCGGGTTTCGCTGCTTTCTTTGTCTTTTTTGCTCACGCACGAGCTAACCATGCCAATAGTTTTTAATCCTGGCCAATCGTGTTCTTTTTGCAGCCAGCTAATCGCACGGCTAATTACAGCCGTTCTTTGCTCTAGCCGGCCATGACCCTTATCGTTATTTTCATTGCACTCTTGGTGATGACTTTGGTCTTCGAGATATAGGCGCACATCTTCATGCAGCGTGCCTTGATTTCCCTTTAAGCAAATTAGGTAATCGCCAAGCTGACCTACTATTTGCTCACAAATTTCTCGTTGAGCCCCCATGGCATCAATCGTCACTATTCGATCCCTAAGATCCAAAAGCTTAAGGAGCTGCGGGATAGCAGTAATCTCATTACTTTTTTCATCGACCTTCTCCTGAGCTAAGACCAGTTGATTGACTTCGCACCATGCACTCACAATATGAAGTGATTTATTTTTACCGCTATTGCGAATAGTTTTACCGTCTATGCTGATAACATCACCAGTTACTTTTTCTATGTTTTGTGTAAAATAAGTGAACGCTTCTAAAAACTCATTGGGTGAGATTGAATCCCAAAAACGTTGAAAAGTATCATGACTGGGAACACCTGAGGGAAAGTCGAAGTACTTTTCCAGCTCGTCCAAATGAGCTTCAGCAAATAACTGCATACCGCTAAAACTATCGATACCAGATAGCACCGATAAAAAACTCGTGCCAATGATAGTTGTGAATGGATGATGTTGATTCCTCAGCGAACTAGGGTCAGAAACCTTAGAAAAATAGGATGACAGCGATTCTTTCATCTTCTCAACTCCATAAAAAATTGAGAAAATCTAATGTGTTACAAAAATACAATCACCTTCGAACTTTTTTCATGCGTAGGCCCTGTGCAAGCCCCTACGGCAACAATTTACCCCCCAGCGCCTCAAAGCCACTTCATTCATGGAGGGGCTTTGAGGCGCTGGGGGGTAAAAAATTCCTCTACAGCCTCGAGAGAGGATAAGAAAAATACCAAGGTCCGAAAGCGCCAAACCACGTACCGCAGCCTGGATATTTAAAAATCTTCCCAAAGGTTTTTAAGGCATGAGGATGCTTTGGGTTGGAAACCTTCTTTGTCTTGCTATAGTCCGTTAGACCAGGGCACGTCAGTGCAATATGTTTTTCCGTGTCGAAATTGCTGACGGGATCTCCCTGAACGCGTAAATAGATTCTGCGTGGGTTGTCTAGACGGCGTTTAGGGTTGTATGCATTGAATGTTATGCGAAATGGTTCCGTTCCATAGTGATCCACATGAGAAGCTATTAGTCCTCCAGCCGAGTGGCCTACATATGCTGAAACTGTACCTCCACTTTGAGTGGACCATTTCTTAAGCTTCTTATTCATGCTCTTCGAAACTTTGTCGATTTGGTCCGCGCCAGCCACCAATACATCACGGGTATCTTTGCTGCCCCTGAAGCCCACTATGTGTTCCCCTGTTATCAGATTCTTATAGAGATAGAAGTGCCAATCTGTGCCATAGGGGCCTTTCACTTCATCTCGATCTTGCATGATCCACCCGCTTGGAAGATGCGAATATTGTCCCTCTCGTCCATGGTAGGTGGCTTCAGCGATTTGCTGATAAAAGGCGGGCGGGTGTGGTGGTTGTTCCTTAATGCCGGCAATGGCTACTATCGGAAGTCCTAATACCATCAAAAATAGTCTAAGTTTCATACCCATTTTCATTTCAACTCACAGGCCTGGAGGATGTGCCATTTTCCGCTGAAACTATCTTAGCGGCTCCGGTAAATCCATTTACGCAGCTATCAATATTTCATTTTTCTTGGAACTTTGTTGCTCTGCATCAATATTCTTGATGGCTGAGGCAATATCCCGAAATCCCTTTACACGCCTAAAATCTTTTTCGCTATGCAACAAAGACGCGACAAGCTAGCGCTGCGCCATATTCGTATTCCTGTAGCGCTTGATGTTCTTTTTGCAATATCGCATGCAAGAGAACATCGAATCTATTGGGTTGTTTGAACAAAGCACTTTGCGCAAATCGCCCGCTATTTTTAGCCCAGTATTCTCTTGCTTAACTAGGGGGTGGGGAATTTATTTTTTACGTGCACAAAAATATATAGAATTGGTCTTTTGAGTAGCTTACTATTTTCGATACAGTCATTAGCAATACGGGGTAAAACCAGCCCCTAATCTAAGAATCTTGGCTCCGGGGCTAGACCTAGAAACAAGGATCATGAAGTAAAGATCCAAGGCCCAGAGCAGCTGTTGGCCAGAAAATGAGCATAGTTTTACTGGGAACCGGGTAACGTAAATGATGGTACTGCAGCTAGGTCTTTGCTTCAGTGCCTTGAAGGTATTGTTTTCGTCGACAAGGGATATATAGGCAAAAAATTATTCGATGAGTTATTTATAAATGGACTAAAATTAATCACAAGAAAACGAAAAAATATGAAGGAAAAATTAGCCATAAATAATTATGAAAAACAGCTACTTAATCAGCGAAAACTAATCGAAACCGTGTTTGATTATTTGAAGAATAAGTATCATATTTGGCATACACGTCATCGATCAATATTTAACGCTGTGGCTAATTTAATAGCCGCATTAGCAGCATATGCTATCGAGCCATTAAAATTGTCTACTGTCAAACTGCTCAAGCAACACCAGCCGGCAATTTCTCAAGGCTGAAAATTCGAACTGAGGTTTAAGTATGAGTTGATTGGCATTTATGATATTTTTTTCATCGCACTCTACATAAATATGCCTTTATTTCAGCAAATAGGGATGCTGATCTCTAATTTTGAAATCCTTTGTTTTAGTTATTACACTCCAGTAATTATGGAGTATAATTTATGAAATTAATAAATAATATCTGTGCTTGTATGTGTTTTTTTATGATATTTTATGGTTTAGGATGCAGTAATGATTTAAATGATTTAGAGGTTGGTAATTTAGGTAAGGTTAATAATTATAAATTAAGCAGTAACAATTTAGCTGTCGTGATCGATGCCGGTAGTGGTGGATCAACCATGGAAATAATTAAGTATAATGGACTTAATTCATCCGAAAGCACAGAAAAACTTTTTAGCAGCAATAAAACTGCCTCTGCTGTGTCTAGTTTGGAATCAGATCAGGAAAAAATAACTGAGCATATAAAAGAACTGGTTGATCAAGCTAAAGGAGCCGGAAAGGATCTGACAGGTATACCAGTTTACTTCTTAGCTACTGCTGGAATGCGTAATATGGGCGAAGTTAGCCAAGTAAAAACTTTAGAAGCAGTCAAAAAAGCTATTAAAGACCTAGGCTTAAGTCTGGGTGATGCCAGAGTTATTTCTGGTGCCGATGAAGGTTTGTATGCATGGATTTCCTTAAATTTTATGGATGGACATATTCCTAATAACTTGGAAACTAAGGGAATTATTGAGGTTGGTGGTGCTTCTGCTCAATTGGTCTTCGTCCCTACCGAGACTAAGCCAAAGTCTAATATATTCAGTTTAGAGTTAAAGCAAAATAAATATGATCTTTATAGTTATAGTTCAAATCAGCATGGACAAAATGAAGCAGAAAGTTTATTTGGTGATGATTCAAGCTGTGAAACAGCAAATAATCTCGCAAAACCATTTTCAACTTATCAAAATTGTGTAGATTCATTGATAAAAAAGATGGGTAAATTGATTTCCAAGTGCCCTGGGGACTGTCTTCATTGGACCAAGACTGCTGCACAACCGAAGATAAGTAATGGTCAAAAATTTTATGCTGCAGGCATGGTGAAAAGTGTTAAAAATGATTTTGTTCAAGCTAGTGAAATAAGTATATCTGAGCTGGATAGCTCGGGTGCAATAGCTTGCAAAGAACCCCCCAAGGAGATTATCAAGCAATTACCTATAAAAAATCAAAAGTTTGCCGGTGGTGCCTGTTTTCAAGTAAGCTTGGTCAAAGCACTACTCTATGGTAACGGTAGTAAATATTTAGGTTTTGGGCTTAAAGAGGCCAGCATAGCTTTTGATAAAAAATTCAGTTGGCCCCAAGGTTTTGTGATATTTCATTCCTCTGGATTTAAGATTTCTCATATGTTATAAGCTCGACTTTGGCCGAGATTGCTTATAGGTACCATAAACGCCTTTTTTGGATTTAGCTCATGTACCAAATCTATTAAAAAAAAGCTACATGGGCAAGATTTCGAGGAAATTGGACCTAGAAACAAGGATCATGAAGTAAAGATCCAAGGCCCAGCCCTTTTTTTGGGGCCCAGAGCAGCTATTGGCTAGAAAATGAGCATAGTTTTACTGGGAACCGGGCCGAGCGATTTGTAAGCATTTTCTGTCGTGACTCAAGAAATATCGACGGCTCTATTTAGACATGCTGGCTATGCTCTAAACTGATGAGAAAGACTGTATTACCGAGGCAGCTAAAGATTTATCAAATATCTGCCCCCAGCGCCCCCAAATGCCTTAGAAGCGGGCCCTACTAATCTTCAACCAGAGTATACTAGTTCTAATCATAAAGCTTTTACTAAACTGTATGGATACGATTATTGGTTTCGCAATGGTAATATTGATGAGGGAAAGTTTTCCGATAGTAGCGCCTCTGACAAGATATTTCGCAATGGTTTGTATTGGCAGAAAATTGCAGCAGTTGAGCAGGCGCTAGAGCTAAATAATAAAGGTGTAAAAAAATATGATTGGATAGCGTGGATAGATGCAGACGCCTTTTTTACTAGCAAGAATAAGAACTTTGAACATATTATCGCCCAGGCAAAACCTGATGATTACTTAATAATTGCACGAGATTACCCAACTTCTGATTGCTTTAACGCAGGTGTGTGGCTCATAAAAAACAATGAACATGGCAAAAATTTTATTAACCAAGTAAATAATTCATTTAAATATTACAAATCAAATGTATGGCCTGAACAACAAACTATGCAGGATTTAATTTATCATTATGTTAGCGAGACTGATTTTGACAACAATAGTGTTAAAAAATTTGAAAAAAGAACTTGTGAAGAAGCGCGTATCAAGCAAAATATAAGAGTTATTTCGCAACGAGAAATGAACTCTTTTTATGGCTATTCTGAAATAGGTACAGGATGGCGAGCTGGAGATTTTATTGCCCATATGGCAGGTTCTACCGATAAGCTAGCACTTATCAAAAGACTTACTTCTTGTATGGCTGCTAAAGGTGATGATTTGTTAGGTTGTGAGCATAATGGTTCGTGGGTCGCTCCCTAAATTTAAGAAGAGCACTGATAACCAAGTATATCGCTAAGCCAATTAGGCTTGAGGCTATTAGGGTGTTAATAAAATAGATGCTGACACCATCGGTTAATTGCCAGTTAGTCCATGCGAATTCTGCTAAGGCCCAAGAGGGTGATGCTTAAGACAAATAGCATGGGTATAAGGGTGAAAACTACTGGTTTGCCGGCTTGGTAAAGCCAGATAGTAATGGTTAAAAAGCTTAAGGCGGCGAGTAATTGTTTGGAAGCGCCAAATAAGGACCAAAACTGAATATAGCTACCCTGATGGGCTAAAAGTGCAAATAATAGCGGCATGCCAACGGTAAAAGCAGTGGCACAAATCGCTCCTGCTAAAGCGGGCCACTTAAATAGAGTTCTTGCAGAAGATAACGCCCGAGCCGGGTAGAGACATCGAATGTGTCAAAAACAAAAGTCGAAAAGGCCATGGCGCCAAAAGTAGTGGCGAGCAAGAGATATTTTTTACCGACTATCATGGTTAAAAACTCACCAATGCCTTTGCCATAAATACTGCCAGGTTTGAGGCCTGCAACTTCTTCTGGTGCCCACATCATCACAGTAACCAAGGTGACCAAAGCAACAAAAGCTTCACACAGCATGGCGCCGTAGCCGATGGGAGCCAAGTGAGATTCTTTATCAATTTGTTTAGCGGTGGTACCTGAGTAAACCAGGCCGTGAAAGCCAGAGCAAGCTCCACAGACAATAGTGACAAATAAAAAGGGGAAAAGTGAACAGGTAGATTTGCCTGAATCCCAGATTTTAAAAGCTGCTTGCTTAATAGTAAAATCGCCAAAAAATATCCCGATTACGCCAACCGCCAGTACAGAGTAAAGAAAGAATCCTCCTAAGTACCCTCGTGGCTGTAATAACAGCCAAACAGGAATGAGTGAAGCAACCAAACAGTAGGAGTCTAAGCAATTGGTGTAGCCCCTGTTTCGACCGAACACTCTAGCTAACTAAGAGAGGTAGTTTAGAGTGAGTGAAGTAAGCAATAAAGAATCGCTAATAATCGAGGGAAGTAGTAGATATAAAAGGTTCAGTGTGGAGCAAAAACGTCAGTTTATAGCAGAAGCCAGCAGTGTTGGTAGCACGATGTAGTTGGTTTCACGTAAATATGGCATAGCGCCTAGCTGTTTATATGAATGGAGACGTCAGATAGAAGATGGTGCTTTAGTCGGACTCAAGACTGGTGAAGCTTTAGTGCCATTATCTGAGCACAAAGCCTTAAAAGCTCAGCTTAATAAGCTCGAACGAATGCTTGGTAGAAAAACGATTGAAGTAGAGATTCTCAAGGAAGCGGTTGAGCTTGGTCGCGAAAAAAAACTCATCTCGCGCGCATCCTTGCAGGGCGTGGAGGGTTTCCGGTGAAAACTATTGCTTCAAGCTTAGGGGTGGCTCGTTCTCATCTGGTCAAACAGCTTGCTGAGCCTAAGGCTAACAGGCCTGCAGCCTACCTAAAGACTGAGGACCAGTTCTTATTGGCTAAGATCGAAAAGATTTGCGGCCATCGGCCTAGCTATGGCTATCGGCGGGTTTGTGCGTTAATCAATCGAGAGCGGGCTTTT
>Ga0209480_10001157_pt1 | contig 19489 bp, 13 predicted proteins | sample JI61114C2DNA_FD_187501 | JGI IMG/M metagenome (GOLD analysis project Ga0209480, IMG submission 187501) | Wastewater effluent complex algal communities from Wisconsin, to seasonally profile nutrient transformation and Carbon sequestration -... | ecosystem: Engineered > WWTP > Effluent > Algae... | reverse complement strand
GCATCGCCGTGCGGGTGGTACTTCATGGTATGCCCGATGATGTTCGCCACCTTGTTGTAGCGCCCGTCATCGAGGTCCTTCATACTGTGCAGGATCCTGCGCTGTACCGGCTTTAGGCCGTCGTACAACGCGGGCACGGCACGTTCCAAGATCACGTAGCTGGCGTAATCCAAGAACCATTCGCGGTACATGCCGCTTACGCTGAAGGTGCCCGCTTGGCCTGCGCCGGGAACGCCTTCAGGCGTGGTGCCGTCTTGCTGGTTTTTCTCCTGCCCTTCTTCCGGGGCCTCTCCTTCGTCAATATCACTCATTTCTCACTGGTGCGCGGCGTTGCCTCCCGGATTCAAAGTTCAACCTCGCTGCAAAAGGTGTAAGGTATGGTCGGTGTAAGCTCGGCGATCAAGGTGTACTCAAAACAACGTGTGCTGCCCACCGATACGTTGTGCGCGAAGTAGGTGAATGTGGCACTGTTGCTCGGGGAGTCAACTATGGTATTCGTGGAGAGGTCCTTGATCCGCCATGTCCAGCCTGCCAACGGACTGAGTAATTCCGTCCGCACCCGGATAGTCTGCTCCAACACGGTATCGTTGGGAAAGCCAGAATCATCGTAGAAGACCTCCACCGTGGCCCCTTCCAACACCAACAGCGGCTCACCGGTGTAGTCCAAGTCGAACGGGTTGGTAGTGAGCTTTGCCGGTTCCAGATCGTCCTTAAGGCACGACGTGAAGAGCAATGGGACGAAGAGGAGAATGTAGTGCGCTTTCATCGGGTCAAATTCCATGTTAATCCCCCTGCCCATGTACCTCCGTTCGGGCCGGGCATCCAGCTCAGTCCGTCAAAACGGATCTTCTCCTGGTCGTTGTATGCAGGGCGCGTCACCTTGTTCGAACGATGAAAAAGGTAAACCGTGGTACCGGCACAGAGCAAGGTTACCCCGGCCGCAATGCCATAGCGCGTCTGCGCCTTTTCGAAGTCCTCTTTATGCGCGGGAATGGTCTGCGTCTTCAACACCGCGATCTTGCGCGGCGACCGTGCATCGTCATACGATTTTTGGTCCGCGTCCAATTGGTTATGCGCCTTCTTCACCTTGGAGTAGCTCAATACCGTATAGAGCAGTGACCCACCGGTGACCATGGCTGGCAACAACCGGTACATCTTCATGCTCCGTTCGTAGCTCTGAAGATCTCGTTGATAAACCAGATACGACCGTGCATAGGGCAGGTACAGTACAATGCTCGTGGTTCGTCCTTCCACAACGGTCAACGTAGTGTCCACTACGACCCGCTCTGGTGCCCAAAAACTGAAATGGTGAGGACCCGTGGTCAACTCCACCTCGCGCTGTTGCATGCGGAACTGACGGTCGACGATGAATTCATAGGAATCCCCCGGATCCACCAACATGCGCAGTTTACCCGTGGTCTGGGCAAAGGTGTTGACCGCGAACGACGCGATCAACATCGAGCAGAAAAAGGTTCTCGCCCATTTCTTTGGCATTTGCTTTCCTGTCATGGTTACGTGCATCAAAGTTGGGCCACCGCGCAAAGTTCCTTCGAACCCACCAGCTCGTCCCCTACCGTCAACTTAAAGCGGTAACAGTATTCCGTTCCGGGTTCTACCAGATAATTCGGCAAAACGAAGATATTGCCCGGTGTGTTTGAAGAATAAAAAAAAGTTGTGTCCGGGACGGTAAGCTCAATGGCGGCCAACTTATAAGCACTTGCCGCCGGAAACAACTCCGGATGCACTTGCAACGTGACCAACTGCTTGTAAAGCGTTCCTTGCCCGTAAGACTGGGTCACCACCGTATCCACCGTGATAAAGGCGGTTACCCCGGGATGGTCCGCATCGAACGTGTTGGTGTCCAGCTCTGCGATGTCCACGTCGTTCTTATGGCAACCAGCCACCAATACCAGCAGGGCTAAGGCGGATAGAAAGTTTCTCATCGGATCGGAACACGGATCTGCGCAAGGTACATGCCGCCGTTGGCCGTAGGCACCCATGCAAGGCCCTCGAAACGGACTTTTTCCTTGTCCTCATACTGCGGATAAGTCAACTTCCCGGCACGGATGAAACCATAAACAGTCGCCAAAGCGCCTATGCCACACAAGGCGAACGAGGTGGTCATCCGGCGACGGGTGGCATCCAGTTCTGCTTGGGCATCAGGAATTGCAACGCCTTTGAGCCCTGCTATGGTACTGGGCGAATTAATTGTCGCGTAGCTGTCCCGCAAGGTGTGAAGGTCCTCGAAAGCCTGATCATGTGCCTTTCTGTCTGATATTCCCTTGAGGCCAAAACCAACAGTGAAAATGAGCGGCAATCCCCGCCAAAGTGCTTTTCCTAAACCGGTATGGAAACTCTCCTTTTTGTAAGCAAGAAACTCCGGCGTCTGCTTCAGCACTTTTCGCAATTCCATGTCTTGCCCCCCGGCCACGTGGATAGTCGTATCCAAAATACTGCAGTTCGGTGCCCAGAAGTACAGGCGATAATCTCCGGAAGGAAAGCGGGCAGCCGGTACTAAAACCTCCTTTAATCGCTCGTTCCCATTCAAGATATATTCCACTTGGCCAAATGGCTGCACCAAAAATTTCACCTCCGCGCTGTCGCCAGCTTGGCCTTGGGCTGCCGCTGCGATCAAAAGCACGGTTATCAGCAAACTTGAACGGCGAACCATTAGACCTCCACCTCGTTTTCCTCCAATTTCCTCGCAATGGCCCGTACACTCGCCGCAGCCGCCTCTTCCGCGCTTTGCTCTACCAAGTCCTTCTCCACCTTCAAATTCCCGATGATGAACTGCTGGCGGTTCGGCGTGTTTTTGCCCATGTAGAAGCCGAGCAGGTCGTTCACTTTTGCGTCTTTGGTGATCATCACCGGCTCCAAGCGGATGTCCGGACCGATGAAGTGCTTGAACTCGTCGGGACTGATCTCACCCAAACCTTTGAAGCGCGTGATCTCTGCGCTCTTGCCCAGCTTGGCGATGGCACGCTGCCGCTCCTCGTCGCTGTAGCAGTAGTGCGTTTCCTTCTTGTTCCGCACGCGGAAGAGCGGCGTTTGCAGAATGTAGAGGTGGTCGTTCTTCACCAGATCCGGGAAGAACTGCAGGAAGAAGGTCATCAGCAGCAGGCGGATGTGCACGCCGTCCACGTCCGCATCGGTGGCGATCACGATCTTGTTGTAGCGCAGGCCGTCCATGCCGTCCTCAATGTCCAGCGCGGCTTGGATCAGGTTGAACTCTTCGTTCTCGTACACTACTTTTTTGGTGAGGCCGTAGCAGTTCAGCGGCTTCCCCTTCAGGCTGAAGACGGCTTGCAGGTTCACATCGCGGCTCTTGGTAATGCTGCCACTGGCGCTGTCGCCCTCGGTGATGAAGAGCGTACTGTTCTCCTTGCGGTCGTCCTTCTTCGGGTCGCTAAGGTGGATGCGGCAATCGCGCAGTTTCTTGTTGTGCAGGCTGGACTTTTTCGCGCGGTCGCGGGCCAGTTTGCGGATGCCGCTGAGCTCTTTCCGCTCGCGCTCGTTCTGCAAAATGCGCCCTTGCAACACTTCGGCAACCGCCGGATTTTTATGCAGAAAGTTGTCCAGTTCGCGACCGAGGAAGTCGCCCACGAAGCTGCGCATGCTCTGCCCGCCCGGCTCCACTTCAAGGCTGCCGAGCTTGGTCTTCGTCTGGCTCTCGAACACGGGTTCGACAACCTTTACGCTTACCGCCGCCACGATGCCCGTGCGGCAATCGCCCGCTTCCCAGTCTTTCTTGTAGAATTCCTTGATGGTCTTCGCCACGGCCTCGCGGAAAGCGCCTTGGTGCGTGCCGCCCTGGGTGGTGTGTTGCCCGTTGACGAAGCTGTAGTACTCCTCGCCGTAGTGGTTCGCGTGGGTGATCGCCACTTCAATGTCGTCGCCTATTAGATGGATTATGGGGTACAGCGGTTCGCCGTCCATCTTCGTTTCCAACAGGTCCAGCAGGCCGTTCTTGCTCTGGAATTTCCGGCCGTTGTAGTGGATGGTGAGGCCGGTGTTGAGGTAGCAGTAATTCCAGAGCAAACGCTCGATGTGCTGCTCGCGGTACTGGTACTGCTTGAACATCTGGTCGTCCGGCTCAAAGACCACGCGTGTACCGTTGGCCTCGTCGCTTTTCACCAATTTCTCGTCCTTGCGCAATACGCCGCGATCGAATTCAGCCCGCTTCAGCTGACCTTCGCGTACGCTTTCAATTTTGAAGTAGCCGCTCAACGCGTTCACCGCTTTGGTACCCACACCGTTGAGGCCCACGCTCTTTTTAAAGGCCTTGCTGTCGTACTTGGCACCGGTGTTGATCTTGCTCACCACGTCGATCACCTTGCCCAACGGCACGCCGCGCCCGTAGTCGCGCACTTCCACCCGCGGGCCTTCAATGGAAACCTCGACCTTCTTGCCGTGGCCCATCACAAATTCGTCGATGCAGTTGTCCAGCACTTCCTTCAGCAGGATGTAGATGCCGTCGTCGAAGCTGCTGCCGTCGCCCAGCTTGCCGATGTACATGCCCGGCCGCAGCCGGATGTGCTCCTTCCAGTCGAGTGACCGGATGTGTTCTTCGCCGTAGTTCGTCTCGCTCATTGGTTCTGAAGATGAACCGCAACGACGCTACGACGCAACGGATTCACAATGGAATACGATTTCGCCCGGCTGGATGCGGTCCCTTTTTCCGCCAGAAGCCTTGCATGCGCAAGGTTTCCGCTGGTGGGCACGAAGGTAATCCGCGCCAGTTGGGCGTTCAAGCGCGGATATATGCCGCGTTATCAACGATCTGGGGCAGGTTTTCAACATTCTCCGCACTTTTAAACCAAAGTAAGGACCCGCCTTGACTGAATCGAAAGCACCTACCTCAATCCTCGCTTCACCAACAGCGGCCCCACCTCGGGATCGCGGCCACGGAAGTTGCGGTACATCTGTCCGGCATCTTCGCTGCCACCTTGCGAGAGTACTGTTTCGCGGTAGTGCATGCCGTTAGCGCGCGTCATGCCGCCGTGCTCTTTGAACCATTGGAACGCATCAGCCTCCAGTACTTCAGCCCAGAGATAGGCGAAATAACCGGCCGAGTAGCCGCCACCCCAAATGTGGCTGAAGTAGCAAGTGCGGTATCGCGGAAGCACCATCGGTAGGTCGAGTCCGTAGTTGGCCATTGCGGCTTTCTCGAAATTGGCCACGTCCTGCAACGGCGCATCGGCGGGCAACATGTGCCATTGTAGGTCCAGCAGAGCGGCTTCGAGGTATTCCGTCGTGGCAAAGCCCTGGTTGAACTTGCTGGACTTCTTGATCTTGTCCACCAAGGCTTTCGGCATGGCCTCGCCGGTCTTGTAGTGTTTGGCAAAGTTGGCGAACACCTTGGGGTCCGAAGCCCAGTTCTCATTGAACTGGCTGGGGAATTCCACGAAATCGCGCGGCACGTTGGTGCCGGAGAAGAAGGGGTATTTCTGCTTGCTTAACAGCCCGTGTAAGGCGTGGCCGAACTCGTGGAACATGGTGGTGACCTCATCGAAGCTCAACAGCGCGGGCTGGCCATCGGCGGGTTTCTGGATGTTCATGTTCTGGGTAACGATCGGCTTTTCATCCAACAAGCCGCTTTGGTCCTGAAAACTGTCCATCCATGCGCCTCCCTGCTTGTTGTCGCGGGCGTAGTAGTCGGCGTAGATCAGGCCGATGGTGCTGCTGTCCGCATCGAACACTTCGAACACGCGCACTTCCGGGCGATAAACGGGCAGGTCTTTGCGCTCCTTGAAGCTGATGCCGTACATCTCGTGCGCAGCAAAAAACACGCCATCATGCAGCACGCGGTCCAGCTCGAAGTAGGGCTTGATCTGGCTTTCGTCGAGGTCGTATTCAGCCTTGCGCACCTTCTCGGCGTAGAAGTCCCAATCCCAAGGTGCGAGCGTGAAGCCGCCCTTTTCCTTGTCGATCACGGCTTGCAATTTGGCGGCTTCGGCCTTTACATTTTTCACGGCGGCAGGCACCATGCCGGTGAGCAATTTCACGGCGGCGTCGGGCGTCTTGGCCATTTGGTCGTCCAGGGTGTAGGCCGCGAAGTTGGGGAAGCCGAGCAGCTTGGCGCGTTGGGCGCGGAGCTGCGCCAAACGGCTCACGGTGGCTTTTTGGTCGGTGGCGTTGCCTAACATGCCGCGCTGGGTGCTGGCTTTGAAAATGCGTTCGCGCAAGGCCCGGTTTTTCAGCTCGGCCAGCACCGGTTGCATGGTGGTGTTCTGCAAGGTGATAAGCCATTTCCCTTCGCTACCCTTCTCTTTAGCTGTAGTAGCGGCGGCGGTGATCTCCGCATCCGTCATGCCGTCCAGCTGCGCTTTGTCGTCAACCAACACGGCGGCGTTGTTCACTTCTTTCAGCAGGTTTTCACTGAACAAGGTGCTAAGTTTCGATTCCTCTTCGTTCAAGGCCCGCAGGCTTTTTTGGTCGGCATCGTTCAACAATGCACCAGCGCGCACCATGCGTGTGTAGTAACGGTCTACTAAGCGCGTGGAAACGCTGTCGAGTCCCAAGGAATCGCGCTTATCGTAAAGGCTCTTCACGCGGGCGAAGAGCTTCGGATTGAGGTTGATGGCGTCGCTGTGCGCGGCCAACTTCGGTGCCATGTCCGTGTTGACTGCTTGGAGGCTGTCGTTGGTGTTGCTTGCGATCAAGTTGAAGAAGACCTTGTTGACACGTGTGAGTTCTTGGCCGCTCTTTTCCAACGCGATGATTGTGTTGTCGAAGGTGGCCGCGTCCTTGTTGTCCGCAATGGCATTCACTTCATCCAACTGCTTCACCATCCCCTCGTCCATGGCGGGGCTGAAGTCACGGTTTTGGATCTTGGAGAAATCCGGAGCGCCCAAGTAGAGCGTGCTTTCGGAGAAGAAGGGGTTTTCGCGGACAGGTGCGGTAGTTGGCATTTCTTGCTTGGGAGTGTCGCTGGTGCCACAGGATGCGGCGAGCATTAGGATGGACAAGGCTGCGAGGGAATGGTTCATGCGGCAAGGGGAATGGAAGGGCGAAGGTAGCGGACACGGCTGGCAACAAATTACCGATCCCGTGCCTACCCAAAGAGTTCAAGGTTGTCTATACCCAATTCGCCGCGCACCTTGTCATTCCAAAGTATCATCTTCTTCAGGTCCGTGCCGTAGTGTGTCTCCTTCAGGAACTTTTCAGTGGATCTGTCCATGGCCTGTTGCGCCTCGGAATGAATGGCCCGGATGCGGTCTAGTGAAAGTCCGGGCTCGTCAAGCGCCACTTGCATGCGTCTCCGCTCTATCTCACACAGATCGAAAAAGAGGTTCAAAAGCAGGTCGGCATTGGCTTTGTCCTTCAAATGGCAGTATGAACTAAAACCGTCGAAAACGGTGGTGCTGAAAGTGCGATATCCTGAGCTGCTCCGATCAATGTTGAGATAGAGCTGGGCCACGAGGTGAATTTGGCTGGCGGTAACCTCCGTGCTGTTCGCTACCGGTGGAGCATAGGCATTGCTCTCCATCGTTCCCTTTAACCCGATCCGCAGATCTGGAGACCAGAAGGCATAATTGCTCTCGAAGAATCCCCGTGCATCCCTACTATTTCGGTTTAGCGTGCGATTGTTTCCCAAGAGCAGACCTTCTTTCGCAAATAGTATCTGTTCCTTTAGTTGCCTATCGGTGATCACGAGTCGCGGAGCTTCCGCCCAAAAGGCACTGTCGTAAGGCATAGAAAGCACCTTGCGGTAATCTGTTTGCCCAGCATCGTAGCGGAACAGCGGCAGAATAAACTGCTCGCCAGGCGCATACAGGTGCATGATGCCTTTCGTGCGCATCCGGCGATCCTCTGGGTAGTCCTCTGCACGTGCGGCCATTCTGGCATCGCCCTGCCCGCTGTGGTAGGTGAGCGCATACTCCATTTCGATGGTGCTGAGTATGGAGCGCCCTTGCCAAGGAACGTACGTCTGGCGGTATTTCAAGGACATTCCCCGCAATTCATCACGCGGTACGAATGCTTGGAACGGATGCCGCGTGCAACTGTCGCAGTTCAATTGCAGGTTTCGCACCGTGGCAGTACCAGCATCGATCCACAGTTCGCCATAGAAGAATGTTCCATCATTGTTCTTCGGAGTGAAGCTTAAGCGATACAGCTCATTTGGTTCGTGCGTTATTGAAAGCACGGTAATATTGAAAGCGCGTCGTAACGCCTTGCGCGATCGAAATTGCAGCGGTGATGCCGGAAAGGCGGTGTTCCGTTCCGCTGGATGCAGCAACATGAAGCCACGGCTTGTGTTGAGATTCACTACATACCGGTTCTTGTCAGGCAGCAGACCGATCCTGCCTTGCTTGAGGTCCAACGATTCGATGTCCGCGCCGTTGAAACTTCCGTTGTAGAAGCATTCAATTCCTTCCACCGTGCGGTCGGCGGTCCGGGTCTCCAATTCGAAGTAGACCTTCCCTCCATACTGTCCGATCTGCCTCAAGTGCTTCCCGCACGCGATGACCAAGTCGATGAGGGCATTCGACCGGCCCACTACCTGCACGACGGAAAGCTCGGTCCGCGATGGGGTCAGGCGCACCTCGGTTCGCTGACGTAGCGCCGCCACGACAGACCGGAGCTTCTGGTAACCCAGATATGAGAATATCAAGGTGTCGGAATCATCCACCGCGACCATGCGGAACACGCCCTCCTCGTTGGTGATCACACCTTCGCCTGTCCTCACGGAAACCACGCTTGCATAGGGCAATGGCGCTAAGGTCGCCGCATCGATAACACGGGCCACAACAGGATCCTGCCCATGTAGCGCGGCGGCAAGCAGAATTAAAAGGAGAACGAGGAGTTGACGCAAGCACTGCATGTGGCCTGTAAATTAGCTCCGCCCGAGGTTTCATTGGTGCAGCACCAAATGTTGGACTTGCTTTGGACTGGATCACAGACCCGATGACCATGAGGATCACAGTATCCGCACGCTCTTGAACGAAATGCCGTACAACTCTTCGGGGCCATAGCTTGAATCTCTCCGACCCAGATCCATCACTTCAATAAATCCGGCGGAGTTGAACAGTTCTGCAGCCTTCAAGCGGCTTACAGGGAATGGCACCCATGGCGGCCGAGCCTGATCGGTGTCGTATTCCACCAAAATTATATGATCGGCGCATTTGGCCAAGCGCGTCAACATGATTTTTTGGTCCTTCAAGAAATGAAGCACGTTCGCCATCAGCACACCGTCCGCCTTGCGAAAATCGATCTGCGACACATCGCCCACAAGCGTGCGGATGTCCACGCCAGCGTGCGCTCCGGGCAAGTTGCGCAAAGCTGTGGCATCTGTGTCCACGGCTGTTATGGTGCTGCCTTCGGGCAACAGCTCTGCCAAGGCGCGGGTGAATGTGCCACTGCCGCAGCCAAGGTCGAACCACCGCTGTGGGCTTTGGCCGTTTATCTCAAATGGCTGCAAGATGCTTTTTGCTTCCTCGGTGGTCATGGTTTGGATGTCGGATCGGATCCTGATCTCTCGCAGTACTCATTTGGCGTCTTCCAAACAATTTCCATAAGCCTCTTACTCTGACCGGCCCGTAAAACAGGATCGCCCAGTCTCAAACCGTCGCCCGCGCCATACGCCAGCGCCCCACCAGCACGCCTGCGATCACCAGCACCAGCACGATGCCCTGCATCACCAAGCCTTGTACCGTAGCGTGAATGCCCAAAAGCGGCACCGAAATGAAATTCACGAAAGTGGCATGCACCACGCCCGCTTCCTGTAATGCCGCGATACCGTTCCCCGCGAAGACCACTGCCATTAATGCTAACAGACCTGCTGTGGCGGCGAAGAACGGTCCGATCGGTAGGCGAACGCTGAATTTTAAGATGGCTCCGCCGATGATCCCCAGCAACACCAGTGCAGCGCCGATGCCGCCCAGTACCGCTTGCTGACCTGCCGGTCCGGCTTGGCTGAACAAGGTTTCATAGAAAAGGATGATCTCAAAGAGCTCGCGATAGACCGCCAGAAAGGATATGCCGGCGAGTGTCCACAGCGTGCCTTTGCCCAGCGCATTGTCCACCTTTTCGCGGATGAAGCGTTGCCATGCTTTTGTGTTGCTTTTGTTATGCAGCCAGTAGCCCACGTAGAGCAACATCACTGCGGCGAGCAACGCGGTTACGCCTTCAGTCATTTCACGGTTGGCCCCGGAAATTGAGATCACCGTGCGCGCTAAGAACCATGTGAAAATCCCGAGTACCACCGCAGCGATCCATCCTCCATGGATCCACGCCAAGGCATCGCGCCTGCCGGTCTTCATCACCAAGGCGATGATGGCGGCGAGGACCAAGATCGCCTCCAAGCCTTCGCGCAGCAGGATCAACAGCGAACTGACAAATGCCGCCGTGGTGGAGAGCGCATCTCCGCTGAGCTTTTCGTCGGCACGATCCAGTAAGACGTTGATGCGCCCGATGCTCGCGGCAACGGAGTCCGCCGGAGCGTTGGCACCAATGGTGGAGCGCAAGGCCATCATTTCGCGTTCCGTCTCGCGACGCAACGGTGCATCCACATTATCCAACGGTGCTTCGATCAGCTCAAAACCTTCGAGGTATGCGCTGATGGAAAGCTGACGCGCACTGGCTGGATCGCCTTTGCGATAAGCCTCAAGCGCTTCTTGGAGCTTGGCCCGCGTAATGGCCAACGGCGAAGGGGCGGAAACCTTGACCGCTTCCGGATGAGCGACCAAAAACGCCAATACGGCCTCGCGGTCCGCACTGTGCTGTTGCCGTGCCTCCAACGGCGTGGCGGTGACCAATGCCCGCAGATCCGTGAACTGGTCCGTGCCCTCCCCTTTCTTCCAAAGCGCCTCGCCCCGTTTGACCAAATCGGGATCGCTGCCGACACTTGCGGCGTAAAATGCCAAGTCCCAGCGCTCGGCATCCGTCAACGCACCATAGCCCAACATCGAAGTGCCCTCCACTCCAAGTGTAATGGTGTTGTAAAGGCCGAAAGGGCTGCGCACCTCCATGGCCTCCATGTCATGGAAATTGCGCGGTGCGGGCTCTAACCCTTCAGCTTGCGGGCCGTCGCCGGCACCGGTTGCGCCGTGGCAGCTGGCGCAATGGGCGTTGTAGAGCACAGTTCCGTTAGCCAGATCGGGCACTTGCTTGGGCGCCACCGCAACGCCATAGACCATGATCACATCCGCGCGTAATGCCTTGGCCAATGCGGACACTTCGAGGCCGTCCGCCTTCTGTGCGATGCGTTCTAGCAATTTTTGCGCCTCGGCGATCAGGTCCTTGCCGCCTGAAACTTTCGGTAATGCGCTTAGCAGCGTCAAGACTTGCTGTGCGAATTCCTGCTGCTCGGCATATTCCGCCGAGTCCAACACTTGGCCGTTTTTCACGAAGACCGGATAATCCACGCTCACGTAATCCAGCATGTGGACCACGGTGCGGGCCTGGTCGTCATTCCCCGGTGCGGCTACCGCACCAAAGCGGATGCCGCAAACCAGCAATAGAAAGAGGACAGGCCGGAGCGAACACATCACACGTTGAACAAGAAGTGCATCACATCGCCATCCTTCACAACATACTCCTTCCCTTCCACGCGCAACTTGCCTGCGGCTTTGGCGCCTGCCTCGCCTTTTAACGCAATGAAGTCCGCGTAAGCGATGACTTCCCCACGGATGAAGCCTTTCTCGAAATCGCTGTGGATCACCCCGGCGGCCTGCGGGGCTGTCATGCCTTGGTGGATGGTCCACGCGCGAACCTCTTGTACGCCAGCGGTGAAGTAGGTCGCTAACTTCAGCAGGTCGTATGCAGCGTGAATGAGCTTGTTGACACCGGGTTCCTTCAGCCCGATGTCCAGCAGGAACATGTCGCGTTCCTCGGCGGTTTCCATGCTGGCGATCTCCGCCTCAATGGCCGCGGTTACGAAGATGACCTCGGCGTCCTCGGCAGCAACAGCCTTGCGGACGAGTTCCACGTATGCGTTGCCGGTCACTGCACTTTTCTCTTCCACGTTACACACGTAAAGCACGGGCTTGCTGGTGAGCAATTGGAACTCGTTCAGCAGCGCGGGGTCGTCATTGGCCGTGACCACGGTGCGGGCGCTTTCCCCTTTCAGCAGGGCTTCGCGAATGCGGCTGAGCAGCTCGAAGCGGCGCTTCGCCTCTTTCTCGCCGATCTGCGCCTGCTTCTCTACTTTCTTCAGCCGGGCTTCCACTGTTTCGAGGTCTTTCAATTGCAGTTCAATGTCTATGACCTCCTTGTCGCGCACGGGGTCCACGCTGCCGTCAACGTGTACCACGTTGGGATCGTCGAAGCAGCGCAGCACGTGCAAAATGGCATCGCACTCGCGAATGTTGCCTAAGAACTGGTTGCCCAAGCCTTCCCCTTTGCTGGCTCCTTTCACCAGACCGGCGATGTCCACGATCTCCACCGTGGTGGGCAGAATGCGTTGAGGGTTCACGATCTCCGCCAGCGCGTTGAGGCGCGGGTCCGGCACGGTGATGATGCCCGTGTTGGGCTCGATGGTGCAGAACGGAAAGTTGGCCGCTTGGGCCTTCGCGCTGCTAACGCAGTTGAACAAGGTGCTCTTCCCCACGTTCGGAAGGCCGACGATACCACACTTCAATCCCATGCTTTTTTTGCCCGATGGTCGATAAAACGGGCCGCGAAGGTAATCTTGTTCCGAAAGGGAAGCGCTCCATCGGATCTGCCCCTTCATCGCTTCCACCTCGCAAAGCACTGTCGATAAAGCTGCCGCCATGGTTGGCATCATGTTCCCGTTCCATTTACATTGCACCCGTCTAACCCCGGAACATGATGCCACGCCTTACCCTTTGGGCCGCTACCACTGCCTTTGCTTGCTCTTCCCTCCTCTTGAATGCACAAGCCCCTGGCGGCTTCGGCTGTGGAACGGACCAGGCGCGCTCGCAATTGTTGATGGCGGACCCTACAATGGCCCATGCAGAGGCCCTGTACGAAAGTGGCCTGCAAACCTACCTCCAAGCCAAAGCTGGCCTGCGCGACGACGCCGACACCGTGATCTACCACATCCCCATCGTGTTCCACGTATTGTACGATCCCACAAGCCTTACGGACAACCACAACCTCCCGGACCAAAGCATCTACGAAGCGGTGGAACTGCTGAACACGGACTACCGCAAGCGCAATGCGGACACCTCGGTGATCTGCTGCGGGTTTGAGGCCATCGCGGCCGATTCGCGCATTCAGTTCGACCTGGCCACCAAAGATCCTTTCGGCAACTGCTCGAACGGTGTGGACCGCGTTACCACGCAGCGCTCCAGCAGGTCCGGCGACTTCTCCAAGGTAAGCGGCTGGCCACGGGACCACTATCTCAACATTTGGGTGGTGAACGGTATTGCCAGCCCGGGCGTGGCCGGATACGCTTACTTCCCCGCCGATACGCAGGATGGCCTCGGTTCCCTGCGCGACGGGGTGGTCATCCTTTCAACTTCTTTGGTCTCCTTCGCCTTGGTGCATGAGATCGGCCACTACTTGAACCTCCAGCATGTGTGGGGCTCCAACAACGATGCCGGCGCTGCTTGCGGGGATGATGGCGTGGAGGACACCCCGATCACAAAAGGCTTCAACTTGGTGTGCCCGGGGCCGATAAACAATGACATCTGTGATCCGGGCATCCATGAGAACTACCAGAATTACATGGACTACTCCTATTGCTCGGTGATGTACACCAATGGCCAGCGCGATCGCATGCGCGCTACGCTGAACAACAACATCGGTCAGCGCAATAACCTGTGGCAGCCTGCCAACATGGCCTATACCGGCATCCACGGAAACGAAATAACCTGTGCCCCGGAACCGGATTTCTATACCCTAACCCCGTTTGTCTGCCCAAATACCCAATTGCAGCTCAAAGCGAATGTGAAGCGCGCCACGGCCACGTACTGGAACTGGACCTTCGAAGGTGGAAACCCCGCTACCTCTACCGACCAGGATCCCTTCGTGAGTTTTGAGGAACCGGGCTACCACACGGTTACGCTCACTGCCGGCAACGACCAAGGCGAAAACACGGTTTCCAAGGAATACACCATCCGCATCGGAGCCAACTATTCGGAAGTGAACGGACTATTGGACCAGCCATTCAACAACATCAACGACTTTTGGAGCTGGCCCACGGTGAATTATGAGGACAACGACACTTACTGGGGTTGGAGCGACAATGTTGGACACGATGCCCCCGGTTGTGCCAAGCTGAACGCTTCACTTTCCTATAATCAAGTCCAGGACATATTCCCCGGCAACACGTTCAGTGACCAGGACATCCTGATGACGCCCATCATGGACCTGCAGAACGTTTCCGCCATCCAGCTCTCTTTCTGGTTCGCCTACAAGACGCGCACAAACGTGGCGGCCGACATCACCGAATCACTGGCGGTCGAATTCTCCATCGATTGCGGAAAGACATGGCTGTTGAAAGACAACATCACCGGCGGCGACCTGGTTACCGCCGGCATCGGCAACGCAAACTATACCCCGCAAGTCGGCGATTGGCGCCAAGTCGTGCTCAACATGTCCAGCATCGTTCAGGACGACCACGTGCGTTTCCGCTTCCGTTACAAGAGCGGGTTGTTCTCCAACGACCTCTTCTTGGACGATGTGAACATAAGCGGCATAGTGGGCATCGCGGAAAACGAACAAGCGGTTACCATCAGCCTGTTCCCCAACCCGGCCACGGACCATGTTTCCATCAATTTGGACCTCGGCACCGCACGTGCAGGCACGCTCACCATGCTGGACGTGACCGGGCGCACCGTTCACACCCAAGCTGTTCGCAAGGGTGAAAAACAATTGGACCTTGACCTGGAAAAGCTCGACATCCCTTCCGGCATATATATGGTCCGCTTGGAAAATGGTGTGGGCCAACGCACGGAGAAATTAGTGGTGCGGTAGGAAAAAGCATCCATTCATCGTAAGGCCGAACGGCCTGCCAACCTTACGGCGCTAACCGCTTGGATGCCGTGTGCTCTGACCGTTACTGCCTTGAAAGGGACCCTTCCCCGGAAAAGCGAATTGCGTTATTCCGAAGAATCCTATCTTCGTGCGGTCCGACATGTATTGGATAGACACCTCTTGCACATGAAACTACATTCCGCATTTCCCTTCGTTGCCGCCGCCGTCTTCGCGATCACTACCGTTCAAACCCAAGCCCAGAACGGCAATTGGTGCGGTACCGATGAACAGCGCCGCCTGATGATCGAGGCCAACCCGGACCTGCTCCGGCAAGAAGCCGAATACGAAAACGGCCTTCAAGCATACTTGAAAGCCCGCGATACCAAGCGCGAAGGCGATGACTCGACTACATATGTGATCCCATTGGTGTTCCACGTGCTGTATGATCCTACTGCCGCTGATGACAACCATAACGTAAGCGACGAGCAGATCCAACAGCAAGTGGACCAGCTCAACTTGGATTATGCCGCAATGAACTCCGACTTGGACCAAGTATGCTGCGGATACGTTCCTAAGATCGGAAACGTGAAAGTGCGGTGGGAATTGGCAACCAAGGACCCTTATGGCCTGTGCACCAACGGCATTGACCGCATCACTTCCTTGCGCTCCTCCAGTGCCGGCAATTTCTCCAAACTCAACCCTTGGTTCCGCCAGCACTACGTGAACGTTTGGGTGATCAAAAATTTCCCGCCGATCCCCGGCGGTGGAACGCTGTTGGGTTTCTCCCAACTGCCTGCTGACGTACAAGATGCCTCAGGCACGTTGCGCGATGGCGTGATCATGATCTACAACTCACTATCCAGTTTCGGCGGTGGCGATGCCACTACCTTGACCCATGAATTGGGCCATTACCTTAATCTGCAGCACACTTGGGGCAGCACCAATGACCCCACGGTGAGCTGTGGGGATGACGGCGTTGGCGATACCCCTGTGACCAAGGGGCACAACAACTGCTCTCCGCAAAGCCTTTACGATTCTTTCTGCAGCCTTACCCCCTTGATCGGAAATTACGATTTCAATGACGTGACCACCTTCAGCGGGGTGGCTTCTCCCACGGCACCTGCATCGCTGATCTACCCTGGCGATACCACCGAAACGGTTGCGCTTACTTACTCCCAAGCTGTGGCGCATGGAGTTAGCGGCAATTCCTCCATTGATGGTGAGTTCGCATTCAACGACTGGGATACCGGGGCCACGGACATGGACACGTCCTTTGTAAGCCTTACCGGTAGTCTCAACTCCGCCAAGTACTACGAGATCACCGTTTCACCGCAACTGGGCCATTCAATGCGTTTGACCGGGCTAACCTTTAAGGTGGACCGATCCAATGACGGCCCGCGCACTTTCGCCGTACGCTCAAACGTCTCTAACAACTTTGGCACCAATTTGGCCGCAACGCTCGGGCCGGTGGATTCGATCCTCAATGTGAACGGCACCACGTTCTATTTCGACAAAGACACATCCGGCATCGGCTCCAAGGCCACTGTCACCGTTTCCGGTGACCCTTACACCAATCAAATCACTCCCATCACCTTCCGCATCTATGCATGGAACGCCGAAAGCGATAATGGCAGCTTTACCGTGGACAGCCTTACCGTGAAAGGGCAGTACGGCATCATTGAGAACACCCAGAACTACATGGAGTATTCGGGCTGCAGCCACATGTTCACCGAAGGACAAGCGGACCGTATGCGCTTTACCTTGGCGAGCGGCACGAGCGACCGCAACAACTTGTGGAATCCGGTGAACCAAGCTCAGGTGGGCATTAACGGAAACCAGGTGAGCTGCGCCCCGGAGGCCGATTTCTACACCCGCACGCCCTTCGTTTGCGAAGGCACGCAAGTACAGTTCAAGGCTAACGTGAAACGCGCCACTGCCACTTACTGGAACTGGACCTTCGACGGCGGAACACCCGCCACCTCCACCGACGAGAACCCCTTTGTAAGCTTTGAAGGCCCCGGCTACCGTAACGTTACGCTCACCGCCGGCAACGACCAAGGTGAGAACACCATCTCCAAGCCCTATGAGATCCTGATCGGTGCGGGCTATTCCGAAGTGAACGGATTGCTCAACCAATCGTTCAACAACATCAACGATTTCTGGAGCTGGCCCGTACTGAATTACGAGAACAACTCCAGCTATTGGGGATGGACCGATGCTGCTGGACATGATGCACCTGGCAGTGCCATCCTGAACGCTTCCCAGACCTACGACAAAGTGCAGGACATTTTCAGCACCACCAGCGACTTCCTGCATGACCAGGACATCATCTTGACGCCCTCGCTCGATCTCTCCAACGTGTCCAGTGTCGAATTCTCTTTCTGGTTCGCTTACAAGACGCGCACTAACGTGGCGGCCGACATTACGGAGTCGCTGGAGATCTCTTATTCCACTGACTGTGGTAAGACGTGGTTGGTGAAGGACAACATTTCCGGCGGTGAACTGGTAACGGCGGGCATCGGCGATGCGGGCTACATCCCTACTGCAGGTGACTGGCGCCAAATGAACTACTCCATGTCCAGCATTGTGCAGGACAACCAGGTGCGCTTCCGGTTCCGCTACACCAGCGGCCCATTCTCCAACGACCTTTTCCTGGACGATGTGAAGATCAGCGGTGTGGTCGGCATTGACGAACTCGCGCAAAGCGGCTCGCTCAGCCTTTTCCCAAACCCTGCCACCGATCAGCTCACCATCAACGTTGACCTTGCCGGTTCGAAAACGGGGCAGCTTTCCTTCCTGGACATGACAGGCCGTAAAGTTTATGTGCAACAGGTAGCCGCCGGTGCGCAGCAACTGGAACTGGATCTCGGCAAGCTCGGCATCAGCCGTGGTGTCTACATGGTGCGCTTGGAAAACGGCTTGGGCCAACGCACGGAGAAATTGGTGGTGCGTTAAGCGCGATCACTGGAATTGAATGCCGAAGAGGCCGCCTGGACCAGGCGGCCTCTTCGCTTTTACAACTTCTTTCCCTACAACCGCTCGTTCGCCAAATTCGCCAATGCACTGCGCTCGCCTTTGGCCAAGGTGATATGCGCAAAGAGCGGATCGCCCTTGGCTTTGGAGATCAAGTAGCTCAAGCCATTGCTCTCTGAATCCAGGTAAGGCGTGTCAATTTGGTGTACGTCGCCGGTGAAGATCACCTTGGTGCCCTCGCCTGCCCTGCTGATCACGGTCTTCACTTCCAGCGGCGTAAGGTTCTGCGCCTCGTCCACGATGAAGAAAATATTGCTGAGGCTGCGCCCACGGATGTACGCCAAAGGAGCCACGGTGATCTTTTCATTCTGCACCATTTCCTCGATCCGTTTCAACGTGCCGTCGTTCTTCTCAAAGTTCCCTTTGATCAACTTCAGGTTGTCCCAAATGGGCTGCATGTAAGGGTCCATCTTGCTCTGGATGTCACCGGGCAAATAGCCAATGTCCTTGTTGCTCAACGGCACCACCGGGCGCGTTACAAAGATCTGCCGGTAATCGCGGCGCTGCTCCAGCGCACATGCCAAAGCCAACAGTGTTTTACCCGTGCCCGCCGCGCCTTGCAACGTTACCAGCTTGATCTCCGGGTCCAGCAGGGCGCTCATCGCCAAGGTCTGTTCCGCATTTTTCGGGCCGATGCCGAACACCGTCTGCTTTTCCACCCGGCCCACTTTGCGCGTGCGCGGGTCATACTTGGCCAACACGCTTTTTTTGCCGTTCTTCAGAATGAAGAAGTGGTTGCCTTGCGGCGCCGTCTTCATCAGGTCGCTCACGGGAGCAAAGCCCGTGTTGAACAACGCATCGATGGCGCCTTCGTCCGCGTTCTCTTCCACCGTGAGCCCGGTGAACAGATTCCGCCCCAGATCGCGCACTTTGCCGGTAAGAAAGTCCTCGGCGAGGATGTCCAAACTTTTCGCCTTCAACCGAAGTGCCACGTCCTTGCTTACCAGTACCACCTTCCGGTCTTTATGCTGCCGCTTCAATGTGAGCGCAGCGTTCAATATCTGGTGGTCATTCTTCCCGTCCTGAAATACCTTGGTGGCATCCACTCCGTTGAGGTCGTGTTTCGCCACCACCTTGAAGCTCCCTTTCGTCGGTCCGTTCAGCGGCATCCACTCCGTGAGCACATCGTTGTGGCCGATGCTGTCCAAGTGGCGGATGAACTCGCGTGCTTCGAAGTTGATGGTGTCGTTCCCCTTTTTGAACGTGTCCAATTCCTCCAACACCTGTATCGGAACCGCCACATCGTGCTCTTGGAAACTCTCGATGGCAGAGTGGTCGTAAAGGATCACTGAAGTATCCAGGACGAAGATCTTCCGGTCTTTTTTCTTCATGTGCGAGTTATGGTCTTTGCCAAATGTGGGTGGCATGGAGTAGTACACGCAGCACCCGATGCCACAGTTTTGCACATCGGAATGTGGTATGGTACTGCTTTGCTTCCACTCTTCCCTCCAGGTTTCCGTTAGTAAAACCGGCCGGCACCGGTCTCATTCCATCCAGTTTTACTATATTGGGGCACCGCTCCATCACAATTCAACGGTGAGTGCTCGAGAAAATGTCGGAGCGGAAACAAGAA
>Ga0209480_10001155_pt1 | contig 19496 bp, 17 predicted proteins | sample JI61114C2DNA_FD_187501 | JGI IMG/M metagenome (GOLD analysis project Ga0209480, IMG submission 187501) | Wastewater effluent complex algal communities from Wisconsin, to seasonally profile nutrient transformation and Carbon sequestration -... | ecosystem: Engineered > WWTP > Effluent > Algae... | reverse complement strand
AGACCGTCAAGGCGGTGCGCGGCAACGGCCAGCCGGTCTGGTACCTGCTCTACGCCGACGAAGGCCACGGCTTCGCCAAGAAGGGCAACAGCGACTGGTTTGGCGCGGCGACGATCCTGTTCTGGCAGCAGCACTTGTTGAACGACTAAGTCGTTGCCGTCATCGCCAGCCTGCCGTCGTCCCGGCGAAGGCCGGAAGTGCTTTATTTCGGCGGCAGCCGAATATCCAGCACTGTGGGAGGGGCTTCAGCCCCGATTGAAGGCCATTCGGGGCTGAAGCCCCTCCCACAAAAGCGTCGCTCTCACCCGCACCGGCATTCGCCACGACCGACGCACCTCACTGCCCGGCGCCTTCCCGCGACAGCAGTTCGCGCTTGCGCTCCACGCCCCAGCGATAACCCGACAACGCGCCATCGCTGCGCACCACGCGATGGCAGGGAATCGCCACCGCCAGCGTGTTGCTTGCGCAGGCGTGCGCAACCGCGCGCACCGACTTCGGGCTGCCGATGCGTTGCGCGATCTGCGCATAACTGGCGGTTTCGCCAGCCGGGATCTGCCGCAGCGCCTGCCACACGCGTTGCTGGAACGCGGTACCGCGCACGTCGAGCGGCAGGTCGATGCCGAGGTTCGGCTGCTCGATGAGTCCGACCACCTGCGCGACGAGCGCTTCGAACGACGGATCGCCGCCGATCAGTTCCGCACGCGGGAACCGATCCTGCAATTCGCGCAGCAACGCATCCGCGTCATCGCCGAGCGAGATCGCGCAGACGCCACGCTGGCTGCGCGCGACCAGGATCGCGCCCAGCGAGGATTCGCCGATGGCGAATTCGATCCGCGCATCCACGCCGCCGGCGCGGTACTGCGTCGGCTTCATGCCCAGCATCGCATCGGCGTGTTCGTAGAAGCGGCTGTTGGCGTTGAAGCCGGCATCGAAGATCGCCTCGGTCACGCTGGTGCCGCCACGTGCGAGCGACGCGCGCACCGCATTCGCGCGATGCGCATCGGCATAGGCTTTCGGGGTCAGGCCAGTGGCAGCCTTGAACACGCGATGGAAATGGAACGGACTCAGGCCGGCCTGCAGGGCCAGGTCATCCAGCGACGGCGGCTGTTCCGCGGCCTCGATGCGCCGGCACGCCTGCGCCACGAGGGCGGCATGCTTGTTCGGCGTCGAGGGCGGCTGCGATTTGGTCATGGCGTGCATGGCGATGTTGCCCGATGGCGTGCCGCCACTCTAGGGCGCGGCCCCGAACCGGACACTCCGGTTCTTGCGATGCATGCCAACCCGCTCATTTCACCTTGCGGAAGGTCAGGTTCACGCGTTGCTCGCCAAGCACCTCATGCCGGCCGGGCTTGACCGGGAGGACGCCGTGGAAACGCATGCGGTCGGCGCCACCCCAGACCACCACGTCGCCGTGCTGCAACGGCACGCGTACGGTCTTGTCGGCGCGCGCGAAACCGCCGAACAGGAACGTCGCCGGCAGGCCGAGCGATACCGACACGATCGGTGCTACGCGGTCGTCCTCGTCGCGATCCTGGTGCAACGACAATCGTGTGCCGGGCGCATAGCGATTGATGAGGCAGGCATCCGGCACGTAGCCATCGAAACCTGCTTCGCGCGCGGCATCGGCGGCGAGTTTCAGGAACGCGGGCGACAGCGCTGGCCACGGCGTGCCGGTTTGCGGGTCGTGGCGCTCGTAGCGGTAGCCGCGCCGGTCGCTGCACCAGCCGTACGTCCCGCTGTTCGTCATCGCCACCTGCATCACGTGGCCGCCGGGCGTGACCAGGTGGCGGAACGGTGCGCTCGCTTCGATGTTGCGGATATCCGCCAGCAAGATGTCAGCCACATCGAGCGCGAAACCATGCAGCACGCAGGCCTGCGCGCCCAGTTGCGTGCGCGTATCGCGACGTTGCGCAGCGAACAAGTCGTTCATCGGTCCGCCATCAGGCCGACGGCACGAATTCCACCGCGGGGGCCGGCTGCAGGAACGGCAGCAGCCAATGGTCGAGCAGCAGGAAGGCGAACAGCGCCATCAGGTAGACGATGGAGTACTTGAACGCGCGCATCGCGAAGAACTCGTCGGGCGGATCCAGCAGCTTCCACGCATACCAGAGGAACACCGCGCCCAGCACCAGCGCGCCGCCGAGGTAGAACACGCCGCTCATGTGCGTGGCCCACGGCAGGATCGTGGCGACCACCAGCAGCACGGTGTACAGCAGGATCTGCCAGCGTGTGTATTCCACGCCGTGGGTCACCGGCAGCATCGGCACCAGCGCGCGCGCGTAATCCTCGCGCCGGAAGATCGCCAGCGCCCAGAAATGCGGCGGCGTCCACACGAAGATGACCAGCACCAGCAGCAGCGCGTATTCCCAGTCGCGCGGATTCTGCATGCCCGTCACCGCGGCCCAGCCCAGCAGCGGCGGCGCGGCGCCGGCGATGCCGCCGATCACGATGTTCTGCGGCGTGGCGCGCTTGAGGAAGCCGGTGTAGACGAAGGCGTAGCCGATCAGCGATGCGAACGTGAGGACTGCGGTGATCGCATTGACCAGCAGCAGCAGGATCGCCATCGAGGCCACGCCCAGCGCGATCGCGAACGCCAGCACCTGCATGGGGCGCAGCGTGCCGGTGGCCAGCGGACGGTCGGCGGTGCGCGCCATCACCTTGTCGATGCGCTGGTCGAGCAGGTGGTTGATCGCGGCCGCGCTGGCCGCGGCCAGCCAGATGCCGATGCTGCCGGCCAGCAATCGCAGCCACGGCCATTCGTCGCCGGGCTGGATCGCCAGCAACATGCCGATGATCGCGGTGAACACGATCAGCGCGACCACGCGCGGCTTGGTCAACGCCCAGTACTGCGATCCGGGCGATGGCACGGCCTTGCTCATGCGTCAGGCGCGCGCACCCGCGCCAGCAGCGACACCAGCACGAACAGCAGGGCGGTCGCGCCGGCGTTGTGCAGCACCGCGACATGCAGCGGCAGCGACATCACCACGTTGGCGATGCCCAGCCCGACTTGCACGAACAGCAAGGTGCCCAGCAGGCTGCCCCAGCCGCGCAGGCCCGGGCTGCGCAGCAGGCGGATCGCCAGCACCAGCAGGTGGCCGAACACGAGCACGGCCATCAACCGGTGCGCCAGCTGGATCGCGATGCGTGCCTGGTTGTCGAGGATGCCGCCTTCGTAATCCACGCCGATCCCGCGCCATAGCACGAAGCCCTCGCGGAAGTCGTGCGGCGGCCACCACTGGCCCGCGCACTTCGGGAAATCGGTACCGCAGGCCAGCGCCGCGTAGTTCGCGCTGGTCCAGCCGCCCAGCGCGATCTGCACGCCGAGCAGGAGCAAGCCGATGATCAGCAGCCGGCGTAGTTTCGCCGCACCTGCCACCTGGATCGGGATGTCGGTCGCGCGCCATGCCATCCAGGTGAGCAACGAGAACGTGGTCAGCCCCCCGACCAGGTGGGCCATGACCACCACCGGTTTCAGCAACCAGGTCACCGTCCACATGCCCAGCATGGCCTGGAAGATGATCACCGCCAGGGTCAGCACCGCGGTGCGCGCCAGGTCGATGTTGCTCCAGCGCAGCGCGGCCCAGAGCAGCGCGGCTTCCGCGATCGCGACCAGCACCGACGACGCCACGTGCTGGCCCTGCATGTACAGCGGGATGGCGATGGCGACCAGCGCGGCCGCGCCAAGGACCTGGGCGATCCCGAAGCGCCGGCGGCGGGCGGCCAGCAGCGCCAGCGCGAACACCAGCAGGCCCAGCCCGGCGGCGATGTGCCGATGGAACTGTTCGCGCCAGGCCTTGCTGGGCTCGACCGGGCGGATCTCGGTGGCGATGTGGTCGACGATCTGCTCCGCGTGCGTCGGCCATGCCGCCTTGCCGTAGCAGGTGGGCCAGTCGGGGCAGCTGAGGCCGGCATTGGACAGGCGCACGAACGCACCGAACACGATCACGCACGATGCCAGCGCGACCGCCAGCCACGCGATGCGATGGAAATGCCTGTACAGGGCCGGCTTGTGAAGCGACGGCTTGTTCAAGGTCGTGCGTTGGGCAGGCGTGCTGGAATTCATCGGGATCAGTTGATCTTCAGGAGGCGGGCAAGATCGCTGCGCAGGTCGCCCGGGTCGAAGCCGGGAGCGTAGCGCAACACCACGAAACCATTGGGATCGACCAGCCAGGCGGCGTCACCGCTCGCATCGTCCCAGCGGGCCAGGCCGGCGCGCAGGCCGTCGTCCGCGCGCAGCTGGCGCACCTCGCGAGGCACCGCGACGCCGGGCGGCAGGTCGCCCGCCCACAGCACGTGCACGCGGTCCGCGTCCTTGCTCATCAGCCGCCAGACCTTGTCGAAATCGGCGAGCAGGCGCTTGCACTCGGCCGCGCGCGACGTCGCGCAATCCCGTGGCATCGCCACGATCCGCCAGATGCGCGGCTCGTCCTTCCAGCCGTAAGCGCCGCCGTTCGCCAGCGTCGGCGTGTAGGCGCGCAGGTCGCCGTACGGCTGCAGCAGTTCGCCCTTGTTCTTGCTGCCCTCCGGTCGCCAGCCGGAAAAGCGCAGCAGCCCGGCCACCAGCATGCCGCCGAAGAACAGCACGAACAGGCCCACCAGCATGTTGCGGTTGCGGCGGCGGATCGCCCGCTGCGCAGGTGTCAGCTCCATCATCGTTTCTTCCTCAGGGTCAGCACCAGCGCGACCACCAGCACCATGATCGCCAGGCCGAACCATTGCACCGCATAGCCGAGGTGGCGCTGCGGGGTCAGGGTGTTGGCCAGGATGTCGAGGTCGCGCTCGCCGGGCGCCAGCATCACCCCGGCATCGTCCGTCTTGCGCTCGGGATCCAGCCGCAGCACGCGCGGTGCGAGGCCGGTCGACAGCTTCAGCGCACGCGACAGCGCTGGCAGGTCGAGCCGCGCAGCCAGCCAGCGCGCGTCCCCGGACGGCGCCATGGGCTCGCCATGGACGATGCCGGTGGACGGCGGAGGTGCCAGCAGGCCACGCACCGCTTGCGCATCGCCCGCCGGGCATCCGAATGCAGGCAAGGTGCGCCGGCCATCCAGCGGCCACCAACCGGCATCGAGCAGCATCGGCTGCACGCCCTCGTCGGCGAACAGCACGCAGTACATGCGCACGCCGCTGCGTCCTTCGCGCATCTGGTTGTCCAGCCAGACGGTGGCGTTGGCGATGCGCCCCGCGCCTTCGGCGCGGTCGTAGGCCTCGCGGCGGCCGGGATCGGATGCCAGCAGCAACGGCTGCGGCTGGCCCTGCGCAAGCGCGGTGGCGGCCGCGGCCAGCATCGCTTCCTTCTGGTGCATGCGGTCCAGCTGCCAGCGGCCGGCCAGGGCGAACGCGGCCATCGCCAGCACGGCGAGCAGCCAGCCAAGCGACAGGTTGAGCGCGCGCGGACTCATCGCGGCAGCTGCGATAATGCGCGGAACATGCGGGCGGTCCGCATCGCGGAGACAAGCATGAGCGATTCGCTGAAAACCCTGCTCATCGTTGGCGTGTTGATCCTCATCCTCTGGAACCTCGGCGCCGGCCTGTACTACATGCTGGTGGACAAGGGCCAGACCAAGCGCACCGTCAATTCACTGACCAAGCGCATCGGCCTGAGCGTGGCCTTGATCCTGTTCGTGGTGCTGGCGATCAAGATGGGCTGGATCACCCCGCACGGGGTCGGCGCCAACCCGAACTGAGTCACTTGCTTCGAAGACACAAAGGCCGGCAACGCCGGCCTTTGTTGTTTGCACTGGCGCATCGGGCGCTGCTGCCGCTAGGAGCGGGCGGGCCCGCAAACCGGAATGGACTCTTGTCCATGAGGATTTGCGGGACGGCGCAGCGACAACGCGGCGGCAAGCTCCGGTGCGTCAGAGCACGTAGACGAACAGGAACAAGCCCAGCCACACCACGTCGACGAAGTGCCAGTACCAGGCCACCGCCTCGAACGCGAAATGGTTGTCCTTGCTGAAATGGCCCTTCGCGCAGCGCAGCCACATGATCGCCAGCATCAGCGTGCCCAGGGTCACGTGCGCGCCATGGAAGCCGGTGAGCATGAAGAAGGTGGAACCGTAAATGCCCGAGCCCATGGTCAGGTTGAGCTCGTGGTAGGCGTGGATGTATTCCTCCGCCTGGTAGAACAGGAAGGTGCAGCCCAGCAGCACGGTCAGGCCCAGGAACAGCAGCAGGATGCCGCGCTTGCCTTCCTTGAGCGCATGGTGGGCGATGGTGATGGTCACGCCCGAGGTCAGCAGGATCAGGGTGTTGAGGAGCGGCAGGCCCCACGCCGGGATGGTCTGGTAGTGACCACCGATCGCGCCCGGGCCGTTGCTCGGCCAGCCGCCGCTGAAGCTCGACCACAGGATGCTGTGGGTGGCGCCGCCGTCGCCCTCGCCGTTGAGCCACGGCAACGCGAACTGGCGCGCGTAGAACAGCGCACCGAAGAACGCGGCGAAGAACATCACCTCGGAGAAGATGAACCACACCATGCCCATGCGGAACGAGGTGTCGACCTGCTTGTTGTAGTGGCCGGCCAGCGACTCGCGGATGACGTCGCCGAACCACTTGAACAGGATCGCCAGCAGGCCGGCCAGGCCGACATAGAACGTGGCCTTGCCCCAGCTCACTTCGTTCAGCCAGCTGGCGAAGCCCACCATGGTGACGAACAGCGCGACGGAGGCGAACACCGGCCACTTGCTGCCATGCGGGACGAAATAGACGTCCTGGCCGTGGCTGCCGTGGTGGCTGTCGTCGTGGTGGAGGTCTGCGTGGGCGTTCGCCATGGCGGTTCCGATGGTTCGTGGATCGAGGTGGTCAGGGTGCCGCGTGGACGCCGGCATGGCCCTGGCCCGCGCCGAGGGCGGCGGTCAGGGTGTCGTTCTTGAAGAAGGTGTAGGACAAGGTGATCGTCTTCACCCCGGCCGGCAAGCCGGGATCGACGATGAAACGCACCGGCATCTCGCGCGATTCGCCCGCGGCCAGCGTCTGCGCGGTGAAGCAGAAGCACTCGGTCTTGCTGAAGTAACCCGAGGCGCGCGCCGGTGCCACCGAGGGCACCGCGTTGCCGACGATCGCGCGGTCGGAGGTGTTGCGGGCGGAGTATTCCGCTTCGTACTGGCGGCCGACCTGCACGCGCATGCTGGCCTGCGCCGGCGCGAACTGCCACGGCAGCTTGGAATTCACGCCGCCGTCGAACTGCACGGTCACCCAGCGCTCTTTCGGCGCGACGGCCGTGGCGCTGGCCGACGCCGGGCCCTGCTCCAGGCGCACCCCGAACACCTTCTCGCAGGCGATCCGGTACAGCGGCACCAGCGAGAACGCGAAGCCGAACGCCGCCAGCGACACGCCGACGAGCTTCAGCACCCCGAAGCTCTTCGCGGTGGACTGGCTCACCGGCCCACCACGCCCGACAGCAGGAAGCCCAGGTACACCGCCACCGCGATCCCGCCGAACAGCAACGCCGTCCGGCGCGCGCGGCGGCGACGCAGGTCGAGGTTGTCGCTGGCGATGTCGGGGCCGGCGGTCATCGGGTCAGGCTCAGTGGCTGATGTCGCCGTGGGCAAGGTCGCCCGGGCCGATCACCGGCGGGGTGGTGAAGGTGTGGTGCGGGGCCGGCGACGGCACCGTCCACTCCAGGCCCTTCGCGCCTTCCCACGCACGCGCCTCGGCGATCGCGCCGTGCTTCTTCGAATGCCACAGGACGAAGAACATGATGAACGGGGTGGCGAACATGCCGAACGCGCCGATCGAGCTGATCATGTTCCAGTCCGCGAACACGACGTTGTAGTCGGGGATGCGGCGCGGCATGCCGGCCAGGCCGAGGAAGTGCTGCGGGAAGAACAGCAGGTTGACGAAGACCACCGACCACCAGAAATGGATCTTGGCGAGGGTCTCGTTGTACATGCGGCCGGTCCACTTCGGCCACCAGTAGTACACCGCGGCGATGATCGAGAACAGCGCGCCGGTGACCAGCACGTAGTGGAAGTGGGCGACCACGAAGTAGGTGTCGTGGTACTGGAAGTCCGCCGGGACGATGGCCAGCATCAGGCCGGAGAAACCGCCGATGGTGAACAGGATCACGAAGGCGACCGCCCACAGCATCGGCGCCTCGAAGCTGATCGAACCGCGCCACATGGTGGTGACCCAGTTGAACACCTTCACGCCGGTCGGGATCGAGATCAGCATCGTCGCGAACATGAAGTAGATCTCGCCGCCCAGCGGCATGCCCACCGTGAACATGTGGTGCGCCCACACGATGAACGACAGGAACGCGATCGCCGCGGTGGCGTAGACCATCGCCTGGTAGCCGAACAGCGGCTTGCGGCTGAAGGTCGGGATGATCTCGCTGGCGATGCCGAACGCCGGCAGGATCATGATGTAGACCTCGGGGTGCCCGAAGAACCAGAAGATGTGCTGGAACATCACCGGGTCGCCGCCGCCGGCCGCGTTGAAGAAGCTGGTGGCGAAGAACTTGTCGGTGAGCAGCATGGTCACCGCGCCAGCCAGCACCGGCATCACCGCGATGAGCAGGAACGCGGTGATCAGCCAGGTCCAGCAGAAGATCGGCATCTTCAGCAGGTCAACGCCCGGCGCACGCATGTTGAGGATGGTGGCGATGATGTTGATCGCACCCATGATCGAGCTGATGCCCATCATGTGGATGGCGAAGATCACGAAGGCCACGTTGTTGCCGCCCTGCAGCGACAACGGCGGATACAGCGTCCAGCCGCCGGCGGGACCGCCGCCCGGCAGGAACAGGGTCAGCAGCAGCAGGCTGAAGGCGAACGGCATGATCCAGAACGACCAGTTGTTCATGCGCGGCAGCGCCATGTCCGGCGCGCCGATCTGCAGCGGCACCATCCAGTTGGCCAGGCCCACGAAGGCCGGCATCACCCCGCCGAAGATCATCACCAGCGCGTGCAGCGTGGTCATCTGGTTGAAGAACTCGGGGCTGACGTGCTGCAGGCCCGGGGTCATCAGCTCGGTGCGGATGACCACGCTCATCGCGGCGCCGATGATGAACATGATGAAGCTGAAGACCAGGTACAGGGTCCCGATGTCCTTGTGGTTCGTGGAGAAGAACCAGCGGTCGATGAAACCCTGCTTGTGCTCGTGGTGGTCGGCGTGCGCCATGGCCTGAACCTCAGTAATCGTTGCTTGGATCAACCGGCGGCCGCGACGGTGGCCGCGGGCTGCTCGGTTTGCGGGGCGGCGGGAGCCGCTGCGGGGGCGGCATCGGTCGCGGCAGGCTCGACGGCCGCGGGCGCGGCTTCGACCGCCGGCGCAGGCGCCGGCTCAGCCGGGGCGCGCTTGGCCTTCTCGGCCGCCAGCCAGGACGCGTACTCGTCCTTGCTCACCGCCCTGACCACGATCGGCATGAAGCCGTGGTCCTTGCCGCACAGCTCGGCGCACTGGCCACGGTAGATGCCCGGCTCCTGGATCTCGGCCCAGGCCTCGTTGACGATGCCCGGGATGGCGTCCTGCTTCCAGCCCAGCGCCGGCACCCACCATGCGTGGATCACGTCGTCGGCGGTCAGCACGAAGCGGATCTTGGTGTTGACCGGCAGCACCAGCTGGTTGTCGACGTCGAGCAGGTAATGCGGATGGTCGGCGGTGCGCGCGTCCACGCCGCTCTGGCGGATCTCGTCGCTCTTGCGGTCCAGGCGGCTGGTGAATTGCACGCCCTCGCCCAGGTAGTCGTACTTCCACATCCACTGGTAACCGGTGACCTTCACGGTCATCGCGGCGTCGCGGGTGTCGTACATGCGCATCAGGCCGCTGGTGGCCGGGAACGCCAGGCCGACCAGGATCAGGATCGGCAGCGCCGTCCACAGGATTTCCAGCTTGGTGCTGTGGGTGAACTCGGTGTCCGGCACCGCGCCCTTCGACTTGCGGAACTTGAACATCGCGATGGCCATCGCGCCGAACACGATCACGCCGATCACCACGCAGATCCACAGCGTGATCATGTGCGCGTCGTAGGCGGCATGCGAGGTCGGGGTGACGCCCCGGGCCATGTTGAGCTGCCAGCGATGCGGATCCGCCGCCTGCGCCTGCGCGACCAGCGGCAACGCCATCGCGGCCAGCGCCCACAGTTGGGCCGTGCCTGTTTTGAATCGACCGGGTGTCATCACATCGCGCCCCACTGCCTGGTTCTGCCTGGATCGGCCCCGACGCCCGGAGTGTCCGTGCGCCGCGCCGAGGTCTTGGATTCCGTGCCTGCCCCGCTTGGCCGCAAGCGGCAAAGGGGCGGGAACAACCGCGAAATGGTACCGGCGGGGCCCAGTTGCGGCAACCCGCGCGGGTGCCGCGCCGGTTCGCGGGGACTACACTACGCACCCTCGATCCACCGCCAGCAGGCGCGATGAGCACCGATCCCACACCCGTTCCTGCGATCACGCCGATCCTGTCGGCGGAACTGAACCCGGTTCCCGATGCGCCGCGCGCGGCCATCACCGCCGGCTGGATCCGCGACGAAACCGCCCATGTGCGCGAACTGCTGGCGCTGGCGGCCCTGCCGGAAGCCGAGCGCAGCGCCGCCCAGGCCACCGCCGCTGACCTCGTCCGCCGGGTCCGCGCCCGCGCGCGCGACCAGGGCGCCGTGGAAGCCTTCATGCGCCAGTACGACCTGGGCAGCGACGAGGGCGTGCTGCTGATGTGCGTGGCCGAGGCGCTGCTGCGGATCCCCGACCAGGCCACCGCCGATGCGCTGATCCGCGACAAGCTGGGCGACGCGAACTGGAAGAAGCACCTGGGCCAGTCCGATTCCGTGCTGGTGAATGCCTCGACCTGGGGGCTGATGCTGACCGGCAAGCTGGTCGACCTGGCCGACGACACCAAGCGCGACGTCCACGGCGCCTTCCAGCGCCTGGTCGGGCGCGCCGGCGAGCCGGTGATCCGCCTGGCCGTGCGCCAGGCGATGAAGATCATGGGCCACCAGTTCGTGCTCGGCCGCACCATCGACGAAGCCTTGTCGCGCAGCCGCAAGGGCGACAACGCGGCCTACCGCTACTCGTTCGACATGCTCGGCGAAGGCGCGCTGACGACGAAGGACGCGCAGCGCTACCTCGAGGCCTATCGGCAGGCGATCCACGCCATCGGCAGCACCGGGCCGTTCGATGACGTGTTCGCCGCGCCCAGCATCTCGGTGAAGCTGTCCGCGCTGCATCCGCGCTACGAGCACGCCAAGCGCGCCCGGGTGCTGGCCGAACTGGGCGAAGGGCTGCTGGAGCTGGCGCAGCTGGCCAGGCGCTACGGCATCGGCCTGACCATCGACGCCGAGGAAACCGATCGCCTCGAACTGTCGCTGGACCTGATCTTCCGGGTGCTCGCGGACGACTCGCTGCGCGACTGGAACGGCTTCGGCATCGTGGTGCAGGCCTACCAGAAGCGCGCGCCCTTCGTGATCGATTACATCGCGCACATGGCCGGGAAGCTCGGTCGCCGCATTCCGGTGCGACTGGTCAAGGGCGCGTACTGGGATGCCGAGGTCAAGCGCGCGCAGGTCGAGGGCCAGGCCGGCTATCCGTTGTTCACCCGCAAGCAGAACACCGACGTGTCGTACCTGGCGAATGCGCGCCGCCTGCTCGATGCCGGCGACGCGGTCTATCCGATGTTCGCCACCCACAACGCGCAGACCATCGCGACGGTGCACCGGATGGCGCGGGCGATCCGCGGCCGCCGCGACTTCGAGTTCCAGAAGCTGCACGGCATGGGCGACGACCTGTACGCGGAAGTCATCCCGGCGGATCGCCTCGACGTGCCCTGCCGCGTGTACGCGCCGGTCGGTTCGCACGAGGACCTGCTGCCGTACCTGGTGCGCCGCCTGCTGGAAAACGGCGCCAACTCCAGCTTCGTCAACCGGATCACCGACGAATCGATCTCGATCGACGAACTGGTCCGCGACCCGGTCGAGGCCGTCTCCGGCTTCGATCCGATCCCGCATCCGCGCATCCCGCTGCCGGTGGACCTCTACCGCAGCCAAAACGAACACCGGGACAATTCCATGGGCCTCAACCTCGCCAACGACGACCAGCTGCGCGAACTTGCCGCAGCCATCAACAACGCGGGCGCCGGCCAGTGGGCCGCAGGTCCGCTGGTACCGGGCGCGAACCCGTCTGGCGACAGGATCGCGGTGACCAACCCCGCCGACCGCCGCGAAGTCGTCGGCCATTGGCAGGCCGCGGACACCGCGACCGTGGAGCGCGCGCTGCAGAACGCGGTCGCCGCGCACCCGGCTTGGGATGCGATGCCTGCCGGCGCGCGCGCCGCGATCCTGGAACACGCCGCCGCCCTGCTGGAAGCGCGCATGCCCGCCTACATGGCGATGTGCACCAAGGAAGCCGGCAAGACCCTGCCCGACGGCATCGCCGAAGTGCGCGAGGCGGTCGACTTCCTCCGCTATTACGCGCTGCAGGCACGCGAGCATTTCGCTCCGATCGCGCTGCCCGGCCCGACCGGCGAGTCCAACCAGTTGCAGCTGGGCGGGCGCGGCGTGTTCGTGTGCATCTCGCCGTGGAATTTCCCGCTGGCGATCTTCCTCGGCCAGGTCGCGGCCGCGCTGGCGGCCGGCAACACGGTCATCGCCAAGCCGGCGGAACAGACCAACCTGATCGGCTACGCAGCGGTCCAACTGCTGCACGAAGCCGGCATCCCGCACGACGTGCTGCAGTACCTGCCCGGCGACGGCGCCACCGTCGGTGCGGCGCTGACCCGCGACCCGCGCGTGGCTGGCGTCTGCTTCACCGGCTCCACCGAAACCGCGCGCCTGATCAACCGCGCGCTCGCCGGTCGCGAGAGCGGCGCCATCGCCACCCTGATCGCCGAAACCGGCGGCCAGAACGCGATGATCGCCGACAGCTCCTCGCTGCCGGAACAGGTGGTCAAGGACGTGCTGGGTTCCGCGTTCACCTCGGCCGGCCAGCGTTGCTCCGCCGCGCGCGTGCTGCTGGTGCAGGACGACATCGCCGACAAGGTCATCGGCATGCTCGCGGGGGCGATGGCCGAGCTCAGCGTCGGCGATCCCGGCCTGCCGTCCACCGATGTCGGCCCGGTGATCGACGAGGACGCCAAGGCGATCCTGGTCGCCCACGCAACGCGGATGAAGTCCGAAGCCAGGTTCATCGCCGAAGCCCGGCTCGGTGAAGGCACGCAGCACGGCACCTTCTTCGCGCCGACCGCGTGGGAACTCACATCGATCAATGAGCTCGACCGCGAGAAGTTCGGCCCGGCACTGCACGTCGTGCGCTGGAAGGCGGACCAACTCGATGCGGTTGTGGATGCGATCAATGCGACCGGCTATGGCCTGACCCTGGGTATCCATTCGCGCATCGACGCCACCATCGACCGCATCGTCTCGCGGGCGAAGGTCGGCAACATCTACGTCAACCGCAACCAGATCGGCGCGGTGGTCGGCGTGCAACCGTTCGGCGGCCAGGGCCTTTCCGGCACCGGCCCCAAGGCCGGCGGCCCGCACTACCTGCCGCGCTTCGCGACCGAGAAGACGGTGACGATCAACACCACGGCAGCCGGTGGCAATGCGAGCCTGCTGACCCTGGGGGATTGATCCGCAGCGGCACCCCCGTGCCTGACCTGCCTGAAAAGAGGGCAACCACAACGGGGTTGCCCGCACATCGAACAAAAAAAAGCCCCGCCGAAGCGGGGCTTTTTCGTATCACGCGATCGCGGGGATCAGAAGCGGTACTGCATCGACAGGCCGAACAGGTTAGCGTGACCGTCGAACTCGCCGACCAGGGTCGAGGTGTTGCCGGCGGCGGCATCAACCGGCAGGTTGATCGTCGGGTTGTCGATGTTGATGCGCTGGAACGCGGCATCGATCGACATGCTCTCGCTCATGTTCCAGGTCGCACCGATCGAATACAGCATGCGGTCGGCATCCGGCAGGCGCGGGGTGCGGTGGCTGTCGTTGGTCGGGCTTTCGTCCTGGGCCACGCCGCCGCGCAAGGTGAACGCGTCGCTGATGTCGAACTCGGCACCGATCGAGATGAACTTGGTGTCGTCCCACTCGAAGGGCTCGCTGCCGACCACGGTGCCGGTATCGCGCTTGATGGTCACGTCCTTCAGCGAGCTCCAGCCGGTTTCCTGGAAATCGGCCATCACGCGGAAGGCATCGGTGAAGCCGTACTTGACGCTGAGGGTGGTGACCGCCGGGGTCACCAGGCGCGCACCACCGTCACCGTCCTTGAAGCGCGGATCCGCGCCCAGGATGGCCGGCACGTTCTGGAAGTCCAGGGTGCCCTTCAGGTCGTGCTTGATTTCCGAGCGGTGACTGAAACCGATCGCCAGCTTGTCGTTCGGGGCGACCTGCGCACCGATCACGTAGCCCAGGGCGCTGTCGCTACCGGAGACTTCGAAGGCACCGTCCAGCTGCTGCGGCTTGAACGGATAGGCCGGGTTGAAGCAGTTCGCCGGGTTGCTGGCGGCGCAGATCGCGGTGCCGAAGTCGATCGCCTTGCTCAGGGTCACGTCGGCGCGCTCGTAGATCAGGCCGGCGCCGATCGACACGCCGTCGGTCGCCTTGAACGCGACCGACAGGGTCAGGTCCACCACCTTCACGTCGGAGGTCAGGGCGCGGTAGCGACCCACCCAGCCCGGCTCGTATTCGGTCTTCAGGCCGAACGGCGCACCGACGCTGGCACCGATGGTCATGCCTTCCAGCGCGCCGTGGAGCGGAAACACCGCCGCCATGTTCGGCACCACCGTCGGGTCACCCGGGTCGCCGCCGTTGCCACCGCTCAGCGGGGCGGCGGGCGAACCCAGTACGCGGCCGCTGCCGGTGAAGTCGGCGGTCAGGTCGATCACGGTGATGTCGGCCTGGAAGGTGTTCTTGTCCAGGTTGGTCATCGCGGCGGGGTTGAGCGAGACGTTCGAAGCGTCCTTGCCGACGATGCTGCCGGCGTTGGACTTGCCGAGGTTCTTCACGCTCTGTTCGCGAAGCTGGAAGCCGGTGGCACCGGCCTGGCCGGCGACGAGGGCGCCCAGCACGGCAAGCGCAAGCGCCGAGGCGCGGAAGCTGCGGGTATGGCTCATGGAATCTTCTCCGGTAACTCTGTGCAGGGATGGTTGTTTGGTGCAGGAGGATGCCTCGAGGGGCATCGGCCTTGCAGGTCAGCGCTGCGTTTACCGGAGTTCCTGCCCTGGGCAGCCCTCCCCCGACGTACGACGCCGTATGCAGTTTACCGTCTAACTTAACTTCCCGCTAACAAACCACATGGCCGGCCGTTACAGTGCCGCTCATGTTCATCGGCATCCAGACCCGCCGCCAGCGCCGGCTCCTGTGGGCGACGCCGCTCCTCTTCGCCGCCTTGTGGGTGGCCTACATCGTGTCTGCGATGCGCGCGCCGGACGGCAGGATCGCGACCGCGCTCGACTGGGGCGTGCTGACCGGCGGGTTGGACAGCGTGGTCGCGTGGCGGACGGCGATGGCCGACGGCAGCGTGCTGCGGTTGGTGTCCGGCCTGTTCCTGCATGCGGACTGGATCCACCTGCTCGGCAACCTGGTGTTCCTGTTGATCTTCGGCCTGCCGGCCGAACGCACCATGGGTGGCCGCCGCTTCCTGCTGCTGTTCCTGCTCGGCGGCGCAGTGGCCAACCTGGCGGCGGTGCTGGCGATCGGCGCGCCCGACCGGGTGGTCATCGGGGCCAGCGGTGCCGTGTCGGCCCTGATCGGCGCCTACCTTGCGTTGTTCCCCGGCGCGCGACTGGGCGTGGTGCTGCCGCTGGGCCTGTTCCTGGAGTTCGTGCGGGTGCCGGCGTTCCTGCTGATCGGCCTGTGGGTGCTGCTGCAGGTGCTGTTCGCCTACAGCGGTCCTGCGTTCGGCGCGGTCGCGTGGCCCGCGCACATCGCCGGTTTCCTGTTCGGGGTGGTCTTCGCCCTGCTGACCAAGGCGGCGATCGCCCGCCGCCTGCGCCGCAGCCGCGGTTACTGAGCCTTCGGGATGGCCGTGGCCGGAGCCGCTGCCACGCCGGCCAGCTTCTTCAGCTCCATGAGAGCGGCATCGATCGGCTTCTGCCCGGGCAACACTTCCCCTGCGTTGTCGCCTTCCATCGGGGTCTCGCCGGCCAGATGGCGCGGCAGCTCCGCTTCGCTGATCGGGGCAGGACGACGGTCGCCGCCTTCCGGGTGCAGGACCACGTCGGGAACGATGCCCAGCGCCTGGATCGAATGCCCGCTCGGTGTGTAGTAACGCGCCGTGGTGATCTTCACCGAGTCGCCATTGTCCAGCGGCAGCAGGGTCTGCACCGAGCCCTTGCCGAAGGTGCGGCTACCGACGACCCGCGCGCGCTTGTTGTCGCGCAGGGCGCCGGCCAGCACCTCGGAGGCGCTGGCGGACCCGGCATCGACCAGCACCACCACCGGCGCGCCCTTGAGCCGGTCCCCCGGGGTCGCGTCGAAACGACTGTCGCCAATCATGGCGCGCCCCTTGGTGCTGACGATGCCGCCCTTGTCCAGCAACTCGTCGGCGATCTGCACCGCCCCGACCAGCAGGCCACCCGGATTGCTGCGCATGTCCAGGACCAGGCCGCGCAGCGGCGCGTCCTTCTGCAGCACGTCCACCGCCTTGTTGAAGTCGCTGGCGGTGGCCGCCTGGAAACTGCTGAGGCGGACATAGCCGAAGCCCGGCTCCAGCATCCGCGAGCGCACGCTGGTGGTGCGGATGGTGTCGCGCACCAGGGTCACGTCGAACGGTTGCGCCGTGCCCTTGCGGACGATGCGCACCACGACCTTGGTCCCGGCCTTGCCGCGCAGCGGTGCGGAGGCGTCGCCCGCGCCCGCTTCCAGCGGCTTGCCGTCGATCGCGATGATCAGGTCGCCGCTGCGCAGGCCGGCGCGTTCGGCGGGGCCATCGTCCAACGGCGCCACGATGCGCACGCCGCCTTCCGGCAACTGCTGCAACTCCAGGCCCACGCCGTCGTAGGCGCCGCTGGTGAGCTCGTCGAATTCCTCGGCATCCGCCTTCTTGAGGTAGGCGCTGTGCGGGTCCAGGTCCAGCAGCAGGCCGCGCACCGCGGACTGCATGAGTGCGTGATCGTCGACCGGATCCACGTAGGCCTGGCGGATCGCGTTGTAGACCATCACGTAGCGGCGGATCTCGTCCAGCGGCACCTTGGCGGCATCGGTCTTGGCCGAGTCGGGATCGTCGCTGGCCAGTGGATCCTGCTCGCCCTGCGGCGCAGCCGCAGACTCCGTGGCGGCAGGTGCCGCAGGTGCGGGCGCCGGCGACTGCGCGAAAGACGGCGCGGCGGCCACGCCCAGCAGGATGGCGATGACGAGGGAAAGCGGCTTGGCCCGCATGGGATCTCCGGTTGCGCGTTGCGGCTGGGTGTCCGACCGATCGGTGTCGACCGGGTTCCCCATCATGCCCAAGAAAGGCGTTGCGATGCCGTGCACGCGTTCACTGCCGCGTCAGCCAGCTGGCCGGATTGACCGGCGCACCATTTCGACGCAGTTCGAAGTACAACGCGGGCACGTCCTGCCCGCCCGAGGTGCCCACGCTGGCCACGGTATCGCCGCGCTTCACCACGTCGCCGGCATCCCGCGACAGGCCGTCGTTGTGCGCGTACAGGCTCATGTAGCCATTGCCGTGGTCGATGATCAGGATGTTGCCGTAGCCGGTCATCCAGTCGGCGTAGACCACGGTGCCATCGGCCATCGCCTTGACCGCGGTGCCGGCCGCCGCGGCGATCAGCACGCCGTCGCTGCGTCGGCCGTCCGGCAACGTGCCGCCGAACGAGGCCAGCAGGTTGCCGGCCACCGGCCAACCCAGGCCACCCACGCGCATCGCTGGCGCACTGGCCACCGTCGCGCGTCTGGCCGAGGGTTTCGGCTTGGGCTTGCCCGAGGCCCCGGCCTGGCGCTCCGCCTCCGCCTTGGCGCGGGCGGCGTCGCGGGCGGCTTTCGCCGCCGCCGCGCGCAGGCGCGACAGCAGGTCCTGCAAGGCCTTGGCGTCGCGTCCCAGCGCCTTCTCGCGTCCCGCGCGATCCCGATATTGCTGGTCGATGCCGGCCAGCAACCCCGCGCGCTGCTTGCGCGCCTGCTGCAGCTCGGTCAGTTGACTGGCCTGCGTGCGTCGCTCGCGGTCCAGCGCCTCGCGGCGCGCGACGATCTCGCGCTCCAGTGCGTCGATGCGCTGCAGTTCCGCCGACAGCACGCGGATCCGCTGCACCTGGCCGCGCTGCAGGTAGCCCTGGTAGGTCAAGGCGCGTTCGGCCTCCGCCACGCGATCCTGCGCCAGCATCGTCTTCAACGGCGCTTCGCTGCCGGCGAATTGCGCGGCGCGCAACAGGCGCGCCAGCTCGGTCTTCTTGGCCTCCAGGTCGCCCACATGCCTGGCGCGTTCCGCCTGCAGGCGTAGCAACTCCGCGCCATCGCGTTGCAGGGTGGTCTGGGTCTTCTGCAACGAGCGCTGGACGCCGCCGACCTGCTCGTCAGCCTCGCGCAACTTGCGGCTGGCATCGCCGCGCTCGCCCTCCAGCTTGCGGCGCTCGGCCGCGACCTGCTTCAACTCGTTGCGTACCCCCTGCAAGCGACGCTCGGCATCGCTGCGATCCTGGGCATGGGCAACGCCGGCCAGCATCGCCAGCACGGCGCACAACGCGACGGCGCGCAATCGGCGCATCAGGCCGGCAGCAGCAGGCTCTGGCCGCTCATCTCGGCCGGGGGCTGCACATTCATCAGGTCGAGCAGGGTCGGGGCGACATCGCGCAGCGCGCCACCGCCGCGCAGCGCGACATCGCGATCGCCCACGTACACCAGCGGCACCGGACCTACCGTATGCGCGGTATGCGGCTGGCCCGTTGCCGGGTCGCGCATCATTTCCGGGTTGCCGTGGTCGGCGGTGATGATCAGCGCGCCGCCGACCTCGCGCACGGCCTGCGCAATCCGGCCGATGGCGATGTCGACCGCCTGCGCCGCGGCGATCGCCGCGGCAAGGATGCCGCTGTGGCCGACCATGTCCGGATTGGCGATGTTGCACACGATCGCATCGAACCGGCCGGAGCCGATCGCGGCCACCAGCTTGTCGGTCAGCTCCGGGCAACTCATTTCCGGCTGCAGGTCGTAGGTGGCGACCTGCGGGCTGGGCACCAGGATGCGTTCCTCGCCGGCGAACAGCGCCTCCCGGCCGCCGCTGAAGAAGAAGGTGACGTGCGCGTACTTCTCGGTCTCGGCGATGCGCAGTTGGGTGAGCCCGGCATCCGCCACGATCTCGCCGAAGGTGTGGCGCAGGTCGTCCGGCCCGAACGCGAGCGGCGCGGGCAGCTTCGCGTCGTATTCGCTCAGGCAGACGAAGCGCGACAGCGCGGGGCGGCGTGCGACGAACCCTTCGAAGCCGGGATCGACGAAGGCCGCGGTCAATTGGCGCGCACGGTCGGCACGGAAATTCATGAACACCACCGCATCGCCATCCCGCATGGGCGATGCGGCGCCGATCACGGTCGGCGCCACGAATTCGTCGTTCTCGCCGCGCGCATAGGCGGCCTGCAACGCGGAC
>Ga0209480_10001154_pt1 | contig 19508 bp, 16 predicted proteins | sample JI61114C2DNA_FD_187501 | JGI IMG/M metagenome (GOLD analysis project Ga0209480, IMG submission 187501) | Wastewater effluent complex algal communities from Wisconsin, to seasonally profile nutrient transformation and Carbon sequestration -... | ecosystem: Engineered > WWTP > Effluent > Algae... | reverse complement strand
ATCCTCAACCACAAAAATTCGTACTGGGTCTTTTTCGTACATCCGTAGTTCTTTTGTTAATACTTCTATGAATTTATAGCCTCAAATTGACTAAAATATTTGAAATTTACACTAATTCTTGCCAGTTGAGGAAATTACTTTAATCACTATTTATGATTCCGGAATTTGATAAACTATCTCAATCAGAAATTGAGCTCATGCATAAGGCGCCAATCCTGGTTTGTATTCTGATTGCGGGTGCTGACGATAACATCGATAATAAAGAAATTAAGGGTGCAATAGCCTTGACGGAGAAGAAGCAAAAGCGAAGCAAATCAAAGGTGCTTTCTTTTTATAGAGAATTGGGCGAAGACTTTGAAGATAAACTTAAAATTGTAATTCAAGGCTTTCCGATAAGCGTAGAAGAGCGTTCGCCATTGTTAGTCGAAGAATTAACTAAGTTGAATTCTGTTTTTAAAAAATTGGATCACGATTTTGTTATTGAGTTTTACGGAAGCCTGCGCGAAATTGCCTCAGAAATTGCGAAGTCATCAGGAGGCTTGCTTGGTTTAAACAAGGTAGGAGATGAGGAAGCGAAATTTGTGCAACTATCTATGGTGAAAGATCCGGCTTCAAAATAATTGGAATGCCTTCAAAAGAAAGTAGTTTTTTTGGAAGTTCAGTTGTTCCATTCAGGTTGGTGTTTATCATGTGGCTAACCTTTAGCATTGAATTTTTTTACGGATTTGATTTTGGCTATTTGGGAATAAAACCCCGAACCGTTGAAGGATTGATTGGCATATTTACAGCGCCTATGATTCACGGAGATTATATGCACCTGCTTTCCAATACCTTTCCGTTACTGTTTTTAGGTTCTATTCTTTATTTTTTTTACGAACGCATTGGTGGCATCGTATTTTTTCGGTGTTATTTCATTACCAACATATTGGTTTGGTTGCTGAGCCCACGGCCTTCTTACCATATTGGCGCAAGTGGACTTATCTATGGGTTAGCCGCGTTTTTAATTTGTTATGGATTTTTAAAACAAGATTTTGTTTCCCTTGCGGTGTCTGCATTTGTTCTCTTTATTTATGGGGGAATTTTTGTTGCTGGCGTGCTGCCAGTCGATCCCAGAATCTCTTGGGAATCTCATTTGGCAGGAGCTTTGGTAGGAGCGGTAACAGCGTTTAATTTGTCAAAAAAAAGAAGCGGATAATGGATGCAGCAGCAAAAAAAATTATGGATCGGATTAAGTCAGGTAAGTACGACCCTGTTTATGTTTTACAAGGCGAAGAAACATACTATATAGATTTGATTTCCAATTATATAGAAGCTAATGCTTTAAGTGATAGTGAAAAAGGATTTAATCAGGTAATTGTGTATGGTAAGGATGTAACTGTTGCCACATTACTAACTCATGCAAAGCGATTTCCCATGATGGCCGAGCGTCAGGTTGTAATTGTAAAAGAGGCTCAGGAAATTCAAGACTTGCAAAAAGAAATCGGTTCCAAACTTTTGTTGGATTACCTCGCCCATCCCTTGGACTCAACCGTGTTAGTACTGTGTCATAAACACAAATCATTTGACAAAAGGCGCGAGCTTGGTAAAAAGATTGATAAGCTATCTGTTTCAGCAACTTTCAAAAAGCCTTACGATAATCAGCTGGGTGATTTTATTTTGGAATACACTAGCAGTAAAGGTTACAAAATTGAAGATGATGCAGTACGGGTGCTAGCAGAGTATGTGGGCACTGACCTGAATAGGATGGCTAATGAGGTTGATAAAGTCCTCATCGGGATGCAAGCCAAGGAAATAATTTCATCGGAGCGGGTGATGGCGCAAGTGGGCATTAGCAAAGAGTATAATATTTTCGAACTTCAAAAAGCGCTCATCCGTAAGGATCTCCTTCAGATTTCTAAGATTGTTAATTACTTTGATAGCAATACCAAGAAGAATCCGGTTATCCCTTTAGTTGCTTTTCTCTATTCGTTTTTCAGTAAGTTATTAATCGCACATTCAAGTTCTGATAGAAGCGAAAAAGGAATAGCTAATGCACTAAAAATCAGTCCGTATGTTGTTCGTGATTATAGTACTGCTTTGAGTAACTACTCACTGCCTAAAGTAATTGATGGTATCTCGCTTCTAAAGCAGGCCGACTTGAAATTAAAGGGCGTTGATTCGGGTAGCGAAGGCGAAGGACAGATACTGAAAGAACTTGTGTTCCGCTTAATGATGTAGCAAATCATTAAATTTTTCTTCAATATGTTTATGGAATAATTCTTGTTAGGTCATCACTATTCCGGTAACGAAATGATGAAGATGTCCTTAACAATTAGTAGCTTTGAGTCCATGCAATTTATTTTTTTAGCTGCTGCATGGGCAATATTTTTTAAACTTAGTACGGCAATATTTTTTGACTTTGTCAGTTTTACAAAAAAATCTTTGATGAGGAGTATTCTTGCACTTATAACAGTTTTCTTTATTTCCTTCTGTTCATATTCTCAAAACTTGCTGTCGCAACAGCAGTCAGAAAGACTATTTGATTCAGGTTTGGATTTGGTGAGCCACAATCAATATGGTGCCGCGCGCGAAGTGTTTTCAGAATACTTAGGCTTATCAACACCTTCAGATGCTAAACGTGCCGATGCAGAATATTATAAAGCTTTTTGTGCACTTAATCTTTTCCATGCCGATGCCGAAAAACAAATAGATGATTTTGTGGCAAAGAATCCTGGTCACCCTCGGGCTATGGCTGCCAATTACGACTTAGGGAATTTTTACTATGGCGAAAAAAATTATAAGAAAGCTGCATTGAGTTATTCAAAAGTTATTTTCTCAAGTCTTAGTCAGGAACAGCAACGAGTTGGAAGATTCAGATGGGGCTATAGTTTGTTCAGTCAGAAATCTTTAAAAGAAGCCCTTGAACAATTCAACTTTAATAAAGCAATAGGAGGAGAGTACGGTCCGGCATCAAGTTACTATGCGGGCTTTATTGAATATAGCCAAGGCGATTATGCCAATGCGTTAACTGACCTTAAACGTGCTGAGCAAAATGAAGCGTATTCTAAAATTGTTCCTTATCTGATTGCCAATGTTTACTATCGCCAAAAGAACTATGAGGAATTGTTAGCCTATGCAACTAAAGTAAGTTCCATTCAAGGATTAACGAACAAGGAAGAAATCGCGTTGCTTTCTGCGGAAGCATATTACAAAAAGAACGATTTGAAAAATGCCCTTAACGGTTACAAAGCATATTTAGAGGGCCGCGAAGATAAAGCTGATAAAGGAGTATTGTTGAGAGCGGGTTATGTAGCCTATACATTGGGTGAGGATGCAACCGCTTTGAAGTATCTCAAATCATCGTTTGTTGATTCTGATTCTATTGGGTTCTATTCTGCCTACTATTTGGGATCACTCTATCTAAAGCAGAATCAAAAACCAATGGCGCTTACTTCATTTGATATCGCGCGTAAATTTAAGCCCGATCAAAAGCTGGTAGAGGAGAGTACCTATCAATTCGCTAAGGTGGCTTACGATCTTGGCCGACCGGATCAGGCAATTACAGAGTTCGAAAAGATGTTGGTTGTCTTTCCGAAAAGTGTTCATGCTGATGAAATCAGAGAACTACTTTCTCAAGCCTATGTAAATGCATCGAACTATAATAAAGCAATTGAATACATAGAAGCTATGCCTAAACGAAGCCCTGCGGTGGAGCTGGCTTTTCAAAAAGCAACTTTGCTAAAGGGCATTGAACTTTACAATAAGGATGATTATCAAGGAGCTGTTCAGTTATTTGAGAAGTCTCTTCAATTCCCGGTCGATCCTGAATATGTTGCCGAGGCGAGTTTATGGTGTGGCGAATCTTATTCTCTGGGTAAGAAGTATGACCAAGCAATAGAAAATTACCTGCGAATAATAGGAATGAAAGCGTACAACAATCAAGATGTTTTGATGAAGGCGCGCTATGGATTGGGATATGCCTATTTTAATTTACAACAATATGACAGGGCATTATTTAGTTTTAAAGAGTTTGTAAATAAATCACCAGGCAATCAGCCAAACCTGGTGGATGGTATTTTAAGATTGGCCGATTGCTATTACGTTACTAAAGCTAACCCCGAAGCAATTGTTAACTACCGAAAAGCAGTTCAAATGAAATCTGCGGATGCTGATTATGCACATTTGCAGGCGGGCAACATTTTGGGTTCGTTAAGTAAGTATGATGAAGCCAATGTAGAGTTTGAGACCATCATAAAAAATTATCCGCAATCCCGCTTTGTTGATGAAGCTTTATTCCAACGCGCACAAATGGATTTTGAACAAGGAAATTATGCTGCGGCCGTTGTGGGTTACACCAATGTTATACAATCAAAATCTACCTCGCGCTTTACACCATACGCATATACCCGTAGAGCAGCATCTTATTATAATCTTAAAGATTACAATAAGACTGCGCAGGATTATATTTCAGTACTTGAAAATTTCTCTAATCACCCGGCCAGCAATGATGTTTTAATTCCCTTACAAGAGGCTTTAAACTTAGCGGGTCGATCTGGTGAATTTGATAAATACCTTGCTGGATTTAAAACTGCCAATCCAGATGCAAAAGGAATTGAATCGGTGGAATTCGAATCAGGTAAAAATTCATACTTCAATCAGAATTATCAAAAAGCAATTGCAACGCTCACCGGTTATGTTGCTTCTTACCCGCAAAGTCCAAGGGTTTCTGAGGCTAAGTATTATGAGGCTGAATCGTATTATCGTCTTAAAGATTACAATAAGGCTCTGGCAATCTATGCGGATATAGAGCAAGACAAAAACTTTTTGTTTGCCAATAAAGTTATTGGGCGTATAGCAGAATTAGAATTTAAGCAAGGCCATTATGCTAAAGCTGTTCCCTATTTTCATCAGTTGGCAAGGGTAGCTTCAAATAAGAAAGAAGAATACAATGCCTGGGCTGGGTTGATGGAATCACATTATTTATTAGCGCAGTATGACTCCACAGATTTATATGCCCATACGATACTTGAGCGTGGAAATGTAAATGCAGGTGCACAAAACAAAGCTTCACTTTATCTTGGTAAATCGGCCATGGCACGTGGCGATTATGAATTAGCACAGGATGAATTTCTGAACACAATAAACTCAGCCCGCGATGAATATGGTGCTGAAGCAAAATATTTGTTGGGCGAAATCAAATTCCTAACAAAGGAACATAAGCAATGCTATGAGACATTGGTTAGTCTAAACAGCGACTTTGCTGCATACCCGCAATGGGTTGGTAAATCGTTCTTACTGCTATCTGATAATTACCTGGCGATGGGCGATACCTTTCAGGCAAAGGCTACCTTGAAATCATTGGATGCATTTCCATTAGATGAAATTAAGACGCTTGCGCGTGAGAAATTAAAGAAGATGGAAGGGGAGGAGTTGAAGAAAGCGAATCAGGTAAAGGCTGATACATTGGATAACTAAAAAAATGATTTCTGTGAATATAAACATCAGACATTTATTTAATAAAAAGATTGTTTTCGGTTGCTTGCTGTTTTCAATTTCGCTCAGCTCATTTGCGCAGGAAAAATGGGGCGAAGGTGAAATTGAGAAGGTAGAAATTGAAATTGTTAAAGAGAAACAGATATCCCTTCCAAAGGCTAATCGCAATTTTGAAAAAGTGCCACCGCGCCCGGCTGAGCCGATTAAACCTCAGATTGTTTACGACTTTAAGAATTTAAGTTTTACCACTCCTGAGTTCAACCCCGCCATTCGCCCACTGCGATTGAAGGCTGAGCCAATACAAAAAATCTACGGCAACTATATTAGTGCGGGCTTTGGAAATTATATCTCTCCCTTTTTAGATGCTTATGCAACCACTAAGCGCGACAAAGAAAAGTTTTATGGAATAAAATTATTTCATCAAAGTTTTGGACAAGGTTCGGTCGATAAAAGCAATTCGGGCAGCGGCAATACGCAACTACGCTTATTTGGCAAAGCGTTTGGTAAGCAAGCAACCGCGGGTGGTTTTTTAAATTATGAAAATATAGGAACTCATTTTTATGGTTATACACCAGGTACCGATATAGAGTCTTCAGCCATTAGGCAGAGCTATTCCATTGTAAGTTTAGGTGGCGAAGTTGAAAACGCTACCTCAGGTAAGTTTAATTATAAGTTAAATGGCGTATTCAGTTATCTGAGCGATAATTACAATGCAAAGGAGAGTGAAGCTAATTTAGGATTTCGAAGCAATTATGAAGTAACTAAAAATAGTAAGCTCTACATAAGCTCAGATTATTTTCTAATCGCCCGCAAGGATGCGTTAATAGAAGCAAAGCCAAGGCATATCTTTAAAGTAAAAGGTGGGTATCAGTTTTCTCCCATCGATGATTTGTCGGTAACCATTGGTGCCAATGTGGTGTATGAAAATGATACTATTGGTAAGAATAAATCACTTCATATCTATCCTGATTTAAAAGCTGAATATCCGTTAACAGAATCAATACAAATGTATGCGGGCTTAACAGGAGATATTGATAAGGTTTCCCTTCATACTATTGCTCACGAAAATGCCTGGGTGAATTCGAATATCGGAATCTTCAATACGAACCGATCGATAGAATTTTTAGGTGGACTAAAAGGAAAACTTGGCAACAAGGTTGCCTTTGGAGCAGGGCTGGCAGTGGCTAATCTTAAAGATTTCTATTTCTATAAGAACGACCCAACCGATCGATCAAAATTTATTACTGTATTTGATGAAGGCAATACCAAGCGTTCGAATTTGTTTGGTGAACTAAGTTTTAGTCATGCCGAAATAGCCAGAGTCATGTTGCGGGCTGATGCCTATACCTATTCAACTGATGAGGTTGCTCAGGCGTGGCACCGACCAACCTATCGGGTAAGTGTTGGTGCGTTTTATAATATCTATTCAAAGCTTCAGTTTAATACTGATTTTATTGTGCAAGGTGGTGCCAAAGCGCTGAATGCAGATGATACAATCGTGAAGATTAATCCAGCCGTTGATTTGAATTTGAAGGCTAGCTACTTTCTTTCTAAGCAGTTCTCCATTTTTGTGAAGGGAAATAATTTATTGAATAACAACTATCAACTTTATCTTAATTACCCGGTAAGGGGTTTGCAAGTGTTGGGTGGAATTACCTGGGTCTTTTGAAAATAGCTTATTTTGAAGAAATTGCGTTAATTTTGTTCTAATACCCAGATAAAAACCAAACCTATGGCAAAGCGAAAAGACAAAGACGATCAGGCAAACGAAAACCTCAACGATGGCAATGGAAGCGAAGACAGTTTTGGTTTGCCAGATATTGAATACAAACCCCTTGAAAAGGAAGAGCCTAAAGTAGAAGAGGCCGCCTATCAGGCAGAAGAAACCGTGCGCGAACCGTACTCATATACTCCAGCAGAAGAGCCGAAATCTAATGCACCCGTGATAATTTCAGTTGTCATTGGGCTTGTATTGCTTGTGGCAGGTTATCTGGTTTGGCAATATGTTTATAAACCACAGGCTGCCGAGAAGGCTAAAAAGGAATTGGCTGATAAAAATGCAGCCGCAAAGGCCGCAAAAGAAAGGACTGATAGAGAGGCAGCCGAACGAGCAGCCGAAGAACAAAAGCGCAAGGATGCTGAAGCAGCCGCTGCCATAGCAAAGCCTGCCGTTGGCACAATTGAAACACTAAGCAGCCCAACAAGACGTTATTATGTAGTTGTTGCAAGTGCAGTAGATGGCGATTTGGTTATGGACTATGCTAAAAAGCTGAGTGCTAAAGGAACAAGCACGCGCATTATTCCTCCTTTCGGAAAGTGGAAATTTTATCGCTTAACAGTAGGTGATTTTGATACTTATGCCCTTGCTCAAACCAGTGCCGATTCTTCTAAACCAGAATTTGGTGAAGGTGCTTGGGTGATTAGATATTAGTAGAAACGAATTGACAGTTGACAATTAGCAATTGACAAGTGTAAAATGAAGGGTCGGTATTTAATTTATTATTGACTTTTATCAATTGATTTTATTGAATGAACGAACGAATATTTTTTAAACTATGATGCTTGCACAAATTGTAACAGGAACGGAACCGGTTCCGGATCAAACCATTTCGTTCATAGATCTTGCCTTAGCTGGTGGCCCGCTGATGGTGCCGCTACTGATTTGCTCGATCATTGCCATCTACATTTTTGTAGAGCGCTTGCGCACCGTTAACAAAGCCAATGTGAGTCAGGACTCCTTCATGTCAAAAATTAAGGAACTGGTTCAGAAGGGTGATATAAACGGAGCAAAGATTTTATGTGCGCAATACGATAGCCCGGTGGCTCGTATGATTGAAAAAGGAGTTTCACGAATTGGAAGCCCACTCAAAAATATTGAAGCTTCAATTGAGAATGTTGGTAAGATTGAAGTGTTCCGTTTGGAAAAAAATCTCTCGGTGCTAGCAACGATTGCCGGAGCCGCTCCAATGATTGGTTTCCTTGGTACCGTTATCGGGATGGTGAGTGCGTTCATTGCAATTGCACAAGAAGAGGGTTCTGTAAGCCCTAAGTTGTTAGCTGATGGAATCTACACGGCCATGATCACTACGGTAGCAGGATTGATTGTAGGTATCATTGCCTATCTCGCTTACAATTTTTTGGTTACCCGAGTTTCTAAAGTTGTGCACAAGATGGAGTATTCATCTATTGAGTTTATAGACTTGTTACAAGAACCTAGGTAAGTATGAATCTACAAGCAAGAAATAAAGTAGATGCAGCTTTCAGCATGGCTTCCATGACAGACTTAATCTTTCTGTTGTTGATTTTTTTCATGCTTACATCCTCGTTTGTAACGCCATCCGGCTTGCCGGTTAATTTACCTACCAGTGTTGCCAGTACAATTGAAGTTCAAAAAGTATCAGTAACAGTAACCAAAGACCTTCAGTTTTTTGTTAATGAAAAGCGCGTGACTAAATCTACTTTAGAAGGCGAACTTAAAAGCAAATTAGCAGGACCAAAAGGAGTTGTGGTTCTTCATATAGATGAAAGCGTGCCCACACGCGAAATGGTTTTTGTAGCGGGTATTGCTACCAAGTTAGAGGCGAAGGTTTCTATTGCAACCAAACCCAAATAGTGATGAACGAGCAACAGGAGCGCAAGAATAAACGAATTGCCATGATTACCTCAGTGGGCATTCATGCGTTGTTGCTGATTGCTTTTTTCTTAATGATGGCTTGGCGTGCACCAAATCCACCATTGCCAGAATATGGTATTGAACTGAACTTTGGAATGGACACGCAAGGCGGTGGCGAGATACAACCTGAAAAATCACCGGGAACTCCAGAACAAGACAATGCTCCGCAAGAAGAAGAGAAAGTGGAGACAACACAACCAGAGGAAATTGTTAAAGAAGAGCCGGTAAAAGAAAAAGCCATTGATCCCGTGGTTTCAAAAGTTGAAAGTCCGGTGGTGGTTAAGGAAGAAAAGAAAGAACAACCCAAGGAAGTGGTGAAAGAAAAAGTGGTTGAAACAAAACCAAAAGTTACGCCTAAGGAAGAAGTAAAAAAGGAAGATAAGAAAGAAGTAAAAGTTACTGAAGAGAAAGGCACTGATGCTAAAAAAGGTGACCTCACTACAAGCCAGGGTGATGATAAAGGCAAGCAAGGCGATAAAGGAAATTCTGAAGGCAAGTTAGACGCCAAAGCATTATACGGCCAGCAGGGTGGTGGTGCTAATGGCGACAAGGGTTTTGGACTAAGTATGTCAGGTTGGGCTTGGGCCGATAATCCTAAAATTCCAACACTACCAGATAATGAGGATGGCAGAATTGAATTTGAGATTGAGTGCGATGAGAATGGAGATATTATAGGAATTACAACGTTGCAGCGCGGACTAAGCCCACGAGCAGAGCAAATATTAAAAGACGAAATTCGCAGAAATTCACTTGTACGTACTTCAGCAGGCACCGCACCTGAACGATCTAAGGGTAGGGTAGTCTTTATTCTGAAAACACGGTAAACTTTTCGAGTGATTAAAAGCAAACCATGCTTGATAGAAAAATCAACTTTCGATTTTTTAAATAGCCTTAGCAAAAACAATAATCGCGATTGGTTCAACACTCATAAAGAGCAGTATCTATCCGCTCAACAAAATGTTCAGGAGTTTTTAGATTGTTTGATTGCGAGAATGAACGCGCACGATCATATTGAAACTCTAAGTGGTAAAAAGGCATTGTATAGAGTCTATAATGATGTTCGCTTCTCAAAAGACAAAACTCCATACAATCCCAGATTTGCTGGTCGCTTAAGTCGAGCTACCGCTTCGCGCAGAGGTGGTTATTATTTTTGGATCAAACCCGGTGAATCACGCGTGGGTTGTGGTTTTACTTATCCCAACGCTGATGATTTAAAAAGGATCCGACAGGATATAGATCAAAATTATAGCGATTGGCGAAAGCTTTTAAAATCGAAAGCCATTGTTTCTAATTTTGGAATGATGATGGGAGAGAAAGTTAAAACGGCACCTAAAGGATTTCCTAAAGATCACAATGCTATCGACTTACTTCAATACAAACAATATTGGTTTGAGCATCACTTTTCTGATGACGAAGTATTAGCCAAAGACTTTGTAACCAAAGTTGATAAAATATTCAAGAGCATTCGGCCATTTTTTGATTACATAAGTGAAGTGCTGACTACCGATTTGAACGGAGAGTCGGTTATCTAACTATTCCACAATGATCAGGTAATAATTCTTTTTACCCTTCTGTGCAAGCAAGTATTTGTTTTGCAACAAGACGAACTCCGGCTTCTGATTTACATCAGTCAGTTTGGTTTTATTGATGCTAACACCACCACCTTGAATCATCTTTCTCGCTTCTCCTTTAGAAGTGAAGATAGTTGACTTAGTTACTTCCGAAAGCAGATCGGTTACTGTTCCACAACTTTCAAGAACAGCACGACCTATGGTCACTTGAGGCACGCCTTCAAAGGCAGCAAGCAACGTGTCTTCATCCAAACTTTGTAAGTCTTCAGTCACAGAGTTTCCAAATAGGATGGAGGATGCTTTAACGGCTGCTTCGTACTCTTCTTTTGAATGAACCCGAACGGTAATGTCTTTAGCTAATTCTATTTGAAGCGCCCGAAGGTGAGGGGCTTTGTTGTGTTCTGAAATCAACGTTTCAATTTCTTCTTTTGTGAGTTGGGTAAAGATTTTAATGAAATTAGCCGCATCTTCATCGGACGTGTTTAACCAATATTGATAGAATTTATAGGGCGATGTTTTCTTAGGATCAAGCCACACGTTTCCGCCTTCGGTTTTTCCGAATTTGGTGCCGTCAGCTTTCTTAATCAACTGAGTTGTTAAGGCAAATGCTTCGCCTTCGTCTTTTCTGCGGATTAGTTCGGTGCCCGTAACAATGTTACCCCATTGGTCAGATCCTCCCATCTGAAGTTTACAATTCTTGTTTTTGTAGAGCCAGTAGAAATCATAGCCTTGCACTAGCTGATAAGTAAATTCAGTAAACGACAATCCAGACTCAAGCCTTTTTTGAACAGAGTCTTTGGCCATCATATAGCTCACAGTAATATGTTTTCCCACTTCACGAATGAAATCCAGGAATGTAAACTCCTTGAACCAATCGTAATTATTGACCATGGCAGCAGCGTTGGTGCTATTGGCCGAGAAATCTAAAAACTTTTCAAGCTGCTTCTTTACACAGGACTCGTTGTGACGAAGTGAATCTTCATCAAGTAAATTACGTTCAGCAGATTTGCCAGAAGGATCGCCAACCATGCCGGTAGCGCCACCCACCAACGCGTAAGGTTTGTGACCACATTGCTGAAATTGTAGTAGCGTCATGATTTGAACCAAATGACCAATGTGCAGGGAATCGGCAGTCGGATCAAACCCGATGTATCCAGAAACCATTTCTTTTTTTAACAGCTCCTCAGTGCCTGGCATGATGTCGTGCAGCATACCGCGCCAACGCAACTCTTCAACAAAATTCTTCTTCATTACTAAATTTAAAACGCCAAATATAAGCCTACTTTAAGGATAAGCATAACTGAAATTAATTGATCTATTACTTCTTTAATAGATCATAAAAAATTAACAATCAATTAATTATAATAAATTAATAAAAGTGAATGATGAATTTAAGTCCTGTGTTTACTTTTTTATGTAAAAGCCAATTACAAAAGTTTAAATCTTGTATCATTGAACAAAATATTTAATCTATAGCGACTTCTAATTTCTAACCTTCAACAGCCAACTTCCAATATGCAACAACCTGATTCTTTAAACCTGGTAGCAGAATTTCACAAAACTTTTAAACACCCAATTCTTGATTCGCCACAAATACCTGCCGAAAACAGGTGTAAACTACGTGTGGCTTTGCTGGCTGAAGAATTGAAGGAAATGGAAGTTGCCATTTTAGAAAAGGATCTTGTAGGCATTGCCGATGCGCTCTGTGATCTTCAATATGTGCTTTCGGGTGCTATCCTTGAATTTGGTCTTGGAGATAAGTTCAAAGCCTTATTTGAAGAAGTTCAGCGCTCAAATATGAGCAAAGCCTGTAATAGTGAGGAAGAAGCGAATCAAACCATTCAATTTTATAAGGATAAAGATGGCACCGAATGCTACCACACAAAGGAAGCCGGTAAATGGTTGGTGTATCGCAAGTCAGATAACAAAACGATTAAGTCTATTAACTATTCGCCAGCCGATCTTGATTCGATCGTAGGGTAAATCTCAGGTATAGAATTCTAGTTGGAATACGGCATCCTGTCCACGCAAGGGTACAGGGTGTAGCGCTATTATAGTGACTTCGTTGTACGCTTTGATGAACTCCTGCCTGCTTATTCTGAGTTTGCTTACTCCAGGCCGTATCTTATGATATTGCATTCGTCCCGACCGATTAGCCGTGGCGGAGTACATGTACTCGTATTGAATAGGAATAGGAGAGGGGATGTATTTCATGAAAATATCTACGCATAAGCGTTTCTAAATTCTGTATGCAACATACTGTTTTGCACCAGATTGTATTGCGCAAGTAGCGAATAGGCCCATGCTGGTACATAGTTGAAACGCTTTTCATACTCTTCAATCTTTGAGCATAACTCACTGACATAGAATCTTATCTGGTCAAGATTTCGACAATCACTTGGCCTTTCAAAATTCCTGTTAGTAAAATTTCTCAATTCAATTTCCAGTTTTCTTTTCTCAAAGTCGCTCATATCATTGTGTATTAATACACAATGATAAACTTTTTTTGTTATAAAAAACAAATAATATTGTGCAATATTTCACAAATATTTTTAAAAACATCTTTTTCAGCCCTTTTCGGCCGTTTTATCGCTTATAATCATGCTAAAAAAAGTAAACTTTCGTTTCACTAGTGAAAAATTGAGAAGGCGGATATTGGCAGTGGAAGTTACGAGGCCATTTAGGCGAATGAGTTTTGCGTTAACTAAGTCTGTCATTGTTTTACCCTTAAAGTATTATCTTAGCGAATTATAATTTCTTGAATATGGATATTAAAGGCTCTAATGAATTTGCAGATTTATGGCATAAGATTGCGTTGGTTGGTGCAATCGCTTTTGTAGCATTAGCAATTATTACTTTTCTAGTTTATCAGTTAAGAGTTTCTCTATTAAAAACTCAAAAAGAGAAGCATGACTTTGTAAATGCTTTTGAGATAGTTTGGCTAAAGCGGGTGTTTATTCTTTTAGGAATTGCTGCGGCAATGGCTGTCAACCTATATGGCAAAGATGAAATTGGTGGTCCTGGTATTGCATTTTTTGTGCGTATTTTCTTTTCTATTTCAGGGGCTACCTTGGTTATATACATCTCAGCATTGGTTTTAGATTATTACTATCCAACCCGGTTGAATTTCAAATTAAGGAGATTACGATATTCACCAAGAGTCTCCAGTACCGGAAGTGAGATGAAATTGTTAAGTGAGGATGAAGAGGATGTTCATTTGGATGAAGGAATGCAAGCAGAAGAGAATATTTTCTCAATTGATTATGATGTTTGGGTTGACGAAAAAACCAATGAGATAAAAATAGAAAAGTATCTGGGGCATTTAATTTCTCTTCAGTGCCATAACTGTGGATTTTACACCATGCGGGTAAAGCAAGAGGAGATAATTGAAAGAAATGAGGATGGAACACCAAAGGAATTACTAAAACATTACCAGTGTGCTTACTGCAAAAATGTTCGTGCTACTCAATTTAGTGTAAGTAAAAAAGAGACTGGGGACTATAAACACGTTAAGCCTAAGTCGAAAAAGAGTTCGAAAAATGTCGAATTACTAAAAATAGAAGTTCATTCAAACACCGGAATCAAAAAGTCATTTGAATTTCAATCCGTTAATGAAGCTCAAAAATTCTTGAACGAATTCGACTTTGATAAGTTGTCTAAATAAATGGCATCCGGTTTGTTAAAACAAACGTTCAAGTAAAGAAAAAAGAGTTACGTATGAAGAAGACTGTGTTGTTAGTTGTAATGTTTGCAGCTTGGGTAGGGTTTGCATTTGGAGTTCCTGCTGATACTCTTAAAGCGAAACCGGTATTTGGTAAAGAGGCAAGAGTGATCTCCTACATTTTAGATAATAATCATTATCGCAAAATCAAGTTAAACGATTCCTTGTCGGCTGCTATTTTAGATAAGTACATAAAGGAACTTGATAATAGCAAAACATATTTCTTAGCATCGGATATAAAGTCGTTTGAGAAATATAAATATGCAATTGATGACCTGACTCGCAACGAAAATGTGAACCCCGCATTTGAGATTTATCAAGTATTTGACAAGCGATATAAAGAAAGAATGGACTATGTACTTAACACATTAGTGCAGCAGAACTTTGATTATTCTATTGATGAGTATTACGAAACCGATCGGGACAAGGAAAATTGGGCAGCCAGCAAAGCGGAACTCAATGATATCTGGAGGAAGATTATTAAAAGCCAGGCGCTTAGTTTGAAACTGGCTGGTAAAAAGCAAGATGAAATTGAAAAGACCTTGAAGACTCGTTACGATCGTTTTAATAAATCGTTCACGCAGTTCAATGCTGAGGATGTGTTTACCATTTACATGAATGCAATTACAGAATCGTATGATCCGCATACCAACTATCTATCTCCCAAACAATCAGATCTGTTTAAACAACAAATGAGCTTGTCACTGGAAGGCATTGGTGCGCAACTTCAGACTGAAAATGATTATACTAAAATTGTAAATATTTTACCTGGTGGCGATGCACAAAAATCGGGATTGCTTCACGTGAATGACTTAATTAGCGGAGTGGCACAAGGAAAGGATGGTGAGATGGTTGATGTGGTGGGCTGGAGGATTGATGATGTTGTGAAATTGATAAAAGGTCCGAAAGGCACAACCGTGCGATTATTAATTTTACCTGCTAAAACTGGTGTTAATGGACCTTCGCAAGAAATTACATTAGTACGTGATAAAATAAAATTAGAAGACCAGGCTGCTAAGAAGGAGGTAATCAATTATCAACTTCAAGGTCGTAATACAAAATTAGGGGTAATATCTTTGCCAAGTTTTTATATGGATTATGAAGCCTATCAGAAGGGCGATCCAAATTATAGAAGTACAACCCGTGATGTAAAAAAATTGATTGAAGAATTGAAGGCTGAGGGAGTTGAAGGTATTGTGATGGATTTGCGAAACAATGGCGGAGGTTCTTTGCCGGAAGCCGTTGATCTTACCGGACTTTTTATAAAAGATGGCCCTGTCGTTCAAGTAAAAAACTCGGCCAACAAAATAGATGTTTTACCTGATGAGGACAAACAAGTTTTTTACAACGGCCCGTTAGTGGTTATCACAAATAGGTTTAGTGCCTCCGCTTCCGAAATTTTTGCTGGGGCTATTCAAGATTATCAACGTGGTGTAGTGGTTGGCGAGTCGACTTATGGAAAGGGTACAGTACAAACTGTTTTGGATTTAAACCGGTTTCTTAACGAAAAAGAACCGGTGGGCGAATTGAAACTGACTTTTCAAAAGTTTTATAGAGTAACCGGTAGCAGCACGCAGCATAAAGGTGTTCTTCCTGATGTTAACTTGCCCTCAGCATTTGATCCAGAACAATATGGAGAAAGTGCCAACCCAAGTGCTTTGCCATGGGATGTTATAAAGCCTGCAAACTTTCAAAAGGCGAATGAAATTAATGGGCAAATTATCTCGGGCTTAAATAAGGCATACCTGGAACGGGCAAAGTTTGATGTGAGTTTAAAAAAATATATCTCAGAAACGGATGATCTTAGAAGCAAACTTTCAGAATCGAAAATTTCGTTAAACGAATCAAAGCGTAAAATTGAAGTGGATGAGATTGAAAAGGATAAAGCTGCAGAAAAGCTGGACACAAAACTTACTGGCAAAGAGGGATTACCAGTAGATGAATTGATAAACCTGAAAGATGAATACCTTCGCGAAGGCCTTTTGATCTTAGGCGATCTTGTGACGAAGCGATTTGGTTGAGTAATCAATCCTACTATTGCTTTACGCGCGGCAGCAGGGTATGAAGCTTCCCTCTTGGTATAAATCGATAAACAATTGATGCCCGCACGTTGCCTGTGTTGACTACAGTGTGTATGCGTGCATTAGTGGATGCAATATTTATTTGACTATTAACCCAAGAAACTCCGGCAGCCCATCGTGGACCGTTATAACCGGCAAAAGCACGATAGAAGCTATTCGAGCTTACGCCATTCGATTTAGTATCGGTTGTTGAACCACCAATTCTATTTGAACCATAGACAATACTTGCTGCCACTGATGCTGAGATATAAAAATGCTTATGAATAACACGTGTATACGCATACCCGATATTGGGCCCAATCTCAAAAAAACTTAACCTTTGAGGATCAATTGGTGGCTTGCTATTGCCATTATCGGTGGGAGTTAGTGTACTATCTGCTCTACCTATGCCACCATAAATCTCAAATCCAAGTAGCAACGAACCTGCCGATTTTTTTTGCCAGTCGTTGTGAAGTAACGGAGCCCGATATGAAAATCGTTTGTGATTTAATACATACTGAGTATTAATACCAAACTCACGAATCTTAATATCCGGGCGTTGATAATATCGTCCATTATTATTATCTCGGTAAGTGTTGTCATTTAAGTAGAAGCCTTTATAAAACTCACCTAAAAAATCAATGGTTATTTTTCGAGAATAAAAATGGCCTTGAAGATCCAGGTATTTAGTCCTACCTTTTTTTTCTTCTTCACCAAGGTTAAGGAAATCAAAACCATAGGCAAGGTTTATGGTAAATGGACCGTACGTGGTTCCAACACCCATATTGAGCGTAGTATTTGGTATATAATTAAGCGAGGTTTGCTGACCAAAATTACGAAAAATAAAGGCTACGTACTTTTGAGAAAAATATAGGCGGGAGGTAAGCAGGGTATCGTACGTTTGTACGTACGAACTATCATTTTGGGCAAATAAAAGTTGGGAGGATAAAAGAATAAGAATTACGTAGAAAAATTTTATCAAAATATGTGTTTGTAGCAAATGTATTGATTGCCTAAGAGTTTAACTTATACTCAACAATAAATTTGACTCAACCAAGTAGGAGTTTTGTTTAATTCTTTTTTCACTTTTTCCAAAAGTATTGAGCTATCTGCAGAATGCGGTAGAAAAATTAAAACTTTAGCCAAGACTAGCTTTAATTCATTTCAATCAAAAATGAACAAAAAAAAATAAAATATAAGCGAACGTAAAATAGGGTGAACCAAATTTTTTAAAAGAATAGCATCTTTTTTTTCTCTATTTTAGGAACTTAAAGCAGGAACGGTTCTTCTATCGATTTAGCCCAGGTTTATAGAAAATGAGTGAAGAGTTATTAAAAGCAATTGTTCAACTATTTGCCATTGTGGCAAAGGAACGAATCACGGAAGATGAGCGAGCCAACATCAAGGAATTTCTATCGCTTCACCTAAATCAGGAGGCTACTCGTTATTATCTAAACCTGTTTGATGATTTTTGCAAAGCCAATAAACGGTTAATTGAGCCAAACTTTAATGTAGATGAAGCTACACTTGAGTTTGTGGATGATTGGGCTCAAATAATTCAGATAGCCAAAAAAGTAAATCAGGCCCTTACTACCCAGCAGAAAGCTGTACTTGCCATTAAAATTATTGAGCTTTGTTATGCCGATGGTGAACTCTCTGAGCGACAAGGCAACCTCATCTATTATATCGGTGAGGCGCTAAAAATTCCGCAACGCGATGTAAAGGCCATGAGCACTTTTGTTCAAGGCCAGGATATAGAAGAGTTGGCCTCTAAAAATATTTTAGTTATTGATGAAGGCTCAGGTGGTTCTGAATTTCCAGGCCCGCGTATTACAGCCAAGGATTTAACTGGACTTATTGCTATTTTGAGATTGGCCGATATAGAAACCTATCTGATCAAATATCTTGGAATAACACCACTGTATTTGAATAGTATTCCTTTAAAAAGCCGGAAGATAGATGTCTTTGCAACCGGCAGCGCTATTCGCGGTTCAAAGATTGACCCGATTTATTATTCCGATGTAGTTGGAAAGTTTTTGTTTGAAGAGAGTGATACGGACATCTCGTTTGTTTCTGAACATATCTTCTATCACTTTAAAAGTGGAAAAGCTGGCCTACAAAATATCAACATAGCTGAAACAGGAGGGAAGCTTATTGGGTTGATGGGAGCCAGTGGTTCGGGTAAGTCTACATTGTTAAGTGTTTTAAACGGATCAGAAAATCCATCGAGCGGCCGGGTGTTAATAAATGGCATTGACATACATAAAGAGAATCATAAGGTTGAAGGCATCATAGGATTTATTCCACAAGATGATTTACTGATTGAAGACTTGACAGTTTTTGAAAACCTTTATTACTCAGCACGACTTTGTTTCGGACATTATTCTAAAGAAAAAATAGCTGAGCTTGTCGAGAAAGTGTTGCTCAACCTGGGCTTATCAGAAATTAGGAATTTGAAAGTGGGATCAACCCTGCAAAAAACGATTAGTGGTGGCCAACGTAAGCGACTGAACATTGGGTTAGAATTGCTTCGTGAACCAACCGTTCTTTTTGTTGATGAACCAACATCAGGACTTTCCTCCCGCGATTCTGAAAACATTATGGATCTGTTGAAAGAATTGTCTTTGCGGGGAAAGATGATTTTCGTAGTTATCCATCAGCCTTCTTCCGACATTTTTAAAATGTTTGATACCCTTATTATCTTAGATGTAGGTGGCTTTCAAATTTATTATGGGAATCCAGTTGAGTCGGTAAACTATTTTCAGGAAATTATTAATGCGGCAAACAAAACACCGGGCGCCTGTCCCGAGTGCGGAAACATTAATCCAGAACAAATCTTTAACATCATTGAAACGCGGATAGTGAATGAGTACGGACGGTTTACACATACTCGTAAGGTCTCGCCAGGGCAGTGGTATCAGTACTTTAAGCAAAAAATAAAAATCTCAAAAGTAGTTGAGATAAACGATCCGCTTCCCATTGTTCAAAAGATTCCCAATTGGTTCAAGCAA
>Ga0209480_10001153_pt1 | contig 19517 bp, 17 predicted proteins | sample JI61114C2DNA_FD_187501 | JGI IMG/M metagenome (GOLD analysis project Ga0209480, IMG submission 187501) | Wastewater effluent complex algal communities from Wisconsin, to seasonally profile nutrient transformation and Carbon sequestration -... | ecosystem: Engineered > WWTP > Effluent > Algae... | reverse complement strand
AAAATTGTTGCTTCTCCATAATTAGATTGATTTTTGTTTTTCTGTTTGTGTTTGTATTAATTTGTTTGGATTCTCTTTTACAATTTCATCGTCAAATAACATTCTGACAGATGGTGTATAGTCATCATCATATTGACCGCTTCTAACTGCTTTTATAAATGCAATTAAAAACAATACTGCGACGAAGATGCTTACTGTGATTAATATATAAATGACACTCATACCTTAAATTTGTGTTAACAAAGTTACTTCTGCTCTATTTGATAAAATATGATATTTATCATATCTCAATTTTTTGTTAAAATTACTTACTTCTTGCAAATGCATTTGTCATAATTGTTACAAAGCTCACAATTGTAATTGTACTTAACGGCATTATAATCGCAGCTACTATTGGTGATAACTCTCCAGTAACCGCAAAACTCAGTCCTACAACATTATAGAGTAATGATAATCCAAAACTCATGTAAATTGTTTTCATTGCATTTTTAGAATATTTCATAAAAAAAGCAATTTTATCAAATTGTGTTGCATCTAAAATTCCATCACAAGCTGGCGAAAAAACATTTACATTTTCTGAAATAGAAATTCCAACATTACTTTGCGCTAATGCACCCGCATCATTTAACCCATCACCAATCATCATTACATTTTTACCCTCTTTTTGTAATTGTTCGATGTAGCCTAATTTTTGTTCGGGCTTTTGATTAAAAACCAAAGTAGCATTCGAAGGCAACATTTTTTCTAATATTTTTCGTTCGCCATCATTATCACCGGATAATACTACTAAATTATACTTTTTAGACAAATTATCAAACAATTGTTCTAAACCTTTTCTGTATTGATTATTGAAAACATAACTTCCTTTATAAACACCATTGATTTCCACATGCACTTTGGTTTTCTTATGCGTGTTTTCAGTCATGGTTTTTAGAAATTGTGATGAACCTAATTTTATCGTATTTCCATCAATTTCTGCAAAAATTCCTTTTCCGATGATTTCCTCGAAGTTTGAAGTTTCCATTTTGTCTTGATTTGGAATAAATTCGTACAATCTTCTGCTTAATGGATGATTCGAGCCACGCAAAACGTTCTTTAATAATTTTAATTCGGAATGATTTAATTCGGTTCCTTCATAAGTAATTGATGTTTTTTTATTGGTAGTAATGGTTCCTGTTTTATCAAAAACGATAGTATCTACTTTAGCCAACTGTTCTACAACCAAGGCATTTTTTAGATAAAATTTACGATTCCCTAAAATTCGCAAGACATTTCCTAAAGTAAATGGTGCTGTTAAAGCTAAAGCACACGGACAAGCCACAATTAAAATAGCTGTAAACACGTTAAATGCTGTGGTTACGTCTATAAAAATCCAATAAATAAATGAAATAACAGCTAAAGCAAGTAATGCTGGTGTGAAATAGCGACTAATTTTATCGGTGATGGTTTTATGTTGTTGTTCTACTCTTTTTTGAAAAACATCGTTGCTCCATAATTGGGTTAAATAACTTTGGGAAACCGAAAATAAAACTTCCATTTCGATGACTTTCCCCATTTGTTTTCCGCCAGCAAATATTTTATCTCCTGATTTTTTTTCCATTAAAACCGCTTCACCTGTAACAAAACTGTAATCGATAGACGCTTTTTCGGAAATTAAAATTCCATCAACTGGAATTAACTCTTGATTACGAATCAATAATCTATCACCTTTTTCAATATCATAAACTTGAACCGATTCTTCTGTTCCATTAGGTAATACTTTTGTAATAGCAATTGGAAAATATGATTTGTAATCGCGCTCAAATGAGAGAAAATCGTATGTTTTTTGTTGAAATAACTTTCCTAATAACATAAAGAAAATTAACCCAGCCATACTATCGAAGAAACCTTGACCATAATCAAATATAATATCGACCGTACTTCTTACGAACATGACTACAATTCCTAAAGCAATAGGAATATCTATATTCAATAAACCCGATTTCATGCTTTTCCAAGCGGAAACATAATAACCAGATGCGGAATAAATAAACGTAGGAAGCGATAATGCAAAAATCAACCAACGAAAAAATCCTCGGTATTGATTGATCCAAAATTCTTCTACTTCAAAATATTCGGGAAACGAAAGCAGCATGATATTTCCGAAACAGAAAAATGCTACTCCTATTTTATAGATTAAACTTCGGTCGATTTTTTTCTTGCCTTCGTCAAAGTTTTCTAAAGAAATATAAGGTTCGTAACCTATTGAACTCAATAAGTATACAATATCTTTTAAAGAAGTTTGTTCTGGATTAAACGTAACTCGGACTTTCTTTTCGCCAAAGTTAACTTGAGAAGCGTTTATTCCTGGTTGAAGTCTTTGTAGATTTTCCAGAATCCAAATACACGAACTACAGTGTATATGAGGAATGTAGAGTGAAACAATATGTGTTGTACGCTCTTGGAATTCCAATAGTTTTGAAACAATTTCTTCATTGTCTAAAAAGTCATATTTGCCCTGAATGTCTTGTGGAGTGGCGCCGGGTGCTGCCTGAAAATCATAATAACACGTTAAATCATTCTGACTAAAAATTTCGTACACGGTTTTACAACCATTGCAACAAAACTTCTTTTCGTCAAATACAATCTCGTCTATTTTTATAATTTCATTACCACAATGGAAACAATTTTCTGTGTCCATATAATTTGCTCATTTTACCTGTGACAAAGTTCTTTTATAAATATAAATCAAAATATGATATTTGTCATACATTTTTGTAATTTTGTAAACACATTAAACAAAATCTTATTATGAGTAAATGCGAACAGTGTATTGTGAGGCAATTTAGTTCATTAAAAGCCTTAAATAAAGATGAATTACTTCGCATGGCCGAATGCAAAACTTCGTACACTATTAAAAAAGGGGAACCTATCTTTGAAGAAGGAGAAGTTACTAATGGAATTTACTGTATCAAAGACGGAGTTTGTAAATTATCTAAGCTAAGCGATAATGGTAAAGACCAAATTGTAAAATTGGTAAAACCAGGTGAATTGTTAGGACAACGTTCTATGATTAGTGACGAACCAGCTAACTTAAGTGCGATTGCTTTAGAAGATATGGAAGTTTGTTTTATTCCTAGAAGCGAGGTCATGCAGTTTTTTAATGAAAATAATCAGTTTTCAATGAATGTAATGAAAACTATTTGTGAGGATTTAAAAGGTGCAGATGATCACATGGTAAATATGGCACAAAAAACCGTTCGCCAACGTTTAGTAGAAACATTAATCTATTTAGAAGAAACCTTTGGTAAAAACGAAGATGGTTCATTACATATTCAACTATCCAGAGAAGAATTAGCTGGAATGATTGGAACCGCAACAGAAAGTTGTATTCGTTTACTTTCAGAATTAAACAAATCTAATCTGATAGAACTAAACGGAAAAAAAATATTCATTACTGACAAAAATAAACTAAAACGTTTTTCTTAAAATAATAAAATCCGCTTATAAGCGGATTTTATTATTTTTACAGAAATCAAGTATAAAGACTCTATTACATATATAACAAGTGAAGCTAATTAAATTTTAAAAGATTAAGTATTCAAAAAAAGCTTACTAAAATAAATAGATTAATATTTTTTATTCACACCTCAGATTTTCGAAGTAAAAATTTATTCAATAAAATATTTTATATTCTCGCTACAAATTAAAAGTACAGCAAACATAATAACATAAAAATAAATCAAGTAATGAAAAACCTATTCCACACAACACTCCTACTCTTCACAATAGCCTTATTCACAAGCTGTAAACAAGAAACAGTAGCTACTCAAAACGAGTATTTTGCACAATCAACTGACAGCATTCAAAATGGTGGTGTAAAAGTTATTCCCATTACAACTCCAAAAGGTACTTTTAATGTTTGGACGAAACGCATTGGAAACAATCCAAAAATCAAAGTATTGCTATTAAATGGTGGTCCGGGCGCTACGCATGAATATTTTGAATGTTTTGAAAACTTCTTACCAGCAGAAGGCATCGAGTTCATTTATTACGATCAATTAGGTTGCGGAAATGCAGATAATCCTAACGATACTTCGATGTGGGATTTGCCAAGATATGTGGAAGAAGTTGAACAAGTGCGCAAAGCTTTGAAGTTAGACAACACCAATTTCTACTTGTTAGGACATTCTTGGGGCGGTATTTTAGCTATGGAATACGCTACAAAATATCAAAACAACATGAAAGGCTTAATCATTTCGAATATGATGGCAAGTTGTCCAGAATATGGGAAATATGCTGATGAAGTTTTATCCAAACAAATGGCTCCAGAAGTTTTAAAAGAAATTCGTGACATCGAAGCTCGAAAAGATTTTTCCAATCCAAGATATATGGAATTATTACTTCCTAATTTCTATGAAAAACACATTCTTCGCTTCCCTGCAAAAGATTGGCCAGAACCGGTAAATCGTTCGTTTGCAAAGATGAATCAATCGCTTTATGTAACCATGCAAGGTCCGAGTGAATTTGGTATTTCAGGAAAATTAGAAAAATGGGATAGAAAAGCCGATTTGAAAAATGTAAAAATCCCAACCTTAGTAATCGGAGCAAAACACGATACGATGGATCCAAAACACATGGAAGAAATTTCGAAAATATTACCAAACGGTTCGTATTTATTCTGTCCAAAAGGAAGTCACATGGCGTTTTACGACGATCAAAAAACGTATTTTAGTGGATTAATTTCGTTCTTGAAAAAATAAACAAAAAGCAACTCTTAGTAGTTGCTTTTTTTGTATATTAGTTTTTCTATTTAAAATTTTAGAATGGCAAACAAAGCGTTACTTTTTACTCCTGCTTTAACCCACGAAAAGTCGTTAAAAACTTTGGTGGAAAATCGTACCATTTTCTCTTTAGATCATTGCGAATTGAATATTTTCGAAACTTATCAGAAATCAGATTTGGTTCCTTTGAAGTTTAATGATTTGGTGGTTACCAGTATGTTGCGTGGAAAAAAAGTGATGCATTTATTTGAAGATCCAAGTTTTGAATATTTACCCGGCGAAACCGTAATTGTACCTTCTAATGCCGAAATGAAAATTGATTTTCCAGAGGCTTCGAAAGACAATCCTACACAGTGTATCGCTTTGGCAATCGATAATCAAATTATTACCAATACTTTGGATTTTTTAAATGAGAAATATCCGAAAGAAGGAAAAAGCAATTTGTGGAAATTAGACCATGAAAACTATTTTTTTTATAACAATGTTGAATTAGCTGGAACTATCAACAAGTTGATTAAAGAATGCATGGGCAATTCGTTAACCAAAGACGCTCTTGCCGATTTAACGCTTCAAGAATTGATTATCCGAATTATTCAAACGCAAACCACCAAACGTTTTGAAAACGAAAAATTCATCGATAGCAATAGCCCGATTACTCCAGCGATTGAATACATTAAAAGTAACATTCGAGAAACGATCAATTTGAAAGATTTAAGCGATAAAGCTTGTATGAGCACCACTTCATTTTATCGTTATTTCAAAAGAGAATTAGGCATGAGCCCGATTGAATATATCTTGAATGAAAAGATAAAATACGCAAAAAAACTATTGAGCAATCCCAACATTCAAGTCAATGAAGTTTCGTATGCTACTGGTTTTGAAGATTGCAATTACTTTATTCGATTATTCAAGAAATACGAAGGTGTAACGCCAAAGCAATATCAGTTGATGAATTATAATGGGTGATTTTTGTTTCAAGTTTCAAGTTGATTTTTACTCATTTAACCTAATTTTTTCCAAATTCGGAGCTTCTTCTTCGGTAAACAATCTATAATTTACTTTAAATGTTTTTCCGTAAGGGGTTTCTAATGAAAATCCGCCTGCTCCTATTCCATCGGTTACATCTAGTGTAAAATGAGCATGTTTCCAATATTCGAATAAATCTTTGTCCACCCAAAATTCAAATCCTTGTATAGTTCCAATGCAAACATCACCAAAGCGCAAATAAAATCCGCCTTTTTCAAAACACTGTGGTTGAGTTCCTTCGCAACAACCACCCGCTTGATAAAACATCAAATCGCCAAACTTATCCGAAAGCATTTTGATTAATTCTATAGCTTTTTCGGTAGCTTCTAATCGTTTTATTTTTTCCATTGTTTACAAATAAAAAAAGTCGCGAGTTCAAAATAAAATTAATCATGAATCGCGACTTTAAATTAAAAATTATTCATTAAAAGAAACCTAATTTGTTCTTGTTATAAGAAATCAACATGTTTTTAGTTTGACGGTAATGGTCTAACATCATTTTGTGGTTTTCTCTACCAATTCCTGATTGTTTGTAACCACCAAATGGCGCTCCTGCTGGATAAGCATGATATTGGTTTACCCAAACACGTCCTGCTTGAATAGCTCTTGGAACTTGATATAATTCATGTGCATCACGTGTCCAAACGCCTGCTCCTAATCCGTACATAGTGTCGTTAGCAATTTCTAATGCTTCATCCGTAGTTTTAAAAGTTGTTACTGCTAATACAGGTCCGAAAATTTCTTCTTGGAAAATACGCATTTTGTTGTGTCCTTTAAATAAGGTTGGTTGGATGTAATATCCGCCTTCTAAATCACCACCTAAATGATTTACATCACCACCGCATAACAATTCAGCCCCTTCTTCTTTACCCAAATTAATGTACGAAAGAATTTTATCTTTTTGAATTTGCGAAGCTTGAGCTCCCATCATAACCGTTGGATCTAATGGATTCCCCATTTTGATTGATTTCACACGTTCTAATACTCTTTCGATAAATTTATCATAAATCGATTCATGAATTAACAATCTTGATGGACAAGTACAAACTTCTCCTTGATTTAGGGCAAAAAGAGCAACTCCTTCTAAAGCTTTATCTAAAAAGGCATCATCAGCATCCATAACCGATGGAAAGAAAATATTTGGAGATTTCCCTCCTAATTCTAACGTAACTGGAATAATATTTTCTGTAGCATATTGCATTACCATTCTACCTGTAGCAGTTGACCCGGTAAATGCTGCTTTACATACTTTTGGATTGGTTACCAAAGTTCTTCCTAACTCCGCTCCAAAACCATTAATTACATTGATAACACCCGCTGGAACTAAATCTCCGATAATTTCCATCAAAACCATAATTGAAATTGGCGTGCTTTCTGCTGGTTTCAAAACTACACAGTTTCCTGCTGCTAAAGCTGGTGCTAATTTCCAAACGGCCATTAAAATTGGGAAGTTCCAAGGAATAATTTGAGCTACAACACCAATTGGCTCATGTACGATGATAGAAACTGTATCTTTATCTAATTCGGTAATCGAACCTTCTTCAGCGCGAATTACACTGGCAAAATATCTAAAATGGTCAATTGCTAATGGAATATCGGCAGCCATAGTTTCACGAATGGCTTTACCATTATCTAAGGTTTCAACAGCAGCGATGTATTCTAAATTAGCTTCAATTCGATCTGCAATTTTATTCAACATGATACTTCTTTCAGTTGCAGAAGTTTGACTGAACGTTTTGAAGGCTTCATCGGCAGCATTTACAGCCATTTCAACATCCATTTTAGCCGAATGCGCTGCTTTTGCCATTAATTTTCCATCTACTGGAGAAAGTACTTCGAAATATTGCCCTGTTGAAGGCGCTGTCCATTTTCCGTTGATATAATTATCGTACTTTTCTTTTAGTTGAGGTCTTTGAATTAAATTACTCATAATTTTGATTTTAGGTTTGTTTATCAAATTTAGATTCAATTCTTATTTTAGAATAGCACAATTATTTCATTTAATAGCACAAAACTGATATTGGCTCAATTTTAACATCTAAAAATTACATTTCTATTAATTTTTTACTCAATTATTTATGAAATTTACAATTTAAACTTAATAAACTTATCACCAAAAAGCTGTTCAAAATTTCTAAATTCTAATTTCTAAATTCTAATTTTATAAAGTATCTTTGCCGTTTAAAATTCGATACAAAATGCGTATATCTTACAATTGGTTAAAACAATTCATTAAAACCGATTTAAAATCTGAAGAAATTGCCGACATTCTTACCGACTTAGGTTTAGAAGTAGAAGGCGTTGACAAATACGAAAGTTTAAAAGGAGGTTTACAGGGCGTTGTGATTGGTCATGTGTTAACATGCGAAAAACATCCTGATGCTGATAAACTAAAAATCACAACGGTTGATTTAGGTGATGGAAACGCGCCTGTTCAAATTGTATGTGGTGCTCCAAATGTGGCGGCGGGACAAAAAGTTCCTGTGGCAACTATTGGTACCAAGTTATTTGACAAAGAAGGAAACGCATTCGAAATTAAAAAAGGGAAAATCCGCGGGCAAGAAAGTCACGGAATGATTTGCGCTGAAGACGAATTAGGTCTTGGCGAAAGTCATGACGGAATTATGATTTTAAACGAAGATTTAAAACCTGGAACGCCAGCTTCAAAAGTATTCGAAATTGAAACCGACGAAGTTTTCGAAATCGGATTAACGCCTAACCGTGCTGATGCTATGTCGCATATGGGAGTTGCTCGTGATTTACGTGCTGGATTGTTACAAAAAGGAACAACTTCGGAATTGATTACGCCATCGGTAAGTAAATTTAAAGTGGAGAAACGTACTTTAAAAATCGATGTAAAAGTTGAAAACGAAAAATTAGCACCAAGATATTGTGGTGTTACCATTTCGGGAATTACGGTAAAACCATCTCCAACTTGGTTACAAAACCGTTTGAAAGCAATTGGATTAACTCCAAAAAATAATATTGTTGACGTTACAAATTACGTTTTACACGAATTAGGTCAACCTTTACACGCTTTCGATGCCGCTCAAATAAAAGGAAATAAAGTAGTAGTAAAAACAGTTCCAGCTGGGACTAAATTTGTCACTTTAGATGATATCGAACGCACCTTACACGAAGAAGATTTAATGATTTGTGACGAAAGTGGTCCAATGTGTATTGCGGGAGTTTTCGGAGGAAAAACTTCGGGAGTTTCTGAAAAAACTCAGGCAATTTTCTTAGAAAGTGCTTATTTCAATCCAGTTTCAGTTAGAAAAACAGCTAAAAGACATACGTTAAGTACCGATGCTTCTTTCCGTTTTGAAAGAGGAATTGATCCTAGTATTACGGAATACGCTTTAAAACGTGCAGCTTTGTTAATTCAAGAAGTAGCAGGTGGTGAAATTACTTCGGATATAGTTGATATTTATCCGAAAAAGATTGAAGATTTTAGCGTGTTTATTCATTTCAATAAAGTGAATAAAATCATTGGTGAAGAAATCAAACCAGAAACGATTAAGAAGATTTTAGCTTCATTAGATATCAAAGTAAATAGTATAACCGAAGCTGGTTTAGGATTAACAATTCCTTCTTACCGTGTGGATGTTACGAGAGAAATTGATGTTATTGAAGAAATTTTACGTGTTTACGGATACAACAATATTAAAATTCCTTCGAAAGTGAATGCTACCACAGCCAATTCATCAAGAACGGAAGAATATAAAGTACAAAATATTATTGCCAACCAATTGTGCTCGTTAGGTTTCAACGAAATGATGGCGAATTCTTTAACTACGCCAGATTACGTAAAACTTTCTGAAAACTTGAAAGAAGAATTCAACGTGATGATGTTAAATCCATTGAGTAGCGATTTATCGGCTATGCGCCAATCGTTATTATTTTCTGGATTAGAAGCGGTTTCTTTCAACATCAACAGAAGAAGAAGCGATTTAAAATTCTTCGAATTTGGAAAAAGTTACCACAAGACGGCTAACGGTCATGACGAAAACAAACACTTAACGTTATTAGTAACTGGAAACAGACAAAACGAAAGTTGGACGAATGCACAATCAAAATCCGATTTCTTCTTGTTTAAAGGTTATATCAATACGATTTTAAGTCGTTTAGGATTAGACAAAAAAGTAACTTCATTACCATTTGAAAATGATGTTTTCGCTGAAGGTTTAGCTTTAGCGGTTGGAAAAGAAGTAATAGTTGAATTTGGAACGGTTAAAAAATCAGTTTTAAAACATTTCGACATCAAACAAGAAGTATTGTACGCTGATTTTGCTTGGGATAAAATTCAGAAATACGTTTCTACGAAAATTAAATTCACCGATATTCCAAAATATCCTGAAGTTCGTAGAGATTTAGCTTTGTTATTAGACGAAAATGTACCATTCGAACAAATCTATAACATCGCCAAGCAAACCGAAAAAGGCTTGTTAAAAGACGTAAATTTATTCGACGTTTACACAGGAAACAACTTACCAGAAGGTAAAAAATCATACGCAGTAAGTTTTATTTTACAAGACGATTCTAAAACGCTAACCGATACTCAAATTGATAAAATCATGAGTAAGTTACAAGGTAATTTTGAAAGTCAATTGGGTGCGAGCTTACGCTAGTGTTCAGTTTACAGTCACCGTTTACAGTATAAAAAAAACTCCCGATTCATTTGAATCGGGAGTTTTTTATTCTATTGTCATTTCGACATAAGGAGAAATCGCATAAAGTTTTAGATAATGTGATTTCTCCTTACGTCGAAATGACAAAAATTTACTCTTTTACAAACTTCGCATTAGCACTACCCTTTTCGGTATTTATTTTTACGAAATAGGTTCCAGAAGCTAAATTGGCAACATCAATCGTATTAATAGCATTTGTGGTCGCCATAACAATTTGTCCCAATTGATTGTAAATTTCAATGGAATTGATTCCTACACCCTGTTTAGCTTGAATATTCAAAACGTCTTTTGCCGGATTTGGATATAACGTAAAATAAGTACCAAATTCAAAATCTTGACTACTTAAAGCTGTTATGGTTGTAGTATATGTATTGGTTGTGATTGGAAAATTATAATCAAAGTAAATATTAGCATTGTTAGTAAAAGTATCACCTAAAACTAAAGTTGGTTTCGTTTTAATTTTAAACACTACATATCCATCATTGGTAGCATCATTGAAATCTAAATTGATGTTTTCAAAAATGAATTCTACTTTGTTTCCGCTTATACGGGTGAAAAAATCATGACTACTTTTTAGTGGAACTAAAGTTGCGATATCAAACTTAGCCAAATCAATCATATCTTTCACCACAATATTTTCTGCAGGATATGTTCCAGTATTTTCAAAACGAATGACATAATGTACGTATTTACCAACTTCAGTTGGTATAATAGTTGTTCCTTCTAAACACGTTTTATCATTTGGATCGTATGAGCCAACAACAGTTTGGTCTAATATAAACGTGTTATCTAATGGTGTTTCATCAGTATTTGCAGTTGTAATTGTTGCCGTATAATTCAAAATATCTCCATTATTAACTGCTGGTGTTTCCATTGGTGAATTCACATTAAAAACAATTTCAATCTCTCTGGTTTCGAAAGGTTGTAAATTGACATAATTCCATGTAAAACTATTTGTTGCAGAATTATCATAAACTGGATTTGAAGAAACATTATCTAATCTTGCATCATCAAATGTTAAACTTACTGTACCATTTTCAACTTGATTTCCTTTGTTTCGATAGAACAATTTATAAGTAGCATCAAAACCTGGACGAGCTGGTGTTGTTGGTAATAAAATAACTTCTACGTCAGATTTAACTCCATTTGCAGTAACACAAAAATCTTGCATAAATGGACTTGTTTGTGTTGGGAAATTTACTGTAAAACTAGTTGGTGAAATATTAAAATAGCTTGGATTCTCAAGGTTTGGAGTTATGGTATGATTTCCTGCTGATACTGGAATATAAAAATTACCTGTTTGGTTTGCAATTAAAGAACCTGTATTGGTTCCATCGGTAATTGAAAAATTTAAGTTAGAATAATTAATATCTGAAACATCGCAACCATTGTTGTTTGAGTCAAATTTTGTGTTCCCTGATATTTCATAAAAAGTACCTCCGGGTGTAAATGAGCAATAACTATTTACATGACAAGTTGATGTATAACCGTATTGATCAATTTTTTGTTGTACTAAAGCGAAATTAAATTCATCCGCACAAATATAAGACAAGTTAGGATTATCTGAAAAATTCAAAGTATTCCAATTGTTTCTGTTAACTTTCATGAACAAATCAGTTAATTGATTATTATCACAAGACAAAACTCTTATACCTGTTGATTGACTTACGTCCAAAGTTGTTAGTTGATTATTTATACAGTATAACTGATCTAACCAAATATTTCCTACATCTAAAATTGTTAGTTGATTATCATTACAGTCTAAAACGGATAGGTTAGCATTTTGAGTAACATCTAAAGTTGATAATTGATTATTATTACAATACAATTTAGTCAAAATCGAATTTTGGCTTACATCAAGCGATGTCAACAAATTATTAGAAATTCTTAATTCATTTAGATTAACATGTTGACTTACATCTATTGATGTTAATTGATTATTTGTACATTGCAATATACTTAAATTAATATTTTGATTTATGTCTAATGTAGTAAATAGGTTATAAGAACAATGTAATTTCCATAGGTTTAGGTTTTGACTTAGATCAATCGTTGCTAATTGATTATTATCACAGCGTAAACTTCCTAAATTTAAATTTTGTGTTAAGTCTATTGTTGGCAATTGATTACTAGAACAAGTTAAAAATTCTAAATTTCCGTTTTGTGACACATTTAAAGAAGTCAAAGAATTATAATGACAATTTAAATTAACTAAATTTATAAAATACTCTAATCCTTCTAAATTAGATATTCCAGAATTTGAAATATTAAGATATGTAATTAAAGCAGCTTCGCTTACTTCTATTTCTCCATTATAATTAGTATCAATATAATGATAAGTTGTTGGAAGTCCTGTCGCACCGTTTAAAGTCGTTAATCTAGAAGCAATTTGATTACTTGGAGTCGCATTCAACAACTTCGCCTTAAAATTTGCATCAGGAAAATTAATAATTTGCGCATTACCTAAAAAACCAATTATCAAAAAGAATAAAAAGTAAAGTTTTTTCATTTGTAAGAAATTAATGAAGCAAAAATAAGACAAATGTTTAAATATCAAAGAGTAATCTAAAATTAATTTGAGCAAGAAATTTCCTCAAAATTCACTATTTTTACCCCATGATAAAAGTCGTTTTAATCGGTTCAGGTAATGTTGCTCAACACTTAATTCAGGTATTGTTGCAGGCTAAAAATGTGGATTTGGTACAAGCATTTGCTCGTAACCCAAATCATTTATCACATTTGCTTGCTGAGAATAAGATTACAGCTGATTATCAAAAAATTATCGAAGCTGATTTGTACATTATTTCGGTTTCAGATAATGCTATTGCGGAAGTTTCTGAGCAGTTACCGTTTGAAAATCGTTTGGTGGTGCATACTTCGGGTTCGTCGCAACTTTCGATTTTGAATGATAAGAATCGAAAAGGTGTTTTTTATCCGCTTCAAACCTTTACTAAAGGCAAAGAAATCGACTTCACTCCTATTCCTATTTGTTTAGAAGCTGAAAATGAGCAAGATTACCAACTTTTAGAAAAATTAGGCAATTGTATTTCACAAAAAGTAGTCCGAATTAATTCCGAACAACGAAAAAGTTTGCACGTAGCTGCTGTTTTTGTTTGTAATTTTGTGAATCATTTGTACCAAATTGGGAATGAAATTTGCGAGGAAAATAACGTGCCATTTGAAGTATTACACCCTTTAATTCAGGAAACGGCTCATAAAATTATGGAACTTTCACCAAAAGATGCACAAACAGGTCCGGCCTTACGAAACGACACTAAAACCATTGAAAAACATTTAGATTTCTTAGAAAATCCCGAATATAAAAACCTATATCAATTACTTACACAATCGATACAACATGTCAAAAAGTTATAAAGAACTCATGAACGAAATCACCACTTTCATCTTCGACGTAGATGGAGTGCTAACCGACGGAACTATTCACGTAACCCCAACAGGCGAAATGCTTCGCAACATGAACATTAGAGATGGTTATGCCATGAAAGCCGCTGTCGAAAATGGTTACACCGTTTGTATTATTTCAGGCGGAAGCAATGAAGGTGTTCGTGTTCGTTTGAGAAATTTAGGGATTACTGATATTCATTTAGGTGTTCCAAACAAAGTAGAAACCTTCAATGAATTCACCGATATTTACAATATCCAACCTGAAAACGTGTTATATATGGGAGACGACATTCCAGATTATCACGTAATGCAATTAGTAGGATTACCAACGTGTCCACAAAACGCAGTTCCAGAAATCAAAGGAATATCCAAATACATTTCACACATAGAAGGCGGAAAAGGAGCCGTTCGAGACGTTATCGAGCAAGTGATGAAAGTACAAGGCAAATGGATGGAACATTTTGATGCAAAGTTTGATTAAAAGTTGATTTTAACGCAATGAGCGCAAAGATTTTTCGCAAAGGACGCAAAAAAATAGTGATTGAAATTGTGTCACTTTGAGCTAAACAATTAACCATATAAGTCATGTAAGTAAAATTTAAGTTATATTTTACTTCAATTAAAGTTCATAAAAGATTTTAAAAATTTATTCTATCTGCATTTCAAAAAACTTGAAACCTGAAACCTGAAACAAAAAAACATGAAATACTTAAAACTAATTCGATACCAAAATTTACTAATGCTAGCCTTTATGCAATTGGTATTTCGTTATTTATTTTTAGCACAATCGTATGTAGATTTAGCCTTAACCGATTTTAATTACATCTTGTTAATCTTTGCAACAGTGTGCATTGCCGCAGGTGGTTATGTCATCAATAATATTATGGATCAAGATACCGACGAAATTGCGAAACCTCAAAATCGTGTGGTTGGTGTTTCTGTAACTGAAACGGTGGCGTATAATTGGTACATTGGTTTAACAATTGTGGGTGTTGGAATTGGATTTTATCTTTCCAATGTGATTTACAAACCTACTTTTGCTTCCATGTTTATTTTGGTCGCTACGTTGCTCTATATGTATGCTACAAGTTTTAAACAAATTCCAGTTCTTGGAAATGTTGTAGTGGCATTGATGCTTTCTACAAGTATTATTATCATTGGATTATTCGATATTTTACCAGCAATTGATGCTGATAATCGTTTCCGAATGAAAGAAGCTTTCGATATTTTAATGCATTATGCTATTTTCGCTTTTATCATCAATTTAATTCGTGAAATTGTAAAAGATATGGAAGATATGGATGGCGATTATCAATCAGGAATTAATTCATTACCTATAGCTATCGGAGTTCAAAAAACGAAAATAGTTGTGGGTGTTTTAACCGTAATTTCAATCGGAATTTTAGCTTACTATGTAAATTCTTATTTATTCGAATTGGATTACGTAGTGTATTATGCGATGATTTTAATTGTTGGCCCACTAATTTATTTCGGAGTGAAATTACTAAATGCTACAACTAAAAAAGAATTCCATCACTTGAGTTTGGTTTTGAAAATCATATTATTTTTCGGAATTTTATCAGTTGCAGTAATTGTTTACAATTTAAAATTAGCTAATGCATAAAGATAAACTAAATAAAATCAACATCATTTTAGCTTCGGGTTCACCAAGGAGACAACAATTCTTTAAAGAAATGGATTTGCATTATACCATTCGCCTAAAAGAAATTGAAGAAATCTATCCCGAACATTTACAAGCTGAAGAAATCACCAATTTCTTAGCTGAATTAAAAGCAAGTGCTTTCGAAAATGAATTGAATGAAAACGATGTTTTAGTTACGAGTGACACTATTGTTTGGTTAAACGGAAAAGCATTGGGCAAACCAAAAGATTATGACGATGCGTTTAAAATGCTGCAGCAATTAGCCAACCAAACGCATGAAGTAATTACTTCGGTTTGCTTAAAATCGATTGATAAAACGGATGTTTTTCATTGTGTGACCAAAGTTACTTTTGCCAATTTATCAGATGAAGCTATTCGATATTATCTAGATAATTACCAACCTTTTGATAAAGCTGGAAGTTACGGAATTCAAGATTGGATTGGTTTGGTCGGAATTTCAAAAATTGAAGGTTCTTATACGAATGTAGTAGGTTTACCAACCGAAATGTTATTTCAAAAATTAATGAATTATGCTTAAACTTATTCAAAATCCATACTTAGATCAAGAAATAGCAACATTAATTGTGTTAGTGGTCTATTTTATTTTACGATTTAGTTCAAATAAATTAGTTAGAAAATATGCTACTTTAAACGAAGTTTTAGAGCATCGTACTAATTTAGTAATCAAATATATAAACTTATTACTTGGTATTTTAGCTTTAATTTCAATTGTAATTATTTGGGGAGTTAAAAAAGACCAGATTTTACTTTTTATATCTTCCGTTTTTGCAGTTGTGGGCGTAGCTTCCTTTGCACAATGGTCTATTTTGAGTAACATTACGGCAGGAATTATTTTATTCTTTTCGTATCCATTTAAAATTGGGGATAAAATAAAAATTCACGACAAAGAATATCCAATAGAAGGCGAAATAGACGATATTAAAGCATTTTACGTAATCTTAAAATCTTCTGATGGAGAAATGATTACTTATCCAAACAATTTATTAATGCAAAAAGGAATTTCAGTAGTAAATAAACCTGTAGAGGAAAAAGAGTTTTTTGATTAAATCAACTGATAAAAATCTGTTAAAAAGGAAGCAATTAAAACTTCCTTTTTTTTATTTCCTTATTTTTGAAACAAAACCATTGCAATGAACAGAAGCTTTACTTCAATTTTTATATTTTTAATTTCAATAGTAGCATTCGCTCAAGCGCCACAAAAACTGAATTCAGTTGAAATTTATGAGCAAGTTCAAAAACTAAATTTCTTAGGAAAAGTATTGTATGTTGCCGCTCATCCTGATGATGAAAACACGAAACTTATCACCTATTTTTCAAATCATTATCACGCACAAACGGCTTATTTATCGTTAACTCGTGGCGATGGCGGTCAAAATTTAATTGGAACCGAATTAAGAGAAAAATTAGGAGCCATTAGAACTCAAGAATTATTAGCTGCCAGAAGAATCGATGGTGGCGAGCAGTTTTTTACACGCGCCAACGATTTCGGATTTTCAAAAGAACCGAATGAAACTTTCGCCATTTGGAACAAAAACGAAGTGATGGAAGATGTCATTCAAGTGATTGAAACGTTTCGTCCAGATATTATTGTGAATCGCTTTAGTCACAATACGCCTGGAACTACACACGGACATCACACGGCTTCGGCTATGTTGAGTTTGGAAGCATATGATTTAGTAAAATATAAACCAAAACGCATCTTTTTCAACACTTCATGGTGGTTTTATGGAAGTCAGGAAGCGTTTGATGCAGCTGATAAATCAAAACTATTAGCCATTAATTCCAATGTATTTTATCCGTTAAAAGGAAAAAGTAACAACGAAATTGCAGCTTTGAGCAGAAGTCAGCACAAATGTCAAGGTTTTGGAACGTTAGGAAGTCGTGGCGACGAAACCGAATATTTAGAACTTTTAAAAGGTGATTTACCAAGTAATACCAATCTTTTTGAAGGAATCGACACATCTTGGAATCGAGTAAAAGGTGGCAACGAAATTGGGAACATTTTAAACGAAATTGAAAAGAATTTCAACTTTGGAAATCCGTCGGTTCATATTCCGAATTTGATTAAAGCGTATGATTTGATTCAAAAACTAGAAGATTCGCATTGGAAAGACATCAAATCGAAACAAATTATTAAGATTATTGAAGCAAGTAGCGGTTTGTTCATGGAAGCCGTTGCCGACACTGAAACCACAACGAAAGACAGTAATTTCAATATTAATATTGAAGTAATTAACCGAAGTCAGTCGAATGTAAAATTGATTTCTGTTAAAGCGTTACAACTTCCATTAGAAACAAAAAATGCTGTTTTAAAAAATAATGAAAAAACAAGTTTTCAATTTAAGAATGTAATTATTGGCGAAAGTGTTGATTATTCCAACTTGTTTTGGCTGAAAGAACAACAAACCGAAGGAATGTATCGTGTTTCGGATAAATCCATTCGAATTTTACCTGAAATTTCATCAAATTTTCCAGTCGTTTTCACCATTGAAATTGAAGGAAAAACAATTGAATTCATAAAGAACATTTGCTACAAATTCAATAATCCGGATGATGGAGAAACTTATGTTCCTTTTACCGTTTTACCAGATATTACGACTAAAATTGAACCTGAAGTTATAATTTTTAACGGAACGCAATCTAAAGAAATTACAGTTTCAGTAAAAGCGCATAAAGCCAATGCAAAAGGCGTTTTATCATTAAATATTCCGACTGATTGGAAAGTAAATCCAAAAGAAATTCCGTTTGAAATTACCACTAAAAACGAAGAGAAAAAATTTACATTCACTCTTTATCCAACCAAACCCGAAATTGCTACAAAGTTGAGTGCAAAAGCTCAAATTGGTAATCAAACATTTGATAATAAATTAATTACGATTCAATATCCACATATTCCAAAACAAACCATTTTAGTGCCTTCTGAATCTAAATTAGTAAAATTAGACATTGAAACTAAAGGCAAAAATATTGGATACATTATGGGCGCTGGCGATGAAGTAAACAAGAATTTAGAAAATCTCGGATTTAAAGTTTCTACGATTAATCCGAACGAAATTTCAACAGAAAAACTGCAACAATTTGATGCTGTAATCTTAGGAATTCGAGCTTTTAATGTAGTTGACGAATTAAAATACAAGAATAAAATTTTATTTCAATATGTAGAAAAAGGTGGTAATTTAATCATTCAATACAACACTACTAATAATTTGGTTACCAAAGAAATAGCACCGTATAATTTAGAATTATCAAGAGATAGAGTTACTGATGAAAATGCTAAAGTTACTTTCTTAGCACCAAGTCATAAAGTACTTAATCAACCGAATAAAATCACAGAAAAAGATTTCACAGGTTGGGTACAAGAACAAGGTTTATACTATCCAAACAAATGGAGTTCAGAATTTATTCCTATTTTAGCTTCCAATGATGAAGGTGAATCTTCAAAAACAGGTGGTTTAGTAATTGCTAAATTTGGTAAAGGAAATTATATTTATACGGGTTTGAGTTTCTTTAGAGAATTACCAGAAGGCGTTAGTGGCGCTTATCGATTATTAGCAAACATGATTGCTTTAGACAAATAAAATAGTGATGGATAAACAAAAACACAAATGGAAAAAAAGCTATAGCATCGTATTGATACTGAATGCTATATACATTTTAATTTTCTATTTACTAATGGAAATATACAACTAATATGGAAGTTTTAGATTGGATTGTATTATCCACTACCCTATTTTTTATCGTGATTTATGGTGCTTTAAAAACCAAAGGAAGCGCCAACGTTAAAGATTATTTACTAGATAACAATGAAACACCTTGGTTCACTGTTGGGGTTTCAGTTATGGCTACGCAAGCGAGTGCGATTACATTTTTATCCACGCCAGGACAAGCCTATCATGACGGAATGGGGTTTGTTCAATTCTATTTTGGTCTTCCATTAGCGATGATTGTAAT
>Ga0209480_10001151_pt1 | contig 19535 bp, 16 predicted proteins | sample JI61114C2DNA_FD_187501 | JGI IMG/M metagenome (GOLD analysis project Ga0209480, IMG submission 187501) | Wastewater effluent complex algal communities from Wisconsin, to seasonally profile nutrient transformation and Carbon sequestration -... | ecosystem: Engineered > WWTP > Effluent > Algae... | reverse complement strand
GCGGGGCCGGACGACTGGGTGAGCGTGCCGGAGCCGGGGGCGCGGGTGTTGGTGCCCTTCGGGGCGCGCGGGCTGGTCGGGGTCGTGCGCGACGTCGTCGCCGAGCCGGCGCCGCGGATGCGTCGCCTCGAGGAGGTGCTCGATCCGCCGGGCGCGCCGTCGCTGACGCCCGGGCTCGTGCGCCTGTGCGAGTGGGTGCAGGACTACTACGTCGCGCCGGTGGGCGAGGTGTACCGGCTGGCGCTGCCGGGTCTGCTGACGGGCTCGGATGTCCGAAAGGCCAGGTTGATGCCGGCCGGAGCAGCGGCGCTCGCGTCGGCGCGAGAGTTCGTGCTGACGCCGACGGGGGGCGGGTCCTATGTGCCCTCGGTGGCGGAGCAGCGGGTGTTGGCGGCGCTGGCGACGGCGCCGAAGCAGGAGCTGGCGGTGGACCGGCTGACCTCGCTGCGCCCGCGGATCCCGGGGGTGTTGCGGATCCTGGGGGAGCTGGCGGCGCGAGATCTGTGCACGATCACCTGGGACGACGGCGGCGACGAGGCGGCGCGGGTCGAGATGCATTATCGCCGCACCGACTACCTGCGCGGCGGCGCCGGCGGGGAGGAGGCGATCCAGGGGATCCTCGGGCGCAGCAAGCAACGACGCGGTCTGCTCGACATGCTCGAGGGCGCGGCGGCCGGCGTGTGGATGGCGGCGGGCGAGCTGCGCGGGCCGTTCCCGCGGCTGCGCGAGCTGATCGTGCCGTTGCTCGAGTCGGGGCTGGTGGTCGGTCAGGAGCGGCTGCGGGCGCTGGATCCCTTCGCGGAGGGGGCCCCGGAGAGCTCGAGCCCGCAGGCACCGACGGACGACCAGCAGCGGGCGCTGGCGACGTTGCTGGCGGACATGGACGCGGGCGCGTTCGCGGTGTCGCTGCTGCACGGGGTGACGGGCTCGGGCAAGACGGAGGTGTACTTGCAGCTGATCGCGGAGGCGCGGGCGCGCGGCGGCGGGGCGATCGTGCTGGTGCCGGAGATCGCCCTGACGCCGCAGCTCTCGGACCGCTTCCGCGCCCGCTTCGGCGACACGGTGGCGGTGCTGCACAGCGGGTTGACGCCGCGCCAGCGCCTCGATGCCTGGCAGCAGATCCGCCTCGGTCTGCGGCCGATCGTCATCGGCGCGCGCTCGGCGGTGTTCGCCCCGGTCGCCAACCTCAAGGTGATCGTCGTCGACGAGGAGCACGACTCGTCGTTCAAGCAAGAAGAGGGGGTCCGCTACAACGCCCGCGACGTCGCTCTCGTGCGCGCGCGCGACGAGAAGGCGATCGCGGTGCTCGGCAGCGCGACGCCGGCGCTCGAGACCTACGAGCAGGCCCGCAGCGGGCGCTGTCGCTGGCTGCGGCTCGACACCCGTCCGACGCCGCGGCCGCTGCCGACGGTCGAGCTGGTGCCGCTGGCGGTGCATCGTCCGGACCCGGACACGCTGCTGACGGCGCGCATGCGGGCGGCGCTGAGCGAGACGGTGGCGGCCGGCGAGCAGGCGATCTTGTTCCTCAATCGCCGGGGCTTTGCGACCACGCTGGTGTGCGCGAGCTGCGGGGCGCTGCATCAGTGTCCGGACTGCAGCGCGCCGTCGATGACGTATCACTTGCAGCGCAACCGCTTGATGTGTCACCTGTGCGGGCACATCGAGGGGCCGCCGGAGCGGTGCCGCAGCTGCGGCGAGGGCGAGCTGCTGCACGGCAGCGCGGGGACCGAGCGGGTCGAGCTGGCGGTGCGCAAGGAGCTGCCGCAGGCGCGGGTGTTGCGGCTGGACCGCGACACGAGCCGCGGCAAGGGGCTGATCGAGACGCTGGCGGCGTTTCGTCAGCGGGAGGCGGACATCCTGGTCGGCACGCAGATGCTGTCGAAGGGTCACGACTTCCCGGGGGTGACGCTGGTCGGCATTCTTCAGGCGGACCACGGGCTCGGGATGCCGGATCTGCGCGCGGCGGAGCGGACCTTTCAGCTGTTGACGCAGGTCAGCGGGCGGGCGGGGCGTGGCGATCGGCCCGGTCGGGTGCTGGTTCAGGCGTATGCGATCAACCATCCGGCGATCGCGTTCGCGGCCCAGCACGACTTCGCGGGCTTCGCGGCGTGGGAGCTCGAGAAGCGGCAGCAGCTCGGGAACCCGCCCTTCGGATTTCTGGCGCTTGTGCGGGTCTCGGGGGCGGACGCGGTCGCGGTGCAGCGGCGTGCCGAGGCGCTGGGCAGCTTCGTGCGGGTCTGCGTCGACGGTGTGGCGCACAAGCAGGCCGCGGCGGACGGCCGCCCGGTGTTGACCTTGCTCGGACCGATGCCGTCGATGGTCGAGCGGGTCAACAAGAAGGTCCGCTGGCAGCTGCTGATCCGCGCGACCACGCGGCCGCCGCTGCGCTGGCTGCTCAAGCAGCTGCGTCCGCGGCTCGGCCTCGATGGCAGCGGCGACTTCAAGACCAGCGCGATGCTCGACGTCGATCCGCAGACGCTGCTGTGAGGCCGAGCCGCGGCGCTCGTGCGGTCCGGGGCAGGGGCTCAGTGGGCGGTGTTCGTGGTCGTGCCGTGGTCGCCGAGGTGACGGTCGAGGAACGCGAGGGTGCGTCGCCAGGCGGTGGTCGCGGCCTGCGGGTCGTAGACCTCGGGGCGGGCCTCGTTGAAGAAGGCGTGCTGGGCGCTGTAGCGGTGCAGCTCGTACTCGGTGGTGGTGTGGCGCAGCTGGGTCTCGAGCGCGTGGACGCGGTCGGGGGTGCACCAGTCGTCGTGGTCGGCGAAGTGGGCGAGGAGGGGGACGCGCAGCTTGCTGGGGTCGGCGAGCTGTTCGGGGGGGATGCCGTAGAAGCAGACGGCGGCGGCGAGGTCGTCGAGGTGGACGGCGGCGGCGAGGGCGAGGGCGCCGCCCATGCAGAAGCCCATGACCGCGACCTTGCCGTGGTGTTGGCGGGTGAAGCGGACGGCGCCGGCGAGGTCCTGGAACAGGGCGTCGGGGAAGTCGAGGCTGCTCATGAGGTGCTGGGCCTCGTCGCTGGCGGTGGCGAGCTTGCCGCGGTAGAGGTCGGGGATGAGGACGTTGTAGCCGGCGTCGCGCAGGCGCCGGGCGACCCCGCGGATCTGCTCGTTGATGCCCCACCACTCCTGGATCAGGATGATCGCGGGGGCCTTCGGGTCGGCGGCCGCGAAGGCGTGGCCGGGAGCGGACTGCCCGTCGGGGCGCGGGAAGCTCAGGGACTGGCCTGCAGGGTTCATGCGCGCATCGTAACGCAAGGCTCAGCCGAGCGCGAAGCTGTACGCCGCCCAGAAGCTCTCCCACTGGATCGCGTCGCAGCCGATGCAGCGCTGCATGTGCACCGTTCGCATCAGCCACGTTCCCGACTCATCGACCGTGAATTCGGCGCGTCCGGTCGCGTCCGTCACCCGGGCCTGGCCCGGTGCGGGGCGCGCCCCGGCGCCGCGCGCGAAGGCCTCCACCTGCGCGCCGGCCAGAGGGCGACCCTCGAACAGCACGCGCACGCCGAGGCGCTCGCCGACCTTCACGGTCGCGAGGTCCCGCTCGGGCACGACCTCGAGGCGGTGGCCCAGCACCCGCGTCGAGACGGTGTCGAGGTCGTCGCCGACCTGGACGAAGGCCTTCAGGTAGCGCTGATAACGTTCGGTGCCGCGGCGCCACCGCTCGCCGGACAGCTTGCGCTCGGCGAGGGCGTCGTGGAGTCCCTCTTGCTCGAGGTAGCGGTTGAAGCGGCGCGCTCGCAGCTGGACGCGGGTGGTGCCGCGCTCGAGGGCGAGGAGGTGGCCGCCGGGGGCGGCGAGGCCGAGGCGTAGGAGGGGCGCGACGCCGAGGCGCACGCGGGCCATGAGGTCGACGTCGCGGAAGCGGGTGATGTGTTGCAGGGAGACGGCGCGCGCGGCCTGGATGGCGGTTTGGGCCTCGGGGATGAAGTCTTCGCCGAGCCACAGCGCGGCCGACAATTCACCGCCGGGTGTGGGGGTGGATGGTTGAAACTCGAGCCAATAGTCGTGGGCCTGGGCCGGGAGGGCAGCCAGCGCTACGAGGCCGAGCGCAAGCGCCCATGCGGGTCTGCGGGCGTGCGTGGCAGGGGAGCGCGGCATGAGCTTCGCAGCATGATCGAGGGCGTGCCGACCTGGCAAGGGGCTGGCGCCCCCGTCGGCGATCCGCGGGCTGCCAGTTGGCGTATGGTGCCAGCGCGTGGTCCGGGGTAGGCATGCAGGGGGGCGACATGGCGGCCTGCTCGCGCTCGCCGGCGTGCTTGTGGCGTGGATGTCCTCGACCCCTGCGCGGGCTGCGTCGCCGCCGACCGGACCTTTGGGACAGGTGGCGCCTCCCGGGAAGCCGCGTCTGAGAGGACCTCTGCCGCGCTATGCGACGGTGGTGAGCGCGAAGCGTCCGCCGGTGCTCGCCTCGCAGCGGGTGATCGAGGCGGCGGAGATCTCGGTGGCGCCGCGGCGGCGCTCGGCGGACGACCTGCTGCGGCTGGTGCCGGGCGTGCTGCTGAGTCAGCACGGGGCCGAGGGCAAGGGGCAGCAGCTGTTCCTGCGCGGCTTCGATGCGGCGCACGGCGCCGATGTCGAGGTGCAGGTCGCGGGCGTCCCGATCAACGAGCTGTCGAACATCCACGGTCAGGGCTACCTCGACCTCAACTTCGTGATCCCCGAGGTCGTGCGCTCGATCAGCGTCGCCAAGGGGCCGTTTCAGGTCAATCAGGGCAACTTCGCGAACGCGGGCACGATCCGCTTCGAGCTCGGGGTCGATCCGGCGGCCCGCGGGACCCGCGTCGGCTACGAGCTCGGCAGCACGATCCGCCACCGCGGGGTCGTCGTGCACGCGCCGAAGCGGCTCGGGCCGCAGAGCTTCACCGCCTTCGAGGCGATGCGCGACGAGGGCTTCGCGCCGGGGCGCCGGGCCCAGCGGGTCAGCAGCATCAGTCAGGTGCGGCTGGTCGACAGCCCGGTGTATGGCACCCTCGACCTGCTGGGCTCCGGTTATTACGCCCGCTTCGGCTCGCCGGGCGCGCTGGCGGCGGGGGACGTGGCGAGCGGGCGAGTGCCCTTCGACGGCGTGTATCAGGGCGACGGCGGCGGGACGTCGATCCGGAGCCTGGCGAGCCTGCGCCATCAGATCGCGCTCGGCGCGGGCAGGCTCGAGCAGCGGCTGTACGGGCAGTTTCGCCACCTCGACATGCTCGAGAACTTCACCGGCTATCTGCAGGATCCGGTGAACGGCGATCGTCGGGCGCAGGTGCACCGCTTCTTCGCGGCCGGCTATCAGATCGAGTATCAGCGGCCGCTCGTCGAGTCGCTGGTGTTGACGGTCGGCGGGAGCTGGCAGGGCGACAGCATCAGCCAGGAGGACCGACGCGTCGACGCGGGGCACGGCATCGTGCAGGACAACTGGAACCTGGGGATCGGTCAGCACCAGGCCGGCGCGCGGGCGGGGCTGCGCTGGAGGCCGACGCGCTGGCTGCACCTCGAGGGCGGGGCGCGGGCCGACCTGTTCGCCTACGATGTCATCGATTATCTGCAGGATGATGTGCGGACGCGAAAGACGCTCGGGAGGGCTTCTCCGCGGCTTCTGGCGGCGTTTCGCCTCGGGACGCGAGTCTCGCTGTTCGCCGCGTACGGCCGCGGACTGCGGGCGCCCGAGGGCCGCTCGGTGCTCGCGGGCGTGACGACCCCGTCGGACGTCGTGCTGGACCGCTACAAGGGCGGGACCCCGCGGATCGTGCCGTCGGACGCGATCGAGCTCGGGGCGCGCTTCACCGGGACGCGCTACCTGTCCGCGGGCGTCGCGGCCTTCGCCACGTGGATCGAGCGCGAGCTGGTGTTCGACCACGTGTCGGCCGTCAACCTCGAGCTCAACCAGACGCGTCGCCTCGGCGTCGAGATCGACGTGGCGCTGCGACCGGTGCCCTGGCTCGAGCTGCGTCAGGACCTCACGCTCGCGCAGGCGCGCTTCGTCGGCTCGGGGGCGCCGGTCCCGGGGGCGCCGCCGCTGCTCAGCGCGTCGTCGCTGACGCTGGTGCATCCGAGCGGGCTGCGGGCGGGGGCGCGGCTGCAGGTGGTGGGCGCGCGGCCGCTGCCGCACGGGGCTCGCTCGGCGACCTACGCGCTGCTCGACCTCAGCGTCGGCTATCGGCGCGGGCCGCTGCAGCTCGACCTGCAGGTCGACAACGCGACGAATGCGCGGTGGAAAGAAGGCGAGTACCATTTCGCCTCGTGGTGGGACCGCGCGACCGCGCGAAGCACGTTGCCGTCGCTGCACTTCATCGGGGGCCCGCCGCTGGCGGTTCGGCTGGCGACCACGCTGTACTTCATGTAACGAGGGCGAGACGAAGATGCGGAGACGAACGATCTCGGTGGTGATGTTGGCGCTGGACCTCGGCTGCGCGCCGAGCCAGGAGGCGCAGCGCGTGCAGCTGGAGGTCGAGGTCGACGACGCGGCGCTGGTGGTCGGGGACAACGACCTCGGCTGGCGCGTCGAGCTGAGCGCGGCGCGGGTGGCCGTCGCCGACCTGCAGTTCTCGATCCTCGGGGAGATGCACGAGGCGAGCGCGTGGTTGCCGTCGTGGGTGCTCGGGCGCGCCTGGGCGCACCCGGGGCACCTCGCCGGCGGCGACGTGACCGGCGAGCTCAATGGCGCGTTCATCCTCGACTGGGGCGCGGCCGGCGGTGCGCGCCTCGGCGCGGCCGAGCTGCTGACCGGCCGGTACGAGGGGCTGAATTTCAGCTTTCGCGCGGCGGAGGCGGGCGACGAGCTGGCGGGCGACGACCCGCTGCTGGGGCACACGGCCTACTTCGCCGGCACGGCGAGCAAGGACGGGCAGGCGGTCGCGTTCACGGCGCAGGTCGACGTCGACGCGGGGACGCAGATGGTGGGCGCGCCCTTCGACCTCGAGGTCGAGGCGACGGGTCAGGCGGTCGTGGCGTTGCAGCTGTTTCCGGTCGACCCGATCGAGGAGCTGTCGCTGTTCGACGGCCTCGACTTCGCGGCGCTCGACGGGGACGGGGACGGCGTCGTGGCGATCGGGCCCGGCGACGCGGCGCACAATTTCCTGCGGCGCACCTTGCAGTCGCACGTCCATTACGCCGCCGTGGGGCGGTGAGGGGTAGGACGTCGAGAAGGCGACCGCGGCGGGTGCCGGGGTCGCCTTCGTGGCGGGCGCGAGCCGGGCTGCGGCTCAGTCGACCGGGTGCCAGGTCTGGGTGCGGTAGAACGGGCCGAGGTAGCCGCGGACCATGAGCTTGCCGTCCTTGATCCACATCGAGCAGCGGTAGGTCTTGTTCTTGGCGGGGTCGAAGATCTTGCCGCCGCTGTACTCCGCGTCGCCGTCGGCGCTCATGCCCCACACGAAGACCATGCCCTCGATGGGCTTGTTGTGGTCCTCGCCCTCGCACTTGTCACAGAGGGCGCCGGGCTTCAGCAGCAGGCGGTCGATGCGGCCGTAGTACTTGCCGTCCACCTCGTAGATCTTCACGATCGACTTGGCCTCGCCGGTCTCGTCGTCGATCGTCTTCCAGTAGCCGAGCGCGGTGGTTCGACCTGAGAAGGCCATCACCGTGGTCGCGATGAACATCAGGGAGGCGACGAAGGCGACGGCGGCGAGCTTGAGGGGCTGGCGAAACAGGCGGGCGATGAAGGTGGGCATCGATGGGTCCTCGGCGGGTGACAGTGCAGGAGAGTACCGCGACCAGGGCGGGCCGGGCGCGACCGGTCATCGACTGTGCCCCCCCGGGGTCGCATTCACCGCGGGCCGGATCTTTTCGGCGTGGTCGGGGTCCCGCGGCCGGCTCCCGGCCTGGGGTACACTCCGGCCGCCGTGGGCCCGGAGATCCTCATCGTCGGCGACCGCTCCCAGCGCGGGACCCTCATCCCCCGGGTCCAGGACCTGGGATACATCGTCACGCCGGTGCGCGAACGCGAGCTCAGCGGCCGCGTCGGCGCCTCGCCAGCGCCGGCCGCCGTGCTGGTCTGCCTCGGCGATGCCGATGCGGCCGCGCTCGTGGATGCGGCCCGCCGCGGCAGAGACGATGTTCCGGTCATCCTCTACGGCAGCCTCGGCGGGGAGCTGCGAGACCTCGCCGATGTGCTCGAGCTGGGCGCGGATCACTTCCTCGAGGCGTCGGCGTCCGACGCCGAGCTGGCCAGCGTGCTCGCCGAGCTCGCCGGGCCCGGGGCCCCCGGTGAGGCCGGTGTGGACGGCCTCACGGACGCGTCCGCGAATCCGGTGCGCAGCCTCACGATGGATCCGCCCGGCGTCGGGCCGGTGCGAAGCCCGCTCCAGCACAGCCTCGAGGTCCTCGCGGCCCGCCTGCAAGCGCAGGAGCCCGTCGATGGCGATGGCCTCGACCTCGAGCTGCTCGGCCTCGAGCGCGTGCCCGATGTCGACGGCGAGCTCGGGGCCCCGGAGCTCGCCGACATCGAGCAGGTCGCTCACCTCGAAGGCCGCGACCCCGAGGCGCCGCCGCGTCCGGAGACGACCCAGCGCCTGAGTCCGCCCCGCGGCGGCATGCGACGAGCGGTGCGGGAGCCCGACCCGCGGCCCGCGGCTCGCCAGGCTGGCCGGGAGGACAGGTCGAGCGGAACGGAGCCCGGGCGGCGCGCGGCTGGCCGGGAGGACAGGTCGAGCGGGACGGAGCCCGGGCGGCGCGCGGCTGGCCGGGAGGACAGGTCGAGCGGGACGGAGCCCGGGCGGCGCGCGGCTGGCCTGGAGGACAGGTCGAGCGGGACGGAGCCCGGGCGGCGCGCGGCTGGCCTGGAGGACAGGTCGAGCGGGACGGAGCCCGGGCGGCGCGCGGCTGTCCTGGAGGACAGGTCGAGGGTCCGCGAGGCCGGCGAGGGCACGGCGCGGCTGCGCGCGCCGCTTCGGCCGGAGCTGGGCCCCCGGCTCGCCGCGGTGCGCGAGGAGACGACCGCGCGGGTGGCCGAACGGGCGGACCTCGGGGAGACGACGGCACGCGTCGCGGCGCGGGCGGACCTCGGGGAGGCGACGGGGCGGGTCCTCGTGCGGACCGACGTGGTGGTGCGGGAGCACGCGCATGGGGCGGGCGTGGTGGCGCGGGAGCACGCGCATGGGGCGGGCGTGGTGGTGCGGGAGCACGCGCATGGGGCGAGCGGGGCGAGGCGGGAGGCGACGCAGCCGCGGCCGGAGCCGCGAGCGCTGCTGCGGGCCGAGCGGCTGGGTGGGGCCGAGGTGCTGCAGCGCCTGTGGCAGATGCATGTGCAACGCGGCAGCGGGCGCCTGCTCGTCGGCTTCGTCGGCGGCGCGATCAAGCAGGTGTGGTGGCGCCGCGGGGTGCCGGTCTATGCGGCGAGCAGCGCGGCGGAGGACGGCTTGCTCGCGCGTCTGCAGGCCCGGGGGCTGATCGGCCGCGGGCAGCTGCAGGCCTCGGCGCGCCTCGCCGACGAGGACCTGCAGGCCTCGGCGCGGCGGCTGGTCGAGGCCGGCCTGCTCAAGCCGCGCGAGCAGGCGGAGGTGGTCCGCGACGCCGCGCTGCGCATCGTCGAGTCGCTGTGCTCCGACGCCGCCGAGCGCTGGCTCCTCGACGCCGAGCCGAGCCCGGGCGACGTCGGCCGCGACGCGAACGTGCTCGGCTTGCTGGCGTCCGGGGCGCGCCTGGGGCTCAGCCTCGAGCGGCTGCGCGAAGACATGCCCGAAAGTACATGTCTCTGCATACAGGTCGAAGACATCGAGCGGCTGGCGGCGCAGCTCGACTGGCCGGAGGCGGCGCAGTGGCTCGGCCTGCTCGACGGCGGCCGCAGCCTCGGGCAGCTGGTGGAGGAGGACGGCCTCGACGAGCGCGAGCTGTGGGCGGCGGCGCAGGTGCTGTGGGCGGCCGGTCTGGCGCAGCCGGTGGAGGTCGACCTCGACGCCGCGCTGGTGGTGATCGACCGGCGGAGGATCGAGGAGCGGCTGGCGCTGGCCGGGTCGTCGGACTACTTCGCGCTGCTCGGCGTGGCCCGCGACGCCGGCCGGGCGGCGGTGCTGCGCGCGCACGCCGACCTGCGTGAGACCTTCGCGGAGGAGCGGCTGGAGCCGCGCAGCCGCGAGGAGCTGGCGGATGAGCTGGCGGCGCTGCGGGTCGCGCTCGACGAGGCCCGCGAGGTCCTGCTGGACGAGGCGCTGCGAGCGGCCTACCTTGCGCACCTCGGAGACTGATGACCCTGCGCGCCGCCTTCATGGGATCCCCCGAATTCGCCGTGGCGAGCCTGCAGGCGGTCGCCCAGGCCTGTGACCTGCGGGTGGTGGTCAGCCAGCCGGACCGGCCGGCGGGGCGCGGGCGCAAGCTGGTGGCGCCGGCGGTCAAGGAGGCCGCGGCGGCGCTCGGCGTGCCGGTGCTGCAGCCGCTCAAGGTCCGCGACGGGGCGCTCGCGGCCCAGCTGCGCGAGCACGACCTCGACGTCATCGTGGTCACCGCCTACGGCCGGATCTTGCCGCGGGAGATCCTCGAGATCCCGCGGCTCGGCTGCATCAACGTCCACGCCTCGCTGCTGCCGCGCTGGCGCGGCGCGGCGCCGATCCAGCGCGCGGTGCTGGCCGGCGACCGCGAGACCGGCGTGGCGATCATGCAGATGGAGGAGGGCCTCGACACCGGGCCGGTCCACCGGGTCCTCTCCACCCCGATCGACCCGCTCGAGACCAGCGGCGAGCTGTTCGAGCGCCTCGCTCCGCTCGGTGGGGCGCTGCTGGCGGCGTTCTTGCGCGACCTGCCCGGTGTGCCCCCGCCGACGGCCCAGGACGAGGCGCGCATGACCCTCGCGCCGATGCTCAGCAAGGCCGAGGGGCTGACCGATTGGACATGCTCGATGAGCCAGGTGATCGATCACGTGCGCGGCATGGACCCGTGGCCGGGGGCGTTCACCGGGCGCGGTCAGCAGACCCTCAAGCTGTTTCGGGCGGCGCCGTCGAGCCGGCCGCGGCCGGAGGACGCGCGGCCCGGGCAGGTGCTCGCGGTCGACCGCCAGGGGCTGCACGTGGCCTGCGGGGCGGGCGTGGTGTGCGTGGCGGAGCTGCAGGTGGTCGGCGGCAAGCGCATGCCGGCGCAGGCCTACGCGGCGGGCAAGCCGTTCGCGGCGGGCGAGCGGCTGGTCGCTCCGCCGGTCGAGGGTGAGGCGGTCGAGGCCTGAGAGTGGCGCCGTGAGAGCGGCGGGAGGGCGGTCAGAACCGCTGCATCGCCTCGGCGAAGGCCTTGATGCCGAAGACGGTGGCGGCGACGATGGCCACGTCGACCAGGAGCACGGCCCACCAGTTGCGGCGGGTGACGCCGAACAGGCCGGCGATCATCATCGAGACGGCGCCGACGAGCAGGACCCAGATCGCCGAGCCGATCAGCGACTGCTGGCTGTTGGGGGCGCCGAGGATCGGGACCAGGGCCATCAGCGTGAACAGCATGCCGAAGAAGAAGCGCGCGACCAGCCCGGGGAAGCCGGTGTGGCCGCGCAGGCGGGTGACTCCGGGGATCGCCAGCTGGATCAGGCCGACCAGGGGCAGCAGCCACAGGCCGAGGCGCACCCAGCCGAGCATGCCGGCGGCCATGCGCATCTTGTCGGCCTCCGGGACGCCGATGTCGGCGGCCTTGGCGAGCAGCTCGCGCGTCGCGCCGGTGACGCTGGTGAGGTTGTAGAGGCTCGGGGTGGCGGCGAACCTATCGAGCGTCTGCAAGGCCGGGTCGATCAGCGGACGTACCGCGTCGGCCTCGCGGGTCGCGTCGATGTGCCGCCGCAGCTCGCGGACGCCGAAGGCGTCGCTGGCCCCGGGCGTGCTGGTGTCGACCATCGGGAGGAAAAATGAGGCGATCAGCAGGGCTCCGCCGAGCCCGGCCAACAACTTCGTGACGCTGAACGGCTGTGAGTCTGCCAAGACCGCGGCAGTCTACCGCGATCGCCGGGGGGGTTGCCGCGTGGTGGTCGCCGTGGTGGTCGCCGTGGTGGTCGTGCGCGCATGTGCGCGCTCTGGCGGTCAGCGCAGCGGCAGGCCCGGGTGCCAGGTCGGCCTCGGCCCGCGGGCCTGCTCCATCGCGTGCAGGGTGTGCAGCGCGTGCAGGCCGGTGGTCACGCAGGCGAGCTCGGCGGCGTCCTTCTGCGCGGGGGTGATGAAGATGTTGTCGTGGCGGGTCGCGTAGACGGCACAGACGGCGCCCGCGATGAAGCCGCGCAGGGTGGCGAGGGTGAGGAGGGTGGAGGTCTCCATCTCGAGGTTCTTGACGCCCTGGGCGGCGAGCCTGGCGACGATCTCCGGGTCGCGTGGGGCGAAGCCGGGGACGTTGCGGCCCTGGGCGCCGTAGAAGCCGGGGGCGGTCGCGGTGATGCCGACGTGATAGCGGTAGCCGTTGGCCTCGGCGGCGGCGGCGAGGGCGAGCACGGCCTGAGGGTCGGCGACGGCGGGGTAGCCCTCGTCGACGAAGAAGCGGGTGGTGTTCTCGAGGCGGAGGGCGGCCTGGGAGACGACGAGGTCGCCGAGCTGCATGTCGGGCTGGAGGGCGCCGGCGCTGCCGCAGCGGATCATGACGGGCATGTCGACGACCTGGGACAGCTCGACGACGGCGATCTCGGTCGGGCCGCCGCCCATGCCGGTGCCCATCACGGTGAGGGGGAGGCCCTGGTGAACGCCGGTGTAGGTGACGTATTCGCGGTTGCGGCGCTCGAGGTCGACGCGGTCGAAGAGGCCGGCGACGCGGGTGGCACGGGCGGGGTCGCCGACCAGCATGATGTAACGCGCGACCTCGCCGGGGGCGAGGCCGATGTGATACTGGCGGCCTTCCGCGTCGCGGACGCGCTCGGCGGATTCGTAACCTGCGTGCATTCGGTTCCTGTGGTTCTGTCGGTCAAGGCGACGGGGACGAGCCGACGTCGGCCCAGCCGCGGAGGATCGCCAGCGACGCGCTGGCGCCGAGGCGGGTGGCTCCGGCGGCGATCATGGCGCGGGCGGTGGCGGCGTCGCTGATGCCGCCCGAGGCCTTGACGCCGAGGGTCGGGCCGACGGTGCGGCGCATGCGGGCGACGGCGTCGACGGTGGCGCCGCCGGGGCCGAAGCCGGTCGAGGTCTTGACGAAGCGGGCGCCGGCGTCGACGGCGAGGCGACAGGCGAGCTCGATCTCCGCGGCGTCGAGGAGCGCGACCTCGAGGATGACCTTGACCAGGCGGCCCTCGGCGGCGGTGACGACCCCCTGCAGGTCGCTGCGGACCGCGGCGTGGTCGCCGTCCTTGAGGCTGCCGAGGTCGATCACGACGTCGAGCTCGTCGGCGCCGTCGGCCACCGCCTGCGCGGCCTCGGCGATCTTGATGGTCGGGCGGCTGGCGCCGAGCGGGAAGCCGATCACCGTGCAGACGGGGACCTGTCCTTGCAGACAGGCGCGCGCCAGCGGCACCCGCGAGGGGTTCACGCACACGCTGGCGAAGCGGTGCTCGCGGGCCTCGGCGCACAGGGTCTCGACCTGGGCGCGGGTCGCCGTCGGGCGCAGCAGCGTGTGGTCGATGATCGCGGCGAGCTCGGCTTGAGTCAGCATGATGGGGCCAGGACGAAGGGGCAGGTGTAGGCGTCGACGCCGTCGACGTAGCTCTGGACCGCGGGGGTCACGTCGTCGCCGTCGCCGGCCGGCGCGACGCCGGGAGCGACGATGGCGATGCGCGACGGGGGGAGCATGGCGGCGGACGATAACAGCGGGGGAGGCGGGCGACAACGCCCGGGCCGGGGGTGAGCGCGAGGGGGCGCACGCGCGGGCGGGCGAAGGGTTAGGATGGGGGCGTGTCGCTGGTCATCAGTTGGTTTTGGGCGTTCGTGCTGACCCAGGTGCTCGAGATGCCGATCTACCTGGTCGCGCTCGGTCGGCGCGCAGACCCGCGCAGCGGCGAGCCGCTGGCGGCGGAGTCGCTGCGCTGGCGGCTGGGCTTCGCGTTCCTGGCGTCGATGGCGACCCATCCTTACGTGTGGTTCGTGATCGCGCCGCTGATGTATTCGCGGCTGTGGAGCGAGGTGGTCGCGGGCTGGCCGGCGCTGGCGGGCTGGCATTATCCGCTGTTCTTCGTGGTGGCGGAGAGCTTCGCGGTGGTGGCCGAGGGGCTGCTGCTGCGGGCGCTGCGGGTCCCGCGGGCGCTGTTGTGGGCGCTGGCGGCGAACGCGACGAGCGCGGGCGTCGGCCTGCTGTTGAACCTGCTCGGGCTGTACTGAGGAGCCGCGCGACCTTGGCGCGTGACAGGTGCGCGGCGCGGCGGGAAGATGGCGGGACGAGGCGGATGATGGAGCCGGAGGGGTCGATGTGGCAGGCGGGCGCCGACTTGGGCGTCGTGGTCGTGGCGATCGACGGCGGGGAGCTGGCGGCGTATCGACTGGCGCGGATGTCGGCGCGGCTGGTGCAGGGGCTGTCGGGGGCGGGCGGCGACCGGGAGGCGGTGTGGCAGGCGCTGGCGGCCTCGTGCACGACGGACTTCGCGATCTCTCGCACGTTGACGGCGCTGGGGCGCGGCGCGCCGCTGCAGGGTCACCGCGTCGAGGTGCGGGGGATCCGTCGCGTGCAGGTGTTCGCGGCGGTCGGGGCCCCGTGCGCGCTGGCGGCGGCGCTGCGGGTGCTCGGGTCCAGCGCGCGCGGGTCGGACGGCCTCGACGTGACGCTCGCTGTCAGCCTGACGCGCAGCGCCGACGAGGTCGCGGTCGCGGCCTTCGAGCTCGAGCTGCGGCTGCAGCGGCGCGTCGCCGCGTGAGCGTCACGACCGGGCGATCACATGCGGCGCGGCGCGGGGATGCCGAGCAGGGCGAGCGCGTGGCGGATCGCGGTCGCGGTCGCGGTCACCAGCAGCAGGCGCGCCTGCAGCAGCGGCCCCTCGCTGGGCTTGACGGGGCAGCTGGCGTTGAAGCCGTTGAAGGCCTGGGCGAGCTCTAGCAGGTAGGTGCAGAGCAGGGCCGGGCGCAGCTGCTGGGCGGCGGCGTGGAGGGTCGCGGGGAGGCGGTCGAGGGCGAGCACCAGGGCGCGCTCGCTGGGCTCGGCGAGGGCGGCGGTGACCTCGATGTCGAGCTTCGGGTCGAGGGTCTTGCCGACCTCGGCGCACTTGTCGAGGATCGAGAGGGCGCGCGCGTGGGTGTATTGCAGGTAGGGCCCGGTGTTGCCGGTCAGCTGCAGCCAGGCGGGCATGTCGAAGACGATCTTCTGGTTCACGTCGCGGGCGAGCATGCCGTACTTGATCGCGCCGAGGGCCACGGCGTCGGCGGTCGCGGCGATCTCGGCCTCGGTCCAGGTGTCCTTGAAGTTGTCGAGGTATTCGCGGCGGATGTGCGCGGTCATCTGCTGGCGCAGGCTGCGAAACAGGACCACGTTGCCCTTGCGGGTCGCCATCGGGCCGTCGGGCAATTCGACCATCTCGTAGGGGACGTGCTGGCAGCGCTCGGCCTGGGCGAAGCCCATCTTCTTGAGGGTCAGGAAGACGTGGCGGAAGTGGTCGCTCTGGCGGACGTCGACGACGTAGATCGAGCGGTCGATGCGGTACTCCTCGAACTTGAGGCGGGCGAGGGCGAGGTCCTTGGTCGCGTAGAGGCCGGTGCCGTCGCGCTTGCGCAGCATGAAGAAGGGCATGTGCTTGACCTCGTCGTTGACGACGCCGATGGCGTCCTGGCTGACGACGAACACGCCCTTGTGCAGGAACTCGTCGACCAGGCGCAGGCCGGGCTCGTCGACCTCGCTCTCGTAGAAGACGCGGTCGAATTGCACGCCGCACCAGGCGTAGATCTCGGCGAAGTCGTCGAGCGACCACTGCCGGGTCCGTGACCACACTTGCAGGAGTTCCGGGTCGCGGGCCTCGAGCTGCTGGAGGAGCTGTGTGGTGCGGGCCTTCGCGGCGCTCAGGGCAGCGGCGGCCGCGAGGTCGCCCGCCTTCGCCTGCTCGTCCCAGAGCTCGAGCTGGTTGCTGGCGGCCGAGTAGAGCTCGCCCAGCCACTCGCCGCGGTGCTCGGCGGGCGGCTCGGGGGCGCCCATGCGGTCGAGGTACCACCACAGGCACTTGGCGATGTGGGCGCCGACGTCACCGAGGTAATTGGCGGCGACCACCTCGTCGCCGTCGGCCCGCAGCAGGCGGACCAGCGCGTCGCCGAGGCAGAGGTTGCGCAGGTGGCCGACGTGGAACGCCTTGTGGGTGTTGGGCTGCGAGTATTCGACCATCACCCGGGTGCCGGTGGAGGGCGGGGCGTGGAAGTCGGCGCGGGCGAGGGGCGGGAGCACCAGCGCGGCGGCCCGGCCGAGGTCGAGGTGGAGGTTGACGTAGGCGCCGGCGGCGGTGGCCCTGGCGATGACGCCGGGCTGTGTGGTGATACCGGCGGAGATGCTGGCGGCCAGGTCCGCGGCGATCTGCGGCGGCGCCTTGCGCAGGGCCTTGGCGAGCTTGAAGCTGGGGAAGGCCAGGTCGCCCATGGTGGGGTCGGGTGGGGCGACCAGGGCGCTCTGGACCTCGGCGTGCGTCAGGCCGGCGGCCTCGGGGAGGAACGGGTGCAGCGCGCGGGCGGCGGCGGCGGCGAGCGAGGCGTCGGGCATGGGGCGTGGAGGGTATGGTATAAGCCGCCCGTGGGGAACATCTTCGCCATTGTCGCCTTTGCGCTGCTGTGGCTGTTTCTGCTGCCCTTCTTCTTCACCCTGCTGCGGGCGCTGGGCCGCCAGCAGCGGCGTCGTGGCCGGGGCGAGGGCGGGGGCTGGGAGCACGGGCTGTAGGGCCCGGCTGTCGTTTGATCAGGGCGCGGGGGCCTTGCCAGCGGCGATCCAGCGGTTGGTGAATTCGGCGCCGGCGGCCCAGCCCTCGTGCATCTGCTTCTCCATGGCGGACTCCATCATGCCGCCCATGCCGAAGACCCTGGACTCGACGACGGCGTCGCCGATGCGGCGGACGCGGTCGGTGCCGTTCGGCTCGACGCGGATGGTGCCCTCATTGCGGGTCTTGTCGGTGAAGGTGCTGATGGCGATCTTCCAGTGCCAGACCTGGGCCTGGCGGTCGAAGCGGCCGGTCTCGGTGTAGCTGAAGTTGTTGCCGATCACCTTCTGGACCGCGGCGGGCGCGTTGATCCGCGGGCGGCCGCTGGTGACGCGGTGGATCTCCCGCTCGTTCTCCTCGAACTTCAGGATCTTGAAGTCGTCGACCTTGATCGCCTCGCTCACCAGCGCTGCGGTGAAGACCGGGTCGAAGAACAGCTTCCAGAACACGGCGGGCGAGCAGTTGATCTCGTGGGAGAGGTGGACTTGCTTCATGGGCGGCGAGCACGATAACCGATCGCGGGCGCGGGGCGGATGAGCGGGACGCTCGCGCGATCACGCTCAGTGCAGCGTCACCTCGGCGCGAAGGATTCGGTCGCCGACCTGCAGGGCGTCCAGCACCTCGAAGCCGCGGCGCAGCGCCCCGACCCGGGTGTAGCGGCCCTCGAGGTGCGGCGCCCGGGTGTGCATGAGGAAGAACTGGCTGCCGCCGCTGTCCTTGCCGGCGTCGGCGATGCCGACCGCGCCGCGGGTGAATGGGGCGTCGCCCGGCTCCGACGGGAGCGTGAAGCCGGGCCCGCCCCAGCCGGTGCCCTGCGGGTCGCCGCCCTGGACCACGAAGCCGGGCACGACGCGATGGAACAGGAGGCCGTCGTAGAAGCCGGCCTGCGTCAGGGCCACCAGCGCGGCGACGTGCCAGGGCGCGACCGCGGGGTCGAGGTCGATCTCGAGGACGCCGTGATCGGTGGTGAGGCGCCAGTGGACTTGTTTGCGGCGGATCTGCCCGGGGTCGTGGCGGGGCCAGGCGGGCGGGCTCGCGGGGGTCTGCGGGCCGGGGTCGGCGGCGAGTTTGGTGACGCAGTCGCGGGCGGCCTTGCGGGCGGTCGGGCTCGGCAGGCGCAGGCCGGCCCGGCAGGTGAACAGGCCCTCGGGGCGGCCAGTGGCGGCGAGGGCCGCGGTGAGCCCGGTGTAGAGCTCGACCTCGCCGAGCAGCTCGCGGCGGCTGCGTTCGACGAGGTCGGCGAGCAGCTGCGGGGAGAGGGTGGCGCCCGGGGTCTTGCTGAAGAGGGCCGCGATCGCGTCGGCGGTGGCGCCGACGACGGCGCCCTCGGGGTCGACGAGGGCGCTGCGCCACATCGCCTCGACCTCGGCGGTCAGGGTTGGTTCGGGCCACAGCGCGCCGGCGGCGGTGACCGCGGCTGCGCGCACGCGCGGGTCGGCGGAGGCGAAGAACGCTTTCAGGCGCGGGAGTCGGAGCTCGCCGCCGAAGCCGGCCGCGAGCACGCCGGCCTCGAGCACGTCGCGCTCGGGGCCGATGTCCCGGTCGCTGGCGCAGCGCAGCGGAGGGATCCATTGCGGGTTGCGGGCGACGTTCGCGGCGAGCTGACAGCTGGCGCGGGCCAGCAAGGGGCGAGCGGGGGCCGACGCGCGGGTGAGCAAAGCCTCGACCTCGATCTGCGCGGCGCGCATGAGCGGCCGCCAGCGCGGGCGCGGACCGGGCGGGACGGGGGTCGTGGCGAGGCGCTCGAGCGCCTCGAGCACCGGGTGCGCTGCGGCGGCGCGGGCCGGGTCGGCGAGCACGTCGAGCCGGGTGCGGGTCCACGCGAGGGTCGTCGAGATGGCGTCGTCGTCGGCGAGCGCCATGAGCCCGCGGACCGCGGCGACCTGCACCCACGGGCTCGGGTCGGTCAGCGCGGCCGCGAAGGCCGCATGGGCGCGAGCGGCGGGGGCCTTGCGGCGGGTCAGGCCGACCAGCGCGAGGGCGCGGGTCTCGGGGTCGGCGGCGGTGGCGAGGCGCAGCAGGGCCTGGTCGGCGGGTTCGCGGGGGTCGACGGGCGCGGCGTGGGCGAGCGCGTAGGCGGCGGCGTAGGCGAGGTCGGGCTGGGCGCTCGCGGTGGGCTGGGGGATCGAGTTGGGCTGCGCGGTGGGGCTGTGGCGCTCGGCGAGGGCGATCGCGGCGGGCTGCGCGGTGGGGTCCCAGGCGACGCCGCGGCGACCGAGCACGCCGAGGGCGAGGGCGGCGGCCTCGGCGAGCGGCGGGTCGGCGCTGGTGAGGGCGGCGGCGAGCACCGGCGTCGAGGCGACGGTGCCGAGGCGGCCGAGGGCGACGGCGATGCTGGTCTGTTGTGATGCATCCGCGGCGGGCCAGGCCGCGAGCACGGCCGCCTCGGCGCCGCCGAGCTCGACGCCGAGCGCGGCGGCGATGCCGAGGGCGGCGGCTGCGGGGGCGCGCAGCGAAGGATCGGCGAGCAGCTCGATCAGGCGCGCGATCGCGGGCGCATCGCCGACGCGACCGAGCGCCGCGACGGCCAGCGTGCGTGCGCGCGGCGAGTCGGCGCGCGTCAGGGCGAGCAGCGGGGCGGACTCGCGACGCACGCAGGCGCGGTCGATCGCCGGCGCGAGCGCGACCTCGGGCGCCGGCGCGCTGTCGGGGCCCAGCGCGCTCGCGGGGGCCGGCGCGGGGGCCGGCGCGGGGGCGCGGGCGGGCGCGCAGCAGAGCGCGAGGAGCGGCAGGGCGAGGCCCGGGAGGCGGCGCATGGCCGCGAGTGTACGCGTTCGCGCGTGAGCCGATGCGGGTCGGGGTGGGTCTGG
>Ga0209480_10001149_pt1 | contig 19553 bp, 15 predicted proteins | sample JI61114C2DNA_FD_187501 | JGI IMG/M metagenome (GOLD analysis project Ga0209480, IMG submission 187501) | Wastewater effluent complex algal communities from Wisconsin, to seasonally profile nutrient transformation and Carbon sequestration -... | ecosystem: Engineered > WWTP > Effluent > Algae... | reverse complement strand
CGCCGACGACCAACCGGTCACCGAGCGCGGCGGCACGCTGGAGCACCCGGATGTGGCCGACGTGGAAGACGTCGAAGGTTCCGAAGGTGATCACCGTGCGTTCACTCATGTCCCGAGCCTAGTGCCGGGCTGTTGCCCGGCGGGCAGGCCACCGACCAGCGTGGCCCTGTCGGGGGCGCCGGTTATGGTCGCCTGCGTGAGCACCGCGCACCCGACCCCGGCCCACCTCCTGCGCGCCCTCGTCGCCGCCGACCCCGGGCGACCCCGCATCACCGTGTACGACGACACCGAATCCGCCACCCGCGGCGAGCGCATCGAACTGTCCGCGCGCGTCCTCGCCAACTGGGTGGCCAAGGGGGCGAACCTCCTGCGCGACGACCTCGATGTCGGGGGCGGTTCGGTGGTGCAGCTGGACCTGCCGCCGCACTGGCGCTCGCTCTACTGGGCGCTCGCGGCGTGGTCTGTCGGCGCGGCTGTCGACGTGCCCGCCAGACGGCGCCCGGATGCCGGGGGTGCGGCAGCCGCTGCCGACTCCGGTGACGCTGGGGTCGACGTGGTCGTGACGGATGCCGTCGACGTCGCCTCGGCGGCGACCGCATCCGGGGCCGACGTGGTGTTCGTGACCCTCGCGGCGCTGGCCCGCTCGGCCACGGTGCCCGTTCCCGCCGGAGCGGTGGACGAGGCCCGCGAGCTCGCGACCCACGGTGACGTGTTCGATGCGTGGGACGAGCCGGATCCGTCCGACGTGGCGCTGCGCCTGCTCGGCGACGGCGACGGCGACGGCGAGACGACCTACGCCGCCGTCGTGCCCGAGGCAGTCGCCAGAGGCGAGCGGGTGCACACCAGCACGGCGGACACCGCAGCGTTCCTGCGCCTCGCGCTCGAGGTGTGGGCAGGCGACGGCTCGCTCGTCCTCTCCCGCGGCGACGCGGGTGCCGACGTCCTCACGTCACGGTTCGTCGCCGAGGGCGTGACGCGCCGGTCCTGAGCGCTGACCGTCGGCCGGGGCCGCGGTCAGCGGGGCATGCGCGCCTGGACGGCCTTCCAGGTCAGGGTGCCGACGACACCGGTCTGGGAGAGCTTGGCCGTCGCCTGCACGGACTTGACCGCGGCCTCGGTCGCGGGTCCGAAGGAGCCGTCAGCGGTGATGCGTAGGGCCTTCTGCAGGGCCACCACGGTCGCGCCGGTGGAGCCACGCTTGACCACCGTTCCCCAGTACGGCAGGAGGGGGTGGGTGGTGAGCTCGAGGGCAGCCCAGGTCTTCGCGTCCACGACCCCGGTCACCGCGAGCCCTTTGGCCGTCTGGAAGCGCTTGACGGCAGTGAGGGTGAGGGAGCCGAACGAGCCGTCGACGACGAGCCCACCCAGACCGCGCTGGAGCACCTTGACAGCCGCGCCGCTGGAGCCGACCTTGAGCACGGTGCCCTTGTACGGCGTGTACTCGGTCGCGAGCGAGGTGACGGTCGACCCCGACGGCGCAGGGGCGGTGGTGGTCGTGGTGCCCATGAGGGCCTTCCACACCCCGGCGTCGACGACGCCGGTGACGGGGAGCTTCTTCTCGCTCTGGTACTCCTTGACGCGGGCCTCGGTCAGGCGGCCGAAGGACCCGTCGGCCGTGAGCTTGCCGATGGCCTTCTGCATGGCCGTCACGGCCTCGCCCTTGGACCACAGCTTGAGCGTGACGCCTGCGTACTTGGCCAGCGGGTGCGTCGTCGGAGCGGGTGCTGGGGCGGGGGCTGGGGCGGGGGCCGCCGTCGTGGAGCTCGCGATGAGCGCGTTCCAGACCTTGGAGTCGACGACACCGTTGACGGTGAGCCCCTTGGACTGCTGGTAGCTCTTGACCTTCGACTCTGTCGCCGGCCCGTAGGAACCGTCGACGACGAGCCCACCGAGCGCCTTCTGCAGCGCCTTGACCGCGGTGCCGGTCGACCCGCGCTTGAGCACGACGTTGACGTACTGCTGGAGCGGGTGCACGGCCCGGCTCGGGATCAGCTTGAGAGCCACCATCTTCGACCAGGTGGCGTTGTCGAGCTTCTTCGTCGCGCTCAGGCCCTGCTTGGTCTGCCAGGCGCCCAGGGCCGTCGCGGTGACGGGCCCGAACTTGCCGTCGGCGGTGACGCCGATGACCTTCTGGGCCAGCACGACCTCGGGGCCGGTGGCGCCCTGCTCGAGCAGCGGGTACCCGCTGGCCGTCATGACCGGCGCCGGGGGCGGGGTCACGGGCAGGGCCGGCGTGTAGTTCGCGTTCGTGAGCGGGGTGGTCACGGCGACGCCGCTCCACCACGACGACCGCATGCGGGCGCCGTCCCAGTTGAAGGAGAAGTGGATGTGGTCGGTGTGCGGGGAGACCCCGTAGTACGGCGCCCAGCCGCGGCCCGGGTCGTACGCGCGCCACTGCTGGCGGTTCCAGATGATGTAGTTGATGCCGAAGCGCTTGGCCATCGCGCCGGCGCGTCCCTGCGCGTCGGGCGCCGCCAGCCACCGGGTGAGGGCGTTGGCGAGGGCGAGCTGCTCACTGTTGTTCGCGTTGATCATCCAGTCCAGGGCGCGACCCTCGCCGTGCTCGGCGGCGCACGTGCGCAGGATGCCGTAGGTCCGGTTCCCGTACGTGGTGTTCAGGAGCTTGGCGAAGGCGACCGCCCCGGGCTGGTTGTACGTCAGGCACTGGGTGCCCTTCTGGTACGGGGCGGCGACGTCCAGCGCCGACGGGAGGGCCCGGGTCGGCTTGGGGTAGGGAATGGTCGCCGCCTCTGCCGACCCGGCCACGAGGGGGAAGGCCAGCACGGACACCGACACCGCTCCGATCGCGCGCACCGGCAGGCGACGCTCGCGACGGGGAGTGCACTGGGGCAGGGCGCTGGGCGCGGCGAAGGGCTCGGTCAAGGGGGTGGACACGGGCAGTGCTCCTCGGACGGCGGGTCGCCTCGCGGGGATCGAGGCGGTCCGTCATCTCGAGTTCACAGACGTCACACGCGCCCCACGAGATGACTGGGCTCCACAGTTGTCCCACCTGTCTCCACTGCCCCGCAACCCTTCCGCTGGAATTGCACGCATGTACTTCTCGGAGCCACCCCTTTGACCGCAAGATCTTCGTCGCTCAGGGTCGCCGGACGATGATCCTGCGCCGAGGTGTGGGGTGTGCGATGGCGCGAACCCCACCATGGGTCACTAGAGTTCGGGCATGGACAAAGTCGTCGCCACCCCTGCCGACGCCGTCGCCGGAATCTCTGACGGGGCCACCCTCTCCGTCGGCGGGTTCGGTTTGTGCGGCATCCCTTCCGTGCTCATCGCCGAACTGCACCGCCGCGGCGTGCGCGACCTCGAGGTCGTCTCGAACAACTGCGGCGTCGACGACTGGGGTCTGGGGATCCTGCTCGCCGCCCGGCAGATCCGGCGCATGGTCTCCTCCTACGTCGGCGAGAACAAGGAGTTCGCGCGCCAGTACCTCGAGGGCGAGCTCGAGGTCGAGCTGACGCCGCAGGGCACCCTCGCCGAGCGGCTGCGCGCAGGAGGCAGCGGCATCCCCGCCTTCTTCACGCCGACGGGTGTCGGCAGCCAGGTCGCCGACGGCGGCCTGCCCTGGCGCTACGCCACGGACGGCACGGTCGCGGTGGCCTCCCCCGCCAAGGAGGTTCGCGTCTTCGAGCACGACGGCGTCGAGCGCGAGTACGTCCTCGAGCACGCGATCGTCGCCGACTACGGCCTGGTGCGGGCCTGGAAGGGCGACCGCCACGGCAACCTCGTGTTCAACAAGTCCAGCCGCAACTTCAACCCGCTCGCCGCCATGGCGGGGCGCATCACGATCGCGGAGGTCGAGCAGCTCGTCGAGCCCGGCGAGATCGACCCCGACGACGTGCACCTGCCCGGCATCTACGTGCAGCGAGTGCTGCCGCTGACCCCCGAGCAGGCCGCCGACAAGCGCATCGAGCGGCGCACCGTCACGGCGGCACCCTCGACCTCTGACGCCACGACGAAGGAGTCCTGAACCATGCCCCTCACCCGTGAGCAGATGGCCGCCCGCGCTGCAGCCGAGCTCGAGGACGGCGCCTACGTCAACCTCGGCATCGGCCTGCCGACCCTCGTGCCCAACTACGTGCCCGACGACGTCGAGATCGTGCTCCAGTCCGAGAACGGCATCCTCGGCGTCGGTGCCTACCCCGCGGACGACGCGGTCGACCCCGACCTCATCAACGCGGGAAAGGAGACGGTGACGGTCCGGCGAGGGGCGTCCTACTTCGACTCGGCCACGTCCTTCGGGATGATCCGCGGCGGGAAGGTCGACGCGGCGATCCTCGGGGCCATGCAGGTGTCGGCCAGTGGTGACATCGCCAACTGGATGATTCCCGGGAAGATGGTCAAGGGGATGGGCGGCGCGATGGACCTCGTCCACGGAGCCAAGAAGGTCGTCGTGCTCATGGAGCACGTCGCCAAGGACGGCTCCCACAAGATCGTGCAGGAGTGCTCCCTCCCGCTCACCGGCAAGGCTGTCGTGCAGCGGATCATCACCGACCTCGCGGTCATGGACGTCACGGATGCCGGCCTCGTGCTGCGTGAGCTCGCTCCCGACGTGACGGAGGAGCAGGTGCGCGAGGCGACCGGCGCCCCGTTCACCGTCGAGCTGGGGTGACCTTGGTGGAGGGCCCGACGCCGACCTGACGCCGCCCTAGGTGACCGTCCACCAGGTGCTGCGCAGCCCCATGGCTGCGCGGAACGCGTCTCCGGTGACGGTCCTGGATCCCGCCGACCCGATGACGGTCAGGCTCACGATCCGCCCGCCCCAGGCGTCCAGGCCGTCCCGCTTGTCGATGCGCAGGGCCTTGAACGTCGCCGTCGCCGGGTAGGCCCGCTCGATCCTGCTGACCGGTAGGGACGTCGTCCACCGGCTCGTGCTCCCCGCCGGGATCGCGTCGTAGGGGTCGGCCTTCGACACCTGGTAGGGCAGCGAGGACGCCACCGTCCGGCCTCCGTTCGACGAGCCGAACTCGGTGAGGGCGACGACACCCCCGTCGTAGAGCCCGATTCCGCTGGTCGCCGCGACGGCCGCTGTCGTCCTCGAGTGCTCGTAGGGCACCAGGGCGCCGCTGGCGGTGTACCCCGCCAGTCCGCGGTACACCTGGCAGGTCGTCGAGTCGCAGGTGTCGTAGGGGGTCCCGGCCTTCTGGTGAGCGGTCTGGCGCGCAGCGTACGTGCGCGCTGCGACGGCCTGCGCCTCGAGGGCTACCGCGGACCACGACGGGGGCATCTCCGAGGGCACGACGCTCTGGAGGTAGTAGTGCATCGGGACGACGCTGAGCGTCATGACACCCGAACCCCACGGGATGCTGCGCACGGTGCGCCGGTAGTCACGTTGCGTGCCATCGGGCATCACGACCCGTACCTTGCCGAGGCCGGGGTCGCTGAGGGACAGCGCGGTCGTCACGCCCCTCCAGCTGCTCGTGCTCCGCCAGGTCCCCTTCTCGAGCCACTGGAGGGTCAGTCCGCCGCCCTCGGGCACGATGCGCCAGCGCTGCCTCAGCGTCCCATCGGCGTTCCTCACGTACAGGGAGCCCGTCCGCTTGCCGTCGGAGACCACGAGCCGGGGCTGGGCGACGACCTGGGTCTGCGACGAGCCCAGGGCGGTGAGGCGCACCCGCACCGTCGGGTTGCCGATCGCCGTGGACCGCGTGGTGCCCGGATAGTAGAAGGACAGGATCTGGTTGCGGGTCAGTCCCTGGAGCGCCGCGCCGTACGCGCCGTACTGGCTCATCCCGCGGCCGTGGCCGAAGCCGCGGCCGGACAGCGAGTAGGACGAGTCGGCGGGCCGGGGATAGGTCTCGACGACGGTGGCAGCGGCCCGGGCGCCCTGGGGCCACGCTCCGGCGGGTGACACGAGGACGGCAAGGCCGCAGGCCGCGAGCATCGCGGACACGGTGAGCAGGCGCAGAGCTCTCATGGTTCGGTTCTCATGTTCTCGACCCGGGGTTCTGGGAGCGGGCGCCCGCGCGACCGGCCCAGCCTGGCGGGCTCGGGGACGGTCGGGGGGGGGACCCGAGGTGCGGTCGAAGTGTGTCACATGAACCCCATCCGCACCTCCCTTACCACAAAACCGCCCGCCGGCCCCTCGCTATGCTGCCCGCATGCCGCCCGAGCCGCCCCTGTCCTTGAGCCGGTGGGCCGAGAACCCGCACCGCCTCGTGCGGTCCCGGTGAGCGGGGACGACGAGCGCGCCCCCGGGCCACCCGGGGGCGACGACGAGGAGCCGACCAGCCAATCGGGAAGCCTTCGCTCCCGCGCCGCGCTCAGCACCTACGCGACAGCGGTTCAGGGAGCCGGGCGCCTGCTCTACAGCCTGCTCATCGGACACCTCGGCTCGCGCGAGCTGCTCGGCCAGACGAACACGTCGCTGTCGCTGTCGGTGCTCACGAGCCAGCTCTGGGCGGCCCCTGCCGCGACCGCCGGAACCCGCTTCGTGGCACTGCGGGCCACCCTGGGCAACCCCGAGGGTGCCGCGACGGTCGCCCGGCACATCGCCACCCGCACGGCGCTGATCAGCATGGTCCTGCCGACGTCGGTCGCTCTGGCGGGCTCCCTGTGGCTCGGCTTCGGGGCGGCGCAGACGATCGGGACGGTGCTCCTCGCCTTTGCGTACTCGATGTACAGCACGCTGCGGGGAATCCAGTACGGCGCACTGCGTTTCCGGCACGTCGCGGTCTGGGACACGATCGCCGCGGCAACGGCGCTCGTCGCGGTCGTCGTCGTCCTCGCGCTCGACCTCACATTCCTGGCCCTCCTGCCGATGGCACTGGGCTACGCCCTTTTCGCGATCGCCTCGTGGCCGGCTCGGGCCGCGGGCCGGGTCGACCCCGCGGTACGCCGGGAGATCGACCACTTCGTGCTCTTCGGCGCGGTGAGCGGGCTCGCGAGCGGCGGACTGCTCCAGCTCTCCCAGCTCGTCGCCCACTCCGTCGCCGGTCCCGCCGAGGCCGGTGACTACGCGGCCGCCCTGACCCTGGCGACCCCCGCCTCGATGCTCTCCATCGCGCTGAGCACGGTGCTCGTGCCGCCGCTCGTGGCAGCGGCCGGCCGCGGCGACCGGGCAGCGGTTCACTCCCACAGCGACGCCATCGCCCGCCGGCTCACCGCGATCTTCGTCGGCCTGTTCGGGGTGCTCGTCATCGTCAGCCCGCTCGCCATCGCCGTCGTGTGGGGGGAGGAGTACGGGGCCGCGGCGGCCATCCTGCCTGTGCTGCTCATCGCGGTCATGCTCACCTCGATCGCCCTCGGCGCGGCAACCACGCTGCAGTCCACCCGGGCCCGAGGTCCACGGGCCGTCGCGTACCTCAACCTCAGCGGCCTCGTCGTCAGCCTGGCCGTCTGGCCCATCCTCGCCCCACGCTTCGGCACGACGGGGGTCGCCCTCGGCTACCTCGTCGGGGCGGGTCTGGCCTCCCTCGGTGCCCTGGCTACGGTGTGGTGGGTCGAACGCCACCGGTGGGTCGGCCTCGCCGCCAAGCTCCTCGGTGGGATCGCCCTCGTCGTGGTGCTCGCCGGGCTCGCCCGACAGGTGGAAGGCCCGGCTGGTGCCGTCGCGCAGGTCGGCGCGGCGACCCTGTTCGGCCTCATCTGGCTCGGGCTCAACCGCCATGACGTCGCCGCACTGTGGGCGACGGTGCGCGGTCGGGGTCCCGGCGCCCCGACCGCCTAGGATCGACAGGTGCCGCCGACCCTCACCGTGCTCATGACGACCTACCACGGGACCTCGGTCGCGGAGCTCGAGCGGTCCGTCGCGTCGATCACCGGGCAGACCCGGCCCCCGGACGAGTTCCTCGTCGTCGTCGACGGCCCGGTTCCGCAGCCGCTCGACGATGCGCTGGCCGCAGCGGCCGCCGCGCACCCCGGCATCCGAGTCGAACGACTTCCCCGCAACGTCGGCAGCGGCCTTGCCTCGGCCCGCGGCCTGGACCTCGCCACCGGTGACTTCGTCGCCCGTCACGACTCCGACGACGTCTCGCTCCCCCACCGGCTCGAGCGACAGATGGATGCCGTGCGCGACCACCGGCTCGACGTGGTCGGGTCCTCGATGCTCGAGTTCGAGGGCTCCCCCGACCACGTGGTCGGCCTGCGCCGCAACCCCCGCACCCACGAACAGATCGCCGCGCGGATGCGCCTGAACAACCCCATCAACAACCCGACGGTCGTCTTCCGCCGCCAGCTGGCGCTCGACGTGGGCGGGTACGCCGACCTGCGCTACATGCAGGACTACGACCTGTTCGCCCGGCTGCTCGCCGCGGGTGCCCGGGCCGAGAACATCGACGAGCCCCTCGTGCTCTTCAACGCCGGAGACGGCATGATCTCGCGCCGCGGCGGCTGGCGGATGCTGCCGTACGAGTGGGACGTCCAACGGCGCCTGCGCGACACCGGCACGATCGGGAACGTCCTGCTGGCACGCAACATGGTCGTGCGCGGTACGTTCCGGGTGATTCCCCCGACCCTGCTCAAGAGGGTGTACGCCGTGCTGTTCCGTCGCGGTGCTGACGCTCCCCCGAGCGCACCGTGAACGGCATCCAGCCCCTGCTCACCTGGGTCGTCGTCTCCTACGGGGGCGTGGACGACGCCGTGCACCTCGTGGACTCCCTCGGGCCCGACTCCCCCGTCGCCGTCGTGCTGTGCGCGAACCGGCCCGGCGACACCGAGGCCGCGACCACGGCATTCGCGCACGATCCCCGGGTGCAGGTGCTCTCCTTCGAGGACAACCCCGGCTACCTGCCGGCCCTGCAGCGGGCCCTCCCCCACGTCGACACGACGCGCCCTGTCGTGCTCTCCAACTGCGACCTGCTCGCCGACCCGGGCGTCGTCGGGGAGCTGCTGGCGCAGGTCGAGGCGTTCCCGGATGCCGGATGGCTCGCGCCGAGCATCATCGGAAGCCTGGGCCAGGACCAGAACCCCAACCTCCTGCGACCGCCCTCCGCCCGCTGGTTGCGCGCCCTCGCCGCCATCCACCGCTTTCCGCAGGTCACCGACCTGCTGCTGCTCCGCAAGGAGGGGCACAGCTCGCGGACCGTGGGCGGGGCCGAACCCGGCAGTACCGCCTTTGCGGGCCACGGCTCGTGCATCGTGCTGACCCCGCGGTTCTTCCACGCAGGAGGTTCCTGCGACTACCCGTTCGCGCTCTTCGGTGAGGAGCTGTGGTTCGGGCGCGAGTGCGCCCGCCTCGGCCTCACCGTGCGGTACGTGCCGAGCGCCGTGCTGCGGCACGCGGAGCACGCGGCCACCGGTCGCCGACGCCGAGGCCACGTGGCCCGCGTGAAGTACGAGGGCCTGCGCTGGTGGGCTCGTGAGGCACGAGACGCCGGGTGGTGACCGTCCTCCGTGCGTCGCCGGGAGGTCGCGCCGTGTTCGCCGTAGGCTGTGCGCGATGAGCAGCGCCCCCCGCACCAACGACGACGTCTGGCTCGTGGTCCCCCTCTTCAACGAGGAGACCGTGATCGCCGACGTCGTCCGCGACGCCCGGCACACCTTCCCGAACATCGTCGTCGTCGACGACGGGTCATCGGACCACGGGGCGGATGCCGCGGCCTCCGCCGGCGCCGTCGTGGTGCGGCATCCCGTGAACCTCGGCCAGGGGGCCGCCCTCCAGACCGGGTTCGAGTACTCCCTCGGTGTGACGAGCATGCGATGGGTCGTGACGTTCGACTCCGACGGCCAGCACCAGGTGTCCGACGTCCTCGCGATGCTCGACAAGGCCCGCGCCGAGGACCTCAAGGTGGTCTTCGGCTCCCGGTTCCTCGACGACCGCACGTCACCGAGCTTCATGAAGAAGGTGGTCCTGCGTCTTGCGGTCGGATACACGAACCTCACCACCGGCACCAAGCTCACGGATGCCCACAACGGCCTGCGCCTCATCCACCGTGACGTCGTGGAGCGCATCGACATCACCCAGAACCGGATGGCCCACGCCTCCGAGATCGTGGCCCAGATCGGGGAGATGAAGGTGCGCTACGGCGAGAGCCCGGTGCACATCCTCTATACCGACTACTCGAAGTCCAAGGGCCAGTCCCTGTGGAACTCGGTCAACATCCTCGTGGAGCTGATGTTCCGGTGAGCCCCTTGGTCATCATCCAGGTCGTCCTCATCGCCCTCGTGGTGCTCGTCGTGGCGCGGCTCTTCCGCTCCCGCGGCGCCAGGGCCCAGGCGATCCGACGCATCGGGCTGGTCGTGTTCGCGGCCTTCGCCGCGGTGTCGATCCTCTTTCCCGACGTGTGGACCACGATCGCCCAGAAGGTCGGGGTCGGTCGTGGTACCGACCTCGTGCTGTACGCCCTCGTCGTCGCCTTCCTCAGCTTCACCGTGACGACGTACCTGCGCTTTCGCGACCTCGAGACGAACTACACCCGGCTGGCCCGCAAGATCGCGCTGTCCGACGCGCGCCACCGCGATGGCCCGTCGGCCGGCGACGTCAGCTGACAGTCATCCAGGGCCCAAGCGCAACCTGCTGCCCACCTGCGCCACCCTGCGACCGAGCACCGAGCACATGGGTGCCCCCCCTCAGGCAGCCACGTTCGCGCTGCGCGCCTGGGCCCGCTGACACGCCGCCAGAACCGGGAGATCGCCGAGGTCTGCAGGACGGATCAGGCGCGCGCGGTCCCCTGGTCCTCGTTGTAGCGGGCGAGCACCTCATCCATGGGCCCATCCATCACGAGTTCGCCGGACCGCAGGTACAGGCCACGAGTCCCGAACCGTTTGAGGTCCCCCTCGGAGTGGGAAACGAGGAAAAGCGTGCGCCCCTCGGCCAGCAGGCTCTCCATCCGGGTGTAGCACTTCTCCCGGAAGGCCTTGTCGCCCACCGCGAGGACCTCGTCGACGAGGAAGATCGGCTCGTCGAGCGAGGAGATGACGGCGAAGCCGAGGCGCACCTGCATCCCGGACGAGAGGTGGCGGTACGGCCGGTCGAGCGCCGCGCGGACCTGGGGGCCCGCGAAGTCGACGATGTCCTCGAAGCGCTCCTCGATCTGGGCCTTGGACAGCCCGTGCAGGCCAGCCTGCACCCAGAGGTTGTCACGACAGGTCAGCTCGCCGCGGAACCCACCGGTGAGCTCGATGAGGGGGGCGACCCCTCCGTCGACCTGCACCGTGCCCGTGTCCGGCAGGAGCACGCCCGCGATGGTCTTCAAGAGGGTGCTCTTGCCGCTGCCGTTGCCCCCGACCAGGCCTACCGCCTCACCCTTGGTGATGGCGAAGGAGATGTCCTTGAGGGCCCAGAAGGTGTCAGTGGACGTCGTGGCGCGCCCGTGGAACAGCAGGTCGCGCACCTGCATCTTGCGGCGGCGCGACGTGTAGAACTCGACCCCGACGTCCTTCGCGCTGATGACCACGCTCATCGGCTCAGATCTCCTTCAGGACGGAGCGCTCGAGCCGCGAGAACGTCCAGAACCCGAGGACGACGAGCAGCAGGGACATCGCCACGCTCACCCCCACGTCGACCCAGGAGACGGACCGCTCGAACAGGCCGCCGCGGTACAGGGACAGGATGCCGTTGAGTGGGTTGAGGATGAGCACCGCACGGAGCTGGTCGGGCACCGACTGCAGGCCGTAGAGCACCGGGGAGAGGTAGAAGAAGAACCTCAGGAAGATGCGGACGACCCGCTGCATGTCCGTCACGAGCACCGTGATGGGGGCGAGGAGGAGGCCCAGCCCCACCAGGAGGAGGAACTGGAGCACCATGCCGAGCGGGAACAGCAGCAGCTCCCAGTCGAGGTCGACCCGCCCCACCGCGAGGTAGTAGATGACGAAGCCGACGAGGATCGGCAGCGACAGGACGTACTCGACCCCCTTCGCGACCACGCAGCGGATGACCCACACCTCGCGGGGCAGGTTCGTCGAACGGACGAGGCGCGCCTCCTGGATCAGGCTCTTCGTCGTGTCCGTGACCGACCCCGTGAACCACTGCCACGCGAGCAGGCCGGAGAGCAGGTAGAGGAAGTACGGGCTGTCGGCGACCCGGCCGGCCTTGAAGATGAAGGTGAAGACGACGAAGTAGACACTCGCCATGAGCAGCGGGTCGAGCACGGTCCACACGTACCCGAGCACGCTGCGCGAGTAACGGACCCGCAGGTCGCGCTGGACGAGGGTGCCGAGGATCTCGCGCCGACGCCACACCGCCCTGATCCGTGTGATCAACGCGGGCACCTCGATTCGGCGTCGGCAGGCAACGGTGCGCCCCTGTGCAGGCGCCGTCGCGAGGATACGGCACGGCAACCCACCCCGTGTCGAGGCGGCATCAGATGTCGCGCTCGAGCCGCAGGATGCCGTCCACGTCGCGCAGCATGCCCTCCTGGACGAGCGTCGCGCGCAGCTTGGCGTACTCGACGGGGTCGCCGTGGGCGAAGTGGGCCAGACGGGTGAGGAAGAGGGCGACGGAGCGGAACGACCGGGTGATGACGAGGTTGGGCGTGCCGGTCGTGCAGTTGAACTGCGTCACCGGGGTGCGCCAGTCGCCGTAGTTCTCGGTGAGGTAGCGGTCGGCATCGGCCGGGCCGAGGACGGGCACCCCGGCCAGCGTGTAGTCGGCGAGGTCGAACGCGCTGTTCTCCCACCGGTGGATCGACGAGCCGTGCCAGAGACGGCCGCCCTCGAGGTGGTGCACGAAGACGTCGACGTTGATGCCGTTCTCGTGGATGAGCTTCACGAGCGCTGGCGCGCGCTCGACGGCGTAGCGGCCGGGCTCTACCTCGATGACGGTCTGGGCGTCGTCAAGCTTCTTGACGACGAACCGCGGCGAGCGCCGCAGCGCCGCGACGAGGCCGTCGAGGACCTCGGGCCGGTTGGGGTCGAAGGTGACACCGACGTCGATGTCGTAGTCGTGGGGCAGGAAACCCCCTTCACGCACGATGCCGAGGAAGGTGCCGGAGATGACGTACCAACGCCACTGCTGGACGGGGAGCGCGTCGGCGAGGTCGACGAGGGCGCTGCGCGCGTCCTCGACCGAGAAGTCGCCCTGCCGGTCGGACGCCGGGCCCGAGGGATCACCCTGCGCACTGCTGATGAGGGCGAGCAGCTGGTCGGCGTGGGTCCGGAAGTCGACTCGCAGCGCCTCGATGTCCCGGGCTCCTGCATCGAGCTGGGCGTGGATGCGGGCGGCCCTCACGAACAGGTCGTCGGCCCGCCACAGGTGCTCGGGCAGGGCGCCCCGGCGTCGGGTGATGAACGCCTCGATGGCCTCGAGGTCGGCCGGCCCGGCACCGAGCGTGAAGTCGAAGAAGTCGTCGGTCACGGTCTCCACCTGTGGCCACCCGCGGCGCAGGACCCATCCCGCGAGCCGGAAGCCGTACTTCGTCTCGTCCTCGACGAACTGGGTCCTCACGAGGCTTGCGATCGCCGGCCGCCCGGTCACGGCCAGCGTGCCGGCGTAGGCCGCGCCGCCGACCCCGTGCCGAAACACCGGTGAGTGGCTGCGGTTGAGGAAGTTGAGGAGGGAGTACGACTTGTTGAGTGTCACGTCGCCCCGATGGCCCGGTAGAACTCCGTCATGGCCTCGTCGTTGTAGTGCTGGGCGTCGAACGGCGGGTTTGGCACCTCGCCCCGCAGGGCTGTCGCCATCCCCTCCGTGAGCGCCTCGTGCGAGCACTCGACGACCAGACCCGTTCCGGCCGGAACCGCCCCGCCCACCGAGCCGAATGCGGTCGAGACCACGGGCAGGCCGAGCACCCGTGCCTCCAGGATGACCATGGGCTGGCCCTCGTAGTCGCTGGACAGGACGAAGACGTCGCACTCGGCCATGAGCGCCCACGGATTGTGCAGAAGTCCCGTGAAGTGCACCCCGTCCGCAACGCCGAGCGAGTGTGCGAGCTCTCGCGTGGCCTCCAGCAGCGGACCGTCACCGATCACCACGAGCTCGGCATCCCCGTGATCCGCACGGAGTGCGGCGAAGGCTCGAATGAGGCGCGCATGGTTCTTCTCGGGAGACACCCGCCCGACGGTCACGAACCTCATCCCGCCCGACCGGGGCGGCACCGCCCTCAGGGCGAGTCGTCTGGCGATCTCCCCCTGCAGGTGAGGAACGTCGTGCTGGCGGGCGAGGACGTCGGGTGTCGGCAAGACCGTGTCGACCTCCTCCCCGTCCATGGGGATCAAATCGAGAACGTGGTCCCCCGGCCACTCTCGCGCTGCATCAGGGTCGCCTGCCGCGGCGGCGCGGATGCTGTCAGCGTCGATGGTGTTGCGTGCGAAGGTGAACTTCGAGCGGGGCGCGTGGTCGGCCAGCCGCTCCGCGTTGATGTCGCGCAGCGCATCGCTGACCGAGACCAGGTTGTCGTAGAACCGGTACGAAGAGAAGACGGCCCCGAGGTGGTGCTCAAACGGACGCCCCCCGTCGACCGTCCGCATCTGGTCCGCCCTGAGGTCGTTGTGCAACCAGATCGAGCGATGCGACGTGGGGGCCTCGGCCATGAGGAAGGACCAGAAGGGCGAGTAGCCACTGAAGTCGATGAGGTGGTCGAAGCGGGCCGAGCCGACGCAGCGGCGCCACTCGGCGTTGAGCAGCGCAAGCATCTTCTGCAGTTGCTGCGGGGACATGTGGCCACCCTGCTGGAGCAGGCGCCGCCGCTTGCGGCGGTGGGCCTTGCCGGTCGTGAACCGGCCGATACGGGCCAGTCGGCGCACCTCCGGAGGGATCCGCCCCGCGTTGATGGCCCGATCCCCACTTCCCGAGTGGCGGTACACGGCCGTGACGTCGAACCGCGAGTGGTCGATGTTGCGTAGCAGGTTCACGCCTGACGTCGTGATCCCGTTCGACTTCAGTCCGCCGAGGTAGATGAGCATCGTGGTGCGACCGTCATGGCGCACCGGAGAGACCGACATCCCTTCCGTCCTGCCTCGCCAGACCACGTCGACGACCCGTTTGGCGGCGAGCCCGTCGTCCTTGGCGGCAAACCGCTCCTTGGCGGACCGGTAGACCACGGCGTGGGTGACCTGTGGGTCCAGCTGAGACCCGGTTCCCACGGCGAGGATACGGTCGGCTGCGGCCTCGAGGTCGGTGAGGAGCGGACCGGGAAGCTCGTCCTCGGCCAGGTACAGCCCGCGAGTGGCGGCGTACTCCTCGAGGTCCGGGGCGAACAGGACGATGGGGAGGTCGGTGGCGAGCGCGTCGAAGAGAATGCTGCTGAAATCGGTGACGAGGGCGTCGACGACACCGAGGACGGCATTGGCGGGTATCTCGTTGGGCACGAGCCGTCCCGCAACTTCCGGGTGGGCACGGGCCAGGTCGTAGACCTGCTGGTGCACCTTGAGCAGCACCCGGTGACCGGTGCCCAGGCGGTGGGCCAGCCGCTCGGTCCGGGTCAGCAGGTCGAGTGCGTCGTCGGAGGCGTCGGCGAAGTTCGCTCCGCGCCACGTCGGCGCGTAGAGAACGATCCGCTCGGTGCCCGTACCGAGATCGAGGCCGGCTGCCACGAGCTGCTGACGCACCTTCGACGACTCCACAGGCCCGAGACCCTGCCGGTCGGTGCGAGGGCCGCCCTCCTCGATGATCCGCCCGGGGTAGATGTTGAGCAGGCGGTACGCGGACTCGTACATCGTGCTCGTCATGTACGGGCCGCTGGAGAGCAGGTAGTCACACATGAGGAAGTTCCGCAGGACGTTGCGGGTGGCCGCCGTCTCCCCCGGCTCGTCGTGACCCATCCGCTTCAGGGGTGTGCCGTGCCACGTGTTGAGGTAGACCTGCCCCTCCCGCTTGGCGAAGGCCGCCGGGAACGTCGCGTTGTTGACCAGGAAGCCGGAGGTGGCCAGCGCCTTGACATACGCGTAGCTGCCTCGACGCACGAAGGACACCCTTGGGTGCCTTTCGATCTCGCGCAGGTGCTCCGTGAGCACCACGTCCTCACCGATGACCCACACGTGGTGAAGATGCTCCTGGTCCTCAGCACCGAGGAGCTCACGAAAGATGGCTTCGGGATGGCAGACCACCCCCCTGCCGCCGAAGGCTTCGTAGAGGACGACGTCCGGACGGACAGGCAACCTGGCGGTAGCGTGGTACCACTCGTTGCGGATCGCCTTACCCACCTGCCGCGGCAGTTTGAGAAGGCCGTCGGCGGCACTACGAACCTCGGGCATGTGGGGGCGACTCCTGAACGGGATTCGGGGGGGCAGCCCCGACACTCTACCGGGCGCTTCGAGCACACCGTCCACGTCGCGTAGCCTCGCACCGTGCTGACCCCGGGTTCCTACGAATGGTCCGATGCGTTGCTTCCCGCCATCGTGGCGATGGTGCTGTTGCTCCTTCCCGGGTTCGTGCCGTTGATCCTCCTCGGGCTGCGACCGACCGTGGCGGCGGCTGCAGCTCCGGCCTTGTCGACCGGGATCGTCGTGATGGCCGGGAGTGCAGCGGCGGCCGCGAACCGGCCGTGGACGGCCGCGATGCTCGTCTTCGGCATCACTGTCGTGTGGCTGGTGGCAGGAGTGGCATGGTTCGCCCTGCGGGCTGTCCGGGGCCGAAGGCGGCCCAGGACGGATCCCGGCGCCACCTCCGCAGTCAGGAGGCCGCCTTCCGAAGTCGGCGGCCCGCCGTGGGCCACAGCGACGGCGCTGCTCCTGGGGACCATCGCCGCGGCCCTCATCGTGGGGTTCGTCCTCACCCGTTCGGCGGACTCGCCGGAGGAGTTCCCGCAGCACCCCGACACCATCTTCCATCTCGGGGTCACCCAGTGGATGGCGGAGAACCAGGACATCTCCTACCAACACGGCACGACCTTTGCCCGGGGACCGGTGACGTCCGGCTACCCCATCGGACTGCACTCCATGGCGGCTTCAGTGGCTCTGTTCACGGACACCCCTGCCGTGGTGGCCATCTCCGCCGTCGTGCTCGTCACGGCCGGCGTCATCTGGCCGTTCAGCATGGGGGTGGTAGCCCGAATCGCCTTTGGTGGTGCCGCGGCCGCCGCTGTTGGAGCCGTCACGAGCGTGCTCTTCATCGCCTTCCCGTTCATGCTCATGGGCTTCGGGGTCCTCTGGGCCAACCTCTACGGACAGGCTCTCCTGCCCGGCGTCCTCGCCATCGGGCTGGCAGTCACGGCCGGCCTGGCTCCCAATCTCGGATCGACGGATCCCGTCAGACGCAGCCTCCTCGCCGCGGCCGTCTGCCTCCCAGGTCTGGCCCTCGCCCATCCCCAGGCGGTGATCACGGGAGCCGTATTCGTCGCCGCGGCCGCACTCGTCGCCGCGGCCCGCCGGCTGCGCGCCCCGGAGGGCACGCCGTGGCGACGCCTGCCGATGGCGTTCATCTCCTCGGCGATGGTTCTCGGAGTCGCCGCGTCGCTCCTCGTCATCCCGGGAAGCATGAGGGCCACGGGGGCGCCGGGTCCCGAGATGAGCGTGCACGACGCACTTCGGGACGTCATGGGCTTCGCACCCCGGGTGGCGACCCCCGCGTACCTGCTCGGCCTCACGGTGCTGGTCGGCTGCGTCGCCATCGTCCTCTGGTTCCGACCTGCCCTGTGGGTCCTTCTCACCCTGACCCTGCTCGTCACGGCTTACTTCCTCAATGCCGCGGTCGACACCCCGACCGCGCGGTTGCTCACTTGGCCCTGGTACAACAACGCCATCCGGCTTGCGGCGGTCGGTGTGCTCCCGGCAGCCCTCACGGCCACAGCGGCGATCCTGGGCCCGGCTCGTCTGCTCGGGCGCCACCGTAGCCCCGGGTGGGCGTGGGAAGGGGCGGTGGCCGCAGCGGTCGTTGCCGCTCTCGTCATCCCTCAGTCAGCGTGGGTAGGACGCGATGTGAAGTGGCTGCGCCCGTACTTCCATCCCGGGGTCGCGCGGTCCTGGGCGAACCCGGAGGAGCTGGCCGCCCTGCACGCGCTGGCGGCGCAGCTGCCGGACGACGCCGTTGTCGCCGCCGACCCTTGGAAGGGCGGGACGTACATGTACGTCGTGGGCGGGACCACCATGCTCTGGCCGACGGAGAAGGCCAACAGCACCGCGGATCTGCGGCTGCTCGGGCTGCGCCTGGATCAGGTCGGGGACGACCCGCAGATATGCCGTATGGCCCGAGCGCAAGGGGTCACCCACGCCTTGACCGGGGGGGTTCCGTTCCTCTGGGGTGGAAGTCGCTCTCGTCGACAGTTCGTCGGGGTGGAGGGCGTGGCCACCTCCCCGGCGTGGCGGGAGGTGTCGGCAGCCGGCCCCTACCGCCTCTTCGAGATGGTGGCCTGCGCCGAGTGACGCGACACGCCTATCCCGCCGAGCAGACGCTCGCGAGATCGGACGTGTCGGCATCCGGGTCCGAGCCGGGTCGCTCCATGACCGCCTGCTTCTTCGGCTCGTCCGACGGCTGCGAGCTGCCGCCACCGGATGCCGCGGGCGCCGCCGACGCCGCAGTCGGCTCCGCGGCCGCCTGCTCGGACCGCGCGATGGCCTTGTCGACCGCAGCGTGCACGACGGCCGGGTCGTAGTCCCACGGCTTGATGAGCGGAGGCACGAAGTTCACCGAGGTGATCTTCTGCTGCTTGGTCTTCACGGCCAGGTCACCCAGGGTCGCGAGCGCGCCCTGCGGGATGTCGGTCTGGAAGACGCCCTTGGTGGCGTTGGCGATGTCGCCGAAGTTCAGGACGACGGTCTGCGGGTCGAGCTGGCGGATCATCGCGGTCACGACACAACGCTGGCGGGCCATCCGCTCGTAGTTCGTGGAGTTGGCCCGGCTCCGGGCGTACCAGAGCGCGTCGTGGCCGTCGAGGTGCCGCTCCCCCGCCTCGATCCAGCCCTTGATGTTGGCCTGCGAGCCGATCGGCGTGCGTCGCTGCACGGTGATGTCCAGGCCACCCACGGCATCGACGAGGCTGCGGAACCCCTTGAGGTCGACGAGCACGTGGTACTGGATGTCGAGGCCGGACAGCGCCTCGACCGCCTCGGTCGTCGCGAGCAGGCCGGGGTCCTTCGTGCCGGCCGGGAACTCATCGGCGTGGTCACGCCCCCAGGTGTACAGGCCGTTGAGGAGGCATTCGTCACCGCAGGTCCACCCCTGCGGCATCAGCCCAGCCATGACCGAGCCGGGTCGAAACGTGATGTGCTCCGTCTCGCGGGAGAAGCCGAACAGCACGGCCCGTCCCGTCTCGGCATCGACGCTGGCCAGCTGGATGCTGTCGGGTCGCAGGCCCTCACGCCCGCGACCGCTGTCCCCGCCGAGCAGGAGGATGTTGAACCGGCCGTCGACGGCTCCGGCCGCGTCCCCGGCACCGAACACCGAGGTCATCGCCGTGCGGGCAGCCCCCACGTTGACGCCGGCGTAGGCGGTGCCCCCCGGAAGGATGACGAGCAGGACGACGAGGGCGACGAGCAGGCGACGCCGGTCGGTTCGAGCGAGCCGGTCGGGGCGACCGATCCGCCAGGCGTCGACGAGGAGCCCCAGCCACAGCGCGGCCATGGCGAAGAGCACCACCTGGAGCACCGCGAGGAACCACCGGTGGGTGATCACCGTGAGTGCCGCCGTGCGGTTGACGACTGCCAGGAGGCCGAGGAGGGCGGCACCCGCCCACACCCCGAACCAGCCCCTGAGGGCGAAGCGCCCGAGGGTCGGGTTGCCGACC
>Ga0209480_10001146_pt1 | contig 19614 bp, 15 predicted proteins | sample JI61114C2DNA_FD_187501 | JGI IMG/M metagenome (GOLD analysis project Ga0209480, IMG submission 187501) | Wastewater effluent complex algal communities from Wisconsin, to seasonally profile nutrient transformation and Carbon sequestration -... | ecosystem: Engineered > WWTP > Effluent > Algae... | reverse complement strand
CTTCGGCTGTAAGGCTAGCAGAATTATCATTTAATAAATTGATGTAGCGGATTCCTTCAAATAAATTAGCAATTAAAATTGGTGTATTGAAATCGTCATTCATTGCGTCATAACAACTTTGAATCCAATCGGTTACTGAGAAAGATGAATTTGTGTTAGATTGAATAGTTGCCATCAGTTTTACGCCTTCCATCAATCTATTTAGTCCTTTTTCGCTGGCTAACATAGCCTCGTTCGAAATATCCAAAACACTTCGATAATGCGCTTGCAAAAAGCAAAAACGAACCACATTAGGTTGAAACTTCTTTTCGAAAAAAGTATTTTCACCAGAAAGTAATTCCATTGGTAAAATATAATTTCCAGTCGATTTGCTCATTCTTAAGCCGTTCATAGTAAGCATATTGGTGTGCATCCAAATGTTTACAGGTGTTGTTCCGTTACAAGCTTTTCCTTGAGCCACTTCGCATTCGTGATGTGGGAATTTCAAATCCATACCACCTCCGTGAATATCAAAATGTTCTCCTAAATATTTGGTACTCATCGCGGTGCATTCTAAATGCCAGCCTGGGAAACCTTCTCCCCAAGGGGAATTCCATCGCATAATATGAGCTGGCGAAGCATTTTTCCACAAAGCAAAGTCTTGCGGATTTTTCTTTTCGTTTTGACCGTCTAAATCTCTAGTGTTAGCAATTAATTCATCTACATTTCGGTGACTCAATTCGCCGTAATTCAAGCCTTTTTTGTTGTATTCATAAACATCAAAATAGACAGAACCTTGAGTTTCATAAGCAAAACCATCGGCAATCAGTTTTTGAATCAATTCTATTTGTTCAATAATATGACCCGTTGCGGTAGGCTCAATTGTTGGAGCCAAAAAATTAAATTTTTCTAAAACCTTATGAAAATCGACAGTATATTTTTGAACCACTTCCATGGGTTCCAATTTTTCCAATCGAGATTGTTTTACAAAACGGTCGTTATCTACATTTCCGTCATCGGTCAAATGTCCAGCATCGGTGATATTTCTAACGTAACGCGTTTTGAAACCTAAATGCAAAAAAAACCTAAAGATTACATCAAACGACATAAACGTTCTCACATTTCCAAGATGTACATTGCTGTAGACCGTTGGTCCACAAACATACATTCCAACATTTCCTTCGTGAATGGGTTTGAAAACTTCTTTTTCTCCCGAAAGAGTATTGTATATTTTTAAGTTTTGAGATTTGAATAGAGGCATTCTAGTTTATGGTTTAATCGGTTAACGGATTAATCGTTTAATTTTTATTTCTATTAACTGATTAAACAAATAACCAGTTAACCAAAATTTAAAACTTCGTTTCTAACTTTATATATTCTAATAGTTCTCTGCGAGTTTGTTCTTCTTTAAATTTACCGCCAAATTCAGAAGTAACTGTGCTGCTTTCGATGTCTTTTATTCCTCTTGAATTGACGCAAAGATGTTTGGCGTCGATTATACACGCTACATCTTGTGTGCCTAAAGCTATTTGAAGTTCTTGCACAATTTGCATCGTTAAGCGCTCTTGGACCTGAGGTCTTTTCGAATAAAATTCAACTATTCTGTTTATTTTTGATAGTCCAACGACTCTGCCGTTTGAGATGTAAGCTACGTGTGCTCTTCCAATAATGGGTAATAAATGGTGTTCACAAGTGGAATAAACTGTTATATTTTTTTCGACCAACATTTCGCCATATTTGTAGCTGTTTTCGAAAGTAGATGCGTTTGGTTTTTTAGCAGGATTTAGGCCTCCAAAAATTTCTTTCACAAACATTTTTGCTACTCGATTAGGAGTTCCTTTCAAGCTATCGTCGGTCAAATCCATTCCAAGAGTGGACAAGATATTTTGTACATCTTTTTTTATGCTTTCGATTTTTTCCTCGTCAGATATGTCAAAAGCGTCTTCTCTTACTGGGTTTTTTGCTGATGAACTAATATGATTGTCTCCTATTTCGTCCTGAAATTCTTCGTTGTTTATCATTAAAAGGTGCAATTACTATGTGAAATAAATTAGGGGGTAAAGATAATTAATTAAAGCCAAAGAATTTCTAAAGCTTTTAATAATTAATTGGAATAAATTGCAATCGATTTTGAGAAAAAGATAGGAGTTTTGTTATTTCGAATTATAAATTGGAATGGCCTCTTTTAAGATTTGTACAGCTCGAATTAAATCTTCTTTTTTCAATACATAAGCAATTCGAACCTGATTCAAACCAACACCTGGAGTCGAGTAAAATCCTGCCGCAGGAGCTACCATAACGGTTTCTCCATTTAGATTGTAGCTTTCAAGTAGCCATTGTGCGAAATCATCGGTGTTGTCAACAGGCAGTTGAGCAATACAATAAAACGCCGCTTTTGGAGTCGTTACGATTACACCTTCAATTTTGTTTAATTCAGAAATTAAGGCGTCTCTTCGTTCTTTGTATTCTGAAATTACTTCATCAAAATAACTTTGAGGAGTATCAATTGCAGCTTCGCAAGCAATTTGTTCAATTGTTGGCGGACATAAACGGGCTTGAGCAAATTTCATTGATGCCGCAATAACTTCTCTATTTTTGGTAATCATACAACCAATTCTTGCTCCACACATGCTGTATCTTTTGGAAACAGAATCAATCATAATGACGTTTTGCTCAATTCCTTTGAGGTTCATCACCGAGAAGTGTTGGTCTCTTTCGTCGTATATAAATTCGCGATATACTTCGTCTGCAATTAGAAATAAATCGTGCTTTTTTACTAATTCGCCCAACTGATTTATTTCCGATTCTGAATACAAATAACCCGTTGGATTATTGGGATTACAGATTAAAATTGCTTTAGTTTTTGGCGTAATTGCTTTTTCAAATTCTTCAATCGTAGGAAGGGTAAAACCGCTTTCGATATTGGAAATCACAGGCACAACTCGAGCACTTGATTCCGCTGAAAATGCACTGTAGTTAGCATAAAAAGGTTCAGGAATAATGACTTCATCTTCGGGATCCATTATGCTGCCAAGCGCAAACAATAATGCTTCTGAGCCACCTGTCGTGATCATTATGTCTTCAAACGAAACTCTTACATTTTGATTGGTGTAAAATAAGGCTAGTTTTTTTCGGTAACTTTCATAACCTGCTGATGGGCCGTATTCAATAATATCTAAATCAATATTTTTTATAGCTTCAATAGCTATTTCGGGACTTTTTATGTCGGGTTGACCAATGTTTAAATGATATACTTTATGACCTTTTAGTTTAGCCATATCAGCAAATGGAGCCAACTTTCGAATTGGCGATTCGGGCATTTTTCGACCTCTAATTGAAATACTAGGCATGTTTTTGAAAATTTGGTGCAAATTTGCGACTTTTTTTTTGAAATAAATCGCTTCCATTCTGTTTATTTGTTAATAAAAGACCATTATTATTCAATATTTCACTAACTTTATAAAAATAATTAGGATGAAGCGAATAATCATTTTATGCTTTTTTATTATTTCTTCTTTACCTGTTTTTGGACAGGACGAATTTCAGTTCGAAAAAGGAACAGATAAAGTAATTATCCCTTTCAAACTCATTAATAATTTGATATTTATTCCCCTAAAAGTCAATAATGTTGAGCTATATTTCCTCTTAGATTCTGGAGTAGAAGAGACCATTCTATTCAGTATGGAAGAAAAAAAAGAGGTTAGTTTTTTTAATGTTGAAAAAATAACATTGAGAGGTTTGGGAAGCGAGACTTCTATCGAAGGGTTAAAATCTACAAATAACACTTTGGAAGTTAATGGATTAAAATCAAACAATCATTTACTATATATTGTTTTAGATCAAAGTTTTAACTTGTCTTCACATATTGGTATTCCTGTAAATGGCATTATTGGTTATCATTTTTTAAAATCGAATTTGGTTGAAATTAACTATCAAAATAAGCGAATTACAGTATTTAAAGACAATGAGAAAAACCGAAAACGAATTGTTAACAAATTTCAAATGGTTCCCATAACTGTTGAAAAATTAAAGCCCTACATTCAAGGTAGCACTATTATTGATTCTGCTGAGATTTCTACAAAATTATTAATCGATATAGGTAACAGCGATGCCATTTGGCTTTTCGAGAACAAAGAAAAATCAATAAAGATTCCAGCCAAAAATTTTGAGGATTACTTAGGGAAAGGTTTTAGTGGCGATGTTGAGGGAAAAAGAGCTCAGATTAATAAATTTTCTTTTTCAAAATTTGAATTTTATAATCCTATTGTTGCTTTTCCAGATTCGTCCTCAATAAAAAATGTGAGAATGGTAAAAGATCGAGCCGGATCCGTCGGTGCTGAAATTTTGAAAAGATTCAATTTAGTTTTTGATTATCCAAACCAACAACTTTTTTTAAAGAAAAACAACAATTACAAAACACCTTTTAGTTATAATAAAAGTGGGATTGAACTTCAACATTATGGTTTGCAATGGGTTCAGGAGACGGTTAGTCTTGAAACAGTGCCTTTTGCTGGAAACGAAATTAATGCAAAAGCAAATACTATTTACAGTAATTTTAAATACAAATTTGTTTTAAAACCAATATACACGATTGTAAATGTTCGGAAAAATTCACCTGCTGCACTCAGTGGACTCCAAAAAGGAGATATAATTGTTAGTATTAATCAAAAACCTGGATATGATTTACTTTAGAAAAAATTCATTCGCTATTGAAATCGGAAGAGGAAAATTGGATATACTTTGAAGTTGAAAGAAACAATCAAATTCTGAAGTTTAAATTTCAATTGCTAAATGTATTATAAAAAAAAACGCTTCTTTGAGCAATCCAAGAAGCGTTTTTATGTATGAAAAGGAGTAATGTAGTTTATTTCTTAATCTCTAAATAATTTAAAGGAACGTCTAAAAATTCTTGATAACTTGCGCTACTTGGTGGGCCATCGTTCAATGAAGAGTGTTCAGCAATTCTAATGGTTAATTTTCCTGTTTTAATTTCTTTTCCATTAACAATATCGCCAATTTTAAAACATTTTTCAGCTAGTCCAACAACACCTCCAACTGTGACAGTTTCACAATAAGGTTTTGTAAAAACATAAGTTTGATCCGTTATGGTTTGATCATTTGTACAACTTGCAATAATTATCAAAAATAAAAGGATGCTTAAATTTAGGATTCTTTTCATAATTCTCCAAGAGTATTTATTGTAATTAATCAGCTATAACATCTCCCTTTATTTTTAAAGGAATTCTACCTCCTTCATAATTCACAGCATTCGATTCGACTGTAATGGTTTTTCTAATTGGACCCGGAATCATACTGTATTTAATATCAATTTTCCCTGTTTTTCCAGGCATAATTGGAGCATTGGGTTTTGTGGGAACTGTACACCCACAAGTCGAAAGCACATTGGTAATTATCAATGGTGCGTCACCAGTGTTTGTGAATTCAAAAGAGCGAACTCCATTATCCTTCTTTTTGCTCGTGGTGCCGTAATCGATTGTGTTGTCTTTTGCTTTAAACTCAATTTTAGGGCCATTTTGAGCAAAACCAAAACTACTCATTAAAACTACTGCTATAATAGTGACTATGTTTTTCATGTTTTTTGATTTAAATTCTGTTTAGTAAAATTACTTTTTTTAATTAAGCTTACAATTATTTATTTCGCTTTTTATACTGTATTTTATTATTTACTTTTGTTCCCAATTAGAATTACAAAAACCAGACCAAAGATAAATTTTGGTTGTAACCGTTGCTTTTTATGACAATTCCTGCACAATTTGACGCTAAAACTATTGAAAATAAGTGGTATGACTACTGGATGAAGAATAATTATTTTCATTCAACACCAGATCACAGAACGCCTTATACCATCGTAATTCCTCCGCCTAATGTCACTGGAGTTTTGCATATGGGTCATATGATGAACAATACCATTCAAGATGTTTTGATTCGTCGTGCACGTTTAAAAGGTTTCAATGCATGTTGGGTTCCTGGTACGGATCACGCTTCGATTGCTACGGAAGCGAAAGTTGTTGCTAAATTAAAATCGGAAGGAATCAATAAGTCAGATTTGACTCGTGAAGAATTTCTAAAACACGCTTACGATTGGACAGATAAATACGGAGGAACCATTTTAGAACAATTGAAACAATTGGGTTGTTCTTGTGATTGGGACAGAACCAAATTCACAATGGATCCTGATATGTCGGCTTCTGTAATTAAGTCTTTCGTCGATTTATACAACAAGGGAATGATTTATCGTGGCTACCGAATGGTAAACTGGGATCCCGAAGCGAAGACTACTTTGTCTGACGAAGAAGTTATTTATGAAGAACAACAAGGAAAACTATATTTCCTAAAATATAAAATCGAAGGAAGCGAAGATTTCTTGACAGTAGCAACTACACGTCCTGAAACTATTTTTGGAGATACTGCTATTTGTATCAATCCTAACGATGAACGTTTTGCTCATTTGAAAGGAAAGAAAGCAATCGTTCCAATTTGTGGACGAGTGATTCCTATTATTGAAGACGAATATGTTGATATAGAGTTCGGAACAGGTTGCTTGAAAGTGACTCCAGCTCACGATATGAACGATAAAGCTTTAGGTGAGAAACACAATCTTGAAATTATCGATATTTTCAATGAAGATGCTACGCTAAATAGTTTCGGATTGCATTACCAAGGAAAAGACCGTTTTGTGGTTCGTACTGAAATTACAAAAGAATTGGAAGAAAGTGGTGCTTTATCAAAAACCGAAATTCACTTGAATAAAGTAGGAACTTCTGAAAGAACCAAAGCGGTAATCGAGCCAAGATTATCTGACCAATGGTTCTTGAAAATGGAGGATTTGGTAAAACCAGCCATCAAATCAGTTTTGGAAGATGGCGATATCAAATTGCATCCAGCCCGTTTTAATAATACTTATGCACATTGGCTAAATAATATTCGGGATTGGAATATTTCCCGTCAATTGTGGTGGGGACAACAAATTCCCGCTTATTTCTATGGCGACGGAAAAGAAGATTTTGTAGTTGCCGAAAACATTGATGACGCATTAAAATTAGCACAGCAAACAACAAACAATCAACAATTAACCATAAACGATTTAAAACAAGATGCCGATGCTTTAGACACTTGGTTTTCTTCTTGGCTGTGGCCAATGTCGGTTTTTGGTGGAATTATGGATCCTGAAAACGAAGATTTTAAATACTATTATCCAACCAATGATTTAGTTACTGGTCCAGATATTTTATTTTTCTGGGTGGCGCGAATGATTATTGCGGGTTACGAATATACAGGTAAAAAACCATTTTCGAATGTGTATTTAACAGGTTTGGTTCGTGACAAACAAAGACGTAAAATGTCGAAATCGTTAGGAAATTCACCAGAACCTTTAGAATTAATCGAAAAATTTGGTGCCGATGGTGTTCGTGTAGGGTTGCTTTTGAGCGCTTCTGCGGGGAACGATATTATGTTTGATGAAGAATTGTGCAACCAAGGAAAAGGATTTACGAATAAAATTTGGAATGCTTTCAAATTAATCAAAGGTTGGGAAGTTTCAGATGCCATTCTGCAACCCGAATCTTCCAAAGTAACGATTGAATGGTATGAAGCCAAGTTGCAACAAACCCTTTTAGAAATTGAAGATAATTTTGAAAAATATAGAATTTCCGATGCTTTGATGGGAATTTACAAATTGGTTTGGGATGATTTCTGTTCCTGGTTTTTGGAAATGATAAAACCAGCTTACCAACAACCAATAGATAGCATTACATTGGCGAAAGCCATAGAAATGCTCGAAAACAACATGAAATTATTGCATCCATTTATGCCATTTTTGACAGAGGAAATTTGGCAATTATTGGAAGAAAGAACGCCAGAAGAAGCTTTGATTGTTTCGACTTGGCCAGAAATAAAACCTTTCGACGCACAATTAATTTCAGATTTTGAAAATACCATAGAAGTGATTTCTGGAATAAGGACGATTCGTAAAGACAAGAATATTCCGTTTAAAGATACCATTGAATTGAAAGTCGTTAATAACGACAAAGCTTCCATTTATTTTGATTCGGTTGTAACCAAATTAGGAAACATCACTTCATTAGAATACGTTTCGGACAAAGTGGATGGAGCCTTGTCTTTCCGTGTAAAATCGAATGAATATTTCATTCCAATTACAGGAAATATTGATGTTGAAGCTGAAATTACAAAACTTACAGCTGAACTAATTTACACTCAAGGTTTCTTGAAATCAGTTCAAAACAAACTATCCAATGAGAAATTTGTAAACGGAGCACCTGAAAAAGTGTTGGCAAACGAAAGACAAAAAGAAGCTGATGCATTAGCAAAAATTGCCACGATTGAGCAAAGTTTGGCAGGTTTGAAGTAAACTAAAAAGGCATTACAAATCGGAAATTGTAATGCCTTTTTTGAATTAAAAAATAGTTTTTTTTATCCAAACAAAATCAAAAACAATAACGGAAATACAACTCCCGCAACTGCTAATTTCCATCCTCGGTTTTTCCAGCTGAATTTTCCAGCTTTGATCATTATGGTTCCAGTCAAGGCGATGATGATTAAACTTATTGCAAAAATATCAGAGTAATAAATCCAGAAATTGGAGGTGTTTTTGTGCAATTTCATTGTTTGGCTGATGATTGGCGTTTTGATGAAAGTGACGATTTCTCCTTTTCCAGTTTTCATATCGATTTCGACATCGTGGTGTTCGAAAGAGATTTTAAATCCTCCTTTTTTGACCATATGACGTCTCATTTTGTCGTCGATGCCTAATTTTTTTCCTAAATCTTCTGCAAATTTTTCGTTGATTTCACTTTCTTCAGGAAGTTTCACTTCGATGGCTTTGGTTTCGGTGGTGTATTTGTCAGGATGCCAAGCTTCGCGATGGTTCATCAATAATCCTGAAAAGGCAAATGAAACAATGAGTCCAATGTAGAAATAGCCCAAATCTCGGTGTAAGTTTCTGAAGTTAATTTTTTTCATAGTTGCGTAAAGTTGATTTAAAAATGTTTGACGAATTTTTTGATGAAAGGTTTAATTCTAGAATTTATATTTTAAGCTTGTCATAATTTGGCGTGGCGCAATCGGATTGATACTGTAATTTTCGTGTACGGTATAATTCAATTCATTTGTAATGTTCGATAACTTGCACAAGATCGAAAATTTCTTCCAATTATAACCCACCGAAGCATCAATTGTAGTGTAACCTTCTAGTGGAATATCTCGGTCATTGATTCCGTTTGGTTTGGTTGAGTCATAAGTGTTATTCCAACCACCAAGGCGATCTCCAATATAATTTCCTATGGCTCCAAAAGAAATTCCTTTTAATACACCCGATTGCAAGGTGTAGAAAAAACTTAAATTAGCTGTGTTTGCTGGAGTTCTAACTAAACGGTCTCCTTCGATGAAACTACCGTTTGCTCCAGTTGTTTTAGAGTAACGCATATCGTTATAGCTATAGCCTGCAATGATATTCAATCCTTCGATTGGTCTTGCAGTGATGTCAATTTCAACACCTTTACTTTTGGTTTCTCCGCTCAATGTTTTGATAGAAGTGTCTGTATTTGGAGTAGTTCCGTCTGCTCTGAATTCGGCTGTTTGGGCTAAATTGCTGTTGGTGATTTGATAAACGGTAATGTTGGTACTCAATAATCCTTTCCAGAAATCATTTTTGATTCCTGCTTCATATTGGTCAATAATAGAAGGTTTTATAGGCTGCAAATCTACTGTTGTTCCAGTATTTGGAGTGAACGAATTCGAATAACTGGCAAATACTGACATATCTTTTGTAGGTTGATAAACCAATCCAACTTTTGGAGAGAAAGCATTGTCTAATTTTTTTGCACCTTCTGTAATAGTGTTTTTTACTAAATCATTTGTATCAGCTTGTGATTCTTGCCAAGACCAACGGATTCCTGCCAATAGTTTTATTTTTTCTGTAAATGAAATTAAATCTTGTGCATAAATTCCAAAGCGATTGGTGTCGGTAGTCACGATTCGAGTATTGGTAACGTTTGTTGGAATATCATTTCTTTGCGTTGCAGGGTCGAAAGAAAATAGGTTTATCATGTCATAATAATTGGAAACATATTTACCATCATTATTAATTGAAATTACTTTTTCTGAAAAGGTAAAAGTATAAGCTGTTGCCAATGAATTTTCCCAATCAACTCCTGTAAAAAATTGGTGTTTGATGCTACCAGTTTTAAAACATCCTTGTAAACTCAATTGGTCTCCAAATATTTGTTCTAGATTTTTGTTTTTCCCTAATGCTCTGTTGTTATCTCCAATGATGCTTTCGTTTTTTTCATCGTTGGGTTGAATTCGTTCTGTACCAAAAGATTGTCTGTCATAAGATTGAAAAGAGGAATTGAAGTTTAATTTCCAGTTTTTGTTAAAATCGTGATTTATCAAGGCAGAAGCACTGGTTGATTTCGTTTCCCCATTAGACCAAAGCGCTCCAAAATAGGTTTTTCTTGAAACCTCTGCAATTTCTTTTCCAATGGCTCCCGTTCCAAAATCGGGTGTCCAATCAGCACTCAAATAATCGCCTTGAAGAGTTATTTGGGTTTTATTGGTTACATTGAACAGTAAAGAGGGGTTGATATAAATACGTTCGTTTTTTACCACATCTCTAAAACTTTCTGATTTTTCATAAGAACCATTAATTCTGTAGGCTATAGATTTATTCAAAGGTCCATAAAAATCAACCGAAGGTTTGTAATAAGAATAGCTTCCTGCTTGCATCGAAATTTCTCCGCCACTTTTGAAAGATGGCGTTTTGGTAACTAAATTTAATATTCCTCCAGGAGCTACATTTCCAAATAATAAAGCAGAACCACCTTTCAAAAACTCTACTTTTTCAAGACCTGAAACCTCTGGAATGGAACCTGCATTGTAACGGAACCCATTTTTAAACATATTGTTTGCCGACATGTCGTAACCTCTAGAATAAAAAGATTCTTGAGCACCACCACGAGCTGAACCTACATAAACACCATTGGCATTTTTTAATACGTCACTCAATCGGATGGCTTGTTGTTGTTCTATAATTTCAGCTCCAATTACTTGAATACTTTGTGGCACATCCATTGGTTTTAATCCAGAGCGTAGGGCGGTAACTGGTTTTGGATATTTGTGAGTTGTAACAATAACAGCTTTTAAAACTTCTCCTTTTTTATTTTTTATAGTGTCGAGGTTGTCGAAGAATTCTTTGTCTAAATCTATTGATTCAGAGGGTAAAGATTTGTCTTGTGCAAATCCATTTAGACAAAATAATAAGAGTAATGAGGGCAATAATATGTTTTTCATTTGTATTTATTTAGATTGAATAAAAATAACGATGCAAATATAAAAAGCATTTCTTAATTCACAAAGTTTATTTAGACTAAATCTTAATAATACTTATTAACATTTTCTTAAGGTTTGTTTATTAGTCTTTTAAGTCCAAAAAAAAATCTTGCTTTTGGGAGCAAGATTCTTGATTAGTTTAAAAAAAAAGTAGTTTTTTATTCGGTTTTCTTCATCGAATAACGTGCAAAACTAGGTTTGTCTTGTTGAATTCCAGAAACTTCAATAAAAATTCGGTCTTTGGTATTGGGTTTGTAAACAATTTTTCTAGGATATTCATTTTTTGGATTTTCAAAAACCAATTGTTTTTCGATTTCGATATTATGGAGGAAAGTTATGGGTTTGTCATCATTTTGCCCTTTAATGGTCGAAATGTAAAAAAGATTATCGCCTTTTTGTTTCAGCTCCATTTTTTCCGAATGCAAAGTGTCTTTTTCTTTTATGAAGTAGCTTTCGCCAATAAAGAGGCTATCGTTTACCTTTTTCCACGTTTCTAATAAATTGCCTTCTTTGGATTTGTTTTCCCATTTTCCAATGAGCCAATCAGTTCCTACTATTTTAGAAACTTCCTTCGATTTTTGACAAGAAGTCAATGTTAAAATTACTACGAGAATATAAATTGCGTTTTTCATAAGATGAATAATTTAAAAAGAGTTCATTAATCAAAATTAGGACAAAGATAGCAATTAGCCCAGACAGAAATTGAAATCCTTTTTATGCAGAAGTTTAGTTTATTGAGAAAAATGATTTCTGAACATATGTAATAAAATTGTTATATATTTGAAGATGAAAGCTTTGTAATTGAATAAAAAAGGTAACATCTCAAACTTTAAATTCAAACTAAGCCAGCTAAAAAGTATCCTTAATAATTAATGAATATCTGTAAAAAGCTATGAAAGTATTAAAAAAATCAATTTTCAATTATTTTGCAGTAAGCTTCTTGCTTGCAATTCTTCTTGTATCGTGCTCAAAGGAACAGAACAAATACGATGCCTCGAAAGGATTAAAAACGGTAGCTGATTTTCCGGTAGGAACTGCAATTCAGATACAAAAGCTACTTGATGATCCAAAATTGCAACAACTCCAAATAGAAAATTTCAATAGTATTACCTCGGATAGAGACATGAAAATGAATAGAATCACCCCATCTGAAGGAGTTTATGATTGGAAAACAATTGATACTATATTGTATTATGCGCAAAAAAACAACCAACGCTTGTTTGGTCACAATTTGATTTGGCATAGTTCTACTCCAGAATGGGTTGAAACAAAAGGGGCAAAAGACACGGTTTGGCTAGCAAAATTCATGAAAGAATACATACAAACTTACGTGGGCAGATACAAAGGGAAAGTAGCTGGTTGGGATGTTGTAAATGAAGGTTTTGACACTAAAGGCGGCGAATACAGAAAAACATTTTGGTACAATAATTTGGGTAAAAGTTATATAGAAAAAGCTTTTATCTATGCTCATGAAATTGATCCTAAGGCGATTTTGTTTTATAACGATTTTAATATCGAAAGAGACTCACTGAAATTGAATGCTGTGCTGGCAATGGTAAAAGAATTTCAACAAAAAGGGGTGCCTATTTCAGGCATCGGGTTTCAAATGCACATTCGTATGGATACTTCTGACGAACTTATTGCAAAATCACTAGAGAAAGCTGCGGCAACGGGTTTACAAATCCATTTGTCAGAAGTGGATATTATCTTCAACAAACACGACGATACTAAAAACGGAGGGGTTCAAATCTACAAAGAAATTACTGAAGAGATGAAAAAAGCGCAAGCCGAAAAATATAAAAATTTAGTGCTGATGTATCGCAAAATTGTACCCAAAGCGCAGCAATATGGCATCACACTTTGGAACTTTAACGACAGAGATACTTGGATCAATGGCTTTTTTAATCTAACAGATTGGCCAACCATTTTTGATGATAAACTAAGCCCAAAACCAGCTTATTTTGGGGTCAAAGAAGCTTTTGAGCAAGAAATGAAATAGTCCAAAAACATATGTATAATTATTTTAACCCTAAATTTTTTGATTTAGGGTTTTTTGTGTGTTTTACTTTCTTGATACTAGCTGGGTATGGTCGCTGTGATATATTGCTGTGCAGAGCAATCACGATTTTATTTTGCTGTTGCGGTATATTATACTTCGAAGAGCTGATAGTTTTGTTGTTTAAATAGGTTTGCTTGAATACTGTTTATTCTTGCTATTTGTCACGCTGGAAGCGTCTCGATTATGTTGCTCACCTTTGTTGAGACGCTTCCAGCGTGACAAATGGGGTAGAATTTTGTGATGATAAAGCAAAGACAATTGGTCCTCATTCGTGTAAAATTCGTCTTGATAGTTTTAAAATCCTTCCTTCAAAATGGTATGAACCAGTTCTTTCGTAAGTTTCAGGTCTTTTAGTTTTGCTCTGACCACGTCAAACGGGACTTTGAAATCGCAACCCAATTTATAATCCGTGCATCCGTAAGCGGTGTTCCCTTTGAGAATCGTTCCTTTTTTGCATTTCGGACATTCTAAAACATCCGATATTGGTTTTACGACCGATTTTTTCTCTTCCAGTTTGAGTTCGAAATTTTCGTCAAAGCGAAGCAATCCTTCTACGGTTCCGGCTTCGGTTTTGAAATCTTTCAAGTTTACGGTAGAACCTTTTTGGAGCAGGCGCAAGTATTGGTTTTCGGATATTTTTTTATCGGCAAAAGTATAGGGCAACACAAATTTACATCCCGCTTTGTAATCGCCACAGCCGTAAGCAGATTTCCCTTTGATGAGCGTGGCTTTTTTGCATTTCGGGCAGAGTTCGGACAAAATACCTTCGGCTTTCTTTTTCTCGACAACGGCTTCTTGTTTTTGGACACTTCCTGCGTGCGAAATATTGGCACGTCGGGTTTCGCTTCGCACTTCATAGACCAAGGTTTCAACCATCTGTTTCATATTTTTGATGAAAGCTCCAGCGGTAAACGTCCCTTTTTCAATGTCTTTTAATTGTTTTTCCCAAGAACCCGTCAATTCTGCCGACTTCACTAATTCATTTTGAATGGTATCTATTAATTGAATTCCCGTTGGTGTTGGCAAAACTTGTTTCTTGTTTCGAACAATGTATTGGCGTCTGAAAAGTGTTTCAATAATATTCGCTCGAGTCGATGGACGACCGATTCCGTTTTCTTTCATCAATTCGCGAAGGTCTTCATCGTCCACTTGTTTTCCAGCGGTTTCCATAGCACGCAACAAAGTAGCTTCCGTGAATTGATTGGGTGGTTTGGTTTCCTTTTCCAAAAACGATGGTTGGTGTGGGCCTTTTTCGCCTACGACAAAAGGGGGTAAAATATCGGCTTCTTTTTCTTTGGCATTCGGGTCTTCAAAAACGATGCGAAAGCCTTTTTTCAAGATTTCTTTCCCTGTGGTTTTGAACAGTACTTCGGCAGCTTTTCCCATTACTGTTGTGTTGGCAACCAAACAATCGTCATAAAACACGGCAATGAAACGGCGTGTAATAATATCATACACTTGTTGTTGATTGTATTGCAAATTGCTTTGAACTCCCGTTGGAATAATCGCGTGGTGGTCGGTTACTTTTTTATCATTGAAGACTTTAGGTGATTTTTTAATCTTTTTTTCCAAAAGAGGTTGCGTCAAGGCAGCGTAATTAGTCAGATTTTGCAAAATACCTGGCACTTTAGGATAGATGTCGCTAGGCAAGAACGTAGTGTCCACTCTGGGATAGGTGACTACTTTTTGTTCGTACAAAGTTTGGACGATTTTAAGTGTTTCGTCTGCTGTAAAACCAAATTTGGTATTGCAATAAACTTGCAAACCCGTTAAATCGAATAGTTTTGGAGCAAATTCGTTGCCGTTCTTTTTTTCGACGGAAACAATTTCGAACTCGCTTTCTTTGACTTTATTCGCCAAAAGTTCTCCGTCTTCTTTTTTTAAAAAGCGTCCTTCTTCATAGCTGAAAAGGGTTTCTCTATACAAGGTTTGCAACTCCCAATAGGGTTGCGGTTTGAAGTTTTCGATTTCTTTGAAGCGATCCACAACCATTGCCAATGTTGGCGTTTGCACTCGTCCGATAGACAAAACTTGTTTGTAACCGCCGTGTTTTACGGTGTACAAACGGGTGGCATTCATACCCAATAACCAGTCACCAATGGCTCTGGAAAATCCGGCGTAGAATAAATTATCGTAGTTGGCAGATGGTTTCAGATTCTCGAAACCTTCCTTGATGGCTTCGGTGGTTAGGGACGAAATCCACAAGCGTTGCACTTCTCCTTTGTATTGGGCTTCGTTCATCACCCAACGCTGAATGAGTTCTCCTTCTTGTCCCGCATCCCCGCAGTTGATGACCAAATCGGCTTTGTCGAACAGGCTTTTTATGATTTTGAATTGCTTCTGAACACCCGAATTATCGACCACCTTGGTTTCAAATTTCTCGGGAAGCATCGGTAGGTTGTTGAGGTCCCAGCTTTTCCAATGGGGTTTGTAATCGTTGGGTTCTTTCAAGGTGCACAAGTGCCCAAAAGTGTAAGTTACCTGATAACCATTGCCTTCGTAATAGCCATCGTGCTTGGTATTGGCTCCCAAAACGGATGCGATTTCGCGGGCGACACTTGGTTTTTCGGCAATACAGACCTTCATTTTTTGATGCTAAATTTGAAGCTGCAAATTAAGGATTTAGAAATTGGTATGGAAAGGAAATTTTGCAGGGCATTTACTTTTAAAAAGCAGGTTTTTCTTTTTACCACAAATTACACAAATTTTCGCAAATTTTAATTAGCCAAATTTCAATTGATTTACCAATTTATAGGGATTTGTTGTTGAATAAAAGTATCTTTCTTCAAAAAGTGTTGTGTAAAAACAACAAAAAGTACCTCAAAATGTTGTTTGTATTTAACAATTTAATAAAAAGTACACTTTCGAAATAGGAGGTAAAAACAAAATCAGGAAACAAATTATCGATATCTCAGATTCCTATGTTGCCAAGGATATGATAGAAATTGGGTATGGGACTATAATTCCAGTTTGGTTGTTTGGGTTTATGTATTAACTTTTGTGTTCAAGAGCGGTTTGCTCGTTGGGGATTATAATTCTCTAAAAATAGAATGTTTCTTTACGGCTTAATGCGTACTATTTTATTATCTTTCAAAACTACTAAATCACTATTCATTTTCTTTTTGAACTCAATTAATTTTTCGTAAACTTTGTCCATTCCTTCCAAAATCTTTGTTTGGTTTTCTGTTCTATTAGGAGTTTTCATTGTACTGTTTTTTTAATTTATCGAATTTTATTTCATTTAAAATAGTCACTTCTGAATTCAAAACTTTTTCTGCAATTAATTCAGGTTTTCCAAAGGAATTGTCAAAAATCATAACTTCGTCTGCTATTGAAAGATAAATTTCAAATAAGTTTTTTATTCCATTTTTGTATCTTCTACGGATGACTTCGGTTTCAATATTATGTCCTCCTTCAGAAACTCTTGTTTTGACCCTTTCAATTGCCAAGTCCACCCATTTTGGTTCTTTTATTAAATTCATAAAGCTAATGTTTTTTGTGCTGAATTCTCAGTATTAGCATTTTCGATTAGTAAATTGTCTAATTGTCTATTTGAAATCTTTAAATTGAATTGATTTTCTATTTCAATTTTCAATGTATAACATTTACAAAAGAATTTTGCATATCCTGTATCAACTTTTTCTAATTCTATAAGAGGTTTTAAATTATTTGGAACTTTTGATATGAAATGCCTTAAGGCTTGTACTGCTCGTGTATCGTATATAAAGAACAATTCCGGTAAATGGAAATGCAAATATTTTGATACTAATGAACGCTTGTTAAGTTCGGTAATTTCGTTTATTACTTTGGTCAAATAGTAATGAGTTTCCAAAGCAAATTTTAGATTATCAATTTCTAATGATTCAAAACTTTTGAGTTGAGTTAAATATTTGTCTATCTCAGATTTTCGAAATGCTGGAGCAACGGTATCAATGTAAAAATTATCATTAATATCATTATTTTTTGTTTTTCGTCTTTCAATTGCAGCAGCATAAATTCTACCAATAAATAAAATTTTTGCTAAAATATGTTCATCATTAGTATGTTCAAAATTTTCTCTACACAATTTGTAAAGAATTTCATTTCCAAAGTGCCATACATTGTTTCGCATAGCTTTTTCAATTTTTTCTAATGACAATTCATTCATTTTTGAGATAATTATAAAATTATGATTACGTTGACGAGCGAGACGCTCACGCTAACTGGGTTTGTATTCTAAATGTTTTCATCATTTTCATTTGGTCTTGGATAGGGAAAACCTGCATTATCTAAAATCTCAAGTTTCCATTTGTTCTTCTCATTGTGCCATTTTTTACTTCTATGTCTAAGCGAAGAAACTTTATCTCTATAAGATGTTATCAGCTCCTTTTCTGTTTCAGTAATATTCTTTTTAGGTGGTTGAGAGTCGATAAATTGTAACTCATTCCAATTTTTTATGGTTTCTTCAACGCTTTCTCTATGTTTTTGTTTTTCCCATTCCCATTCAACTCCATTTCTTAAAAGTAAGTCTCCAAGCATTTCTTCTCTTATTGGAGATAGAAACCTTTTAACTTTACCTCTGCTACCTTTCAGTTTTAAAGTCATCTGATCATTAAGCCATTTACCTACTTTTGTTGTTTGGGGTGGTACCGTTTTATAGTTTACAGATTCACTGTAATAATTTTCTAAACTGGCTAAATTGTCTATCCATTCATCATCTTTTGGCCTGCTTCCCATATTAAATGCTTCCCATAAAAAATTTATGGAATTCATTTTTTCTTCTTCATAATCTGTCCATTTTGGTGGGTAATTACCTTTTCTTCTTTGTTTCTGCGTTGCACACCAAGTTCCTAATTGATAATATTTGTTATTTTTGTCTTTAAATTGTGGCACGTGGGTAAACTTACCAAATGGATCGACCAATTTCTTAAAAACTTTTAGTTGTTCAAATTTATTATTCCAAATCATTAACCTTCTTCGTTCTTTACCTTCGCCAAATGGAAAATCAACAACAAGTAATCTCTCAAATATTTCCTCAGGTAACTCGTCATTTCTGAAATAATCGGTCATTCTACGATACCAATTATATAGTTCTCTATCATCTGTATGGTTACTTACAACGCCACTTGAATTTATTGTTTTAGTATAAGTAATATACTTCTCAATAAACAAGTCAAAAATTTCGTATTCACGATCTGTAAAATTCACATTTCGCGGTTTTGACTCTGTCGTAATTTGCTCAAAACCTGAATTAATATCAAATTCAGTAACTGTTAGAGTTCCATTTTCGTCAGGATTTTCACCATCATTAATTTTATTTTCTTTTATCGAATTTCCTAGTCCCTTTTGAGAGTAGACTAAATTGTCTGAAACAAGTTTTTCAATTAATTCAGGGGTTAACCTTGAAAGTTGCTTAGATTTTAAGTTTAGTAATTCGGAGAAGTTGGTTTTAATTTCATTAAGAAGTTTTTCGCCTTGTTTATCAGTTTTGGTTCTGAAATCAATTTGAACAGAAGCTTCTATATTAGTTTTAATTCCTGAATTTGTGAGATTTGATGAACCAATGATTACTCTTGTAAAAATAGGTCCTTCAAAAAGATATATTTTAGGATGATACGTTATGTATTCTCTTTTGTCGTGAAATATGTAGGTTTCAATATTTTCCTTCAATAAAAGTTCCAGAGCTTCCTTTGAAGTTCCCATATTATCAACACCTATATAAAACCGTAATTGTGAATAATTTTTTGATGCAAATTTTAAACTTTTTAAAATTGTTAAAACTCCTGAGACAGCAGCAAAGGCCACGAAACCGTTAAAAAAATTATATTTAGTGTCAGCCAATGAAACTACAATTTGTTTCCCAACGTTGAATTTGTTTTCTGAATTAAGTCCGTGTCCTAAAAATGTTGCTTTCATTTATTCGTTTTTCAAATATACATTTTAATACTGAAAATACCGACAAAATGGTATTAAGTTTTATTTCTTTTCCAAAGCTAACTCCTTTTATTTTAAGGATTTTACGGAAAACCTTAAAAGGATGTTTTTTTTGTAATTTTTTTTAGTTTTAGTGGGACTGCTAGTTATTACAAGCTTCTCGATACAATTTTGAATAGTAAAGCTGTCGCATTACTATTCAAAATCACTCCTTTAGATTTGTTTTATTAAATTTATGTAAATTTAGAAAAGAGAAAAGTGTTTAAGTAAACTAATAATCACTCTGAGAAAAACTC
>Ga0209480_10001143_pt1 | contig 19656 bp, 17 predicted proteins | sample JI61114C2DNA_FD_187501 | JGI IMG/M metagenome (GOLD analysis project Ga0209480, IMG submission 187501) | Wastewater effluent complex algal communities from Wisconsin, to seasonally profile nutrient transformation and Carbon sequestration -... | ecosystem: Engineered > WWTP > Effluent > Algae... | reverse complement strand
ATCCCTGACACCGGATAAACCCTTCTTCATGTACTTCGCACCGGGCGCGACGCATGCGCCACACCAGGTGCCGAAGGAGTGGATCGCCAAGTACAAGGGCAAGTTCGATCAGGGTTGGGACAAATTGCGCGAGGAAACCCTGGCCAAGCAAATTGCTCTCGGCGTCGTTCCGCCGGATACAAAACTGGCCCCCAAGCCGGAAGCAATCAAGGATTGGGACAAGTTGAGTGCTGATGAGAAGAAACTTTTTACCCGTCAGATGGAAGTCTTCGCGGCATTTGCTGAATACACGGATCACGAAGTCGGACGACTGGTCGATACCCTGAAGGACCTGGGACAACTCGATAACACGCTGATTTTCTACGTGTTAGGTGACAACGGGGCCAGCGCCGAAGGCGGTGCCAACGGCATGTTCAACGAAATGACTTACTTCAACGGCGTGCAAGAGTCGGTTCAGGATGTCTTGAAACACTACGATGATCTGGGTGGCCCGCACTCTTACGGGCATTACGCAGCAGGCTGGGCAGTAGCCGGGAATACGCCTTTCACCTGGGTCAAGCAGGTCGCATCGAGCTACGGCGGCACACGTAATGCAGTCGCGGTGCACTGGCCAAAAGGCATTAAAGGCAAGGGCGAACTCCGTTCGCAATGGCACCATGTGATCGACATTGCGCCGACCATTCTTGAAGCCGCCGGCCTGCCGGAACCGAAGGAAGTGAATGGCATTCCGCAGACACCGATTGAAGGCGTCAGCATGCTCTATTCGCTGAATGAAGCGAAGGCAGCCGATCGCCACAAGACGCAATATTTTGAGATCTTCGGCAACCGGGCGATTTACAACGACGGCTGGCTGGCCGGCACTGTCCATAAAGCACCGTGGGAAGCCAAGCCGCGCGCAACCCTGGAGAACGACACCTGGGAACTCTACGATACGCGCAGCGACTTCAGCCTGCGCAACGATCTGGCCAAGGCGAATCCGGCCAAGCTCAAGGAAATGCAACAGGCCTTCCTCACCGAAGCGACGAAGTACCCGATTTTCCCGCTCGATGACCGTCTGTTTGAACGAATGATTCCCGAGATGGTTGGCCGTCCCGACCTGATGCAGGGCCGCACTTCTCTGACGGTATACGAAGGCATGACCGGCATGTCGGAGAATGTGTTCCTGAACCTGAAGAACCAGTCGCATACCATCGACGCTGAAATTGACGTGCCGAAAGGCGGCGCCAACGGCGTCGTCATTGCCCAGGCAGGCCGCTTCGGGGGCTGGAGTCTTTATGTCAAGGACGGCAAGCCGACCTACACCTATAACTTCCTCGGCCTCCAGCGCTTCACCATCACTGCCAGCAAACCTTTGCCAGTCGGGAAATCGGCCTTGCGTTTCGAGTTTGCTTACGACGGTGGTGGCATGGGCAAGGGCGGTACAGGGAGCCTGTTGGTCAATGGCCAGAAAGTGGGCGAAGGCCGTATTGACCGGACGCAGCCAGGCTTCTACTCCGCCGATGAAGGGGTTGATGTGGGTGAAGATGGCGAAACGCCAGTCACTGAAACTTATGGAATGCCAGCGCCCCATAAGTTCACCGGCAAGATCGGCAAGGTAACGCTGACGACAAGCCCGATGAAGCCAGTAGAAAAGGCGGCTACTGATAGTGCCCAGAAGGAAGCCAAGCTGAAAAAAGCATTGGCCGACTGATTTTTGCCAGCGCCACCGCAAAGAGGGAGAGAGCGAAAGTTCTCTCCTTTTTTACCTTGAAAAATTGCCATCTGCATTCGGCAAGCTAGGGTTGAAATGACCAACGAGCCAGAACTAAAACTTCCGAAACTGACCAACGGCGATTTTTATCGTTTTCATACGATGATCAAACCCAGCGGGTCACAGTGCAATCTTGATTGTGCCTACTGTTTTTACCTGCACAAGGAAGACCTGCTGCAGCAGTCGCAGGCGCCGCGGATGAGCGATTCTCTGCTGGAGTGCCACATCCGCCAGTACATCGAAGCGCAGACGGGTGACGAGGTGATTTTCACCTGGCAGGGTGGTGAGCCGACACTGATGGGCCTGGACTTCTTCCAGCGCGTCGTCGAGCTCCAGAAAAAGCACCAGAAACCCGGCCAGCGTATTGAAAACGACCTGCAAACCAACGGCATCCTGCTCGATGATGAATGGTGTGCTTTCCTCGCCGAACACAATTTCCTGGTCGGCCTGTCGATCGACGGGCCGGCTGAACTGCACGATCTCTACCGCTACAGCAAGGGCAACAAGCCGACCTTTGAGCGGGTCATGGCAGCAGCTGCATTGCTGCATCAGCACAAAGTCGTTTTTAGTGCCTTATGTGTGGTCAACCGCAGCAATGCCCGCAAACCGATCGATGTTTACCGGTTTTTGCGCGATCAGGTTCGGCCACGCATCATCCAGTTCATCCCGGGTCTGGAGCCCGGTGATTTTCGTTCGGTTGCACCCGGGCACTGGGATTGGGACAGACTGCCAACCGTTGGCTCGCCGGCCGCCGGGCCGGGTAGCCCGGATTCGGTGGTGGCTGAGTGGTCAGTGGCACCGGAGGACTGGGGCTATTTTCTGACGCGGATCTGGGACGAGTGGTTCAAACGCGACTATGGGCGCGTCTTTGTTGACCAGTTCGAGAACGTCATTTCGCAAATGTTCGGCCACGGCCCGCAGAAATGCGTCAGCGGTCGCATTTGCGGCAAGGCGTTGGCCATCGAGTTCAACGGTGATCTCTATAGTTGTGATCACTTCGTTTATCCGGAATACAAGCTGGGCAATATTCGCGAAGTGCATGAAGGCGACCTGGTATTTTCCGAACAGCAAAAAAAGTTCGCCTATGCCAAGAGCGACACTCTGCCGCAATACTGCCGCTCCTGTTCTTATCTGGAGCTGTGCTGGGGCGAGTGCCCGAAGAACCGTTTCGTCAAGACGCCGGACGGGGAAAAGGGTTTGAACTACCTCTGTCCGGGCTTGAAAAAATTCTATGCCAAGGTAACTTCAACGCGTGGAGAACTGGCCAGGCGAATGGGCCGTTAGGAGGCTCGAAATTGGGCGCCTACCGCACAATCGATCCCGGCTTTATTTGGCTTTTGACTTTGGATTTCTGGAGAATTAAGAAAATGAAATTATTAAACTATATTCGGGCCCTGGGCCTGACCACCATGCTAATGGCGACGGGAGTGGCTTCTGCCGCTTCTGATGTCGAGACTCAGCGCAACGAAATCAGGCAAGGCTCGAAAGCAATTCTTGCCAACCTTTACAAGGTCCAGCCATCGGCCAAAAAGGTGATCGAGTCGGCGGCGGGTTATGCGGTGTTCAGTAACTTCGGCATGAAGATACTGTTCGCTGGCGGCGGCACAGGTCACGGCATGGCGGTTGACCAGGCAACGAAGAAGGAAACCTTCATGAAAATGGTCGAGGTTCAGGCCGGGCTGGGTATGGGCATCAAGAAATTCAAGGCCGTTTTTGTTTTCCAGAACAAGCAGTCGCTGGATACATTTATCAATTCGGGTTGGGAAGCATCGGCCCAAACCACGGCAGCAGCCATCGACGGTGATAAAGGGATGGCGCTGCAAGGTGCCATTCTCGTTTCGCCGGGTGTCTGGGTTTATCAGATTACTGATAAAGGATTGGTCCTGGATGCCACGCTCAAGGGCACGAAATACTACAAGAATGACGAGTTGAATTAAGCAACTCATCCAGGCAGCACCCACCTTTAAACCTCGTAATTTCCCAATAGAAAGTCAGATCATGAAAAAAACTCGCATTTCCATCGTCCTCGCCTTCGCTGTTTTGGCAACTCCAGTCGCGGTTATGGCCCAGCAAGCACCGCAAGCTGCTGTAGTGGCGGCCACTGCACCGGGTAAAGCGGCGGTCGGTGAAGTCATTCAGTTACAGGGCAAAGTGACATCGATCGACAAGGCGAAGCGCGTCGTCGTTGTGACCGGCCCACAAGGCAATCACATCAATTTCAATTGTGGCGAAGAAGTTCGTAACTTCGATCAGATTCGCGTTGGCGATCTGGTCACGCTGACCTATGCGCAAGCACTGGCCCTTGAGTTGCGCAAGGTTGCCAACAATGGCATTCGCGAACGTGTCGAGTCCGAGCAAGTCGTGCGAGCCAAGCCGGGTGAGAAGCCGGGCGCCGCAGTCGAGAAAACCGTTCAGGTGACTGCCAATGTCGTTGCCGTCAATCCCAAGGCCCAGACTGTGACCCTGCGTGGGGTCAAGCGGACAGTTGAGCTAGCGGTCAATGATCCGGCCCAGCTCAAGGACATCAAGGTCGGCGATCAGGTTGAAGCAAAATATGTTGAAGCCGTTGCGCTGGAAGTCACTGCAGCCAAGCGCAAGTAACGAGGACGATATGGCGCGGGGCGGAGGGTTGGCCTATCCGTTTCGCGCCTGACCGAACAGGAGAAAATGATGAATCGATTTGTCGGGTTGGCAGTATTGAGCTTTGCTTGTGTCGCGCCGTCAGCGAACGCGGTGGTTTATTGCCAGGGCGTCGGCGTACCGAAAGGTTGCGTGGCCAGACCGCTCGGGGCGCCCGGGGTGGGCGTTGGCGCTCCTGGTGTAGGTGTCGTCGATCCGGGCATCAATCAGCCTGGGGCTGCGGGCAATGTCGGTGTCGCGCGACCGGGTGTCGGCGCCCCCGGCCCCGGGGTTGTTGATCCCGGAATCAACCAGCCTGGTGCTGCTGGCAACGTAGGCGTTCCCGGCAACCGGGGGGGGCCGGTCAATCGCGTCGGCCCTCGCTAAGGCATGTATCGACGGTTCTTTTGCGCTTCGATGAGTCGTGAGCCTGTATTTCAATGGACTGATTGAGCGCTATGTTCTCACCCCTGTTTGTTGTAAGCGCGGCGGTCGAAGCCATCACAGGATTAGCCTTGGCTTTCCGTCCAGCAACGACACTCTGGCTGTTCTTTGGCTCGGAAACCGTTTCCGTGAATCTCTCGCCATCAGTCGACTCTGCGGGGTCACTTTGGTGGCGATAGCGGTCAGTTGCTGATGTGCTCGCGGCGAGCCTGTAGATCGGTGCAATTGCACGAAGATAACTGTTTCAACTGCCAATGCACGTATTTTCGCCCGGCTTGTCAGGGACAAAACGTCGTCTATTTCGTCGAAAAGCCCTGAGCCATCGGTAACCGCCAAGAATTACCCCCGCCTCGCCCAAAATCCGCTGATTCAAGCCGTTCCGAATCGGATTTTTGGCGTTTTTGCTGTCAATAAACCCAATTGCGAACTGGCCTCTCAGGCTCGGCCGCGCATCAAGAAGATACCCCGTATGCGAACTCAAAAATTTAACTTGTTGAAACTCATCAAAGACTTCGCACTCTGGTCGTTGATTGCCGGTTCGCTGTGCAGCAGCCTGACCTACGCCGATGCACGCCCGCGGATCGGCCTTGTGCTCGGTGGCGGCGGTGCTCGCGGCGCGGCTCACATTGGTGTACTCGAAGTGCTCAGGGAGCAACGGGTACAGATCGATTGCATCGCCGGCACCAGCATGGGCGGCCTGGTTTCCGGCGCCTTCGCGGCAGGGCTGACGCCGGGCGAAATGATGCAAGCGATGGACAAGGCCGATTGGCGCGACATGTTCATGGACTCACCGGTAGCTTCCGACATAAATTCGCGTAACCGCAACCTGTCCCGACGCTTCCTGCCCGGTTCGGAGATTGGAATCACCCCAAAAGGCGCTGTCCCTTTGCCCGGCGTCGTCGGCGGCCAGAAAATCAAGCTATTTTTCAACAAATTGGTACGCAGCGAATATGGCGAGCCGCAAATCGAAAATCTCAAAATGCCGCTTTCAGTGATCGCCACCGACCTGGTGAGTGGCGACAAGGTGGTTTTCCAAAAAGGCAGCCTGACCAAGGCGATGCGGGCCAGCATGTCGGTGCCCGGACTGATGTCGCCGGTCGAGGATGGCGGCACTCGACTGGTGGACGGCGGCTTGGTCGATAACGTCCCCATCGACGAAGTACGCAAGCGCTGCAATCCGGACATCGTGATTGCCGTCAATGTCGGCTCGCCGCTGCTCAAGGCGAATGAAATCGGCTCGCTGCTTTCTGTGGCCGGCCAGATGGTGAATATCCTGACCGAGCAGAATGTGACCAAGTCGCTGGCGTCGTTGAAGCCGACCGACATTTATATCAAGCCTGATCTGGAAGGTATTACTGCCGGTGATTTCGAGCGCTATGCCGAAACTGCACAGCGCGGGCGGGCGGCAGCAGAAGCCGTGATCGGACAACTACAGAAACTATCGCAGGAAGACAAGCAGTACGCCGCCTGGTGGGCGAGCGTCGTGCCGGATCGCAGCACGATGCCGGTCATCGACGATGTCGAGGTGGCAGGCATCAAGCGTACCAACAAGGATGTTGTTGCGGCTCGATTCGAGGGTTACGCAGGCAAGCCGCTCGATCCACAGCGTATCGATAAAGACATGATGCAAATCTATGGTGAGAATGAATTCGACTCGGTCGATTATTCACTCCTGCCAGCGCGGGACCGCAACATCCTGCGGGTTACGCCGGTCGAGAAGGAGTTCGGCCCGGATTACGTCCGCGCCGGTATCAACCTCGACTCGATACTGGGCCGGGAGGCTACTTACGACCTGCGTCTGGCCTATCACAAGACCTGGCTCAACAGCCTGGGCGGTGAATGGCTGATCGGCGGACAGCTCGGCAATAAGCCAAAGCTGTTTACCGAAATTTACCAACCCCTGGATACGGCCCGGCGCTTCTTTGTGGAAGGCGTAATGTCCTACCAGCGTGAGCCGCTGAAAATCTGGCAGGACAACAAGAATATTGCCGACTACAAGGTCGATGAAGCCAAGCTGGATCTGATGAGCGGCATGCAGGTCGGCTTGCTGGGGGCGGTCCGCCTGGGCTGGACCGAGAGACGCCGCGAAGCGAGTCTGGAGACCGGTACCTTAGCCATAGAAAGTGGCAGCAAAACCTTTGGTGGGTGGTCTGCCAAGGTCGATTTCGAGCAGTTCGACCGGCTGTATATGCCAACCAGCGGCTGGATGATCAGAGGAAGCTATTTCGACGCTCCAAGCGAAAATTACAGCAAGGCTGAACTGGATATGCGTCTGTCACGGTCGATCGGTGGCCTGATTTTCCATGGCCGCCTCTACGGCGCAGGCTCGCCGCGTGGCGAACTGCCAAGCTTCGATCCTGTGGCCATGGGCGGCTTCCTCAACATGTCGGGCTTTGCACGGCAACAGTTGGTCGGCGACTCCGTCAGCTATGGCAGCATTCGTACCGAAAAAGTTGTCGGCCAGCTACCACTGGGCCTGCGCGGCGACATGCGTGTCGGCATGGCGGTGGAGAGCGGCAAAGTCGGCGGCCGCTACACCGAAACCAATCTCGACGGCTGGCAGAACTCGCTGGCGATCTATGCCGGTGGCGAGACGCCTCTCGGGCCGGTCTATGTCGGCTATGGCTATGCCCCCAATGGCATGTCAAACATCTATGTTTTTGTCGGTACACCGTAGCAATGCAATAAAACTGATCGCATCAAGGCTGAGCGAGAGACTTCCAGAAATGGTTTTTGGTCAATAGCGGCAATCGAGTATTGCGCCCGCAAATCCTGGCGGCTCAAGTCAGCCAATAATCCTGCTTCGATTTGGCGCGCGGTTTGGCGCGCTCAGTCGCCAAATTGTGGCGGACGCTTTTCGTGCTGGGCGGTCATGCATTCCTTGAGATCCCCCGAAAGCAGCGCGGCGGCGTTCCAGTTCGCGACGTGGTTGAGGCCATCGGCTACGGAATGGTCGCGGCTGTAGTTCATGACTTCCTTGAGGCCGCGGATGGCCAACGGCGATTTGGCGGCGATGCTTTGGGCCAATTCATGCACTGCTGCGGTCAACGCCGAATTTGAGGCAAAAACTCGGTTGATCAAACCGAGTCTTTCGGCTTCGCCGGCATCGACCTGGCGCCCGGTGTAAGCCAGTTCACGCGTCATGCCCTGGCCGATCAGGTGGGGCAGGCGTTGCAGGGTGCCAACGTCGGCGACCATGCCGAGATCGATTTCCTTGATCGCGAACACCGCATCGGCGGAGGCATAGCGCATGTCGCAGCAGGTGACCATGTCGAGCGCACCGCCGACGCAGGCGCCCTGAATGGCGGCGATGACCGGCTTGTGGCAGCGTTCGATGCTGCTCAGGCAATCCTGCAGATCGAGGATGAGCCGGCGCAGGATTTCGCGGCTGCGTGCGCCGTCCGGGTGAGCAATTTTTTGCTGGATGCTGCCCAGCATGGCGAGGTCGATACCGGCGCAGAAGTTTTTGCCTTCGCCACTCAGCATGGCGACGCGGGCTTGTGGTGTGCTGTCGATCCAGTCGAAGGCCTGACGAATTTCCTGCCACATGGCGTCGTTCATCGCATTCGATTTCTCCGGCCGGTTGAGGCGGAGGTCGGCGATGCCGTCGGCGAGACTCAGATTCAGGGTGGAGAATTTCGGCAGATCCATCGGGGTTGCTCCGGAAAATAATCCGTGCAGCTTACCCGGCGCCGGTTGATGCGGTGTAGAGGGCGCTGCCTAATCGGTAAAGCTGATCAACTCCAGATCGGCTGCTTGCTGACGCAACGGGATCAAAGCCTGGTAGGCCGCCGAGCCATGCCAGCCATCGACCGCCGCCTGGTCGGGAAAGCGGATAACGACGAGATCGCTGTGCCGGTGTTCGCCGCTCAAGACGCGGGCGCCAGAACCGCGAAAGAGCAGTTCGGCACCCCACGGCGCGAGCGTCGTCGGCACCTGGGCGCGGTATTGCGCCCATTTCTCTTCATCCTTGACCGTAATGTGGCCAATGACGCAGGCGCTCATGCAGCGTTCTTGCCTTTTTGCCAGAGCACGTCACCGCGGCCGCCGGCACGGTTGAGGACGCGGCCGAGGATGAAGAGCAGGTCAGAGAGCCGGTTGATGTAGCGACGGGCGGGTTCTGAAAGCGGTTCGGCGCCATGCAGGCGAACCATCGAGCGTTCGGTACGGCGACAAATGGTGCGTGAGAGATGGGCCAGGGCGGCGGCACGGGTGCCACCGGGCAGGATGAATTCCTTGAGCATCGGCAGGTCGGTGTTGAAAATATCGGCCAGTTCTTCCAGGCGGGCGACTTGGGCGTCCTTGATGAAATTCATGCCGGGCATGCAGAGTTCGCCGCCGAGGTCGAAAAGGTCGTGCTGAATATCAAGTAGTGCGGCGCGAACTTGCTCGGGTATTTCTTCGCAGAGCAGCAGGCCGAGGCTGGAATTCAGTTCATCGACTTCGCCGATACTGTCAATGCGCAGGCTGTCCTTGGTCGTGCGGCTACCGTCGCCGAGGCCGGTGGTGCCGGCATCGCCGGTACGGGTGATGATTTTGGACAGGCGGTTGCCCTTGCGTTCGGTATCGAGGTCTTTATCAGTTGTGGTCACGGTGCGCTTCTCCTTGAATTGGCCGGATTATACTGACCGGCCCGCATCACAGACTGTCGTCAACATGCCAAAGTTCGCCGCCAACCTCAGTTTTTTGTTCACCGATGTGCCGTTTCCGGCGCGCTTCAAACGAGCGGCGGCTGCCGGTTTCAAGGGCGTGGAATACCTGTTCCCCTACGACTATCCGGCGCATGAGGTGGCTGATTGGTTGCGTGACAACGATCTGGAACAGGTGCTGTTCAATTTGTCACCGGGCGACTGGGCCGCTGGCGACCGCGGTCTGGCCTGCCTGCCGAATCGTCAGGGCGAGTTTGCCGAGAGCGTCGAGCAGGCGGTGAATTACGCGATGGTGCTGGATTGCCAGCGCCTGCATTGCATGGCCGGGTTGAGACCAGCGGGGGTCGATGAGGCGGTGCTGGAAGCGACCTACATCGCCAATCTGCGCTATGCCGCTGATCGTTTTGCAACGATAGGCGCCACCGTGATGATCGAGCCGATCAATAGCCGGATTGACATGCCGGGTTATTGGCTGGATAGCGTCGATAAAGGTTTTTGCCTGCTGGAGGCGGTTGACCGCAGCAATGTGAAATTGCAATACGACATTTATCACGCGCAGATCATGGCCGGCGATCTGGTCCGGACGCTGACGGCCAATCTTCAGCGGATCGGCCATATCCAGATCGCCGACAACCCCGGGCGACATGAGCCGGGCACTGGCGAAATCAATTACCCGTTTTTATTTGAGCAACTGGACCGGCTGGGCTACGACGGCTGGGTTGGCTGCGAATACAAACCGTTGACGACGACTGAGGCCGGCTTGGGCTGGTTGCCGAAATGACGCCGCGTGAAATTCTTCGGCGTCTGTTCGATGCCGCGCTTGCCGCAGCGGATCCGGCCTTGTGCGTGCCCGCCAATTTACCGAAGGACGACGGTGGGCGCCTGATCGTGATTGGTGCCGGCAAGGCCTCGGCGGCAATGGCACGGGCGGTTGAACAGCAATGGTCCGGCCGGCTCGATGGTCTGGTCGTGACGCGCTACGGCCACGGCGTGCCGTGCGAACGCATCGAAATTGTCGAAGCTGCCCATCCGGTGCCGGATGCGGCGGGCGAATCGGCCGCCCTGCGCATGCTGGCCAAGGTGCAGAACCTGAACGAAAACGACCGCGTGCTGGCACTGATTTCCGGCGGCGGTTCAGCCTTGCTGGCGGCACCGGCCGCTGGGGTGAGCCTGGCGGAAAAGCGTGCGATCACCGCCGCTCTGCTCAAATCCGGGGCCAGCATCAGTGAGATCAACTGCGTGCGCAAACATCTCTCGGCCATCAAGGGCGGCCGATTGGCGGCCGCCGCCTGGCCAGCTTCAGTGCTGACCCTGGCGATTTCCGATGTGCCGGGCGACGATCCGGCGGTGACCGCCTCCGGCCCGACCGTGGCTGATCCGACGACTGCGGTCGACGCGCTAAAAGTGCTCGATTTTTACGGCATCGCCATTCCGCTTTCCTTGCGGGCACGCCTTGAATCCGGCGCACTTGAGACGCCGAAGCCGGGCGACCCGCGTCTGGTGCACACCGAATTCCGCCTGATCGCCAGTCCCCGGCAAATGCTCGAAGCCGCCGCCAACGCAGCGTGGCAACTCGGCATCACGCCGCTGATTCTGGGCGATGCCATCGAAGGCGAGGCACGCGAAGTCGGCAAGGCGCTGGCCGGTATGGCGCTCTCCTGCGGTCGACACGAATTTCCGGCCAAAAAGCCTTGCGTCCTGCTTTCGGGCGGCGAGACCACAGTGACTTTGAAGGGCGAGGGCCGAGGCGGCCGTAATACTGAATTCCTGCTCGGGCTGGCGTTGGCGCTTGATGGTGCGACGGGGATTCACGCGCTGGCCGCCGATACGGATGGCATTGATGGCTCCGAAGAAAATGCCGGTGCTTTTGTCGGGCCGGATACGCTAAAAATGGCGCGGGAAATCGGTCTCGATATCCGAGCCCATCTTGCCAAGAATGACGCTTGGGGCTATTTCTCGGCACTCGATGATTTGCTGGTCACCGGCCCGACGCGGACCAACGTCAATGACTTTCGCGCCATCCTCGTGGGAATAGAATGAATACCATCATGCTGACCACTGAACCCACTTTCCAGACCGACCGCCATGCTTTGGCCGCCCGCCTGAAACTCATTTTGCCGGCGCATTGCCTGCTGCTTGATGAAGAGGATTTGCGCCCCTACGAGTGCGATGGCCTGACCGCTTACCGGGAACTGCCGATGGCCGTTTGCCTGCCCGAAACCGAAGGGCAGGTGGTCGACATCTTGCGCGCCTGTCACCAGCTCGGCGTGCCGGTGGTGGCGCGGGGGGCCGGCACCGGGCTTTCCGGTGGCGCGATGCCGCATGCGCAGGGCGTGGTCTTGTCTCTGGCCCGATTTAACAAGATTTTGCGGGTTGACCGTGAAGCCCGGCTGGCCGTTGTTCAGCCGGGTGTCCGTAATCTGGCCGTATCGGAGGCTGCCGCCCCGTTTGGCCTCTATTACGCGCCTGATCCCTCGTCGCAGATCGCCTGCACGCTGGGCGGCAATGTGGCCGAAAACTCGGGTGGCGTGCATTGCCTGAAATACGGGCTGACGGTGCATAACGTGCTGCGCGTTCGGGTGGTCAGCATCGAAGGGGAGGTTTTCGAGATTGGTTCGGAAGCGCCGGATGCGCCCGGATACGACCTGTTGGCGCTGATGATCGGTTCCGAAGGCATGCTCGGCGTGGTGACCGAAGTCACGGTAAAACTGGTCCCGAAACCGGAGTTGGCGCAAGTCGTCATGGCCTCGTTCGCCGATGTCAGCAAGGCGGGCGATGCAGTGGCGGCCATCATCGCCGCCGGCATTATTCCGGCCGGGCTTGAAATGATGGACAAGGCGGCGACGGCGGCGGTCGAGCCTTACGTCAAGGCTGGTTACGACCTCAACGCGGCGGCAATCCTGCTCTGCGAATCGGATGGCACCCCGGAAGAAGTGGCCGAGGAAATCGCCCGGGTGACCGAGGTGTTGACCGCCGCCGGAGCGAGCGATCTTCGCGTTTCGCAATCCGAAGCCGAGCGGCTGCGTTTCTGGGCCGGGCGCAAGGCGGCTTTTCCGGCGGTCGGCCGCATCACGCCGGATTATTACTGCATGGACGGCACAATTCCGCGCAAGAGGCTGGCCGAAATGCTGGCGGCGATCAGCGAAATGGAAAATAAATATAGCCTGCGCTGCGCCAATGTCTTCCACGCCGGCGACGGCAATCTGCATCCGCTGATCATGTACGACACCGCCAAGCCCGGTGAATGGGCGCGGGCTGAAGCCTTTGGTGCCGAGATACTGGAATTGTCGGTGGCGCTCGGTGGCTCGATTACCGGTGAGCACGGGGTCGGTATCGAGAAAATCAACCAGATGTGCGTTCAGTACAAAACGCCGGAACTGGCAGCTTTTCACCGGATCAAGGCAGCTTTCGACGATCGAGGTTTACTCAATCCCGGCAAGGCGGTTCCCAGCCTGCATCGCTGCGCGGAATACGGCCGGATGCATGTTCATCACGGCGACACCAAATTTCCCGAACTGGAGCGCTTTTGATGCGACTCGACGATCTCGTGAGCGCCATCCAGGCGGCGCACGCCAGCCAGACGCAACTGCGCATTCGCGGTGCCGGCAGCAAGGATTTCTACGGCGGCATGCTGGCGGGCGAGGTGCTTGATGTCGCCGGCTACCGCGGCATCGTGGCTTATGAGCCGACTGAACTCTACGTCACGGCAAAATGCGGCACCCCGTTGGCCGAGCTGGAGGCGGTGCTGGCCGAAAAAGGTCAGATGCTGGCTTTCGAACCGCCGCAGTTTTCCGGTGCGAGTGCTGGCTCCGCTGGCGCGAGTGCTGTCTCCACTGGCGCTACGGTCGGCGGCTGCGTCGCCGCGGGTCTGGCCGGCCCGAGAAGGCAACAGGCCGGGGCGGTGCGGGATTTCGTCCTCGGTGTAAAGCTGATCGATGGCACCGGGCAGGTACTCGATTTTGGCGGTCAGGTCATGAAAAACGTCGTCGGTTACGATGTTTCGCGCCTGCTCGCCGGCAGCCTCGGGACGCTCGGCCTGCTGGCGGAAGTGACCCTGAAGGTCTTGCCGAAACCGCTGGCCGAACAGACGCTGGTTTTTGCCATGAACGAAGTCGAAGCCATCTCCCGGCTTAATGAGTGGGGCGGCCAGCCCTTGCCGATTTCGGCCTCCTTCTGGCACGACGGCCAGCTCTGGCTACGCCTGGCCGGTGCCCGCGCCGCCGTTGCGGCGGCGTGCAGCAAACTGGGCGGGAAAGCCATGACGCAGTCAACAACGGCTAATGCTGCGGTCGACGCCGAAAAGCACTGGATTTCCGTACGCGAGCAAACCCACCCGGCCTTTGCCGGCGACATCCTCTGGCGGCTCGCCTTGCCGTCCAACGCCAAGCCGCCGGGGCTGGATGGCCTGCGCGCCATCGAGTGGGGCGGCGCCCTGCGCTGGTATGCCGGCGAAGCCAGTGAAATTCGCGATGCCGTCCGTGGGGCGGCGGCCCGGGCCGGTGGCCACGCCGTGCTTTACCGGGGGCCGGAATCGCTGCGCTGTCTGGAAGGTGCCTTCGCTCCCTTGTCGCCAGCGCTGCTTGCCCTGCATCGGCGCCTCAAGAAATCCTTTGACCCCAAAGGCATCCTCAACCCCGGTCGCCTCTACGCGGAATTTTGAGAAAGCTCAGCTGATGGATACCCGACTCGCCGATTTCATCCGCGACACCCGCGCCGGCAAGGAAGCCGAAGAGATTTTGCGCAGTTGCGTGCACTGCGGTTTTTGCACCGCAACCTGTCCCACTTACCAGTTGCTGGGCGACGAACTGGACGGGCCGCGCGGCCGGATCTACCTGATCAAGCAGGTGCTCGAAGGCAAGCCGGTGACCGAAAAGACCCGCCTGCATCTCGACCGTTGCCTGACTTGCCGCGCCTGTGAAACTACCTGTCCTTCCGGCGTCAAATACACCCGCTTGCTGGATATTGGTCGCCAGGTCGTTGAGGAAAAACTGCCGCGCCGAGCCGGTGGCGCGTTCACGCGAAAGCTGCTGCGCGAGGTCTTGCCGCGTCCCGGTCTTTTCGGGCCGGCGGTGAAGTTGGGTCAGGCCCTGCGGCCTGTGCTGCCCTCGGCTCTGGCCGACCGATTGCCGGCGCTGAGCCAAAGTGAAGCCAAGCCGTGGCCGGCCAAGGCCATGCATGAACGGCGCATGCTGGCACTCGCCGGCTGCGTGCAGCCGGTGCTCGCCCCGAATATCAACGCGGCCAGCGCCCGTGTTTTCGACAAACTCGGTATCGCGCTTTTTGAGGAGGCCAAGGCCGGCTGTTGCGGCGCCGTTCGTTTCCATCTGAATGATCAGTCAGCGGCCCGCGACGACATGCGGCGCAATATCGACGCCTGGTGGCCGCACATTGAAGCCGGGGTTGAAGCCATCGTCGTCACCGCCTCCGGTTGCGGCGTGCAGGTCCGCGATTATGGCCATGCGCTGGCCGATGATGCGGTCTACGCTGAAAAAGCGGCAAAAGTGAGCGAGCTGTGCCGTGATCCAGCCGAAATTATTGCCGCCGAACGTCAACGCATGCTGGACATGTTGGTCGAATCGCGGCTCGAGCGCGGCAAGCTGGCCTTCCACTCGCCTTGCACGCTGCAGCATGGCCTGAAAATTCGTGGCATTATTGAAGATTTTTTGAATTCTGCCGGTTATATAATTTCACCTTCGGCAGACGCCCATCTGTGCTGCGGCTCCGCCGGAACATATTCTGTTTTGCAGCCCGAATTGTCGGGGCGATTGCGAGACAACAAGCTGGCAGCCTTGAGCGCCGCCGCACCACGCATGATCGCGACAGCCAATATTGGCTGCCTGACGCATCTGCAGGCTGGCAGTGTGTTGCCGGTCAGGCACTGGATTGAATTGATTGACGAGGCTTTGGCATGAGCAGCGGTAATTCTGTTTTTGAAATAACCCAGTCGTTAGGCGATGAAGATGCCGGCCGTATCAAGCGATTACTTGAAAATGGCATCAAGATTCCTGCCCAACCCAGGGTGCTGGATCAACTGCGCAAACTGACGGCGCGCAAGGAGCTGGATGTCCGGGCGCTGGCCAAAGTGATCAATCAGGACCCCGGGCTGACCGCCTTGCTCTTCAAGGTGGTCGGCAACCGGGCTTACCGCCAGCACCAACCATTTGATTCAGTAGAGCAGATTCTGCATGCGGTCGGCGTGCGCCAAACCTTCAACCTGGTCCAGGCCATTTCACTGACCAGCATGGGCGATGTGCAGAAAAACCGGTTGGTTTATGAAACCTTCTGGGCGCGTTCGCAGGAGATTGCTCAACTGGCCATGCTGATCGCCGATGAGCGGATCGCTGTCTGCAATCTTTTCCCCGACCAGGCCTACCTTGCCGGCATGTTCCACGACTGTGGCGTGTTGCTGCTGATGCAGCGTTTCCCGACTTACTGTGCCGAAATGAAGTTAGGCATTGCCGGGCAGTGGATCAACCTGCTCGAAGAGGACAGGAAATTCAATGCCGATCATTGCGTCGTCGGCTACCTCGTTGCCCGTCACTGGCATTTGCCGGCCTATATTTGTGACGCCATCCGCTACCACCACGCCATTGGCGAACTAGGCGACCACGATGCGCGCAGCATGGTCGCCATATTGCAGCTTGCGATTGAAATTTATTATCGCGGCCAGCGTGTGCCGAATCCGGAATGGGACCAGATCAAGGATGATGTCCTGGCCGAACTTGGGCTTTCGGAAGATGGTTTTCCGGAATTCGTTGATATTATCCTTGAGCGCTTTCATGACGATACGCCGTAGCCAAACCCTGTGCTGCTGCGGGTTTTGCCACAGTGTTGCTGGCGAGGCTGTTCTTTCGTGATAATCTTTCTCCCTCAAAAGGGGGATGGATGCCGATAACAGTTGATGCCTGCGCGGCGCAGCACCAAGGGGATCGCAAGGAACAGCAGGATCGCGTCGCGATTTTTCCGCATGGTCGGCGAAAAGGCGTTGCGCTCGCCGTCGTCGCCGATGGCATGGGTGGCCACACTGGTGGCGCACTGGCAGCAGCCCAGGTTATTCACACGACAAAAAACAACCTTGATCATTTCGCCCCGGCCGATGAGAGCGCCAAGTGCCTGCTCGAAAACAGCTTGCGGGAAGCGCATACGATGATCAAGGCGTCTCGCTTCATGAATGAAAAAGACCCGCACAGCACAGCCGTCATGTTGCTGTTGCTGCCCGGCCGAGTCGCCTGGGCGCACTGCGGCGACAGTCGTCTTTATCGCTTTCGCGGCAAGGAATTGCTCGGGCGAACAGTTGATCACTCGTATGTCGAACACCTGATTGCCAGCGGTCGGATTACCGCTGAACAGGCAATGACCCATCCGAATCGCAATGTGCTGCTGACGTCGCTGGGTGGGCAGGACGAACCTAAAATGGACTTTGCCGATACCGATGATCTATTGGCCGGCGATGCCTTTGTGCTCTGCTCGGATGGCTTGTGGGGCTATTTTCAAGATGATGAACTGGCAACCCTGGTCGCCGAAAACTCAGCCCGCGATGCCTGTGAAATCCTGATCGACAAGGCACGCCAGCGGGGCGAGGGCAATGGCGACAATATTTCGCTGGCCATCATCAAGTTGGTTGAGGCCTTGGCGGATAAACCGAAACCACCGACTGGCTTTGTGCCGAGGCTTAATAGTTAATTTACGGGTCATAAATGTCAAGATCGAAATCCGTGGGGCCTCAAATGCTGCGCTCTTCACTGATACTTGCAGGGATGTTGGCGACCTTTTCGGGGGCAGTCCAGGCCGATCTATATAAATGCCTGAATCCGACGACCGGGACTCAGTACCTCGCTAAACCGATCAAGGGGCATGACTGCATCCTGCTATCAGCAGCCAAGCCGCCAGCAGAGGATCTGCAGATTCCCCGACCGCCTCGCATGCCTTCTTGGTTGGAGCGCTCTAATGAGTCTGCGCTGAGCGATGCGATCTCGCGGGCGGAGGAGGCACAAGCTGCGGCGGGCGCAGCGGAAGAAGCAGCGGACGCGCTTCGAACGGATATCGAACAAGCCGAAACGCGGACGCGGAATAACTTCTACCTTGGAATTTTTGTCCTAGTGGCCGTAGGCTCCGTTGTTTATCTAGTAAAACGCACAAAAGGGCAGGCAATGCACCAACATCAAAAATTTGGGCTGGCCACAATTATTGGCTCAGTGCTTGCGAGTGTCATTGCAGTTGTCCTTTCCGACGGGTGGGTCACGCGATTGGACTTGATGCAGAATTTGATGAGTTATTTGTCGATCCAATTTGAATTTAATGGGGACTATTACGACATCCCCGCCAAAATGATCGTGCTTGCTTGCCTTTGCGCGGCGAGTTACGGCCTTACCACCTACTTGGGAATAACCCCAGTAGTTGGGGCTTCGAACTCAAATAATCCGATCAATCAGGCGCTGCAACAAAAGCCGAAAGATCCGCCTTAACTGCCCACCTGAGCTGGCGTTAGTTCTTCGCAGTACCCTTGGCCAACTAACCGTAGAAAACGGCGTTGAGCGATGCAATGAAAAACGGAACCCTTGAAAGGTTCCGTTTTGAGTCGCCTTAACTATTCTAGATTATCTATACGATGAGCTATCGGCTAGCCCGCAGGAACAGTTTTCTGCTTGGGGAAAAGCGTACTTACTTGCGGCCAAGGCCACCCAGCAGTGCGGCAACAACCCGTTTCGGCTTGTGCGGATCAACGACTGCCGGGGCCTTTGGTGAGGTCGGCACTTCGCCATGCGGGCGGTTTTCCTCGTAAGGTTTGCGGAAGTCGAAACCATCGGCTGCCACCATGTTCGAGCGACGCGGTGTGCGCTGCGCCTGAGCTACTGGCGCTCTCGACGGTGGTGCTTTGGACGGTGCTTTGGAAGGTGCTGCGGTGGACGCTGCAGGAGGGCGTTTTTTCTTGTTGCCCGGCGGGTATTCATATTCCGCTTCTGGCTCGAAGCCGACCACTTCGACCTGCTCAATTGGGCGCTTGATCAGTTTTTCGATATCCACCAGATAGCCGACTTCGTGCGCGCTAACCAGTGATATGGCGACCCCGAGTTTACCGGCTCGACCGGTCCGGCCGATCCGGTGCACATAGTCTTCCGGGGTGTGCGGCAGTTCATAGTTGATTACGTGCGGCAGGTCGTCAATATCCAGGCCACGTGCGGCCACGTCGGTGGCGATCAGCGCAATCGTTGTGCCGTTTTTGAAGTCATCGAGCGCTTTGATGCGTTCAAGTTGGCTCTTGTCGCCGTGAATGGCATCGGCCTGGATGCCGGCTCGCTGCAATTCGCGGGTCAGTCGCGAACAGCCTTGCTTGGTGCGCATGAAAACGAGGCACTGATTGATTTCGTTCGATTTCAGCAGCTTGATCAGCAGGTTGCGTTTGCCGAACTCGGAAACCGGATGGACGCGGTGGGTGATGTTTTCCGACACCTGGTTGCGCCGGGCAACTTCGATCAGTACCGGCGACTTGAGCATGTTGTCGGCCAGCCGCTTGATTTCTTCGGAGAAGGTTGCCGAGAAAAGCAGGCTTTGGCGTTGTTGCGGCAGCATGTTGAGAATGCGCGTGACGTCCGGGACAAAACCCATGTCGAGCATGCGGTCGGCTTCGTCAAGCACCAGTGCCTGAACCGAGCCGAAGCTGACGCTCTTGTTTTCGACGTGGTCAAGCAGACGACCCGGCGTGGCGACGAGGATTTCGACACCTTTTTTCAGTTCGGCGATCTGCGGCCGGATATCAACGCCACCGTAGGCGCACATGGCGCGCAGGTGGGTGTGCTTGCTGTAGGACTTGACTGACTCGAAGACCTGCAGCGCCAGTTCGCGGGTCGGCGCCAGAATCAGGGCGCGCACCGGATGCTTGGCCGGCGACGGACTGCTGCTGGCAAAGGGCAGAATGCGTTGCAGGATGGGCAGCGTGAAGGCAGCGGTTTTGCCGGTGCCGGTCTGGGCGCCACCCATGATGTCCTTGCCGCTGATAATCAGCGGAATGGCCTGGGCTTGAATGGGCGTGGGTTTGGTGTACCCCTCGTCGAGCACGGCGCGGAGTAGTTCAGGCGCTAGACCGAGGTCGGCAAAGGTGATTTCGGGGGCGGTATCGGCAGGAATTACTGCCGCCGGGGTGCTGGCTGTGTCGCTAGCTAACGTATTGATTTCAGACATGGGTAACGATTATAC
>Ga0209480_10001142_pt1 | contig 19668 bp, 12 predicted proteins | sample JI61114C2DNA_FD_187501 | JGI IMG/M metagenome (GOLD analysis project Ga0209480, IMG submission 187501) | Wastewater effluent complex algal communities from Wisconsin, to seasonally profile nutrient transformation and Carbon sequestration -... | ecosystem: Engineered > WWTP > Effluent > Algae... | reverse complement strand
CAAGAAAAAAATACCCGCCTGGTTCAACAAAATTGTTGACCAGCTTAATATATTTGCTGATATGTGCATCATCTGTAAGGAAGTGAAACACAGCCCGGTCGTGCCAGAAATCATATCGTCTATGGGAATGAAAGTCATTGATATCATCATTGATCCAATTGATCATAGATGCACTTTCACCCATTTTACTTTTTGCTCGTTCCAATGCTTTTTCAGAAATATCCAAAACAGTGAGATCCGTAAAGCCCAGGTCCAATAAATGGACAACAAGATTGCTGTCGCCGCCGCCAACATCAATGATGCTGGCGGTCAACGGCAACTGCAATAATTTTATGTAGTTCAATGACGCATGCGGATAAGCCTGTGTCCAGCTAACTTCATGTGATTGTTTTGTGGAGAAGACTTTTTCCCAATGGTCTTTGACATTTTCCATATACTACTTTTTACAGCATTCATCAAGTTGATCGTATGCTGCCGGATCCGCTTTAACACCATCCGCATCAAAACCCAGTTTAGAAACAGCTGTTCTTAATTTTTTAATATCTGTCACTGCAGGATCATATACTATTGTGAATGTTTCAGCTTTTTCATCTAGGGTAAATTTCTTAACACCTGCTGTCGATTTAAGATTCTTATTTAGCATCTTGCCACATGATCCGCATTGCTGGCAATGACTGCAGGCGATAGATGTTTTAATAACGGCCTTTTCAGTTTTAGCCCCTGTTTGTGACAATCCTGCAGTCAAAGAAAATATAACCACCAGGAAGGAAAAAATGGAATTTCTTAAAATAGTACTTTTCATGTTTTTAAATTTTATGTTATATGATTTATTAAAATTAGTTTTATTAATGATCATGTCCTTCATGATCTTTTTCATCTTTGTGACCTTCATGGTCCAATTCATCCTCATGCCCCTCATGGTCTTTATGCTCAGTTTCCTTTAATGCCAGGTCCATCTTACAAACCGGACATTTTCCTTTTTCAGCATAGGTCTTTCCTTTTTCACAATCCATCGGACAAATATACCTGTCTTCGTGAACCACTTCAGATTGATCTACCGTGTCTGAGTTATCTGCTTTGTCTTCTGAACTTTGAATGTTATTTTCAGTGTTTTGTTCAGACTTATCCTTTTTTCCACAAGATGGAAGCGTTAAGGATATAATTACTGATAATGTTATAAAAAAAATTGATCTAAACATGTTTAAATTATTTAAAGATTAATAATGATTTTGCTAACTAAATTTTAGTGGGCATGGCCGCCGCCACCCTCTGATTTTTGAAGATGCGCCTGGAGATAATAGGCACCTTTTACTACAATTTTATCTCCATGATGAATATTGACTAAAGGTGTTACCTGAACAAAACCTAATTGTGCAGTTCCGGTTTTAACTTCAATACGTGCAAAAGAGATTTCCTTTTCATGCGCTTCTCCTTCCTCATGTTTTTCCCCTTCAGCATGTTCCTCTTGTGTTTCCATATTTTCCTTTTCCCACACAAATATAAACTCACGTCCTTCTGCCTTGATAACTGCATCCACAGGAAGTGAAGGAACTTTATTGACCCCAATATCAATCAGGGCGTTGACATACATTCCGGGAATTAATAACTGTTTTTCATTGACAATATCAGCATGGACGGCTACTGATTTGGTATCATTTTCAAAAGACTTACCTACACTGAAGATCTTTCCACCAATCTCCTGATTGCCCTGGTTTGTCAGTATGAATCGAACTTTCTGTCCGGGTTTCACTCTAAACAGATCTTTTTCATAGACCAAGAGATCCACATGCATTTTCGAATTATCAATTATGTTAAATAGAGGTTTCCCAATTTCCGCTGCTGATCCAATGGTTACATAAACTTCTGAAACGTTACCACTTATAGGGGCGGTAATATTAATGAAAGGTGAAGATGATGTACCTCCAATTTGAATATTCTGACTCAAAATAGCAATCTGGCTTTGTAATGCAGCAATTTTAGCTTCTTCCAGTTTTAATTCTGAACTTACTTTTTGGAAAACTTTCTTTGCATTGACATTTTCATCTGAAAGCTCCTTCTGACGGGCAAAGTCCAGTTTCAGATATTCCAGTGTGGCCTTTGAAGTCTGCAATTGTTCATTGAGTTTAGATTTTTCAAGCCTGAGATTATTGTAAGCCATACTCTGCATAGTAGCAAGCACCTGGCCCTTTTTTACATATTGGCCTTCGATCACTTTTATAGTGCTGATATTACCAGCAAATTGCACGCTGACAGATGCTTGATTCTGAGGAGGAAGTTTGGTATAACCATTGGCATTGATTACCTCACTCAGATTTTTTAATTCAAACCACGCGGTGTCAATTCCTGAGTTCTTGTACTGAACCTCATTCAGGTGAACCATTTTTTCATTAGCATGAGTTTCTTCTTCATCATGTTTGACTTCAATATTTGCTTCTTTGCCGTTTTCAGCTTCATGATCGTGACCATCATTGGCACTGTGTCTAAAAAAAGCGAAATATGAAATTACCGCGACAAGAATTACTGTCGATATTATGAAAATTAATTTTTTATTATTCATTGGATTATTTATTGATTGGTGAGATACTGGATGGAAATAACCGTTTGATTGAGGTCATTCAATGCCTGTAAATAAGATTTTCTGGTATCTAAATTGGTCTGTATAGCATACATATATTCTATATAACCAATGTCGCCACTCTGATAAGCCCTAGTAGAATTTTTAAGAATGGATTCCGCGTTGGGAATAGCTTTAAGTGTAAAATACTCTAAGTGGTCTTTATAAAATACGTATTTTTTAGATAATTGACTTAATTGGCTTTCAATTTGTTGAAAGTAATATTCACTCTCTGTTTTTCTCATTTCCCTATTGTAATTAGAGGCCTGTATTGATGATTTATAAGCCCTTCCTGAGAATATCGGAACATTAATCCCAATTTGAAAACCTTGAAATCTGGGTATATTATTGTATTCCCTTTGCTGTCCATTAATATCCTGAATCCCCGCAATTGACTGAACAAAATAACCCAAAGAAAAATCAGGCATCTTTTCCGCTTTCTTCAATCGCTGCTCCGCCTCTGCTATAGATATAGCTTGAAGTGTTTGTTGCCATGCGGGATTATTTTTCAATAAGATTGAATCTTTTAAATTGATTAATTCCAATGCTTTAATCGGATCTCTCTGCAAATCAAAAGGGGAGGTAAGATTTACAAGTAGTTGAATAACGCTCATTTCAGTACTGATCCCGACATTATTTAGATTAATCTCTTGAAGCAAAGCCTGCCTTTTATTTTCAGCACTTGTTTTTTCAAGCAAATTACTTTCACCGGTTTTATACTTCAGGTTTGCAGTCTTGACGAATTGTGCAAGTAAGCTGTCTTCTTGTTGTAAAACATCATTCAGTTCCCTCAATTGAATAACCTTGTACCAGCTTTGCCTTACCAGATAATTCAATTCCTGTCTGGTCATGGCCATGCCTATTTCGCTATATCTGATCCGCTGATCTGACAGATTTTTCTTTGCCCGTATAAAACCAGGATTTGGAATATCCTGAGTTATTGAAATATTCTCATCGAATAACCTGGAATTATTTTGACCCATTTGAACCTTCAATGCAGTTTTTGGTATGATGCCTGAAGCCCCCCGCAATGATTGCTCAGCAAGTATATTCAGCTGATCTGAAGAAATCTGAGGATTTTTTTTCTGAGCCAATTCCAACAGCTGAGGTAAAGAATAAGTCTGCGCACTGATATTGGAATTAATTGCACAAAGCATTAATATAACCGGTACCAGTGAAATGACCTTTTTTTTATTTCTCTTGAAATTCTTCTCAAAGAAGAAATACAAAATTGGCAATACGATCAGTGTAAGTAACGTAGCCGTGATTAGTCCTCCTATGACTACAGTTGCCAATGGTTTTTGTACTTCTGCACCTGCGCCTGAGCTCAATGCCATCGGCAGGAAGCCAAGTGAAGCCACTGCAGCCGTCATTATGACCGGTCTCAACCTTACTTTTGTTCCTTCCTGAATCCGCTCCCAAACATCTTTCATACCTTCTTTTTTAAGTTGATTAAAATACCCAATCAATACAATTCCATTGAGCACAGCGACACCAAAAAGTGCTATAAAACCGATTCCCGCGGAAATACTGAAAGGCATGCCCCTCAACCATAATGCAAAAATTCCCCCTATGGCAGAAAGTGGGATAGCTGTAAATATGAGGATGGATTGTTTCACGCTTCTAAATGTGAAAAACAACAACATGAATATTAATCCTAATGCAATTGGCAATGCTACAGACAATCTCTTATTCGCTTCCACGAGATTTTGAAACTGACCACCATAGGTCGTATAGTATCCGGCAGGCATCTTCAAATTTTTATCCAATTTGTCCTCTATTTCAGAAACAATGGTCTGCACATCCCGTCCTCTGACATTAAAACCAATAACTATTCTGCGCTTCCCTTCTTCCCTGCTGATTTGTGAGAAACCTCTTTCCACAGCGATGTCAGCAACTTGTTCCAACGGGATCTGACTTCCTGAAGGCAAAGAAATGTACAACGATTTGAGGTTGGAAATATCCTGACGTTCATCCCTTTGCAGGCGTACCACCAGGTCAAACCTTTTTTCGCCCTCATAGACTACACCCGCCTTTTCCCCGGCAAATCCCGTCCTGATGACCTGATTTAATTCACCGACATTCAATCCATACAAGGCAAGTTTATCTTTATTGTATTTTACAGTGATCTGAGGAAGTCCTGATACAACTTCAGCACGCGCATCTTCTACTCCATTTATTCCCTGGATCATTGAAACCACTTCATCTCCAAATCCTGCTAAAAGATCTATATCTTCACCAAAAATCTTGATAGCCACATCACTTCTCACTCCTGTCATCAGTTCATTGAATCGCATCTGGATAGGTTGTGTAAATTCTGTCGTGACCCCGGGCAGATCATCCAGCGCATGTTCCATTTTTTCCATCATTTCTTCCTTTGTTTTAGCTGAAGTCCATTCGGATTTATCTTTGAGTATGATCATTACATCGGCTACTTCCATCGGCATTGGATCAGTCGGGATCTCAGCACTACCTATCTTTGAAATTACCTGAACGACTTCCGGGAATTTTGATTTTAATATCTGCTCCGCTTTTGTCGTTGTTAATATTTCCTGTGAAAGCGAACTACCCGGTGGTAGAATGATGTGTGTAGCTATGTCGCCTTCTTCCAAAGTTGGGATAAACTCGCCTCCAAGACCATTGAATATCATCAAAGACAGTACAAATAAAATTATTGCAGAACTGACTACCAGAGTTTTCATCTGCATAGCACCCTCCAGAATTGGCCGGTAAATTCTGTAGCAAAAATTAATGATCCTGTCTGAAAAATTTGGTTCATGGCCCGTCTTTTTACTCAGAAAAAGTGCACTTACCATCGGCACATAAGTAAGGGATAAAATAAATGCACCAAGAATTGCAAAGCCTACTGTCTGCGCCATGGGCTTGAACATCTTACCTTCTATGCCAACCAAAGCCAAGATAGGAAGGTAAACAATAAGAATGATGATCTCCCCAAATGCCGCACTATTTCTGATCTTTGAAGAAGCCTGATACACCGCTTCGTCCATTTGATCCGCGGTCAGGTCCCCTTTTTTTCCGGTCTGCAGGCGGTGCACTATCGCCTCCACAATGATGACTGCACCGTCGACAATTAAGCCAAAATCAATTGCCCCAAGGCTCATCAGGTTGCCACTGACACCAAAGAGCTTCATCATACTCACAGCGAATAATAAAGCCAAAGGTATGACGGATGCGACGATGAGTCCGGCCCGCCAGTTACCGATCAGAAGAACAAGTATAAAAATGACGATCAATGCTCCCTCAAGCAAATTCTTTTCCACAGTTGAAATTGCGTTATCTACAAGCCTCGTCCGATCAAGATAAGGCTCTACAATTACTCCTTCCGGAAGAGTTTTAATAATCTGCTCCATTCGCCCTTTTACCCTGGTGACGACGTCTGCGCTGTTTTCACCTTTGAGCATGAGTACCATACCATTGACGGCTTCTCCTTTGCCATTTTTGGTCGTGGCACCATATCTGATCGCTCCACCAAAATCCACTTCGGCCACATCCCTGATCAATATCGGAATGCCATTCTGATTTTTTATGACGATCTTTTTTATATCGTCGATCGAGCTTACCATGCCAATTCCGCGGATGAAATACGCATTTGGAATTTTGTCAATGTAGGCTCCGCCGGTATTTTCATTATTCTTTCGCAGCGCATCGAATATTTCCACGATAGTAGTATTCATGCTCCGGAGTTTATCCGGTTTGACCGCGATCTCATACTGTTTGAGTTGCCCGCCAAGTGTATTGACCTCAGCCACCCCTGCCAGCCCCAGGATCTGAGGTTTGATGATCCAATCCTGAACCGTCCGAAGTTCCATGGCGTGGTATTGATCTTCAAATCCGGGTTTTGCAGAAACCGTGTATTGATAAATTTCACCAAGGCCTGTACTGATGGGAGCCATCTCCGGCGTACCCAGGCCATCCGGAATATTTTCCTTTGCCTCTGCAAGCCGTTCGGAGATCTGAGCACGTGCCCAGTAAATATCTACTTCTTCATCGAAAACTACCGTGATATTGGAAAGACCGAAACGGCTTATGGATCTGAGTTCAACTACTCTGGGTATTGATTTGACCGCCTGTTCAATAGGATAGGTTATAAATGTTTCAACTTCCTGAGCGGCAAGTGTAGGAGATGTTGTAAGTATCTGCACCTGATTATTTGTTATATCAGGAAGGGCATCAATCGGAAGTCTGGAAACACTCCAGATACCCCAAAGGATGAGGAACAAGGTCATCAATCCGATGATGAGTTTGTTCTTAATGCTGAATTTAATTATTTTATCTAACAAGGTATTGTCTGTTAATGTGAACAATAACATTGTAAGCTGACCGGTCTTATAGGCAGGCAGCACAATGCATGAAGCATCAATGACAACAGGAAATCAATTAAAATTCAGGGAACATTATTATTTACTAGGTAAAGTATCAATATGATACAATCTACCATTGAAGCCTCATTCTAACTTCTACCTTCTTATTTCTAACTTATTAAAATCTCCTGTCAGCCACTAACAATCAACACCACTCTTCGGCGGTTGCCAGATCTTTCCATTAAAGCTGGAAAAGTAGGAGAACTCATAAATAGAAACCGTGGAGGTCTCATTCAATTTGGGTGCTATGGAATGGGATAAAACATAAAAACTTATCACATCAGTGATAGCTGTATTGCAGCAACTGCAGGTACAGAATGGGCTGCAGAAGTCATTTTCATCGCTTTGGTGATCGTGATTTGCGGCTACCTCGCTTTTATCCTTGTCATTACATTCATTGTAGATATCGTGGCATGGAATCATAGCCAGTGCCATCAGATAAAATGAGAATATGAATGTAAATAATTTCATGAAGTGCAATGATACGGATTAAATTTGTGTTCTACCCCAGATAATACGAATTGTCTGAACTAATTATTACCCAATTACAAAATGAATTCGGCTAATTGATAGTAATTCAAATAAATATTTCTGAAAACCAGGTCTAAAATATTTTTATATTTTTATAAATTTCTTAATATATAAATGGTTGTCTAAGAAAATTTTAACAAAATATATTCCATTTTTCAAATTAGAAACATCGATACTTTCCGTCGTGGGTTTCTGATCATGAATTAATTTTCCATTGATATCAATGATTTTAATAACGCAATTCTTTACTGAAGAAGAATTAATAGTATAATATAAATTGGAATGTACCAAATTGGGATAAATATTCAATACATTTAATGGCTCCGGATATGTTGCTGATGTCTCATTACCGTAATCACCTGATCTGAATTTTACCGTACCGGAATTAGGATCTTCCCAGACCACAAATACTTTATTATTTCCAATAGCAACATCTGCATTCACGATGTCCGCCAATGCAACGGTGTCAAATGCTAAAGGAAATCCCTTATTTATATCGTCAGTAAAAAGTATTGGCAATTGATCCCCGCCGCTCCTGTTTTGTAGCCAGACGATAGCTATTGCTTTTCCATCGGTAGCTAAGCGCGGATAATTCTGCTGATTTAAACCTGAAAGATTTCCGGTTAAAGTTTTTACAGATACTAACTCGTGAGTTGGTAGAGAAGTCTTACTCAGATAAGTCCTTGTCTTTCCTCCGGACCCACTCATGAAGGTAGAATATAATGTATCATTCACAATGACTCCATCCGGGCCACTTGCAGGGCAACTCATTAATTGCCAGTTATTATTATCAACTGCACTTCCTTCTTTAAAGGTTGATGCATTATCTTCTGACCATCCAGTCCAGATATCTCTCAGATTATTGTTGTTATCCCTGTAAATCATTGCCGTTTTGTCATTGTAAGACACTACTGCACCCGGGCAGCAATCGCATACAGCATCAGAACTTCCCCAACCACTCGCTTTAACATCAGTTGTAAATGTCTTCCCAAAATCATTAGACCTTGTTACAACCCATCGGGACTCCTGAAATGCTGAATTAAACTTCATATAACCTACAATAGGGTGGCCCTGTTTATCTGCCTCGATGGTTGGAAAACGAGATAGGCTATCACCAATTATAGCAATTTCCACAGGATTCTCAAAGTTAAGACCAGCATCGTATGAGGTAAAAACAAAAATCCTATGTGTAGCTTCGGACTCTGGTGTACGTTTCACAACTATATAAACTGTATCACCGTGTGAAGCTATATCAGGGCCCATCCAACTTGCGCCAGCTATAGTCATCCATTCGGGGTTTAGCTGTAATGGAGCACTAAAAGCTATGCCGTTTGATTTGGCAAAATACAGTGCTTCATTTTTACTCCAGATCACCATAGAATTTCCGGACCTGTCCAATGCAATTCTTGGATGTTGATTATCAAAATGGCTCGCCGCAACATCCATTTCATTATTCCATGTAATTTGTGCCTGCCCGGAATAAACTGCAAATAGGCACATTATTAGAAAGTAGAAAATTTTATTCATGCTGATTTATTTTTGAATTATATTGATAATCAATTATTTAATAAAAGTAGTGACTTGTTTTTTATATCTGAAAAATATGTACCTGACATACAAAGAATTAATAATTAACCGTTAATCCAATTCCAAAACCCATATCGCTATCGTAATGTGCTCTGACCCCAAAGTTTCTGCCAACAATATATTTTAATCCACCCATATATTCTTTGTCCGAATTGATCATAAAACTTGCTCTAAACCTTTTAGAAACAGGAATATCCTCTCTCATTAATTGGATTCTTACATTTCCGTCTTGATAAACCTCTGCTTGAAATATTAATAACATGGGAAGCGTATATTCAAATCCTGCACTTATCATCGCCCTATTGTCTTTGGTATTTGTCTGTCCAAAAAGCGTTGTTTCTGTTTCACCTTCTTCTAATTTTCTGTAGCGCCAGTCAAATCCTATGAAAGGCATGAACCATTGATTCCTGCCAATATACCGCCCTAAATGTGTTTCTGTTTCATAACCGTGATCGTCATGATGCCCAAGTCTCCATTCTGTTCCCAAAGCCCACCTGGTATTTTGAAACATGATCATTCCGTCATTGCCATTTGTTGCAAAATCATTTTCGACCATAAAATGTACCTTATTACTTTCTCTTTGTAACTTATTGTAAGCTCTTTTTTTATTAGGCAAATAAGGATTTGGCGCAGAGTTTTCATAGCTAAATGCACGATTCATCCCTGCCATCATATGATATAATATATGACAATGGAAGAACCAGTCACCATCTGCATTAGCTTCGAACTCTATAGTATCAGTTTCCATAGGCATAATATCAATGATATTTTTTAATGGTGCATAAGCTCCCTGTCCATTTATAACCCGGAAATCATGACCATGCAAATGCATGGGATGTCTCATCATACTGTTGTTAAACATGATGATCCGGACTACTTCACCTTGTTTTATCATGATCTTGTCTGATTCAGCAAGCACCTTATTGTCTAGACTCCATACATACCGGTTCATATTTCCTGTAAGTTCGAATTGCAATTCTCTTATCGGAGCATTTTTGGGAAGAGATGTCTTATATGGCGCTTTTAACATCGCGTAATTTAAAGTGACAATATCACTTTTCATTTCATGGTCCATGGATGAATGATCCATATCTGATCCTTCCTTTGCTTTTTTATTCATGTCCATATCCCCGGAAACCTCTGGATACATGACAGTATTCATATCCATCTGCTGGAGAGACATGTTCATACCCATGTCATCCATATCGCCGTTCAAGCGCATCATATCATTCATCATCTTCATGCCCTCAAAATATTTCAGTTTAGGCATCGGTGAAATAAGTTGTTTAATCCCGTTTCCAATATAAATTGAAGCAGATTTAGTTCTGTCTTCAGGTGTCACAAGCAACTCATAAGAAGTTTTATCCTGAGGTATTGATACTACAATATCATATGTTTCTGAAACACCAATGATCAACCTATCAACTTCCACAGGTTCAACATCAAGGCCGTCACTTGCCACTACGGTAATTTTACCTCCCGCATACTTAATCCAAAAGTAGGATGATGCACCGGCATTGGCTATACGAAGTCTTACTTTGTCCCCGGCTTTCAGATTTTTCAAAGTTTTATCAGATGATTCATTGAATCCATTTATTAAAAACTTATCATAATATACATCACTGACATCCATAGCCAACATACGCTTCCACTCATTGGTAACTTTAGTTTTAAAATGTCCTGCACTTATAGCTTCAGCATAAGACTGAGTCGTCCCCTTTTTAATAGCAAACCAATCGGTGGCATTGTGTAACATCCTGTGGACATTATCAGGGTCGTAGTCGGTCCACTCACTCAAGATGAGTGGAATAACAGGAAGGTCATCAATTCCCTTTCTAAACCTTGAATCATCATCTCTTTTTTTAAGAACTAAGGATCCATACATTCCAATTTGTTCCTGAAACCCTGTATGGCTGTGATACCAATGTGTTCCATTTTGAATTATTGCAAAACGGTATATAAAGGTTTCACCCGGCTTGATGGGTTTCTGAGTTAAATAAGGAACACCATCCTCCTTATTAGGCAAGAAAAGTCCGTGCCAATGTATTGAAGTATTTTCTTTCAGTTTATTATGCACCACGATTTCTGCAGTATCACCTTCAGTAAATGTAAGTGTGGGCATAGGGATCTGTCCGTTAGATGCTATAGCACGTCTGCTTTTACCGGTAAAATTGACAATTGTATCAGCCAGTGTCAACTCATATCTGACTACTTTTTGAGCATAAATTATATCACCTGACAGAATCAAAATAATACCGGCAAAGACCTTATTGAAATTGTTTAGTAAGAAGTACATCCATTAGATTTTTATTGTTCTTAATCGAAGTGAATTGCCGATGACAGATACAGAACTGAGACTCATTGCCAATGCCGCTAACATAGGTGATAACAAAATTCCAAAATAAGGATAGAGCAAGCCGGCTGCTACCGGGATTCCGAGGGCATTGTATGCAAAGGCAAAAAACAAATTTTGTCTGATATTTTTCATTACACCGTGACTCAATAATTTAGCCTTGACTATACCTTGCAGATCTCCTTTGATCAGCGTAATCTTGGCGCTTTCTATTGCGACATCAGTACCTGTGCCCATTGCTATACCGATATCAGCCTGAGCCAGGGCAGGAGCATCGTTAATTCCGTCACCTGCCATTGCAACTACCTTCCCTTGTTCCTGCAATTGTTTAATTTCATTCAACTTATCAGCAGGGAGACATCCTGCCTTAAAGGAAGTCAGATTTAATTCCCCGGCTACAGCAGCAGCTGTATTTTCATTATCTCCGGTTAACATTATTACTTCTATTCCCTGATCCATTAAATCCTGAATACTCTTTTTACTTGTTTTTTTAATTGGATCCATTATAGATATATAACCTTTTAACATGCCATTCATCGAAATATAAGATACCGTTTTACCCAATTTTTGTTCCTCTTTAATTCTATTCTCAGCATCTTCAGGACTATTTATATTAAATTGATCCATTAATTTTTTATTCCCAAATGCAACATTAACTCGATCCACAACACCAGTGACACCTTTACCTGATATTGAATTAAAGTCTGCTACTTCTGACAATGTAATATTTTTACTTTTAGAATATTCCAGGAATGAAAGAGCTAATGGATGTTCACTATTCTGACTTAGGGAAGCTATACTTGCCAGCATGGAGTTTTCATCCTGATCAAAGGATACTATCTTATCTACAGACGGCTTTCCGGCAGTGATTGTTCCCGTCTTGTCGATAATCAAAACATCCAATTTGTCCATTTTTTCCAAGGCTTCTGCACTTTTAATTAAAATTCCGGATTGAGCACCCTTGCCCACACCTACCATTACAGACATCGGTGTTGCAAGCCCCAATGCGCAAGGGCAGGCTATAATTAATACTGCCACTGCATTGATGAAGCCGTACACCATAGAAGGAGGAGGGCCATAATAATACCAGATAAAGTAAGTAGCAACAGCAATTAATACTACTGCCGGGACAAAATATTTTGAAATACGGTCAGCCAGATTCTGGATAGGTGCTCTTGATTTGCTGGCATCACTCACCATTTGAATGATCTGGGCCAGTAAAGTGTCTGACCCGACTTTTTCAGATTGCATAATAAAAGAACCTGTACCATTGATCGTGCCGGAATTAACAGGATCACCAATTTGTTTTTCGACAGGGATCGGTTCTCCGGTTATCATTGATTCATCAATGCTGCTGTGACCCGAATGGATTTTACCATCGACGGGAATCTTATCCCCCGGCTTTACTCTCAACATATCCCCGGCTTTAATATCATGAATGGATATGATCGTATCCCGGCCATCTTGTACTAAAGTAGCTTCTGTGGGAGCCAGTTTTATTAGTTCTCTTAAAGCACCGCTGGTCCGGCTATGAGCTTTTGCTTCAAGCAACTGCCCAAGTAAGGCCAGGGTCAAAATGACTGACGTTGCTTCAAAATACAGTGCCACAGTGCCATGATGCGATCTGAATTCAGCCGGAAAAATATCACTGAAAAATAAACCTGCCAGGCTGAACAAAAACGCAACTCCTGTGCCAATGCCAATTAACGTAAACATGTTTAGGTTCCAGGTAATTATTGATCTCCAGGCCTTCATAAAAAACATATTGCATGCATAAAATACTACAGGTATTGTAAGGATAAACTGAACCCAATTCCAACCCTGCATATGCATGATTTTAAGCAAAGGGCTATCAGGCAACATCTCCATCATGGCAATAATGAAAACAGGAAGTGTAAATACCACTGCAACTTTCATCTTTTTTAGCAGTCTTTGATAAGTTTGATTTTCTGCATTTTCTTCAGGTTTCATTGGAACAAGATTCATGCCACAGATGGGACAGGAGCCGGGACCATCCTGCACTATTTCGGGATGCATAGGGCAGGTATACTGTTGAATTTGGGCAACGACAGGCGCCTGAACCAGATCCATACCACAGATCGGACAGTCACCCGGTACATCATAAGTTTTATCACCTTCGCAATGCATGGGGCAATAATATTTACCACCGGAACTTGATGGCACAGGCTTTGATTTAGGAGAGGACACCGGAGTGCCTTCTGTTAATTTGTCAACCGGAACAAAACCTTCCTCATTTATTTGATATTTGCTTTCCTTTCCACCCAGAGCTTCCTGCATAATGGCTAACGGTACATGTGAGTCCATTGTAATAATTCCTGAATTTTCGTCTTTTGACACTATTACTTCAGTGATGTGATCTACATTTAAAAGAGAGGACTTTACTTTCGCTTCGCAACCGGAACAGGTCATTCCGGTAATAATATATTTATGTTTCATTTATACTTTAATTTTTAAAACTCAGCGTATGCCTTGTTATTTAAATAAGAAGGATCATTTAAGGTCTTTAAAAAATCAATTAAATCCGATTTCTCTTGTGGCGAAAGCATTAAACCATTTGTGATTGTTGGCACTATTAATGGTGACACAGTAGAAGACATTTTGACCCCTGTGTTATAATGATCAATTACTTCCTCCAAAGTTTTAAATCTACCATCATGCATATACGGAGCTGTTAAGGCTACATTTCTCAGTGATGGGATCTTAAATGTAGCCCGGTCTGCTGCTGATAGAGTAACTTTTTCTCTGCCAAAATCCATAAATTGTTCATCTGAATCTAAGCCGTTATTCATAAATTCCCCATTTTCAAAATTTGGACCACTATGACAATGTTGACAATCAGCTCCGGATAATTCCGGAAAGAATGGATTAAATTCTGTGAAAAATAATTTTCTACCTCTTTCCTCGCTTTCAGAAAGTTGTACGAGACCTTTTTGAAATTGATCGAATTTTGAGTCAAAGGACACGATTGTCATCATAAATTGCTCCAACGCTAAACTAACCTTGTGGCTTGATATTTCAGAGGTACCAAAAGCTCTAATAAACTGGTCTGTGTATTGCTTCGAATTGGAAAGTTTTTTCACCATATTTTCCAGCGACTCATTCATCTCCAATGGATCCTGAATGGGCATTAATGACTGAGCTCTGAGGGTAGCAGCCCTGCCATCCCAAAAGAAGCCATTATTGTGCCAGGCAAGATTAAAAATCGGCATTGCCTGCCTGTTACCAAATAATCCTTCTACACCTTTGGAGAATTGATTTTCATCTGAAAATCCGTTTGGTTGAACATGGCAACTAGCACAAGAGATGCTGCCATCTTTTGATAATAATTTATCATAAAAAAGCATCTTCCCCAATTTAACACCTTCGATAGTTAAGGCATTATCACCAGGCAAAACCGGCGCATCAAAATTGTCAGGATATTCTATTACATAAGGGACCGGATCATATTTTACCGTCAATTCATCGCTCCCACAATTGTAAAAAGTAATTGTTATTAAAATAAATATCCAAACTGAAATTTTTAGTTTAGAGTACTTAAATATTTTGTTCATATTAAATAAAATATTAATTTGAAATAATTTTATTTGACCCAAATGTTCGGGTTATTGTCAAAAACTTATTTAACCGGAGTATTTATTTACACCGGTTAAATATTATTGTCGACAAAATCAGGTTATGGATTAATAACAGTTGACCTGTAACTTACTTTTCCATTTTGTATCAGCTCTATAAAATACAGCCCCCGCATTTGCAGGTTCAGATCATTGTTCAAGCCGGGTTTGTTTATCTCAAGTGCCATTTTACCGGAAGAGTCAAATACCCTTATCTTCGAATTGATCATTTGATCTGAATTCAATTTTACAATAGTGCTCCCATTCACCATAGGATTAGGAGTAACTACCAACTTACCAATGCTTAAGTCTTTACGCGAGGCGCTGGATTGAGTTGCGGTAAATACATTATTGTTGAAATTAAATAATAAAGGTATAGCCTCTTTCGTCGATCCATGCACTATGAGGTTTTTGTTTATATTAATATCCTTCAATCCCTGTGTGTAATCCGCGTCAAGTTCAATGATCAGAACTCCGTTGTCATCATTTCCTCCTGTCACTATTGTAGTACTTTTATAAAGATTGTCACCTAAACCATGGATCTGATAGTCAAACTGTAAGTTTGAGCCGGATTTACCTTCTATAGCAACAAACCTGTATCCTGATGCCCAGCCCCAGTGCATCTCTGGAAACTTAGGCGCTAGTGCATGACTGGAAGGCCAGAGAGACGGGTCTGCATGATTATTAGCACTGTCAACTCCAATGTAAAATGAGATTGAATCAAGGGTTTCTATGTGTAGATTGCCTAGAAGTACGTCAACATCTTCCCCTTTAGTAACTAAAATATAGACATCTGAAAGATCGTGAATTTCACCCCCATCATGATGTAACTTTATGCCGGAAATAAAATAATCTAATCTTGAAAAGTTAAATTGATTTCCCAGATTATTGCCTGCATTCTTACCTATAGCAAATTGTTCATCTCCGAGAAAGTGATTTATTTTGAGGTAAGTATTTTTCTGACCATAAGAACTACCTGTCATTGCAAGTAATATAAAAAGTATTTTATATATGTTTTTCATGTTTTTTTTGTTTTGATTATTTACTTTATTGTTTCCACTGTTTTACCGCATGTCATCATCTGAGAGCCGTAATACGGGTTTTTGATTGCATTTTCCTTACTTAGCCAATTAGCTCCTTTTCCATCATTTGCCATTGGGCAATGCTGATAATACACCGGAGATTCGGGATCAGAGACTTTGATCAACTTATACATATTGGATGATAGCCTTTGGAAAGCGTCTCTTTGTTTATCAATGCTTTTTGCAGAAGAAATATTTTGAGCATCAATCTGAAGATCTTTCATAGTTTTCATCCATACCATATGTACTTCCTCAGAAAGCTGATTCATTTCTACTTTATTTAAAGCCGACATGAGTTCTTTCGCGTGAGCTGCAGTATTTGCTTTATTAGTAGCAACCAAAGCATCTTTAACTTCAAAATAATGTGTAAATACCGCTTTCAATCCACCATCCGATAATTTTTGCGGAACTTGCTCAGTTATTTTTTCTTTTGGTTTCTCTTCCATTTTCCCGGATTCCATTTCAATGTGGTTCATATGGACGTCATGTTTTTCAGGTGCAGAAGATTTCTCTTCAGATTCTACTTTTTTAACCCTGTCGTATTGACAACATCCATGAAGTGAGGTATAAACATCATCCGGGGCGAGGAATTCATCGTTGTCGTAACCGGCCAAAGCGATTCTTTTTAAAATTTCGCTCCTGGTTGTTTTTTCGGAATCGTAAGTCAAAGTAGCTATTTGGGTCGATTCATCCCAATCAACTTTGGCTATTTTTTTAACATTTCCGGCTTTCTCGATTGTGGTTTCACACATTCCGCAATTGCCGTATATTTTGACTGATTCAGTTTTAGAGTTATTTATTTGTGCATTACATGCATTAAGGGATAGCAATATTGACATTGCTATCAATAGATTACCTATTGATTTCATTATAATTATTTAATGTGAAAAAATTGTATGAAAGGTGACTACATACTTAAAAGGACAGACCTGTGGCTGTCAAGATTAGAGCAGGCTTATCTTAGGAGGTAACCAACTGGAGAGGAATCCAGCGGAAAGATGAATATCCGGGCAATAAAAGTTAAGTTTTAAAAAGTCCACTTTAGCCAGGCCGAGATCAACTTCTTGTATTGCTGGAAGTGTAAATGGCGCAGAAAAATTAGGACACTTACAGGAGGAATTTTTGCATTTGCCATTGCAACCGGAGGTATCGGAGCAGCATCCTTTATTTTTTTCGCCACAACATGAATTGGAATCTGATTTTACTTTCTTTTTACTGCAACAGGATTTTGATCCTTCTTTTTCACTGACTGAACATGATTTTTCTTCAGTATTGTGTCCGGAACCACATGCAGAAATCACACCCGGTGATAGCACCAGATTTAATATTAGCAAGAGAATGTAGCAGTTTTTAGACATGTTTTGCAAAGATAGTCAATTCTATTAAAGTGTAAACAAGAATTAAAGTTCAATAATGATGGAGTAGACCTCTGGTTGGTTGCAAAAATGGCAAATTAAAAATGAAAAATAATTTAGATAATACTCAAACATCAATAACCACAACCGGCCTTATGAACAACGGGGGGCTGTTTTTTTCCTACCCCCCCCAAGTTAATATTGAAAATTATTTTTTGGATAGACCTAAATAATTTAACACCTTAATCATTCACATAACAACCCTGCAATTATAAATAAAATCAAACCTTGGAAGCAGGGAGTTAAAAATATTTTTATAAGAGACCCACATTGAAATCAATTTGTAAATATTTTATATTTCTTTTCGATTTCAAAATTAAAACTGATTTTGTATGCAAAAAATATGCAAATAAAAAAGGGTTTCAAGACAAAAACCTCAAAACCCTTGCGGGAGTAGTGGAGAATACCGGGCTCGAACCGGTGACCTCTTGCCTGCCAGGCAAGCGCTCTAGCCAACTGAGCTAATCCCCCTCGTATTATATACGTTCGATTAAAGGTATGTTTTTTACGACCATTTGAACGGTATTTCTTAATCTTTCTTCCAATAAGACAATTTTACCCTTCGTCAAACTCTTCAGTACTTCCTCCTGATAATGGCGAATAGTAATGAGTTCCATGTCATTTTCTACAGTGACAGAATATTCTTTGTCAAGTATGGCTTTAAGTTTTTCGATCTTTTCCGGAAGGTCTGGAACACATACCGTAAAACTGATGGCCGTATTCCGCATCATGTTGATGAATATCCTCAATTCAGCAAATGTCTTGAACAAATATGCCATGTGATGCTCTACTACAAATGAAAAATCGCGTGTGGCTATGTGCAATAATGTCTGGTTTCTTTCCAATACAACAATGGGAGGATAGTGATCATCCACGTCAGGACCGATGTATGTTCCTTCGATAGTCGGATCAATAAAACTTTGAACGTAAAGTGGAATATTCTTATTCTGCAATGGCTTGATAGTCTTCGGGTGGATGACCGATGCACCATAGTAAGTCATTTCAATGGCTTCCTTATAGGATAGCCTGGATAATTTCTGGACATTTTTAAATAAGCGAGGATCAGCAGTCAACACACCTTCCACATCTTTCCAGATGATCATCTTCACTGCATCAAGGCAATAAGAAAGAATGGCCGCAGTAAAATCTGACCCTTCCCTACCCAAGGTTGTAGTCTGGTTATCATCCGTAGATCCAATAAATCCTTGTGTGATGACAAACTTTCCTGCATCCAATAAAGGAGTTAGCGTAGTTTCTACTAATCTTTCTGTGTCTTCCCACAAAATTTGAGATTCACGATACGTGGCGTCAGTCCTGATGATATCTCGCGCGTCAACCCATGCTGTTGGAATTCCTATTTTATTAAGATAGGAGGCAACGATTCTAGTGGAAAGCAACTCTCCGACACTGACCATTTGATCATAGATGTAATCATAGTCATGCTTGGGCTCTTCTTCGACAATCCAGTCGATCTCCACAAAAAGGTCGTTGACAAGCGCATACACCTCATCTCCAGGTTCGAATAATCCATCTATCAAACCGAAATGATGTCTTCTGACCACTTCGATCTTCTCACGGACATCAGCCTGTTTGTTGAAATAAGCATTCATTACATCTTCCAGATGGTTGGTCGTCTTGCCTGAAGCAGAAATGACGATGACTATTCGTTCTTCCTGACGTGAAGCCAAAATACCGGCAACATTTTTGATGCCATCGACGTCTTTTATAGACGCTCCACCGAACTTAAATACGTTGGTTTGTTTTTTCATTATCCGAAAAGCTCTGTGTTTTTACACGGAATAAAGTGCAAAAAACTGAAATAATATCAACTTATTGTAAGAAGTCAATAAATAAATTTTGAAAAGTCAAATTTCCGGAAGCTTTATTCGAAGTTGAATAAGAAAGATTGAGGTATATAAACAGTATGTTGCTTAGTGTCTTTTATAATAATTTTATCAATGATCATAGAAAAAGGTTCTATCCGATCCTTAATTTCTTCAAATGGGTATTCACTTGTCTCATCCCAATAATAAGATTTATTTAATTTTTTACCATCAAAATACGTAAACCTC
>Ga0209480_10001140_pt1 | contig 19718 bp, 10 predicted proteins | sample JI61114C2DNA_FD_187501 | JGI IMG/M metagenome (GOLD analysis project Ga0209480, IMG submission 187501) | Wastewater effluent complex algal communities from Wisconsin, to seasonally profile nutrient transformation and Carbon sequestration -... | ecosystem: Engineered > WWTP > Effluent > Algae... | reverse complement strand
TGCCATGACCACGACGTCGCGCAGTTGCTCGCGGTAGCAGCGCGCCATCCGCTGCTGGAACGCGGCGAACGCCGGCTTGCCGGTTTCGCGCGGGCCCTGGTTGAGGTCATGGGCGACATCCTCGGCCAGCAATGCCTGCATGCCGGCCCAGTCGCCACGATTGAACGCGGCGTAATAGGCGAGGACGATTTCCGTCGCGCGATCATGCGCGCGGGTGCCGTCGATTTTCATGGCTGCGCTTCCGTGGCTAGTGCGAACAGGCCCGGCAGCGCGTCGAGATCGACGTTGCCGCCGGAGAGGATGATGCCGACGCGGCGCCCTTCGAACAACGCCCGGTTCGCCAGCACGGCCGCCAGCGCGGTCGCCGACGACGGCTCGACCAGTTGCTTCGTGCGCGTCCACAGCAGGCGCATCGCGGCAACGACCTGGGTGTCGCCGACGGTCAGCACGCGTGCACCCGTGGCGCGCAGGATCTCGAAGTTGATCGCGCCGAGGGTGCCGCGCAGGCCGTCGCAGATGGTGTCAGGCGTGAAGTCATGATCGAGCGCACCCTTCGCGAACGAACGCGCGCCATCGGCGGCGCCTTCGGGTTCGGCCAGGTAGAGCTGGCAGTTCGGTGCCAGCGCGCGCATCGCCAGCGCAGTACCTGCGGCCAGCCCGCCACCACCCAAGGGCACCACCAGCGCATCGAGATCCGGATGCGCGGTCAGCAATTCCAATGCAGCGGTGCCCTGGCCGGCAATGACCCGCGGGTCGGTGTAGGGATGCACGGAGGTCGCGCCGGTGTCGCCCTGCACCTGTGCGCACAGCGCCTCGCGCGCAGCGATGGTCGCGGCGCAGCGATGCAGGATCGCGCCGTAGTGTTCGATCGCCGCCAGTTTGGCGCGCACCGCACCGTCGGGTACGACCACGTGGCAGGGAATGCCGCGGCCGCGAGCAGCGAGTGCCAGCGCAGCGCCATGGTTGCCGGAGGAATGCGTGACCACGCCGCGCGGCGCCATGTCATCGGCCAGTGACCAGACCGCATTGCAGGCACCACGGAACTTGAACGCGCCGATGCGCTGCAGGTGTTCGGCCTTGAACGCGAGCCTGGCGCCCGTGAGGGCGTCGAGTGCGTGAGTGCGCAGCACGGGGGTAACGTGCGCATGCGGGGCAATGCGCGCGGCTGCGGCCAGCACGTCGTCGAAACAGGGAGCGGGCGCGTTTCCATTCATCCGGGAATGCTAGCGCAGGCCGTCGTCGCTGAATCGTTCAGCCGTAGACGCATGCGTCGGACAGGATTAAGCACGGATTCAACGCGCCGGCAGGAAGCTGCAAAGGCACACAAGGGGAACGACCATGCTTCGCAAGATCCTGCTTCCTGCACTCGCCATCGCGACCCTCGCGGGTTGCGCCACCGGTTACAGCTACCGTGGCGGCAACGGCGACTACTACTACGGCCAGCCGAGCGTCGAGTACCGCTATTACGGTGGCTACGGGTACGGCGGCTCCATCGGATACGGGTTTGGCCAGGGTTACTACCTCGATGTCTTCGGTCGCCCGGTCTATGGCTATCCCTACGGTTACTACGGCGGGCGATATCCGAGTTATCCGTACGGGCACGGCCCGCGTCCGCGTCCGCCGCATGGTCCCGGCCACGGTGGCCATGACGGAGGCCACGATGGTTCGCCGGGGCAGGGCGGTCATCGTCCCGGCAACCGACCGCCCTGGCGCGACATCGGGCGCATGCGCGATCGCGACGACCACGAACAGGACCGGTCACGTGGATTCGGCCAGCCCGATGTGCAGCCACGCATGCAGCAACCTGCGCCGCGGGTGCGTCCATCGGCGCCTGTAGTGCGTGAGCGCAGTGAGTCGCGGCCGGCGTCGGGCGGGGTTCGAAGCGGTGGAAATGGTGAGCGATCGCGCGTGCGCGCTGTCCGTCCGTCGGCCGAAGATTGATAGAGACGTCAAAGCGTGACGCGTCGCACAGCCTGAACCGTAGTTGGTCGTAAGGTTGACGAACCGCGTCACTCTGCGACCTGATCACGCTACTCTAGTCACCGCCGGCGACCTGTGGGACCACCCGGATCCCCCCTGTTCCGTCTGTCTTGCAGGCGCCGGCACTTCTTCAGCAGGCCCTCGCGCCTGAACCCGTCCGGAAAAAAGTGAGGGCCGGATGTCCCCCGACACCCGGCCCCCGTAGCGTCCTCGTCGTGCGCAGGAACCGGCCCCTGTTCAGTCCGGTTCATCGCTTGTGGCGTGCCACGCTGAGTGCTGCAAGGGTATATGCAGGAAGCGTGCCAAGTATTCCGAAGCGGTGCTTCGCGATGACATGGCAGACGCCCTAGAATTCCGTCGCAATGAGCAACGCCTTCTACCACTTCGATGTCATCGTGATCGGTGGCGGCCATGCCGGCACCGAGGCCGCGCTGGCGTCCGCGCGTGCCGGCGCGCGCACCCTGCTGCTGACCCATGGCATCGAGACCGTGGGCGCGATGAGCTGCAACCCCGCGATTGGCGGCATCGGCAAGGGCCACCTGGTCAAGGAAATCGATGCATTGGGTGGCGTCATGGCGAAGGCTGCAGACGCCGCCGGCATCCAGTGGCGCACGCTGAATGCCTCGAAGGGTCCGGCGGTGCGGGCGACGCGTTGCCAGGCCGACCGCGCGCTGTATCGTAGCTTCATCCGCACCGTGGTCGAGCACCAGCCAAACCTCACCGTGTTCCAGGCCGCAGTCGATGACCTTGTCATTGAAGGCGATGTCGTGCGCGGTGCGATCACCAACACCGGCCTGCGCTTCAACGCGCCTGCAGTGGTGCTGACTGCGGGCACGTTCCTGGCCGGCAAGATCCACATCGGCGAGACCCAGTACGCGGCGGGCCGCATGGGCGATCCGCCGGCGACCACGCTGGCCGCGAAGCTGCGCGAGCGCCCCTTCGTCATCGACCGGCTCAAGACCGGCACACCGCCGCGCATCGACGGACGCACGCTCGATTATTCGAAGATGGTCGAGCAGCCCGGTGACGATCCGCGTCCTGTCATGTCGTTCATGGGCAGCGCTGCCGACCATCCGGCGCAGCTGAGTTGCTGGATCACCCACACCACCGAGCGCACCCACCAGCTCATTCGCGACGCACTGCATCGCAGCCCGTTGTATTCGGGGCAAATAGAGGGTGTTGGCCCGCGTTATTGCCCGAGCATCGAGGACAAGGTGGTGCGTTTCGCCGAGAAGGCGTCGCACCAGATTTTCGTCGAGCCCGAAGGCCTCACCGTCACCGAGATCTACCCGAACGGGATCAGCACCTCGCTGCCGTTCGACGTGCAGCTGGAGCTGGTGCGTTCGATCACCGGTTTCGAGCAGGCGCACATCACCCGCCCCGGTTATGCGATCGAATACGACTATTTCGATCCGCGCGGACTGAAGAATTCGCTGGAAACCAAGGCGGTCGCCGGGCTGTTCTTCGCCGGCCAGATCAACGGCACCACCGGCTACGAGGAAGCCGCGGCGCAGGGCCTGCTGGCCGGCGTCAACGCGGCGCGTTTCGTGCAGGAAAAGGACGCGTGGTCGCCGCGTCGCGACGAGGCCTACCTCGGCGTGTTGGTCGACGACCTGATCACCCAGGGCACCACCGAGCCGTATCGCATGTTCACCAGCCGCGCCGAATACCGGCTGCAGCTGCGCGAGGACAATGCCGATGCGCGGCTCACGCCGACCGGGCGCGAATTGGGGTTGGTCGATGACGCCCGCTGGGAAAAATTCTCGCGCAAGCGCGAGGCGGTCCTCGCCGAAACCGCGCGCCTCGGTGCGATCTGGGCCGCGCCCAACAATGCGCTGGGTGCATCGCTGGCCAGCAGCATCGGCATCGAGGTCAGCCGCGAGAGCAATGCGCTCGACCTGTTGCGCCGGCCGGAACTGGACTACGCCACGCTGATGCGCGTGCCGGGACTCGCGCCCGGCGTGGACGATGCGAAGGTCGCCGAGCAGGTCGAGATCGAAACCAAGTACGCGGGTTACCTCAACCGCCAGCGCGACGACATCGCGCGCCAGCAACGCAACGAAACCACATCGATCCCGGACGCATTCGATTACGCGCAAGTGCATGGCCTGTCGGCGGAAGCGTTGCAGAAACTGCAGCGCGTGCGCCCGCAGACCGTGGGCCAGGCGCAACGCATTCCCGGCATGACACCGGCGGCGATCTCGCTGTTGCTGGTGCACCTGGAACGCCAGCGCCGCGAACGCGCGGCCTGACCAACGCGGGCAAGCAGAAGAGGTCGGTGTGCCGGGTGTTCGCGCAGCGGCATTTCGAGCCGCAAAGCGAATGCCCGGTACACCGACCTCTTCGGAGAGAACGCAGGCGTATCCTTCGCGCATGAACATGCTGATCAAATCGCGCACCGCAATCGCCCTCGTCGTCGCCATCGCCACGCTCGCCGCCTGCAAGCGCGATGCCCCGCCAGCAGCGGCTGCAAAGCCCACCACCGGCGACTACGCCGTGCAGGAATGGGTGCTGCCGGCGCAGGCCGGCTCGATGGCGCCCGACCTGCGCGTTGCGCCCGATGGCCGCGTGCTGATCAGCTGGCTCAACCGCCAGCAGGGCCGGCGCAACATCCTGCAGTTCTCGTCCTTTACCGAGGCCGGTGGCTGGCAGAGCCTGCCGCGCACGATCGCGGTCGGGCAGTCGCTGGTCGCCAACTGGGCCGACACGCCGCACCTGCTCGCCACCGCGGACGGTGCCTTGTGGGTGCAGTGGTTGCAGGCCAATGCCGCAAGTCCCTCTGCCTATGACGTGGCGCTGGCGCGCTCGCGCGATGGCGGCATGACCTGGGCGCAGATCACCCGGGTCAACGACGACACCACCGCGAGCGAGCACGGCTTTGCCTCGTTGTGGCCGCGATCGGCGAATGCGATCGGCATCGCCTGGCTGGATGGCCGCGACCAGCAAGTCGCGCATGACACCGAACAGAAGGACGACGCGCACCACGGCGGCGCGATGCAGCTACGTGCGAATGGCTTCGACATGGACCTGGCACGCGGCGCCGATGCGCTGGTGGATGCTCGCGTTTGCGATTGTTGCCAGACCGATGCCGCGGCCACCGACCGTGGCGTGCTGCTCGCATGGCGCGACCGTGGCGATGACGAGGTGCGCGATATCGTGGTGGCGCGCCTGCAGGACGATGGTGCGTGGACCAAACCGGTGCCCGTGCATGCCGATGGCTGGAAGGTCGAGGCCTGTCCGGTGAACGGCCCGGCGATCGCCGCGCGCGGCAATGCGGCAGTGGTCGCGTGGTACAGCGAGGCCGGAGGCACGCCGACGGTGCGCATCGCCCGCAGCACCAATGCCGGCGATGCGTTCGCTGCACCGGTGGTGGTCGACAGTGGTGCTGCCGTGCGCGGCCAGGTCGATATTGCGGTGGACGCGCAGCAGGCATGGGTGACGTGGCTGCGCGAGGACGCCACGGGCCAGGCGCTGATGCTGGCGCGCTACACGCCGGACCTGTCGAAGCAATTGCAATTGATCGAAGTGGCGCGGCTCGGCGCGCGTGGCCATGCCAGCGGTACGCCGCGCCTGGCGGTCGATGCCGGTGGCGCATGGCTGGCCTGGACCGATGTGGTCGATGGTGCGGCCGACCTGCAGGGCGCGCGGATCACCCGCTGACACGTGTCCTGCTGGCCCGCTGTTTTCCGCTAACCACGGAGACGACCATCGGATACCGCGCCATGCGCCAGCCCTATCGCCTTTGCCTGATCGCCGTGTTGCTGGCGCTGGCGGCATGTTCGCCTGCGCCGTCCGGCAAGGACGTGGACAAGGATGTGGAATCGGGCAGTCCAGTGACGACCGCGGTGCGCGACGCGAACGCGGAACTGCAACGCATCCGCGTTCAGGGTGACGACAAGACCGCGCGCGAAATCACCAGCCTCGAATATCCCGCCTATCGCGAGCTGATGAAATTCAGCGGGCTGGACGCGGAGCAGGGCGACGAAGCGCAGGCCGATGCCGCGTTGCGCGCGTTGTTCGCCCTGTACGAACGCAAGGTGCAAAGCTTCGAATCCGACCTGCCGGAAATGCTGAAGATGGCCGATAGCGGGGACAACATCGGCTATAGCGGCTTTGCCGCATCCTTTATCACCGGCATGCTGCAGGGCGATGCGGCCGTCACCCTGTGGGAGCAACAACAGCGGGATGGCAAGCCGGACGGCAAATTCTCGCAATCAAGCGAGGGATCGAGCATCGAAATGGAATGGAGCGGCAGTCACTCGTCCAGCGCCAGCGAGTTCGAGGGCACGCTGCCGGGCGGCCTTGCGGGCAAGATCCGCACCAAGGTCGACATCGATACCTGTCCGGATGCCAGCGGCAAGATCAACGTGAAGTTCACATCCGATTCGCAACTGCGCTCCACCGCCAATCCCGGTGCTGGTGGTTCCATCAAGGTCACGGCCGAGCTGGCGAAATACCTGGATGACGATGCGCATCTGATCGACGGCCAGATGGATTCCGACGTGCATGTCGAGCAGTCCGCGTTCGGCAATGGCGGTGGCAGCTTCGTCGACCTGACGCAGACGCTGTCCACGACGCGCGGCGAAACGGGCACCAAGGTCAACCGCCGCAGCCAGGCCGCAACCGACACCGACGTGCAGGCCGCGGAGAGCGTGGCGAAGCTCGGCATGCTGGCGGCGATTGCGGCAATGGATAAAGCGAAGCAAGCCTGGGAAGGCGGTCAATGCATCGACCTGAAAGTCACCAGCGACCCTGGCAAACGCAAGGGCATCAAGCCGAACACCGCGTTCGACATCGAGGCCAAGCCGCGCGCGAAATCCGACGGCGCACCAGCCGGAGGCACGGTGACCGCGACCCTGAGTGGCGGCGCCAGCCTGCAACCCGCCAGCGGCAAGGTGAAGGCCGATGCGAAGTACCAGTACGCCGGGCCCGAGAAGAAAGACGAATCGGCCAGCATCGCCTTCGAGTCGCGGAGCAAGCGCGGGGTCGGCAAGGCCACGCTCGAGTTCTCCACTGGACAGAAAGCGTACAGGCTGGTCGGCATCGGTTCTTGCAACGTCACAGGCGATGTCTGCGATCTTGCGCAACCATTCACGGCGAAAGGTTGCGTCACCGTCGACCACACCCCGACCAGCGACCGAGCTGGCACGCTGGCGTATAGCGGACAGGGCATCAGTGGCAAGGGCAGTTACACCATTGCCGGAAGCGGCGAAGAATTGATGATGTCGACAACCAGCACGGCCTGCTTCATGGGGAAATGCCGCGCCGCAAAGTCGCAGGCCAGGTTGACCAGGATCGATTCATGCCCTTGAAGGCGACGAGAAGCTCCCAGGGGCGCTACGGGCTCAGTTTTTTTCTAATGCCCTTGCGATACGGATGCGTTCCGGGTGACTCGCCGGAAAAATGCGAGCCAGCGTCGTATCGGCTGTACGCAATGTGTCCGAAGCGCCCGCATTCCCTGATGCGAGCAACGCGAATCCCAATGCGGATTGCGCCATGCCGTTTCGCCACGATCCGGCTTCAGGCGTGTTCGCAGCATCCTTGACGGCAGCGCGGGCCACAACGATGGCGCGTTCGTGCCGACCTGCCAGGCGCAGCACCTCGGCGGCCTTCACCATGATTTCCGAAGCGAATGGAACCTGGTTGTACCGTGCGCGTTCGGCGAGCACGGCCTCCGCTTCGGAAACTGCGGCCTCAACCTGACCCAACGCTGCCTGTGCGCGGGCACGCAGCAGGCGCGCCTCCATCGGCTGCAAACCGGAGGAGAGTGCGACCGGCGTACCGAGCAACTGCACGGCTTGTTCGGATTCGTGCAATGAAGCTGCGGCATCGCCATGTTGCCAGGCGAGTTCGGCGGCGGACATGTGCATTGCCGAACGCAGCCAATCCGCGTCCAGTGGAAGCGCGTCGTAGTCCACCGCTGCCAGATCTTCGAGGCTGGCGGCGGCGGCAATGGCATCGCCCAGCACCAGTTGCTGATCCACCAGCATGGCAGTCGTGCGCGCATGGTCGATGAGGGGCATGCGCGGACTGCTGCGCGTGGCGATACGGAGTTGTTGCAGCCGCGGGATCGCGTCGCGAATACCGGCATCGGTGAAGCGGCGTGTTTGCAGAATCAGTATGGCGGTCTTGTTCTGGTGCGGCCCGATTGGCCCGTAGTGCGATTCCCAGAACCGCAGGTTGCCGAGCAGGAGTTTCTCGGCGCGTTGCAGTTGCCCGCTTTCCGCCAATTGTTCGGCATAGTCGACCAGCGAACCTTGGGTCCGCAGATCCTCGGCGCCATTTTGCGAGTAGGACAATGCCAGGCGCTCGCCGCTGGACGCCAGCGCTTCGCGATAGCGCCCGAGCTTGGTCAGGGTGCCGCGTTTCAGCAACAGCATTTCGATCCGTTGCAGGAGGACGTGTTCGTCCCGGGTCTGCGGCAACTGGGCGAGTGCCTTGAGACCTTGTTCGACGAACGGCAGTGCCGCCGTGGGGTCGGTATCGACCAGATGTTCGCCCTGCATGCGTGCGATGTCCGCCTGCAAATCCAGCCGTGGCGGATTGAGCTGGTGGTCTGCTTCGATGGCTTGGGCCAGGAAAGCGTTCGAGCGCTGCTCGTCTTTCAGGCTCCAGAACAAATCGGCGATGCGGATCAGCAGTTCGGTGCGAACTTCCGGGTCGGTGATGATGTGGCGTTGTGCGATTTGCACGGTCTGTTCGACCTGGCTGGACATGGCGCCATCGGTGTTGCCGGGGCCACTCATCAAGGTCGACAACATGTGCAGATAGGTGTCGCGCACACCGAGCGCACCCTTGGCATATTGGCTGGCCCGCGCACCGGCATCTTCGGCAAGATTGCGTTCGCGTTCGGCGATCCGCGCCTGCGCGCGCGCCTCGCGCGCCTGCCACAACGACACCCCGGTGCCCGCAAGCAAGGCCACCGTCACCGCCGCAGTCGCTGCGGCCGCCACGCGATTCCGGCGCATCCACAGTTTCGCGCGGACGATCCGATCCGGCGGTGCGATCCGCAGTGGCTTGTGCGCGCGCCAGCGTTGCAGGTCGTTGGCCAACGCGTCGGCCGAGGGATAGCGCGAGTCCGGATCGCGTTGCAGGCAGGCCTGGACGATGTTGGACAAGTCGCCGCGCAGCGCTCTCGCCAGTGATGGCGGACTGTGCCCGCGCAACGCGGCTTGCTCCGCGCTGGCCTGCGCGGCGGCGCGGGTCAGTGGTTCCGGTTCGCGTTCGAGTTGCTGCAACTGGCGCGCCACCGGGGTGTCGCGGGTCAGGCCGAACGGATGCGCTCCGGACAACAGCCGGTGCAGCACCACGCCGAGTTGCCAGATGTCGGTGGCGGTGGTGATCGGCGCATCGTGCAACTGCTCGGGCGAGGCGTACTCGAACGTCAGCGCGCGGTCGTGGGTGGCGGTGACGTCGCTGCCTTCGAGTTGCTTGGCGATGCCGAAGTCGAGCAGCTTGACCCGCCCGCTGGCGTCCACCAGCAGGTTCGATGGTTTCAGGTCGCGATGCACCACCAGGTTGCGATGCGCGTACTGCACCGCGTCCAGCACCTGCGCGAACAGCGCGACGCGCTCATCCAGGCTGGCCTTGCGGGTATCGCACCAGCGGTCGATCGACACGCCATCGACCAGCTCCATCACGAAGTACGGCGCGCCCTCGGTGCTGATGCCGCCGTCGAGCAGGGTGGCGATGTTGGGGTGTTGCAGCTGCGCCAGGATCTGCCGCTCGCGCAGGAAACGTTCGCGTGCGGCCGGCGAGTCGGCGCTGGCGCGGATCAGCTTGAGCGCGGCCTGTTGCGTGTACGCGCCATCGCTGCGTTCGACCGCATGCACCGCGCCCATGCCGCCGCGGCCGATCACCTCGATCACCCGCCAGGCGCCGATGCTGCGGCCGAGCATCGGATCGTGGCCGTTGTCGTCGGCTGGCGTGCCGCGCAGCGCGTCGCCCCAGGACGCGACATTGCCGCTGAACGGTTGCGCGGTGCCGGCATCGGCATCCAGCAGTGCCTGCACGCGGGTGCGCAGTGCATCATCGCCTTCGCACATCGACTCGAGCGCGTTCGCGCGTTGTGCGGGATCGAGCTCGGCGATCGCGTCGAAGATCGCCAGTGCGCGCCGGCCCTGTTCCAGGTCGCTCATGGCGACATCTCAGCCAGCAGGAAGGCGCGCGCCTTGCGCCAGTCGCGGCGCAGGGTGCGGTCGCTGATGCCGAGCATTTCCGCAATCTCGACTTCCGAATACCCGCCGAAGTAACGCAGCTCGACGATCTGCGCGGCGCGCTCGTCGAGCGTGTGCAGCGACGCGAGGAGTTCGTCCAGTGCCAGCACCTCCACCACCGCGCGCTCGCCGGCATCGATCCGCGTGGTCAGGGTCAGCGCGTCGATGCCGCCGCCGCGCTTGTCGGCCTTGCGTGCGCGCGCATCGTCGACAAGCACCTGGCGCATCGCGCGTGCCGACAGGGCGAGCAGGTGGTTGCGATCGACCGCCGCGAGTTGCGCGCCGCCGGCCAGCTTGAGGTAGGCCTCGTGCACCAGAGCGGTGGTCTCGAAGGCATCGCGCATGCGTCGCAGTTGCGACCGCGCGGCGCGCTTGAGTTCGTCGTACACCGCCGAGTAGGCCTCGCCCAACGCGCGGGCATCGCCTGCGCGCGCGCGGGCGAGCAACTGGGTGACCGGTGCCTCGTGCGAATCGGGAACCATCGCGCCTTCCCCGGCAGCGTGGAGTCGCGTCGGAGTTTCGCACAGGCCAATCCGGACGCGCTCAGCGCAGCCGTTTCAGCTCGGACAACTCCGGCAGCCACGCCGCCTTTTCCGACAGGATGGCGATGGCGGCATCGAGTTCCTTGCGGGCTTCGCTGCGCTGGTTGGAGGCGAGCAGGGCGCGACCCAGCACCCCACGAGCCAGGCCCGTATTGAGATGGTCGGCACTGAGCGCGGTGGTGAACATCGCCACGGCCTGGCGTGCGTGCGAAGTCGCAGCAGTCGCATCCCCGGACGCCAGTTGCGCGCGCGCCAGCGTCATCAGCGCGAAGCCTTCCCGGCGGCTGCCTGGTGCATCCACATGGTCGCGTCGAAGTGCGTCGCGTGCATGCGCCAGGGCCGGTTGCGGGAGGTCATTGGCGAGTTCGGCCAGCGCTAGCGTGGACAAAGCATTCGCGGCGGTCTCGTCCGCATTGCGGGTGGCCTGCAATTCTTTCCAGCGTCGGCGCGCCAGCGCCAGCGCATCGGCGGCGCGGCCTTGGTTGAGCAGGTTGGTGGTCAGTTCGCTGCGCGCACTGGACAGCGCTTTGGCGCTGTCCGCGCTCGGCTTGGCGGCGTTGGACGCTTCCAGTGCAGCCACGACCTGGCGCAATTGCGCTTCGCCCTGTTGCAGTGCGCCGCCGCGGCTGTACAGCGAGGCCAGGTTGCTGCGCGCGGTCAGCAGGTTGCTGTGGTCGGCGGGCAGGACCTTGTCCCAGATGCCGACCGCCTCGCGGAGCTTGTCCATCGAGCAGGCCATGTCGCCCTGTTCATAGCAGCCGACGCCCCAGTTGTTGATCCGCAAGCCCAGTTCGTATTCGCTGCCGGGCGGCTGCTTGCGCATGATCGCCACCGCCTGTTCGTAGAGCGGCAACGCCTCGCCGGCGCGGCTGGTGGTTCCAATCATCGTCGCCAGTTCGCCCAGACTCGCCGCGATGTAGGGATGGTCGGCCGGCAGGATGCGGCGACGGATCGCCAAGGCCTGCTGCTCCGTCGCGATCGCCGGTTCCATCTTGCCGCCCCGGCTCAGGTAGACCGCCCGGTTGTGCAGTGCGGTCGCAAGCGCGAATTGGTTGGTCGGTCTGGCGCGGCGGATACCCTCCGCGACGTCCTTGGCGAGGGCCGCGGCGGTGTCGAACTCGCCGTTGTTGCTCAGGATGGCGGCGTATTCGCCCAGCATCGAGCGGGTGTCCTCGTCGTCGTCGCCACGCAACTTGCGCATGCGTTGCCAGGCCTCGCGCGCAAGCGGCACGGCACGTTCGTAATCCTCGAGGTGATCCTGCAGCTTCGCGCGTTCCATCTGCAACTGGGCCGCGACTACCTCGGGTTCGCGCAGGGACGATGCGTGAGCGCGCAGCCATGCATCGCTTTCATCGAGCTTGCGCTGCAGGCCGTCCACGTCGTCGGCTTCCAGTCGCAATTCGGCCTGGCGGAAGCGTACCTGCAGCACGTCGTCGGCCTGCGAAGCCGGCAGCAGGACGAGGGCGCGCGCGAGTTCCGCATCCGCCTTCGTGTACTCGCCCAGTGCGATGTAGCTGTCGGCCAGGGTCAGCCGCAGCTTGCCTTCCGCCCCGGGCTGGCCGCGCAGTTCGTCGCGATCCAGGCGCGCGACGCCGAGGTCGATGAGTTGCCGCGCGGTGGCGTCAGGCCCAAAGCCTTCTTCTGGGTCGATGCTGCGGAAGACATCGACAAGATAGTTGTTCACGGCATCCGCGCGCTGCGCCTGCAGGCGGGCCTCGCGTGCCTGCCACAAGGCGGAACCGAGGCCACCACACAGCGCCACCACCACCGCGGAGAGGGCACCGACCGCCAGTGCATTGCGGCGGATGAAACGACTGGCGCGGTAACGGAGGGTCGGCGCGCGGGCGGAGACCGGCTTGCCGTCCAGCCACGCCAGCAGGTCCGCGCGCAGCGCATCCACGCTGCCATAGCGCTGCGTGGCATCGGAGACCAGGCAGCGTTGCGCGATCGCGGACAGGTCGCCGCGCAATTGTTTCGCCAGCGCGGCGGGGGTCGACCCGCGCTTCGCGGCGTCTTCGGCGCAGGAATGCAGCGCGGCATCCCACAGCGCCTGCGGATCTCCGTCCATCCGCGTCAGTCGCGTGCGCAGCGGCGTTTCGCCGGTCAGGCCATAGGGATGCGCCTGCGCCAGCAGCGCGTACAGCAGCACGCCAAGTTGGTAGAGATCGGTGGCGGTCGACACCGGCTCGCCATGCAACTGTTCGGGCGATGCGTATTCGGGAGTGAATGCACGCTCGCCGGTGCTGGTGCTGCCGGCGTCGTCGTCCTCCAGCAGCTTGGCGATGCCGAAGTCCAGCAGGAACGCATGGCCACTGGCATCGACCACGATGTTCGATGGCTTCAGGTCGCGATGCACCACCAGCTGCCGATGCGCGAACGCCACCGCATCAAGCACCTGCAGCAGGAGGCGCACGCGGCCACGCACGTCGAGCGTGCGCGCATCGCACCAGCGGTCGATGCGTTCGCCCTCGACCAATGGCATCACGAACCAGGGCGCGTTGTGGTCGTCGACGCCGCCATCGAGCAGGCCGGCGATGTGCGGATGCTGCAGGCGGGCCAGGATCTGCCGCTCGCGCAGGAAACGCTGTCGCGCGAGCGCGCTGTCGAGGCCAATGCGGATGCGCTTCAGCGCCGCTTCGTGGCGGTAGGCACCATCGACGCGTTCGACCCGATACACCGCGCCCATGCCGCCCCGGCCGAGCACCTCCCGGACGTTCCATGGGCCGATCCGCGTGCCGGCCGGCAGTTCCACCGGATCGGTGCTGTCCTCGCGCAGCGACGCCAGCTTCGGGGTGATCGGATCCGCGTCGTCGCCGGCATCGGCGGCCAGCATCGCCTGCACGTCGCGAAGCAGGTCGTCATCGCCGCCGCATTCGCCTGCAAGCCAGGCCGCGCGTGTGGCTGCAGGTTGATCGAGGGCGGCATCGAACAACTGCAGGGTGCGCTGCAGGCGCGCCGGGTCGATGCTCATGCGCTGCCCAGTTGCGCCATCAGGAACGCGCGCGCGCGCCGCCAGTCGCGTTGCACGGTGCGTTCGGTGATGCCCTGGATGTGGGCGATCTCCGGTTCGGTGTAGCCGCCGAAGCAGCGCAGTTCCACGCCTTCGGCGGCGCGCGGGTCGGCTTGCGCCAGCGACGACAGCAGGTCGTTGAGTTCCAGCACGTCCAGCGCCGGCACGCTGTCAGAAAGCCCGGTATGCAGGGTCACTGCCGCCGCACCACCACCCCGCTTGTCGGCCTGCTGCCGGCGCGCCTGGTCGACCAGCACCTGCCGCATCGCATGCGCGGACAGCGCCATCAGCGCCTTGCGGTCCTCCGGCTGGAAGCCGTCGCTGCGGGCCAGCTTGAGGTAGGTCTCGTTGACCAGCGAGGTGGTGTCCAGTCCGCTGCCGCCGCGTCGCAGCTGCGCGTGCGCGGTCTGCTTGAGGTCGTCGTAGGCGGCAGCGTAGGCGCGACCCAAGGCCTCGGCCTCGCCGTCGCGGGCGCGGTGCAACCACTGGGTGACGGAGGGATCGCTCATGAGCAGTCCGGCGGTGGGGCCGCCCAAGCATAGCCGGAGCGGTGGCGATTTCCGGGGCCATGTCGGGATTCACCGGCTTTCTGCGCATGGAGGGATAGACGCGCATTTCGCGCGGATTCGAAGACCGAAAGGGGAACCACGATGAAGTCCACCACCTTCCACTGCCGGCGTGCGCCGGCTTTTTCCCTCCTGACCCTGGCCCTGCTGGGCGCGATGGCAATGCCGGCCTGGGCCGCGGATCCGGAATGCGTCGATGCCAACGGCAACCCGGTACCGGGTAACACCGACCAGGCCAACGAGGGTGGTACCGATAACGCGACTTGCAACGTCGCGGCATCGGCCTATGGCTATGCGAACAACGCCAGTGGCGTGCAAAGCAACGCCTTCGGCGCCTTCAACACCGCCAGTTCCGGCTTCGCCGGAGCATTCGGCTATGCGAATAACGCGTTCGGCCTGCTTGGCAGCGCCTTCGGCGTCTACAACGTGGCCAGTGGCGAAAACAGCAGCGCCTTCGGTTACGCCAACACGGCCAGCGCGCTTTCCAGCGTCGCCATGGGCAATAGCTCGGTTGCCTCGAACCTCAACAGTGCGGCCGTGGGGACCTGGTATGACGACGATTTCAATGGTGAATTCGATGCCGGCGCGGACGTAGTGAACACCGCAACTGGGCAGTACAGCGGCGCTTTCGGCGTGGGCAACACCGCCAGCGGCTACTTCAGCCAGGCGTTCGGCGTGCTCAACACCGCAAGCGGTGGCGCCAGCGTGGCGATGGGGTTCGGCAACGACGCTGTTGGTGCCAACACCACCGCCGTTGGACTGGGCAACACCGCGAACGGCAACAAGAGCAGCGCATTCGGTTACCAGAGCGTAGCGAATGGCGTGGGCAGCGTCGCCTTGTCGGGTTGGATCGATCTGGATGGCGACGGTCAGTTCGATGCGGACGAGGCGGCGACGGCGGGAGGAGTTTCCTCGCTGGCGGTCGGCACCGGCGCCGCATGGGGAACGTCTAGCAGCGCAGTGGGGGTGGACAACACGGTGACCGGCTCCAGGGGCAGCGCCTTCGGATACGGGAATCATGCCTGGGAGGGGAGCAGTGCCTTCGGCTTCGGCAACACCGCAAGCGACCTGAACAACAGTGCCTTCGGGTACGGAAATAGCACCGCCAGCGAATACACCAGCGCCTTCGGCTACCGGAATACCGCCACCAGCCAGTACAGCAGCGCCTTCGGCTACAACGGCCACGCAAGGGGCCAAGGCAGCGTTGTCGTCTCCGGTTGGTACGACCGCGACAACAACGGCATCTTGACCCTGAACCTCGACCTGGATGGCGATGGCATCAACGAGTCCTCCAGCGAAACGTCGCGCGCCTCGGGCGTTGGAGCAGTTGCGCTGGGGACGGGCGCGCAGGCGACCGCCATCCGCAGCAGCGCGGTTGGCGTGGGCAACACCGCGAGCGAGGACCGCAGCAACGCCTATGGCTTCGCCAACACCGCCAGCGGTTTCGCCAGCAACGCCTTAGGCTTCACGAACACGGCGAGTGGCTACGGCAGCAGCGCTATCGGCTTCCTCAATACGACGGAAGGCGTCTACGACAGCGGGGTCGGCTATCGCAACTTGGCGTCGGGCGGATCCAGCAGCGCGTTCGGCAACAACAACACCGCAGCGGGGCTTTACAGCAGCGCGTTCGGCTACAGCAACAAGGCCAGCGTCGGCGGCAGCACGGCGTTGGGCTACGGCAACACGGCATCGGGCGTCAACAGCAGTGCATTCGGATCCCTGTCCACGGCCTTGAATATCGGCAGCACGGCGATCGGCTTCCAGGCCGTCGCGGACCGCGACTACGCCGTCGCCGTGGGCAGGGCCGGCGGCGAGCACCAGATCATCCACCTCGCCGATGGCACCGAGGACTACGACGCGGTCAACGTGCGCCAGTTGCGTTCGCTGGTGAACTGGTTCGGTGGCGGCGCCAGCTTCACCGGCGGCGTGTTCAACGCGCCGAGCTTCACCATTCAGGGCACCAGCTACGGCAACGTGGCGGCCGCGTTCGCGGCGGTGGACACCAGGCTGACCCAACTGGCCGCCAATGTCGGTGGGCCGCAAGGTCCGGCCGGTCCGGCAGGCCCACAAGGCCCCACCGGCCCGACCGGGCCACAAGGCCCCGAGGGTCCGTCAGGTCCCGCTGGCCCGACGGGCCCCACCGGTCCAGAAGGCGACCAGGGCCCGGCCGGTCCCGCTGGTCCGCAAGGCGAGCCGGGCGATCAGGGCCCCGCGGGTCCGCAGGGCGACCAAGGCCCGACCGGTCCACAAGGCCCGGCCGGACAGGATGGCGAGGATGCCGACATGACCGAGGTGGCGCAGATGGTCGCAGCCGGCGATGCCGCGACGCTGGACGCAGCGCAGCAATATGCCGATGCAGGCGATGCCGCAACGCTGGAGCAAGCGAACGCGCATGCGGATGCCGGCGACGCGGCAACGCTCGGACAGGCCAACACCCATGCCGATGCCGGTGATGCTTCTACGCTGACATCCGCCAACGCCTATGCGGACGCAGGCGACACCGCAACGCTGGCCGCCGCCAAGGCGCACGCCACCGCCGGCGATGCCGCGACCCTGACCACGTCGAGGGCCTACACCGACACCACTGCCACGCAGACGCTGGCTTCGGCGAAGACCTACACCGACCAGAAATTCGCGGCCTGGACCGATACCTTCACCCAGTACCAGCAGCAGGTGGACACGCGCTTCGCCCAGACTGATCGCCGCATCGACCAGATCGGCGCGATGGGCAGCGCGATGACGCAAATGGCGGTGAACGCGGCGAACGGCAGCAGCGAGAAGGGCCGCATCGCGATCGGCGTGGGCGCGCAGGGCAGCCAGGGCGCGGTGTCGATCGGTTACGGCAAGCGCCTCGGCGACCGCGCTTCGTTCTCGTTCGGCGCGAGCTTCAGCAGCGGCGAATCCTCGGCCGGCGCGGGCTTCGGCTTCGACCTGTAATTGCGTCAAGCGACATGCAATGCGGAACGGCGCGAGCAACCGCGCCGTTTTCGTTTGCGCTGGCATCGACGAATTACTTTTCCTTGCGCCAGTTCACCGACGCGCGGTTCTCCACCGTGCTCGATTCGATCTGGATGTCGAAGCCCTTGCGCAGCAGGTACTTCAGCATCAACACCTGGCCGGTGCCGAGCAGGGATACGCCGTAGCCGACGTACAACTTCGGCGACAGGTACTTGCCCACGGTAAGCACGTCGGCGCCGAGCGCGCGCGATTCGGTCACGCCGGCATCGTCCAGGCCGATGCGTGCGCCCAGCTCCGCAGCGAGCAGACCGGTGCCTGCGTTGAGCGCGGATTTCGCCGCGCCCAGCTGGCCGGCTTCGGCGCCGGTCAGGCTCGACAACGGGCGACCCAATGTCAGGTAGGCCAACGCTTCGGATTCGCTCTTCGCGGGGTTCGAGTAGACGGTGGCGCGCGGTGCGGAGGCACGGCCCTCGACGCGGATGCCGGCGGTGACGTCGCCCACTTCGCGTTCGGCACGCAGGTCGAGCAGCGGATCGCCGATCGCGGTGTTCGACCACACCAACCGGCCACGGGTGATCTGCAGGTTCTGGCCATACGCGCGATAGCGGCCGGCAACTTCCAGTGCGCCGGTGCCGCGCATGTCACGTCCGGGCGACTGCAGCACGCGCAGGCTGCCGCCGAGCGTGCCGGCCAGGCCGAAGCCGTCGATCTTCACCGCATCGCCCATCACCAGCGCCAGGTCGAGTTCGAGCGGGCTGCCGCCGGAGACGCGCTTGGGATCGACCGGGTCCAGCACCACCACGTCCGGCGATGCGGACACGCCCATGTCCAGGCGCTCCAGGTGGATGTCGGCTTCCGGCACGGTGACCGAGCCGGTGACCTGCAGCGGCGCGCCGGCGCGGTAACGCACCACGACGTCCGGATTGGCGATCGCGCGCAACTGGCGGGTGTCCGATAGCAGCACGTTGCTGCCGTGCACGTTCAGCACCAGCGGCGTGTCCTGGTCCTTCCAGCCCAGCGTGCCATCGACCGCCAGCACGCCTTCGCCGGAACGCACGCGACCGCTGATCTTCGCGCTGCCGTCGGCCTGCGCGTCCAGGCGCACGTCGCCGTCCTGCAGCGACAGGCCCAGCGCCGGCAGTTCGGTGGCGAACGCCTGCAGGCGGCCTTCGCCGCCGATCTGCGGCTGCGCGCGGGTGCCGCCCAGGCGCAGGTCGGCATCCAGCCGACCGGTGGGCTCGACGATGTCCGGCGACAGCAATTCCATCCAGGTCAGTTCGTCGGTGGCCAGCTTCAGTTCGCCGTCGAGCGGCGCGTAGTCGTCCCAGCCGGTGGCGATGCGCGCGTCGATGCGGCCGTCGTCGTCGAACACCGCGCCGAGCGTGGCGTTGATCTTCTGCGGGTCGAAGGTCGCGTCCAGCACCAGGTCGCGATAGCTGAGCAGATCGCGACGCGCACGCGCGGTATTGCGCACGCCGCCCGCCGCCGAGGTCAGCCGCGCGTTGCCGCGCCACGCATTGCCGGCGGGTTTGACTTGCGCGGTCAGGTCGATGTTTCCGTTGAGTGCCCACGGCCGACCATCCGCGCGTTCCGGCAGATAGGGCACCAGCAGCGCCAGCGGCAATTGCTCGCCTTCCAGATCCACGCCACGGCGCGGCCAGTCGGCGTTGGCGCAGAGGTCGCCGCCATTCGTCGAGCGCAAACAGGCCTGCGACAGCGCGCCGTTGCGGCCATCCCAGGACCAACGTGCCGGTTGCTGCAGCGTCCACGTGGCGCCGAGTTCGGGAGCGAACTGCAGCGCTGCCAGCGCGCCTTGCCAGCGCGCGCCCTGCTTGTTGGCGTCGCCGCGCAACGCGAGTTTGCCGAGGTCGCTTTGCGCGGTCGCGTCGAACTGCAGGCGTTCCACCGCGCCGCGCAGGCTGGCCTGCAGGCTCGACAGCGGAAGACCGACTTGCAGGCCCTGTGCATCGATGTCGAGTGCGCCGTTGCCGCGATTCCACGGCAGCCGGCCCTTGGCGAGCAGGCGTTGCGCGCGGTAGTCGCCGAACGCGATGCCATCGCCGGCCAGGTCGATGTCGATGTCCGGCGCATTGCGCGCGCCGCGCAACTTCAAGGTGCCGCGCAATACGCCGCGACCATCGGGCAACAGATCGTCGAGGTGCAGCGGCGACAGGTTGGCATCGACCTGCATGTTCGCGGCGATGCTGCCCTTTGCATCGATGCGACTGTTGCCGAGCCCGAGCGCAACATCGCCGCGATAAGCATCGCCATCGATGTCGACGGTGGCGCGCCCGGACAGCGCGCGCTTGCGCAACTGGCCGCCGAGCTTGCCGGCATCGACATGCGCGAGCAGGCCCTTGCTGACGTCGCGCAACTCGCCGGTGCTGGTGAGCGTGCCGTTGATCGCGCCCGGCCAGTCGGGCAGGAAATAGCCCGGATCGAAGCC
>Ga0209480_10001139_pt1 | contig 19719 bp, 13 predicted proteins | sample JI61114C2DNA_FD_187501 | JGI IMG/M metagenome (GOLD analysis project Ga0209480, IMG submission 187501) | Wastewater effluent complex algal communities from Wisconsin, to seasonally profile nutrient transformation and Carbon sequestration -... | ecosystem: Engineered > WWTP > Effluent > Algae... | reverse complement strand
ATCCGTGGAGGTCTGGCCGATGGCTGTGGCCCCATGGGTGCTCCTTCCTCTCGTGGACCCCCGAAGGCGTTCGTGGACCTGGCGGATATCGTGCTCGGCCCTGGCGTTCCTGCTCGTCGGCGGGGTCAACGCTGTGGCGACCGGCGCGGTCCTCATCCCACCCGTGTTGTGGTTCCTCACCAGGACGCCGTGGCGCTCGGCTCTTCGCTGGGCTGCTGTGTGGCTCTGCGCCGTCGCGGCCGTCTCCGTGTGGTGGCTCGTCCCTCTCGTGTTGCTCGGACAGTACAGTCCGCCCTTCCTGGACTGGATCGAGAACGCCTCAGTGACCACGGCGTTCGCCAGTCCGTTCGAGGCACTCAGAGGCACGACCCCGTGGCTCAACTACTTGAGTGGCGCAGGCGGCCCCTCCTGGCCCGCAGGCTGGCAGCTCGTCACCTCGCCGATCCTCGTCGTGGTGTCGGCAGGCGTGGCCCTTGCGGGTCTGGCCGGGCTCCCGGCCGTTCCGGCTCGCCATCGGAGCTTCTTGGGCTTGTGCCTCTTGTCGGGCTTCCTTCTGGTGACCCTCGGACACACGGGCGCCGTGTCCTCTCCCTGGGCGGAGGCCTTCCAGGACATTCTCGACGGACCGCTCGCGCCATTGAGGAACACACACAAGTTCGAGCTCATCGTTCGACTTCCCCTTGCCATCGGGTTGGCCCAGGCGCTGACCATCGGGGCACGGCGTGCAAAGGCCGTTGGGCTCGCCTCTTGGCTGATGCCCGTGACCGCGGTATCGGTCATCGCCATGGTGGCGTCACCTGCGATCACCTCTGGCCTCCCGCGACCCGAGGGCTACGAGGCGATACCTCAACACTGGCGCGATGCGGCAGCTTGGCTTGACCGGCAGGCCGAACCGGGCACCACGCTCGTGGTGCCGGCTGCTGGTTTTGCCGACTTCACGTGGGGCTCAACCAAGGATGACCCGCTGCAGGCCCTGTCCACGCGTCCCTTCGTCGTCCGAGATGCCGTGCCCTTGGGATCGGCTGGAACGACTCGGTGGCTGGACAACGTCGAGAATCGCTTGCAGGCGGGGGAAGGTGGTGCCTCACTGAGGTCCGCACTCGCCTCAGCAGGCGTCCGGTTCGTCCTGGTGCGAAACGACCTTCGACCAGATGCCGTCGACAGCGCAGGGGCCCAGGGACTGCGCGTGCACGAGGCTCTCGCCGAGACCGGTCTGAGGCGCGCGGCAAGCTTTGGACCGCTCGTGGCGTCGCCGCCCGGACTCGAACCCGAGACACCCGACCACACCGTGGACCAGAGGACGAGGCTCCCGTACCCGTCTGTCGAGGTCTTCGACGTCGGCGAAGCGGCCGAGGCGGCAATCGTGGGACCGCACGGGCTCGTCACCGTGCAGGGGGGCTCCGAGGACGTTCCAGACGTACTGGCAAGCATCCCCGGAGCGACTGCCGCGATCGTCGGTACCGATGTGGCAGCACTTCCAGAAGGTCTCAGGGCGGATGCCACGGAGGTGGTCACGGATGGAAACGCATCTCGCGAGGTGTTCTTCGGCAGGGCCAGCAACAACACCTCCCAGGTCCTGACGCCCGAGGACCCCAGGAGGACCGGCCGGACGGTGACCGGATTCGTGGCAGACCCGTCAGCCCCGCAGACGCAACGAGGCTGGCACGGCATGGTTTCCGCGGTCACTGCGTCTTCCTCGGCCGCCGATGCGAACGCGTCGATTCGCCTGGGCCCTGGGTACGGCCCGGACGCGGCAGTCGACGGTGATCCCACCACGGCCTGGCTTTCGGGTCGCTACGCCTCTGCAGTGGGGGAGTGGATCGAGCTCAGGCTGAGGCAGCCGACCTATGTCCGGACCCTGTCCCTGACTCTCGAGCAGGCACCGCGTCGGCTGGCGACCCCTACGACGGTCCGCGTTGACTCGGACGCGGGGTCACTGACCACACGTCTAGCCCCGCTGGATGCGCCACAGGAGGTTCGAGTATCGCCGGGCACCACGTCCAAGCTCCGCGTGACGATCGTCGATGTCGCTGAGGGATCGGAGGCCAACGGCGTGGGGATCGGGGAGATCGGTGTCCCTGGCATCGCTGCCACGACCCAGCTTGACGTGCCACCGGACGAGGGCGAGGCGCAGGCCTTGCTGCTTCGCCGCACCCAGGATGGCCGTTCGGCATGCGCCTGGGTGGATACACGCCCACTGTGTGTGCTGGGTGCGGGGCGACAGCCGGAGGCGGAGGGGGGGATCCGCCGCACCGTGCTGCTGCCTGCGGGACTGAGCGGTGCGATGAGCGGCGCAGTGGTGGCGCGGCCCGGGGAGGCGGTTGAGCGGCTGCTCACGGACCTGACCAGTGCAGAGCTCACAGCCAGCAGTCGCGCAGTTCGGGAGCCCGCTGGGCGGCCCGCTTCGGCGATGGACGGGGACCTCGGGACCGGGTGGGTGGCCTCGCCCACCGATCAGCAACCGCTCTTGTCGATGACCTTTCCCGCATCGCTGACGACGGACCGGGTTCAGCTTCAGCGCGACCCATTTCTGGCCGCCTCAGCGCCCACCGACGTTGCTGTCGCGTTCGACGACGCTGACCCGGTGCTCATGGAGGTCGACGATGAGGGCTATCTCCGATGGGAGCGCCGCTCGTTCTCGAAGCTCGTGATCCAGTTCCTGGACAGCCGTCCCTTGCGCTCGACCGACTCGGCCAGCGGCATTGGCCAGATCCTTCCCGTCGGAGTCTCCGAAGTCGTCGTCCCTGGATTCAACCCTCTGGGCTCGCTGCGACTCACCTCGCCCACAGGTGCCCCGTGTGGGTTTGGCCCAGAGCTCATCGTCGACGGCCAGCGTCACGAGACAGCCGTGAATGGCACGGTCAACGACCTGCTGACGGCGGAGCCACTGTCGTGGACGGCTTGCGCGCCGGAGCTCGTGTCGATCCCGCCCCGATCAACGCTGATCGATGCGGTGCAGAGCGCGGAGTTCATCCCCACCGACATCCTCATCCACAACGAGGCCGAGTCTGGTTCGGCAACGACGGTCGACCCGGTCGAGGTCGCGCGTCCCAGCGCTGCCGAACTGACTCTGTACGTTCCAGCGAGTGCCGCCACGACGGTGTTGACCGTCCACCAGAACTACAACGATGGTTGGGTCGCGTTCGATTCGGAGGGGCGAGAACTGAGCCCGATCCGAGTCAATGGGTGGCAGCAGGGCTGGATCTTGCCAGGTGGAGACGCCAGGGCCATTATGGCTGCCTTCGACCCAGATGAGCCTTATCGATGGGGTCTGGCCGGGGGAGGGCTCATGGCGCTGCTCGTCGTCTCAGTGTGCCTCGGGTGGCGCAGGGCCAAGGGCGTACCTCAACCGCCCTTGGCTGCCAGGTCCACGCAGGGCTGGCAGTGGACGTTGCTGGTGGTAGGCCTGCTCACTGCTCTGGCAGGGCCTCTCGGGTTCTTGGCCGGGATCGTGGGTGTAGGGGCAAACAGGCTGCTGACCCGCCGGGCGGCCGTCGTGGCCGGCGGGGCCGCTGGTATCGCGGCCGCCAGCCTGGTGGTCGTGACGGGCCTGTGGCCAGATGGGCGAGCAGGGGTTGACAGCTCGCTCGCTCAGTTCCTGGTTGTCGCTGCCTTGGCGTCGTGCCTCATCGCGATGTCATCGGCGCTTGATCGAGCCAGTGGCCGTGGGGCGCTCTCGTTCCTTCTGCCCCTCCGCATGATGGGGCGCTCCACGAAGTAGAAGCTGAGTGCCGCCGCGGCTGTGGAACCCACGATGGTCGGGATGAAGAGGTCCCAGAAGCCGCCGGTGAAGATCGTGTAGTCGATCGCGCGCTCGAACAGACCGAGGACGATCAGGTGGTAGCAGAAGATGCCGTAGGAGATGTCCCCGAAGAACTTCCCCACCCGGCCGCCCAGCCGTCGCACCGCAATTGGGTCCTCGTCCCCTGCCAGCGGAGAAACGGCAGGGAGTACGACGAGGGCCCCGATGAGGGCGTACAGGAGGCTCTTCGTCGCAGCTTCGCCTGGGGCTGCCGGCGCCAATGTGTAAGGCCCTGCGACCGGTGAGGCAGCAACAAGGTAGAGCGCGCCAGCCAGGCCCCACACGCTTCCGGGGTGGCTCCCGGCGTCGTCCAGCCAGCTGCGCCGCAGCATGCCCACCGATCGAGCCGTGTGCCAGAGGGCGAGTGCCATACCGAGGCCGAACCACCCCAGGTAGCCCGGAAGCCACAGAGCACGCAGCCCGCCTCCTCCAGCAGCGCACACCCACATCCACGCTGCACCCAGCAGAGGCGTGATCAGGAGAATCCCCAAGGCGATCAGGACCGACCTCGTGGACGGGCGTGCACGCGTGACCATCCAGGCGAGCAGCGGGAGGAGGAGGTAGAACGCCATCTCTGTCGCGAGGCTCCACATCTGGGTGAGCCCCTGCGCGGCGTTGCCTGCGCTGTAGATCTGGGTCAGGGTGGCATGACGGAGGAAGGCGCTCGGCGGCACCGACTCCTGGGGTAGGAGTAGGGCGGCCCCGACCACGGCAATCCACAGGGCAGGCAGGATTCGCAACGCCCGATGCTTGAGGTACCGGCGGGTGCCGGGTCTGCGTGTCCCCAGCAACCAACCGACGACGTGTGGACGAAAAAGGAGGAACCCCGAGATCACGAAGAAGATGGCGACTCCCACGTCCATCCGCGACAGCAGCCCGTTGAAGGTCGAGTTCAAAGCGGCCCCACTGTGGAAGCCGACGTGGGTGGTGAGGACGAGGAGGGCCCCCACCGCGCGGATGCCGTTGAGGCCCCCAAAGGAAGTTCGGGTGGTGGACCCATTCGGCTGGGCTGCCGTTGCCGCCGTCACTTCGCGGCCTCGGTCCTCATGTCGCCGATCCAGCGGTCTGAGGGTTCAATCGGTCCTGCGCGTAGCCCGGTCACGCATACGGTGCTGGAGCCGGCCCCGGCATCAATGCGGATGGCACGCGCCGAGTCGGTGATGACGAACTGCCTGCGGTGCAGGCCGCGATCGAGGACAAGGTCCACCACCTCGTTGTCGGTGTGCACCGCCAGGATCGCGTCTCCTCCGGTGAAGTAGTCGAGTTGGTACCCCCACTCCCAGTTGTAGAGCTCCGGCTGCAGTGGAATCAAGATGCTCTCACCAGCGCTCACCGCAAACCCGCAACCCTCGACCGGCCCCGGGCTTGCGTTGGTGCTCGCCGGACCGATGACTGCCTCCTTGAAGTGGCCAGCCCAGTCCGCCACGTAGATCGTCTCGGCCGGGGCGTTCCAGCGGATCTGGGTTTCCAGCGGTTTGAGGAGCTGCGACAGTCGTCCGTCGCCCACGAAATAGGCCGAGTAGATGACGTTGCTGGGCGCAAGCGTGTTGTAGACCGATACGTCCCGTGCGGCGACGGCGTCGGCGACGATCCCGTCTACCCATCCCTTGGGGGAGTTGGGCGCGGCGCTATCCCAGTTCAACCCACTGAACACGAGCGCCGACGCACTCGCAGCCACTGCCACTGCACCAAGTCCAGAGCGAATACGTGGCCATGCCGCGGGCAGGGGTCTAAGGAGCCATGGCTGGGAGCTCTGCCGTAGCGGTGTGATGATGAAGGCGAGGGCGAGCAGCGCCGCGGGCATGATGTCAGCGGCATATCGGGCGTCGCGCACCAGGAAGATGCCTAGGACGTCGAAGCGGCTGCTCGTGAACAGCAGCCCCCATGACACGAGGGCGTACGTCGCCACCATCGCAAGCACGAGTCGACCATCGCGCCGCCAACGCAGCGTGACGACCGCACCCACCACGAGCAGCGTGATGAGCAGCATCGTCAGGACTCCGGACGAGGTGGCGAAGACCTGCTGGGGGTTCTCCACGGTCGACCACGGACCGCCCAAGAGCATCGGGACGCCGACATCCAGCACTCCCGTCGCGAAGAAGGTAAGGCTGTCAGTCAACGTGCGTGGTTCGAACAGTTCCGTGCTCGCCGCGTCACCCTCACGGGTGAGAAGCAGATAGCCGATCAGATAAGCGACGGACACCAGCGAGAGGGGGACAAGGACGACGAGTGCCTGACGGCAGCGTTGCACGACGGTGCCCTCAAGCAGGAGGACGGCGATGAACGCAGCAGGGATCGCCACGAGAAGAGCCTTCTCCCAGAACAACAGACCCAGGGCAAATGCAGCGAGCATGCTTGCTAGATCCCTCAAGCGACGACCGCGATGCAGGTACCGAGCCACGAAGAGCACCACCAGACCCTGCGTCGCGAGCAACGGGAAGATCTGCATGGCTGCGGCCCACCACAGGGTGATGGGCATGAGCAGGGGGGACATCGCGAAGAGGGCGATCGGAAAGAGAAGCCGGGTCCGCTCACCGAAGAGCTCTCTGAGCGCCAGGATCCATGCGGCGAGCGCAACGACGATCGCAACAAGGCCTGTGGCAACGGCAAATGAGTAGTTCAGGGGTGCCACCTGAGTGATGGCCCAGACGATCGCGAACTGCGCCGGCATGATGTGCCCGTTGTAGTTCTGGAGGATGTACTCCCAGAAGGGCATCTCGACGCTCTGGGTTAGGTAGACCCAGTCGTCCTGGAACCAACTCCACTGCGACATCGTCCAGTAGCGCCAGATGAAGGTGAGCGTGACGATGACGATGACCCCGGTGCGGAAGGTGAACGACGGCTCGATGGGCGATCCGCGTCGAGAAGACCGAGCAGGACTCGAAAGGGTGGCAAGTTCCACGCGTGCTCCCTCTCGTTGTGAGCGCCACGGATATCCCTGAGGGCGCCGGGGTCGAGTGTACGGATCAGTGACGGCCGAGACGGAGGTCACGCGGTTTCGGCGGAGATTGTCTGCGCATGCGTGGAGAGTTGCAACTCAGATGCGCTACCCGCTGGTAGGCTCCATCGACTTCACCGTGGAAGGGACAACTATGCGTCGCGCTATCGGCGGCATCCTGGCACTGCTGGGTGCGCTGTTCATCGGCATCGGGCTCCTGGCCAAGCCGTACATCTTCAACTCACTGGCCATCGTGCCACTCGACCAGGAATCGACGTCGGTCTCCCAGGGCGTGGACATGGCCGTCCTGTATCCCCACGTGGTCGACGGCAAGCCCGTCATCGACAAGCTGTCCGGGGTCAAGGTCGTCAGCACCCGTGAGGTGCGCGGCATCCCGGGTGTCGTCAAGCAGGCCGGGGTCGAGGACACCGACGCGTTCTGGCAGACCACCGTGAAGTCGCAGGCCGAGGTCGACGGCCAGCTCGTCGACCTGAGCTTCAGCGACACCGGCGTCTCGATCGACCGACGCTCCGGCGAGGCCACCAACTGCTGCGGCGACTACACCTCGGTCGGTGACCTCACCGATCCCGAGGCCCAGAAGCCGATGACCCACTCCGGTCTCGTCTTCAAGTTCCCGTTCGGTGTCCAGAAGACCACCTACCAGTGGTGGGACGCCGACCTCGAGATGGCTGTGCCGATCGAGTTCCAGGGCGAGGAGAAGATCGAGGGCACGACGGTCTACGTGTTCAACCAGGTCATCGACCCCACCCCGCTGGCATCCATCGAGGCCCCGCTGAGCCTGTTCGAGGAGGGCGCGAGCGGGAACGTCACCGCCACCGAGGTCTACTCCAACAACCGCACCCTGTACGTCGAGCCCGTGACCGGCGTCGTCATCGAGGGCCGCGAGCAGATCAACTCCGTCTACGAGGCGGAGGGCTACCCGCCCATCGCCAAGACGGTGGGCAGCATCGGCTTCGACGACGAGACCGTCGCGAAGAACGCCAAGGACTGGGGCGCCAAGGCCGGACTGCTCTCGTTCATCGAGAACTGGCTGCTGCTCGTGGGTCTGGTCCTCGGCAGCATCCTGGTTGCCCTCGGTGCCTACCTCCTCCTCAAGCCGGCTAAGGACGCCGCGCCGGATGGCGCGCATGCCAAGGCCTCTCTGCACAGCTGATCCCCGAGGGGACCTCGGTCCACCCGCACACCGGTCACGCGGCCACCGCCTCCACGGGCGGTGGCCGCGCCGGTGTGTCAGGCTCCTTCGGGCCGTTGGGCCACGACGATGAGGGTCCCGGGCAGCAGCGCCCCACGCAGCGGTGACCAGCCGCCCCACACCGAGGTGTTGTGCTCGGGCCACTCGGGCTCGACGAGGTCGGTCAGCACGAGCCCGGCCGCCACGACCTGGCGCACGAGGTCGCCCAGGGTGCGGTGGTGCTCGGCGTACGTCGCCATTCCCGCCTCGCGCTCGACGTAGGGCGTGCGGTCGAAGTAGGACGCCATGGCCGTCAGGCCCGCCGGCCCGGGGTCGTCGGGGAAGGCCCAGCGCACCGGGTGCGACGTCGAGAACACGAACCGTCCCCCGGGTCGCAGCACGCGGGCCGCCTCCCTCATGACCGCGCCGCTGTCTGCCACGAACGGGATGACGCCATAGGCGGTGAGCACCCGGTCCACACTCGCGTCGGCGACCGGCAGCGCGAGCCCGTCGCACTGCAGGAGGGGGAGCGGTTGGGGCGACGACCCGGATGCCGGGTGGCCGGCATCCGCCGTCGGCCCACCTTCCGCGCTCCGTCCACTTCCCGCCGCCTCGCCGTCGATGCGGCGGGCCGTGCGAAGCATCCCCATCGACAAGTCGCTCGCGACCACGCGCACGTCGTGGTGGCGGGCCAGCCACCGGGAGCACTGGGCCGCACCCGCGCCGATCTCGAGCACGGTCATGCCGTCGCGCACCTGCAGCAGGTCCAGCTGCTCCTCGGTCCAGCCCTCGGGACCCCAGACGAAGTCGGCGTCGCCGAGGAAGGCCCCGTGCTCGGCGTAGTAGTCGTCCGCCTCGCCGTCCCACCACGACCGGTTCGCCGACCGGGTCTCGTCCCCCCCGAGTGGGGCTCGGAGCGCCTCGCCACTCATCGCTGGCCCACCGCCTGCCGCGTTTTGCCCGAGACCTTCTCCGGCGAGTAGGCTGCCCCAGCACCCGTGTGGCCATTTCCGGTCACGCGTGCGCCCGTACGATCCCATCGATTCCATCTGTCCACATCGGAGTTCCTACTACATGACTGCCAGCACGGTCGAGAAGACCGCCCCTCAGATCGCCATCAACGACATCGGCTCTGAGGAAGACCTCCTCGCCGCCATCGACGCGACGATCAAGCACTTCAACGACGGCGACATCGTCGAAGGAGTCATCGTCAAGGTCGACCGCGATGAGGTCCTGCTTGACATCGGCTACAAGACCGAGGGCGTCATCCCCTCGCGTGAGCTGTCCATCAAGCACGACGTCGACCCCAACGAGGTCGTCAAGGTCGGCGACGAGGTCGAGGCCCTCGTTCTCCAGAAGGAGGACAAGGAAGGCCGCCTGATCCTGTCCAAGAAGCGCGCCCAGTACGAGCGCGCCTGGGGCACCATCGAGAAGGTCAAGGAAGAGGACGGCGTCGTTACCGGTACCGTCATCGAGGTCGTCAAGGGTGGCCTCATCCTCGACATCGGCCTGCGCGGCTTCCTCCCCGCCTCCCTCGTCGAGATGCGTCGCGTCCGCGACCTCCAGCCGTACGTCGGCAAGGAGATCGAGGCCAAGATCATCGAGCTCGACAAGAACCGCAACAACGTGGTCCTGTCGCGCCGTGCCTGGCTCGAGCAGACCCAGTCCGAGGTCCGCACGACCTTCCTCAAGGAGCTCGGCAAGGGGCAGGTCCGCAGCGGTGTCGTGTCCTCGATCGTCAACTTCGGTGCGTTCGTCGACCTCGGTGGCGTCGACGGTCTCGTCCACGTCTCCGAGCTGTCCTGGAAGCACATCGACCACCCGTCCGAGGTCGTCGAGGTCGGCGACGAGGTCACCGTCGAGGTGCTCGACGTCGACATGGACCGCGAGCGCGTCTCGCTGTCGCTGAAGGCGACGCAGGAAGACCCGTGGCAGCACTTCGCCCGCACCCACGCGATCGGTCAGGTCGTCCCGGGCAAGGTCACCAAGCTCGTCCCGTTCGGTGCGTTCGTGCGCGTCGACGACGGCATCGAGGGCCTGGTGCACATCTCCGAGCTGGCCGAGCGCCACGTCGAGCTGCCCGAGCAGGTCGTCACCGTCGGTACCGACATCTTCGTCAAGGTCATCGACATCGACCTCGAGCGTCGCCGCATCTCGCTGTCGCTCAAGCAGGCCAACGAGGACGGCGCCAACCAGGTCGAGTTCGACCCGACGCTGTACGGCATGGCCGCCGAGTACGACGAGAAGGGTGACTACAAGTACCCCGAGGGCTTCGACGCCGAGACCAACGAGTGGCTCGAGGGCTTCGAGGCGCAGCGTGAGATCTGGGAGAAGCAGTACGCCGAGGCACACGCTCGCTGGGAGGCCCACCGGGCCCAGGTCGAGGCGTTCGCCAAGGCCGACGCCGAGGCTGCTGGTGGCAGCAACGAGACGTCCTACTCGTCCGAGACCGGTTCCACGCCGGCCGAGGACGGTGGCGCCCCGCGTCCGCCGGCCCCCGCTGCTGAGGGCACCCTCGCCTCCGACGAGGCGCTCGCCGCACTGCGCGAGAAGCTCACCGGTAACTGAGGCCACCGGCATCCGTGATCGGATGCCGTGAGCACCGCGCGAAGGCCCGGTCACCCCCGCGAGGGGTGACCGGGCCTTCGTCGGTTGGGGTCAGCGGGCGAGACCCTGGGCCGGGATCACGAGCTTCTGTCCGACGATGATGAGGTCCATGTCCTCGAGCTTGTTGATGGCCGCGATGTCCACCCAGCGCAGGCCGAACTTCTGCGCCAGTGCGGACACGGTGTCGCCGGGCTGGACGACGTAGATCTGCTCGGCGGGCGGCACCGGGGGAGCAGGCGGGGCCGGAGGTCCGCTCAGCTTCAGCACCTGACCCACCGTGATGACGTTCGCGTCCTTGATCGCGTTCCAGCGCACGAGGTCGTCCACGGTGAGCTTGTAGGTGGCGGCGATCTGTCCGAGGGTGTCGCCCGAGACGACGGTGTGTGTGTTGCCATGGCTGGCAGGTTAGCCGCGCGCATCGTCGTGCCACGACGAATCGGGGAACACCTGTGACGACTCCTTGTAGGGTCACCGGCATGCTGCGCGTGGGCCTCACCGGGGGAATCGGGTCGGGCAAGTCCACGGTGTCGGCCCAGCTGACGTCGCTGGGTGCCGTCGTCATCGATGCGGATGCCGTGGCGCGCGAGGTCGTCGAACCCGGTACCCCTGCGCTGGGAGCCATCGCCGACCGCTTCGGGCCGGAGGTGCTGACCAGCGACGGGGTGCTCGACCGGCCGGCCCTGGGCCGCCTCGTGTTCGGGGACGCCGCTGCCCTGCGTGACCTCGAGGCCATCACCCACCCGGCGATCTGGGCCCGCACGAGCGAGCTCATGGCCGCCGTGCCACCGGGGCGGGTGATGGTGCACGACATGCCCCTGCTCGTCGAGAAGCAGATGGCGGCCGACTACCACCTCGTCGTCGTCGTCGGGGTGGGGGAGGCCATCCGGGTCCGCCGGCTCGTCGACCTGCGCGGCATGTCGGAGCACGACGCGCGGGCCCGGATCGCCGCGCAGGCCTCTGACGAGCAACGCCGTGCCGCGGCCGACGTCTGGCTCGACAACGAGGGCACCACCGAGGCGTTGCGGGCCGCGGTCCTGCGACTGTGGCACGAGCGGATCGAGCCCTTCGACCTCAACCTGACCCACGGCATCCGATCGCGGTTGTCCCACCCGACGATCTCGGCGCCGGACCCGACATGGCCAGCCCAGGCGGCGCGCCTGCTCGCGCGCATCCGACACGCCGTCGGCGACGTCGCGCTCACGCTCGACCACATCGGCTCCACGGCCGTGCCGGGTCTGGTCGCGAAGGACGTCATCGACCTCCAGGTGGGGGTCGCCTCGCTCGCGGACGCCGACGCACCTGAGTTCGTCACGGCGATGGCTGCCGCGGGGTTCGTCCGGGCCGAGGGCGACTGGCACGACAACGGCAAGGACGGCACGTCGTGGCCCAAGCGGTTCCACGGGTCGTGCGACCCCGGCCGGGTCGCCCACGTCCACGTCCGCGAGGTGGGTTCACCCGGCTGGTCCTGGGCGCTGATGTTCCGTGACTGGCTGCGGGCCGATCCGAGCGAGCGGGCCTCGTACGCCTGCATGAAGACCGACCTCGCCGCGAAGGCGGGCTCGATCGAGCATTATGTCAACGGCAAGGAGCCCTGGTTCGACGCCGCTGACCAGCGGGCTCGTACGTGGGCCGAGTCCACCGCCTGGGTGCCGCCCATCGGGCGTGCCTGAGGAGCGGGACGCGCAACCGGGCCAGCTGTCGGTGGCTCGGCATACCGTAGGGACATGCGTCCGACGACAGATCTGCAGCGCCGCGTGGCGCCCTTCGAGGTGGTCTCCGACTTCGAGCCTGCCGGCGACCAGCCCCAGGCCATCTCCGACCTCACGAAGCGCATCCGCGCGGGGGAGCAGGACACCGTCCTGCTCGGTGCGACGGGCACCGGCAAGTCGGCGACCACCGCCTGGCTCATCGAGCAGGTCCAGCGGCCGACCCTGGTCATGGCGCCGAACAAGACCCTGGCCGCCCAGCTGGCCAACGAGTTCCGTGAGCTGCTTCCCAACAACGCCGTCGAGTACTTCGTCAGCTACTACGACTACTTCCAGCCCGAGGCGTACGTACCGCAGACCGACACGTACATCGAGAAGGACTCCTCGATCAACGACGAGGTCGAGCGGCTTCGGCACAGCGCCACGAACTCGCTGCTGACCCGGCGTGACGTCATCGTCGTGGCGTCGGTGTCCTGCATCTACGGGCTCGGCACCCCGCAGGAGTACGTCGACCGGATGGTCCGGTTGCGCGTCGGTGACGAGGTGCCTCGCGATGACCTCCTGCGCAAGTTCGTCCAGATGCAGTACACGCGCAACGACCTGGCGTTCACGCGTGGCACCTTCCGGGTTCGGGGTGACACCGTCGAGATCATCCCGATGTACGAGGAGCTCGCGGTGCGCATCGAGTTCTTCGGCGACGAGGTTGAAGCCATCTACACCTTGCACCCGCTGACCGGTGAGGTCGTGCGCGAGGAGTCGGAGATGTACGTCTTCCCTGCCTCCCACTACGTTGCCGGCCCGGAACGCATGGAGCGGGCGATCGCCGGCATCGAGAGCGAGCTCGAGCAGCAGCTCGCCCTCTTCGAGCGGCAGGGCAAGCTGCTCGAGGCCCAGCGCCTGCGGATGCGCACGACGTACGACATCGAGATGATGCGCCAGGTCGGCTCGTGCTCGGGGATCGAGAACTACTCGATGCACATCGACGGCCGCCTCCCGGGCACGGCCCCGAACTGCCTGCTCGACTACTTCCCCGAGGACTTCCTGCTCGTCATCGACGAGTCACACGTCACCGTGCCGCAGATCGGCGCGATGTACGAGGGCGACGCGTCTCGCAAGCGCACCCTGGTCGACCACGGCTTCCGGCTGCCCTCGGCGATGGACAACCGACCCCTGAAGTGGGAGGAGTTCCTCGAGCGCATCGGTCAGACCGTCTACCTGTCGGCCACCCCGGGCGCCTACGAGCTGACCAAGGCCACCGGTGTCGTCGAACAGATCATCCGCCCGACGGGTCTGATCGACCCCGAGATCATCCTCAAGCCCACCAAGGGCCAGATCGACGACCTCCTGCACGAGATCCGCACCCGCGCCGACAAGGACGAGAGGGTGCTCGTCACGACGCTGACCAAGAAGATGGCCGAGGACCTCACCGACTACCTGCTCGACAAGGGAGTGCGGGTTCGATACCTGCACTCCGACATCGACACCCTGCGCCGGGTGGAACTGCTGCGTGAGCTGCGTCTGGGGGAGTACGACGTCCTCGTCGGGATCAACCTGCTCCGCGAGGGTCTCGACCTGCCCGAGGTCTCTCTCGTCGCGATCCTCGACGCCGACAAGGAGGGCTTCCTGCGCTCCAGCCGCAGCCTCATCCAGACGATCGGGCGCGCGGCTCGCAACGTCTCCGGCCAGGTGCACATGTACGCCGACAAGGTGACCCCGTCGATGGCCGAGGCGGTGGAGGAGACCACCCGGCGCCGGGAGAAGCAGATCGCCTACAACCTCGAGCGCGGGATCGACCCCCAGCCGTTGCGCAAGAAGATCGCCGACATCACCGACATGCTGGGCCGTGAGGACGCCGACACCCAAGAGCTCCTGGGTTCCGGGCGGGCACAGTCGCGCGGCAAGAGCGACGGTGGTCGTGGCGGACGGGGGGCGGCCGCGGCTGATGCATCGCTGGCTACCCGTCGAACCGGCCCGGTCGCCGCCAGTGACCTCGCCGCCCTCATCCAGGAACTCAGCACGCAGATGCACCAGGCCGCCGCTGATCTGCACTTCGAGCTCGCCGCCCGACTGCGAGACGAGGTCGGCGACCTCAAGAAGGAGCTGCGCCAGATGAGCGAGGCCACCAAGTAGGCGCGCTCAGCCGGTGTTCTGCAGCCCGGCTGCCAGTCCGTTGATGGTGAGCAGCAGGGGCCGCTTCCACCCGACCGCCTCCTCCTCGCCGTGCTCACGGATCTCGCTCAGGCCGCGCAGCTGCAGGTGGCTGAGCATGTCGACGAACGGGCGACGCAGCCGGACGGCGGTGTGCAGGTGTGGCTTGCGGGCGAGCATCTCGTCCTGGTCGAGCAGGCTGAGCACCTCGCGGCGGGTGCGGGCGAGTTCGTCGAGCACCCGCTCGGCGAGGTCGGGTCGGCCTCCGAGCTCGAGGAACCGCGCTGCCAGCCGGTCATCGGTCTTGGCCAGGCTCATCTCGGCGACGTCGACGAGGGCGGCGAAGACCGGCCACTCGCGATACGCCTCTCGCGCCAGGGTCGGGTCACCCAGGGCCTCGAGCCCGCTGCCGAGGCCGTACCACCCCGGGAGGTTGACCCGGGTCATCGACCAGGCGAACACCCACGGGATCGCCCTCAGGTCCTCGAGGCTGCGACCGCTTTCGGTGCCGCTGCGGCGGCTCGGCCGCGACCCCAGTCTTAGGTCCGCGAGCAGGTCCAGCGGGCTGGACATGGCGAAGAAGTCGGCGAACCCGGGCTGTTCCACCAGGGCCCGGAACGCCCGCTTGCTGGCGTCGTCGACCACGGCCGCGACATCGGCGTAACGCAGCCGGGCAGACTCTCTGGCGGCGGCGTGCGTCGGGTTGTCGGTGAGGAGCACCGCTGACGCCACCCGCTCGAGGTGTTGCTCGGCGATGCGGATGTCGGCGTACCTGGCGAAGATGACCTCGCCCTGCTCGGTGACCTTGAATCGGCCGTCGACCGAGCCCGACGGTTGGGCGGCGATCGCCCGGTGCAGCGGGCCACCCCCACGACCGAGGGATCCTCCGCGGCCGTGGAACAGGGTCAGTGTCACCTCGTGGCGCGCCGCCCATTCGACGAGGGCCTGCTGGGCGCGGTGCAGTGCCAAGGTCGCCGAGGCCGGGCCGACGTCCTTGGCCGAGTCCGAGTACCCGAGCATGACCTCGACCTCACGGTCGACACCCTCGAGCCACGCCGCCGTCGACGACAGGCCCATCCACCGCTCGAGGGTCGTGTCGGCAGCATCGAGGTCGGCGCCGGTCTCGAACAGCGGAACGACGTCGAGGGAGAGCGGCCGTGTGCCGACGGCGAGCCGAGCGAGGGCTCGCACGGCGACGAGGTCGCTGGCGCTCTGGCTGAACGAGACGATGTACCGGCCGCAGCTGCGCTGACCCCAGCGCTGCTGCAACCACGACATGACGCGCAACGTGTCGAGCACCTCGCGCGTCGTCGCACTCGCTGCGGCAGTGAGTTCGGGCCAGCCGTTGATCGCCAGGTCGTCGAGGAAGGCCGCGTCCGTGGCGGCCGCAGCCGGGTCGGTGACCTCACCGGGAAGCAGGGAGATCAGCTCGGTGAGCGCCGCCCGGTGCACGGCACTGTGCTGACGCACCTCGAGCTCGGCGAGGTGGAAGCCGAAGGTCTGCAGCATCCACACGACGTCCTGCAGCTCGCCGCGCGCGGCCCGGGCGTCACCAGCGGCGACGAGCGACTCCTGCACGAGCAAGAGGTCCGCGAGCGCCTCGTCCGGCCCGGAGTACGCCAGGCCCGCCTGCTCTCGACGGGTCGCGTCGAGCCGGGCGGCCACGACGAGCAGCTTCTGCCGGTGCGGCTCACGAGGGGAGTCCTTGCTGATCTCGGCCAGCAAGCGGGGGTGGCTTGCAGCGTCGTTGGCCAGGGCGTCACGCAGCGTCGCGGTCGGGGGAGTCGACTCCTCGTCCACGGTGATCATCCGGGCAACCCGGTCGACGGCCTCGTGCAGGATCTGCAGGGCCTGGTCGGCGTGAGCGGCCACGGTCTCGCGGGTCACCTCGGCCGTCACGAAGGGGTTTCCGTCGCGATCCCCACCCACCCAGGAACCGAAGCGGACCACCGGAGGCAGCGTGGCGGCATCCGATGCCTCGCCACCCAGGGCCGCCTCCACGGCCCGCTGGAACTGCGGGACCGCGTGCACGAGGGACTGGCTGAAGACCGTCAACACGGTCTTGACCTCGTCCGAGGGGGTGGGGCGGGTGATGCGCAGGGTGGAGGTGCGCTGGAGGATGTCGATGTCGTCGAGCATGCGGCGGCGGGAGTCCGCACGCTCCGACGGGCCCGACTCGGGGTCGTCGTGGACGTCGAGGTGGGCTGCGATGCGCCGCAGGGCGGACGCCACCGCACGGCGCCGGGCCTCGGTCGGGTGAGCCGTGAGCACCGGGTGGATCCGCATGGCCGCGATCCGTGCCCGGGCGTCCGACCCGGATGCCGCGACGTCCGCGATCGCGGGGCCGATGTCGCCGGTCTCGGCGCTCCCACCGAACTCGCCGTCCTCGCGACGCACCGACCGGGCGCGGTGCCGTTCCTCCGCGAGGTTCGTCAGGTGCAGGTGCACGGTGAGCAGCCGCGCGATGAGCTCGGCGGTCTGCGGGTCGAGGCTGTTGACGAGCTCGCCCGGGGCGTCGGGGTCCTCGGAGCGGCAGCGCGCCTCGAGGGCGTCGGTGATCTCCAGCAGGTCACCGCGGCCGGACTCCAGGATGACCTGCCGGTGCAGGCTGGTGAGCAGGGACAGGTCGTCGAGCATGCTGGCCATGGGTGCAGCCTAGGGTCGAGCGGACACAGCAGGCCGAGGGCGTTCGCTCCTCGGTAGACTCCCGCAAGTGATCCCAGCGATGCTTCCGGCTGCCACCCCGTCCCTCGACCTCGACCCGTGGGTGTGGCTGGTGACGATCGGGATCGCCGTTGCGGTTCTCGTCTTCGACGTCATCTGGATCGCCCGCAACCCGCACCGGCCCTCCAACAAGGAGACCGGTATCGCGCTCGGCATCTACATCGGTGCTGCGATCCTGTTCGGGCTGGGGATGTGGTTGTTCGCCGGTGGTCAGCTGGCGGGTGAGTTCTTCGCAGGCTGGCTGACGGAGTACTCGCTCTCGGTCGACAACCTGTTCATCTTCCTGCTGATCATGGCGAAGTTCGCCGTCCCGGAGAAGCTCCAGCAGTTCGCCCTGATGATCGGCATCATCATCGCGATCGTCCTGCGAGGGCTGTTCATCTGGCTCGGTGCCGCCGCGATCAACAACTTCAGCTGGGTCTTCTACATCTTCGGCGCCTTCCTCATCTACACCGCCGTCAAGCTCGCCCGGGAAGGCGAGAGTGACGATGAGGAGTACGAGGAGAACCGCTTCATGAAGGCGGTCGAGCGCTTCTTCCCGTCGACCCAGAGCTATCGCGGCACGAAGATGTTCATCATCGAGAACGGCAAGCGCCTCGCGACCCCGCTCTTCTTCGTCATCGTCGCGCTCGGCACCACTGACCTGCTCTTCGCCCTGGACTCCATTCCCGCGATCTACGGCCTGACCCGTGAGCCCTACATCGTGCTCGTGGCGAACCTCTTTGCCCTGATGGGTCTGCGCCAGCTGTACTTCCTGCTCGGCGGCCTGCTCACCAAGCTCGTCTACCTCAGCCTGGGTCTGGCCGTGCTGCTGGCGTTCATCGGCGTGAAGCTGCTCCTGCACGCCCTGCACGAGAACGAGCTGCCGTTCATCAACGGCGGCGAGCACGTGGCGGTCCCGGAGATCCCGATCTGGATGTCGCTCGGTGCCATCGTCGTCATCCTGGGCACCACGACCGTGGCCAGCCTGTGGAAGACCCGCAAGGACGAGCGCGAGCGCATCGCCGGCGGTCCCACCGGCAGCTAGGTACTGGCTGCCTCAGCGGGGTCCGGCCTCTGGCGCGCGCCGAGACCGAGAACCAGCGTCGAGGCCGCGACCACGAGGGCCATCCCCACGAGCTGCGTCGGCGAGAGCACCTGGCCGAGGACGAGCAGCCCCGCCAGCGCGGCGAAGGCCGGTTCGAGGCTGAGCAGGATGCCGAAGACCTTCGCGCTCAGCCTCCGCAGCGCCAGCAGCTCGAGTGAGTAGGGCAGGACCGACGAGAGCACGGCGATGCCGAACGCCTTGAGGAGAATGTCCGGCGACCAGGTGGGGGCGCTGGTGATGCCGAGCGGCAGCGTGACGACGGTGGCCACCACCATCGCGAGCGCCAACCCCTCGAGCTTCGGGAACTCACCCCCGGTGCGCCCGGCGAGCACGATGTAGGCCGCCCAGAAGGCACCGGCCAGCAGCGCAAGCGCGATCCCGGTCTTCTCGAGGTCGGCGAACGGGGTGCTCAGTGCCTCGGAGATGAGCACGACCCCGGCGGCTGCGGCGGCGACCGCGACGGCATCCAACCATCGGCGCGACAGCGCCGCCGCGAGGCTGAGGGGGCCGATGAACTCGATGGTCACCGCGACCCCGATCGGGAGATGGGCCAGCGAGCTGTAGAAGGTGAAGTTCATCAGGCCGAGGGCGACACCGAACGCGATCACCGTGAGCCGGGCGCGATGCGAGTGCCCTCGCCAGCGGGGGCGGACGAAGACCAGCAACAGGGCGCTGGCGAAGAGCAGGCGCAGAACGACGGACCCGCCGGCGCCGATCAGCGGCACGAGCGTGGCGGCCAACGCCCCGCCGAACTGCACCGAGACGATGCCAGCGAGCACGAGGAGGGGTGCGGGGACCCGGTCTGCTGCGCTCGTCACCGCGTCAGGCTAGTCGTTTCGATGGCTTCGGTTTCGCGGAAGGTTCTGCCGAGGCCTCGTGCTCGGTTCCGGATCGAGTCCAGGACGTGGGCGAGCGCGCCTGGCGTGGGTTGGTCGCGGGTGAGCAGGAGCAGGCTGCGTGCGATGGTGCCGTCGGTGACCAGTGCCAGACGCCGAGGCCACCCACACCTCGTCGCGCAGGCTGGTGATGCTCACGGGTCGCTCATCCCGCGAGCGCGGGTGGTCGACCGGCAGCACCACCACGAGGGGTTCCTCGAGCAGCAGGTCGGCAAGGGTCGGGATGAGGAGGTGGCGCAAGACGGACTGCAGGCCGCCGGCGCGGACGGTGCCGCGAATGTCCCCGGACAGAGCGGCCAGGTCCACACGTGCTGCTTCGGCCGCGCTCAGGAGTCGGCCGGCATGGTGAGCGAGGAGGCGGCCGGCATCGGTGAGCCTGACTCCGCGCCCAGCCCGCTGCATGAGGGCCGTGCCGGCTTCCTTCTCCAGCACCGCCATCTGCTGGGACATCGCGGATGGTGAGTAGCCCAGGGCATCAGCGACCGCGGTGAGGGTGCGCCGCTCGGCCAGCTCCCGCAGGATGCGCAGACGCTGGAGATCCCAAGGAACCATGCAGCAAGTCTCAAGATTGACATCCAGAAATCATCGCTGGATCTGATCGTTGCCTGGCCGCACGCTT
>Ga0209480_10001138_pt1 | contig 19719 bp, 14 predicted proteins | sample JI61114C2DNA_FD_187501 | JGI IMG/M metagenome (GOLD analysis project Ga0209480, IMG submission 187501) | Wastewater effluent complex algal communities from Wisconsin, to seasonally profile nutrient transformation and Carbon sequestration -... | ecosystem: Engineered > WWTP > Effluent > Algae... | reverse complement strand
TGGCGCGGCACTGCGTCGGCCTGAACCACCTTGCGATCGGCGTCGAGAACGTCGGCGACGGCGCGGCGCAGCCCCTGACGGACGCCCAGCTCGCGGCCGACGTCGCGCTCGTGCGCGACCTGAAGCGCCGCTTCCCCGGCATCACCCACCTGATCGGGCACCACGAGTACCGCGCCTTCGAGGGTCATCCCTTCTATAGCGAGCGCGAGCCCGCCGAGCGCCCGCCCCAGGAGGATCCGGGCCCGGCGTTCATGCGCGCGGTCCGGGCCGAGGTCGCCGACCTCGAGCTCGAGGGCCCGCCCGCCGCGCCTTCGTGACGGCGTCGTGCTACCGTGCCGCCCGCCATGTCGACCCCGGACACCCCCGGCGCGCTGATCTATGAGACCGTGCACGGCTCGCAGGCCTACGGCCTGGCGACGCCGAGCTCCGACGTCGACATCAAGGGCGTGCTGGTCGGCCCGGCCGCCTGGTACCACGGCTTCGTCGGCGGCCCCGAGCAGATCGAGCTCGGGCCGGACCACGTGCGCTTCGAGATCCGCAAGTACTTCCGCCTCGCCTGCGCCGCGAACCCGACCGTGCTCGAGCTGCTGTGGACGCCGCCGGAGTGCCACTTGCACGTGACGGCGGCGGGCGAGCTGCTGCTGGCCGCGCGCGAGCGCTTCCTGTCGCAGCGGGTCAAGGACAGCTTCTGCGGCTACGCGATGTCGCAGCTCGGGCGCATCAAGACCCACCGCAAGTGGGTGATGACCCCGCCGCAGCGGGCCCCGCTGCGCGCCGACTTCGGTCTCCCCGAGCGCCCGCCGATCTCCCGCGATCAGCTCGGCGCCGTCGAAGCGATGCTCGGCGACGGTCGCCTCGAGCAGGTCGACCTGACGACCAACTTCCTCGACCTGCTCGAGCGTGAGCGCCGCTACAAGGCCGCGCGCAAGGAGTGGGAGTCCTATCAGTCGTGGCTGAAGACGCGAAACCCCCGCCGCTCCGAGCTCGAGGCCCGCTTCGGCTACGACACCAAGCACGCGCTGCACCTGATCCGCCTGCTGCGCATGGGCCTCGAGATCGTCGCCAGCGGGAGGGTCCTGGTCCGCCGCGACGACCGCGACGAGCTGCTCGGCATCAAGAGCGGCGCGCTCAGCTACGACGAGCTGATGGCCGCCGCCGCCGGGCTCGCCGCCCAGGTCCAGGCCGCGGCTCCAGGCTCGCCGCTGCCCGCCGAGCCCGACGAGGCCGGCCTCGACCGGCTCTGCGCCGAGATCGTCGACGCGGTCCTGCGCGGGCGCTGACCTGTCCCTCACGACCTGTCCCTCACGACCTGTCCATAAAGCCATGCTAGTTCTGCCCCCGAACGTCCTCCCCGACCTCGATCTCGGCCGCCGCTTCATCGCCCAGTGCCCGGTGCCCGGCGCCGTGCTGCAGTGCGCCGTCACGGGCAGCCACAACTACGGCTTCTCGTCGGCCGACAGCGACGTCGACCTCAAGGGCGTGTTCGTCGCCCCGACCCGGCGCCTGCTCGGCCTGCACCGCCCGCCGGAGGTCTTCGACCGGCTGACCATGTTCGAGGGGGTCGAGTGCGACCTGACGCTGACGGAGGTCGGCAAGGCGCTGCAACTGCTCGTCAACGGCAACGGCAACGTGGTCGAGCGGCTGCTGTCGGGCTTCCAGCTGTATCCGGGGCCCGAGCTGCAGGCGCTGCAGGATCTCGCGCGGGCCGCGGTGTCCCGCCGGTTTGCCAAGCACTACATGGGGTTTTTCCACGGCGTGTGCCGCGAGCACGAGCGCTCCGAGCTTCCGCGGGCCAAGACCCTGCTCTACGCCTACCGCGTCGCGCTCACGGGGATCCACCTGCTGCGCAGCGGCGAGGTGGTCCCCAACCTGCGCGAGCTGGCCCCGCGTCTGGGCTACCCGGAGGCGCTCGCGCTCGTGCAGATCAAGGTCGAGGGGGCCGAGAAGGGCGCCGTCTCGCCGGAGATCGACGCCCGCCACCGTGCGGCCTGGCCGGCCCTCGAGGCCGACCTGCAGGCCGCGCTCGAGCGCAGCCCCCTGCCCGAATCGGCCGCCAACGAGGCCGCCTGCGAGGACTGGCTGGTCGACCTGCGCTGCGCCCGGCTGTGAGCGGGCTCGCCAGCATGACCGCGTCGCCCCGCGCTTTTGGCCGCGTGCGGCGCCGCGCTGGCCAGGCCCCGCCCGGGTTTGGTAGAACCCGCAACGAGGATCCGTGGCCCACATCGTCATCGACACCTGTGGCGGACGCGAGGCGGGCGCCGAGGCCCTCGAGGCCGCGGCGATCGCCAGCCTTCAGCTCGACCACCAGCTGACGCTGGTCGGCGACGAGACCGAGCTGACCGGCAAGCTCGCGCGGATCGCCCACGACGCCGAGCGCCTGCGGGTCGCCCACGCCGGCGATCCGGTCGACCCCGATCAGCCGCTGCGCGTCGCCCTCGCCGCCCGCAACAGCGTCACCGTCGGCCTCGAGCTGCTCGCGCGCGACCCGGCGGCGGTGTTCATCTCCGCCGGTCCGCCGGGGCTGATCGTCGGCGCTGCGCTGCGCACCCTCGGACGCATCCCCTCGGTCGGCCACGCCGCCCTGGCCGCCGTCTACCCGACCCTGCGCCCGCACGGCCCCGCCTCCGACCCCTTCGCCCTCCTGCTCGACGTCGGCGCGACGGTCCAGTGCAGCAGCGAGGACCTCGTCACCTTCGCGGCGATGGGGGCGGCGTACGCGTCCAAGATCTCGAGCATCGAGCGGCCCCGCGTCGCGCTCCTGTCCAACGGGACAGCCACCGCCGGGGCCCCGCCGCGGGTCCGCGACGCCCACCGCCGGCTGCTGCAGGGCCCGCCCGGCTTCGAGTACGTCGGCTGCCTGCGCGCCGACCACGTCACCTCCGGCGACGCCGACGTCATCGTCACCGACGGCTTCACCGGCGACGTGCTGCTGCGCACCCTCGAGGGCATCGCCGCGACCGGCGAGCTGCTGATCAAGCGCGCGGCCGAGCGCTTCCAGTGGCGCCTCGGGGTCCAGATGCTCGGCGACGGCATCGCGGCGATCCGCGAGTTCACCGACTGGGAGAACTACGGCGGCGCTCCGCTGCTGGGGGTCGACCGCGCGGTGATCGTGACCCAGGCCAACTCCGGCCGCCGCGCCTTCCTCAACGCGATCCGCCTCGGCGTCAAGATCGATCGCCTGCAGGTGCTCGCGGCCGTCGCCACCGGCGTCGCGGCGCTGCGCAGCAAGGAGGCATGACGTGAACGGCCACGACGAGCATGACGAGCATGACGAGCATGACGAGCATGACGAGCATGACGAGCATGACGAGCATGACGAGCATGACGAGCATGACGAGCATGACGAGCATGACGAGCCGAAGCAGGCCCCGACCCCCGCGACGGAGCTGATCTCCGAGGATCTCACGCCCGATGAAGCCGCAACCGAGGAGCTCACGCCCGAGGTGGCACCGCCGAAGGTCATCAGCCCCGAGGTCATCAGCCCCGAAGTAGTCAGCCCCGAAGTAGTCAGCCCCGGTGCGATCACGCCGACGCAGGTGGCCCCGCGTCGGCTGGTGCACCTGCGCTGGGACCTCGACAAGACCTACCTGCAGACCAACTTCGACAGCGTGAAGGACCTGGTCAAGACCTTCTGGCAAAAGCCGGAGGACAAGGCGACCGTCGCGGGCGCGCAGGCGCTGCTGCAGTCGTTGATGGACCCGGCGGACCGGCCGAACCGGCGCGTCACCTTCATCAGCGGCTCGCCCCGGCAGATGCGCAAGGTCTTGATGCGCAAGCTGTGCCTCGATGGGGTCGAGCCGGACATGTTCATCTTGAAGCCGAACCTCGAGAACCTGCTGCGCGGCCGGTTCCGGGCGCTGCGCGGGCAGGTCGGCTACAAGCTGAAGGCGCTGCTGCTCAGCCACATGGCGGCGGAGGCGGTCGACGAGTACCTGTTCGGCGACGACGCGGAGCAGGACGCGTTCATCTACAGCCTCTACGCCGACATCCTCTCGGGTCAGGTCGACGCCGTGCGCATGGCGGCGATCCTCACCACCTGCAAGGTGTACCGCCACGATGTCGACGAGATCATGGCGTACCACAAGCAGCTCGCGGGCTCGGGCGACGTGGTCCGCCGGATCTTCATCCACCTCGACCGCCGCTCGCCGCTCGACCGCTTCGCCGCATACGGTGCGCGGGTGGTGGCGATCTACAACTACTTCCAGTGCGCGGTGCTGCTGTTCGACGCCGGGCTGCTCTCGGCGCGCGGCCTGGTCGGCGTGCTCGCGGCGATGGCCGCCGCCGGCTACACGCCGGAGCGCGTCGCCAACTCCGTGCAGGACCTGATGCGCCGCGGCTTCGTCCAGCCGCCCGCGATCGCCAAGATCTCGGAGGCCCTCGACGAGGCCGAGCGGACCGCCGATCCGCCCGCGGAGCGGCCCGCGCGGTACTTCATGCAGAAGTTCGAGGAGGTCGTCGCCGGCCTCAGCGAGCTGACCCGCAGCCCGCCGCCGTGGGAGCTGGACATCAACTACCTCGGCCTCTACCACGAGGCCCGCTTCCACCGACAGCAGCATCGCTGGCTCGGCATCCGCCTGCTCGACTGAGCGACGGAACGGGCGCCAGCCCTGCTGCCCCCCGCTGCAACGCGAGTGCCGATCGACTTCGGCCGCCAGCGCGGCATGCTCCTCCCCTTCGTGCTCGGCCCGGCCCAGATCCCCATCATCCGCGACCCCGACGAGGCCCGCCGCGAGCCCGAGCTCGCCGTGCTCTCCGTCGCCGCCCACGGCCGCGAACCCGGCGCCGAGCACATCGCCCTCGCCGCCCTCACCGCCGTCCGCGGCCTCGACAGGGACCGTGAGCTGCTCTACCCTGACTTTATCCTCGCCGTGCTCGGCGAGGTCGCACGTGCCGCCCTGGAGAAGCTCATGAACCCGGCCACCTATCAGTACCAGAGCGACTTTGCCCGCAAGTACATCGCCATGGGCAAGGCCGAGGGCAAGGCCGAGGGTGAGGCCCTGCTGTTGCTCAAGCTGCTGCGCTTCAAGGGCTTCACCGTCGACCCCGAGCTCGCGGCCCGCGTCGAGTCCTGTCAGGACCTCGCTCAGCTCGACCGCTGGGCCGAGCGTGTCCTCTCCGCGACCACCCTCGGTGAGGTCTTCGCCGCCGCGCGATGAAGGTGCTGAGCGCGTGCGCTACGGCGCGGCGAGCGTGCGCCGCAGGCCCTCGGCGAGCGCGACCTCGGCGGCGAAGCCGAGCCTGCTGTGTGCGCGGCTGCACTCGGCGCGCGAGTGGGCGATGTCGCCGGCGCGGGCCGGTCCGTGCACGATCGGGCTGCCGCTGCGCGCGGCGGTGATGACAGCCCCGGCGAGCCCGGCGATCGACACGGCGACGCCGGTGCCGATGTTGCCGATCATGCCGCCGATCTTCGGGACGTCCAGCGCCAGCGCGAAGGCCCGCGCGACGTCGCCGACGTACACGAAGTCGCGGGTCTGCTGACCGTCGCCGAGCACGCGCAGCGGGGCGCCCTCGCGGGCGCGGGCGATGAACTGCGAGATCACGCCGCTGTAGGGGCTGCCGGGGTCCTGACGCGGGCCGTAGACGTTGAACAGGCGCAGCGCCGCGGTCTCGACGCCGAGCGCCGGGCCGAGGCAGCCGAGGTAGAGCTCGGTCGCTCGCTTGCTCGCGCCGTAGGGCGAGGACGGCTGATCGGCCATGTCCTCGGAGACAGGCATCCGCGTCGGCTCGCCGTAGACCGCGGCCGAGGAGGCGAACACCAGGCGCCGCGCCCCGACCCCGGCGCTCCACTGCAGCAGGCGGACGCTGGCGCGCAGGTTGAGGTCGAGGTCGGCGATCGGGTCCTCGAGCGAGCGCGGCACCGAGATCTGGGCCGCGAGGTGGACCACCGCGTCGGGGCGCAGACCGGCCAGCGCCGTGAGGTCGCCGCGCAGGTCGGCGGCGACGAGTGTGAGCCGCGGATCGCCCTGGTGGGCGGCGAGTCGCGGCGCATCGCCCTCGACATCGAGGGCGATCACACGGCGACCCTGCGCGAGCAGCAGGTCGACGACGTGCGAGCCGATGAAGCCGGCGGCCCCGGTGACGAGCACCGTCTGTGTGCGATCGATCATCGGTTGGTTCGGCCCAGCACCGTCATTGCGATCGGTCATCGATAGCACCAATTTGCGCGCGCGGTCACTCGTGCGCGAGCGGTCACTCGTGCGCGAGCGGTCACTCGTGCGCGAGCGGTCAGCGGTGATTCGGGCGAGATAGCGGCTAGATCGCGTGCTGGACCCGCGCCATGGCGATCTCTTCGCGGCCGTGTGGCAGCTCGAGGCCCTCGCCCGTGAAGCGGGCGATCGCCACGGTGACGTTGTCCGGTCCGCCCGCGGCGCAGGCGGCCTCGGTCAGGGCGCGGCAGCAGCGGACCGGGTCCTCGTAGCGCAGCATCAGCGCGAGGATCGCGTCGTCGGCGAGCGGACCGGTGAGGCCGTCGCTGCAGACCATCAGCACGTCGCCGGCGCGCAGCTGGGCCTGGATGATCTCGGGGCCGACCCGCGGCTGCACGCCGAGGGCCTGCAGGAGCACGTTGCGGTGCTCGTAGCTGCGGGCCTGCTCGGGTTGCAGGCGGCCGGCGGCGATCAGCTGGCCGACGATGCTGTGGTCGGTGGTCAGCTGGGTCAGCGCGCGCCCGCGTCGCAGGTAGGCGCGAGAGTCGCCGACGTGGCCGATCAGCAGCTCGTGGCCGGTCGCCAGCGCGGCGGTCATCGTCGTGCCCATGCCGTGGCGCATCGGGTCGCCGGCCGCGGCGGCGCGGATCGCCTGGTTGACCGCGTTGATGGCCGCGAGCATCGCCGCCTGGGCGGTCGCCAGGTCGAGGAACGGGCTGCGCTCCTGCAGGGACCTGGCGATGGTCGCGGCGGCGATGTCGGAGGCGAGGTCCCCGGCCGCGGCCCCGCCCATGCCGTCGCACACGGCGATCAGCGTGCCCGCGGTCGTCAGCGGCTGGACCCGCTCGGCGGGGTGCAGGCCGAGCTCGCGGCTCCCGAGGTTGACGACGACGAAGTGGTCCTCGTTGCGCTTGCGGACGCAGCCGACCTCGGTACGCGCGAACAGCTCGACCTGCGCCACGTCAGTGCATCCTCACGCGAAAGATCTGATCGCCGACCCGGAACATGTCGCCAGGCTGCAGCATGACATCGTCTCGAGCCCGCAGATAGGTGCCGTTGGCCGAGCGCAGGTCCGTCAGCGTCACGCTCATCCCGCCCTCGCGCAGCTCCATGCTCAGCTGCGCGTGCTGCCAGCTGACGAAGGGGTCCGCCGGGAACACGATGTCGCCGAGCTCGCGCCCGAAGACCACCTGAGGGTGACGAAGATAGTGGGTCTCGGCCTCCGCGCCGCCCGGGCCGAGCAGCATCAGACGGCCCCAGGCCGGCTGCAGCGGCGTTCCGAAGCCGCGAACGCCGTCGGCGCCGAGCTCGGGCTCGCGGCCCGCCGGCGGGATGTTCTCGAGGCGCAGCAGGTGATGGCCGAGCAGGAAGCGGTCGCCCGGGAACACCGGCTCGGGCCGCGACATGCGCACGAAGACGCCGTTGCGGGTGGCGAGGTCGACGACCCGCACGCCGTTCGGGAGCGGGTCGACGCGGGCGTGCGCGGGCCCGAGGAACTCGTCGGTCGGGAAGCGCAGGTCACCCTGCCAGCGGCCGATCGTCAGCGGGGTGTCGCCGAGCGGGATGACCTCGCCCTCGGAGCCGTCGCGCTGGACCAGGACGAGGCGCAGGCGGCTGGCACCGGGGGCGCGGCGCTGGGCCGGGGCTGGACCGGCGGAGGCGGCGGCGCTGGGGCTGGCGGCGGCGGGCGGCGACCAGGCGCCGGCGTTGGCGGCGACGGCCACCGGGGTGACAGGTGCCAGCGGTCGGCTGCCGCTGATCGACCCGGAGATCGCGGCCTGCACCACGAGGGGCACCGGCTGGGGGGCGGGCGTGAAGAAGCCGGCGGGCGTCGAGACCGACGCGATCGCCGGGGTGAGGGCGGTGGCCACCGCGGCTTGCAGGACCTCCGGCGCCGGGGCCTCGGCCCGCGTCCGCTGGATCAGGCGCAGGCTCTGGGTCAAGGGTCGAGGTCGCCGTGTGTGCACGCCCAGGCCGCAGATCTGGCAGAACTCGAAGCCCTGCCCGAGCCCGGAGCCGCAGCGGGCGCACTTGCCGGAGTCCCGCGGCTCGCGATCGAGGCGATAGCCGCAGATCCGACACTCCGGGGCGTCGGGGCCGTTCTCAGTGCCACATGCGGGACAAGGGATCCGTTCCGACATCGATGACCTGGGCGTCCCTCGCAACGTCCTCTGGGAAAGGCTTGCCAGGGTGCAGCGCGTGGGATAGACCCGCGCTCGCACCGGCCTTGTGAGCCTATCGGCCGCGCTGCACGCCGTCAATTGAGCGCCCCTCCCGCACAACCGCCTGGCCCCCGCTCGGGCCGCCGAACGGGCCACCACGTTTCGGTGCGCGAGGCGCTGCGCGCGTCGGCCGGGGCCGCGTTGCGCGGCGCGACTGCGGCGGGGGCGGTCGTTCTCGCGCTGGCGTGGACGGCCGGCTGCGCCCCGCTGGTCCGCCCCGCGACCTTCGTCGGCGCCCGCGATCAGGTCACGGACGCCAGCCTGCTCGGGCCCTTCGACGGTCAGGTGCTGGACGCGACCACCGGCGAGCCGCTCAGCGAGGCGGCGATCGTCGGCGTGTGGGCCTTCGACCGCGGCGACGGCTTCATCGGGCCGCACGGCTCGGAAACGTACAGCACGACCACGGACGCGGCGGGTCGCTACCGGATCGCTCCGCCCAGATTGAGCGTCCGCGGCTCGGCGCTGCGCCTCGTGTCCTTCCACATCGTCGTCTACAAGCGCGGTTACCTCGGCTACCGCTCCGACGCCCTGTACGAGGGCGGCAGCCGCCCCGACTTCGTCGTCCGCCACAACCGCGTCGAGCTGCGCAAGTGGCGAGAGACCGACTCGCACGCCGATCACCTGCTGTTCCTGGCGGCGCCGAAGGACCTGCGGCGGACCACGCTGTGGGAGCAAGACCTCGCCAACCTCGATCTGTTTCGCCAGCTCGGCGGCGCGGGCGGGGTCGCGGCCGGCCAGGCGCCGGGTCCCGACGGCATCACCGGGCCGGGCCCGATCCGCGAGCCCGAGTGGCTCGACGCCAGCGGCCTGCTGACGATCGACGAGGTCCGGACCCGCACATCCTACGCCGATCCCCTCGATCTCGAGGATCTCACCGACCTCGAGCGCACGGACTTTTATCATGGCGTGCACCTGCAGGCGCGCGGCCGCGGCGAGCCCTGGGACCTCGCGTACCGGGTCTGGCGGGCACCTCCGGGCGGCATGGACCCGGTCGTGAGCACCATCCAGGAGACCATGGGCGACGTGAAGCCCAGCGCCGAGATCACGCCGGAGACCTGGCTGCTGACCGCGGAGGGCGTGCAGGCGGTCGCCTTCGTCGATCGCGCGGCGCAGGTCGGCGTGCTGCTCAGCTGCGGCGATCAGCAGTGCCCAGACATCGAGACCGCGATCATCCTGGCCAAGACCGTGCATCGAAACCTCGACCGCCTGCGCACGATCGCCGCCCCCAAGCCCGCCCCAGCCAAGCCCAGCGAGGCGCTCGCCCCGGCGACCACGGGCGGCGCGCCGCAGCCCAAGGGAGGTCGCCCATGAGCCGCCCCGCTCGACGAAGCCTCCGCCGGTCCTGCCTCGCCGCGGGCCTGGCGATCGGCCTGCTCGGACCGGGCCTGCTCGCGCCCCGCGTCGCGCAAGCCTGGGACCCCTCGACGACGCACCTCGGCATGCTCGAGCGCGCGGTCCTCGGCAGCGCCCTGCACCTGCGCTGGATGGCCAGCAGCGAGCTGCAGCGCGGCCTGTTCTCGCCGCTGCGCGTCGACCCGCGGCGCCTCGGCCCGGCCGAGCGGCGGTTCCTGAGCGCGGCGTTGAACCAGGCGCACAGCGGCTCCGGCGTGCTGCCGCTCGGCGGGCCGGGTGCCTGCCCGGGGCCGACGGCGCCGGTCGCCACGCAGCTCTACTGCGTCGAGGGCGACCTGTGGGAGATGCCGGCGGTGCAATGGATGGAGCTCGGCGTGGTCGCCGAGATGGTGCCCTCGGCGCGCGCGGTGCATCACTTCGTCGACCGGGCGGACCCGAGCCGCGAGAGCTACAGCGATCCGCAGCAGCGGCCGCTGCTGCTGCGCTCGCGGCAGTTTCGCCACAACGGCGCGCCGCTGGCCGGCTACATCACCGGGACCAGCTACGCGGGCGCGGGCCGCTCGGCGATCGCCTGGCTCGCCGACGCCAGCGATCCGCTCGCGCCGCCGCAGACCTTCCGCCACCTCGAGCTGGCCTCGACGCTGGCCGACCCGCACGCGCGCGACCATCACCTGGCGATGGCGCTGATCGGCGTCGGCGCGCTGCTGCATGTCCTTCAGGACATGTCGGTCCCGGCCCACGCGCGCGGCGACGTCAGCGCGTTCTTCACCGCGCTGTCGGACGCGCCCGCCGATCGCGGCCTGCCCTTCGCGGAGATCGCCCGGCTGTCCTTCGGCCGCCACGACCTCCCGGGCAAGCGGGCGGCCGCGGTCGTCACCGCCGCCCGCGGCGCGGCGGCGGCGGCGGGGCTGCGCGCCCACTTCCTCGGCGACGCCGACTACGAGGGCCTCGCGGTGTTCACCGGGCGCCGCTTCTTCTCCGAGCGCAGCCTGCCGGCCCCGCAGTTCCTCGAGCCCGAGACCGCGGCCGACGAGGCCGCCGCGCAGCTGCTGGTCGGCGCCGACCTCGACCCCGGCGAGCTGCAGGGCGCCGTGCTTGAGCCCCTGCCGGCGGAGCGCGGCTACCTGAAGACCGCCACCGGTCGGCCGCTCGCGGCCTTCGACACCGACGAGCTCGGCCGGGTGCGCACCTTCATCGACGAGGCCGTGTACCGCGAGCAATTCGCCCAGCTGATCCCGCGCGGCGTCGAGGCCTCGCGTTCGCTGATCGACTGGCTGTGGCCGACCTGGCCCGAGCTGCGCCTCGACGCCGCGGCTGGCCACGTCGACCTGCAGGTGCCCGAGGACTGGCAGGAGCCGGTCCTGCTGGTGTTCACGCAGACGGCCGAGGGCCAGCGCGCGATCAAGCAGAAGGTCCAGCTGCGCGCCGGCACCGGCAACCGGGTCCTGAACCTCCCGAAGCTCGCCGGCGACCAGCGCACGGTGATCGTCCTCCGCGCGCGTCGCAGCAGCGGCGAGCCGCTGATCCTCGAGCACGTGCTCGGCGCGGAGAGCAAGACCTTCGGCGTGGTCCCGGCCCCGGCCCCGCCCGCGCTGCCCGCGACCGAGGCCGCGCCGCCGCAGCCGGCCGAAGAGGCGCCGGCGGATCCGGACACCAGCGAGGCCGAGGACGGCCTGCTCCCGACCACGACGAGCCCCGTCGACCCGGCCGCGCCTGTCTCCAAGGACAGCAAGCCCGCCGCGCCCGGCAAGCCTGACCCCAAGGGCAAGCCCGCCGCGCCCGGCAAGCCTGACCCCAAGGGCAAGCCCGCCGCGCCCGGCAAGCCTGACCCCAAGGACAGCAAGCCAGGCGCGCCCGGCAAGGCTGACCCCAAGGGCAGCAAGCCAGGCGCGCCCGGCAAGCCTGACCCCGAGGACAGCAAGCCTGTCTCCGAGGACAGCAAGCCTGTCCCCGAGGACAGCAAGCCCGCCGCGCCGCTCCCCGGGGGCCGGAGCCGGTTCGGCACGCCCGAGCTCAAGTAGCGGCGCGGCGATCCGAGCGCCGCGGCCGCGTGCCGCTCAGAAGGTGCTTCCGAGGTGGAAGCCGACGAGCATCTGGTGGACCGAGGCCTGCTTGTAGTCGCTGGCCTCGCCGCACTCGCGGCTGCCGCCCTGGAACTCCACGCAGGTCTGCTTGTGGAAGTTGAAGATGAAGTCGACCTTGGCGCCGATGAAGAACCGGCGGGTGATGAAGAAGTCGACCACCGGCGCGAGCTTGAGGGCGAAGCCCTGGGAGTAGGTCTTCGAGATCGGGTTTAGCACCGAGGTGTCGCGGGCCCTGAAGGTCTGCCGCGACCAGCCGGGGGCGACCTCGAGGCCGAGGTCCATGCGCCAGATCGGGAGGATCCCGCGGATGACCGCGAACAGGCTGTTCTGATAGGCGGACTTGTAGAGGTCGTCGCCGCCGACGCGATAGTCCGGGTTGAAGAAGCCGAGGTTGTAGGCGCCGCCGATCAGCAGCGAGCGGATCGGGCGAAAGCCGATCAGGAGGCCCATGCCGAACGAGGGGCCGGTCTTGCCGGAGACGGTGTCCGCCGACTTGCACTCGCCCTTGCCCGGGATGCACAGCGAGGCGCCGAAGGTGCCCTCCGCCTGACCACCACGGCGCTTGATGTCCGCCGCCGAGGCGACCTCCGGAACGGCGAGCGCGGCCAGGAGTGTGATCAGCAGCGGAGCCGCGGCGAATGACGAGTGGGCGGTGCGCATGACGGCGAGCATATGCCCGATCCCCCGGGCCGGCGCCAACCCCGATGCCGACGCGCGGGGCCGCGAGCGGTAGCGCGGGGCCGGGGGCCGTACGCGCGACGCTGTGATCGGTTCACGCGGCGCTCGGCTGCGCCGGTGTCGTCGTCGTGATGCGTGCGCGGTAGGCGACCTGCCGCCGCCGCGACCGATCAGGCCGGCTCCAGGCGCGCCCCCGCCTGTCGCCGCGTCCTGGCGATCCGGGTAGACTGCCGCCGCGATGCCCCTGCCCTCCCCCCGTCTCTGGCGCCGTGTGCTCGTGGTCGCCGGCCTCTCGCTCCTCGCCTGCACGCCCAGGAGCCAGCCGGACGCGACGCCGCCGAGCAGCACCGAGGCCGACGACGAGCGTCTGCCCGAGCGACCGCCGATCGAGCGCAGCGCCGAGTTGATGGCCGCGGGGCAGGCCGCGGCCGCGTTGACGCTGCTCGACGAGGCCCTGGCGAAGCGGGCCGACGACCCCGAGCTGCACTACGCCCGCGGCATCGCGCTCGAGCAGCTGGCCCGGCCGCAGCAGGCGATCGCCGCGTGGCAGGCGGCGATCGCCCTCAAGCCCGACTTCTATCCGGCGCACAACGGCATCGGCGCGATCGAGCTCGACGCCGGCAACGCCGAGGCGGCGGCGCGCGCCTTCGAGGCCGCGATCGCGGCCAGCCCCGACTTCTCCGACGCGCATTACAACCTCGCCCGCGCCGCCCTGACCCTCGGTCAGGCCGATCGAGCCCTCGCCGAGCTGGAGACCGCGAACCGGCTCGCCCCCGAGGACGTCGACGTGCTCGCGCTGCTGACCGAGGTCTACCGCGCGGCCGGGCGCATCGATGACGGGCTGGCGACCGCGAAGGCGGCCGTCCAGCGCGCCCCCGAGGACCCCGGGCTCCACCGCGACCTCGGGCGCCTGTTGATGGAGAAGGACCTGCACGCCGAGGCGCACCTCGAGTTCGCGGCGACGCTGCAGCGCCGACCCGACGACGTCGACGCCAAGCTGGGCCTCGCCCGCGCGCTGATCAAGCTCGACCGCGCCGAGGAGGCCCTCGTGCCGCTCGCCGACCTCGCCGCCCGCGTCCCCGACCAGGCGATCGTCTGGTCGGAGTGGGGCGCCGCCCTGGCCAAGGTCGGCCGCATCGGCGGCCCCGAGGGCGCGCTCGCCAAGCTCGACCGCGCCCTGCAGCTCAAGCCCGACCTCGCCTCCGCGCACATCCGCAAGATCGGCGCGCTCGCGGACGGCCGCCAGTGCAAGCCCGCCCGCGAGGCGCTCAAGGCGTTCACGGCCCGCAAGCCGCGCCCCGAGGTGCTCGACAAGGCCAAAGCGGCCGCCGCCGCCTGCAAGTGAGATCGGGGCGGCGATCGAGCTGTCCTTGAGGACAGGCGCGACTCAACCCGGGTAGTGATGGGGCCAGCGCGGGTGCGCGGCCGGGGGCTCCGCGACGGCGCGACCGATCGCGTCGGCGAGGTCGAGGGCGACGGCGCCGCGGCGCTCGGCGGCCAGCAGCTCGCCGGCGACCCCGTGCAGGTGCACGCCGGCGCAGGCGGCGGTCCAGGCGTCGAGGCCCCGGGCCAGCAGCGCGCCGATCAGGCCGGCGAGGCAGTCGCCGGTGCCGGCGGTGGCCAGGGCCGGACCGCCGCTGAGGGCGATCGCCACCCGGTCGGCGCCGGCGATCACGGTGCCCTCGCCCTTGAGCACCACGATCGCGCCGGTGTACGCCGCGAGGGCGCGGGCCGCCGCGACGCGCTGGCCCTGGACCTGCTGGGCGGTCCACGGTTCACCTGTCTGTAGGGACAGGAGACGCGCGGCCTCGGCCGGATGCGGGGTGAGCACGCGCGGGCCGCCGACCTCCGCGCCGGCGATCTCGCCGAGGGCCGAGGCGTCCCACACCGCGGGCCGCGGGTCGTCGGCGTAGAGGCCGGCGAGGCCGCGGCGCTCGAGCTCGTTCGTGAGGCCGGGACCGACCACCAGCGCGTCGGCCCGCGGGACCGGCGGATCCGCGCGCCTGGTCACCATCAGCTCCGGGCGGTGCGCGATCAACTGCGCCTGCACCTCCGGGTCGCTACTGACGATCGTGACCAGGCCGGCGCCCGCGCGCAGGGCCGCCGCGCCGCACAGCACCGCCGCCCCGGGGGTGCCCGCGCTGCCGCCGAGGACGCCGAGGTGGCCGCGCTGCCCCTTGTGGGCGCCCGGCGGCAGCGCGCAGATCCAGGCGCGCACCTCGGCGGGCGCGATCAGCCGGATCCTGCTCGTCGCGCCCGCGTCGACCAGGCCGATGCTGGCGACGGTGAGCTCGCCGACGAACGCGCGCGCGGGCGTGAGGTGCAGGCCCGGCTTGCTGCGCTCGAAGGTCACGGTGAGGTCGGCGCGGACCGCCGGGCCCGGGACGGCGCCGGTGTCGGCGTCGATGCCGGTCGGCAGGTCGACGGCGACGCGGGTCGCCTCCGCGGCGTTGGCCCAGGCGACGGCGGCGAGGTAGGGCTCGCGCAGCGGCGGCGCGGCGCCGGTGCCGAGCATCGCGTCGACGACGACGGCGGGGCCGAGCAGCGGCGGCGGGAGGCCGCGCAGGACCGCGACTCCGAGGCGTTCGGCCAGCGCGAGCTGCTCGGCGAGGCCGGGGCCGCAGCGCTCCGCGAGCAGGTGCAGCTGCACGGAGACGCCGCGGAGGTGGAGGATCCGGGCGATGGCGGCCCCGTCGCCGCCGTTGTTGCCCGGGCCGCACAGGACGTGCACGGGCCTGCCGTCACGGACGCGGGTGATCACCGCCACGCAGGCCAGGGCGGCGCGCTCCATCAGGACCGCCGACGGCACGCCGAGCTCGGTGATCGAGCGATGGTCCGCGGCGGCCGCGGCGGCGCGGGTCCAGAGTTCGGCGAGGTCGAGGGTCAAGGCGCTCCGGGGCCCGACGGCGAGGTCGAGGGTCAAGGCGTGCAACTGTAGGGCCCGACGGTGAGGTCGTCGAGGCTCCAGCCGGCGTGGGCGATCGCGTTCGCCTCCTGGCTGTAGCAGACGCGCACGCGCAGGGTCGGGCCGACGTATGCGCTGATGTCGTACTCGAGGAAGGTCCACGCCGGATCGTCGATGCCGGGGTTGGCGTAGCCGACCTCGAGCTCCTGCCAGAGCGCGCCGTCGAAGGCCTCGACGGTGTGGCGCACGAAGGGGAAGTGGTCGGTGTGGAGGTGGCGCCAGAAGGTCAGCCACAGCGGGCCCTCGCCGAGCGCCGCGATCTCGGGCGAGCTCAGGCAGGTCGTGGCCTGCTCGCCGGCAGGCACCAGCGCACCGATCGCCACGCCGGCCAGCTGCTCGTCGGGGCCGGGGCTGTGGTCCGCGGCCGGGTCGGCGCCGTTGTAACCGAGCTCGGATGCCGTCGCCGCACCGATCGCCCAGGTCGGGCCCAGCTCCCAGCCGGGCGCCGGGGCGCTGAAGTCCTCGAAGAACAGATAGCCGGGGCCGCCGACCCCACACACGCCGCTCACACACTTGTCGTCGGGGGTGCAGCTGTAACCATCGTCGCAGGCCGCGCCCTCGCTGCCCGGGTTGACGTTCACGACGCAGGCGCCGGCGCCGGGGTCGCAGACGCCCGCGCCGCAGAAGTTGTCGAGGCCGCTGCAGTCCAGCGGCAGCTCGCCCAGGCAGCCGCCCTTGTCGCAGACGCCCTTGGTGCACAGGTCGCCGTCGTCCTCGCAGGCCTGACCGTCGTTCGCGGGCGCGAGCGCGCAGTGCTTGGTCAGCGCGTCGCAGGTCGACTCGACGCAGTCGGCGTCGAAGTCGTCGCAGTCGGCGTCGACGAGGCAGCCCGGCACGACGCACACGCCAGCGTCGCACCAGCCCGTCTCGCAGTCGAGGTCGAGCAGGCAGCCCGCGCCGGCCACACAGGCCGGACAGGTCGCGCCGCCGCAGTCGAGGTCGGTCTCGTCCTCGTTCGTCGCGCCATCCTCACAATGCGAGCCGGCGCCGCTGCTGCTCGATCCGCTCGAGCTGCCGGTGCCGCTGCTGCTGCCGGTCTCGGGCTCGCCGCTGCTGCTGCTACTGCTGCTGCCGGTCTCGGGCTCGCCGCTGCTGCTGCTGGTCTCGGGCTCGCCGCTGCTGCTGCTGCTGCTGTCGACGCTGGTCTGCCCTGCTGTTGTGGTCGGCAGACCGCTGGTCGATCCCCCGGTGCTGGTGCCGCTGGTCGCAGCGCTCGTCTCGCCCGGAGCGCCGGTGATGAACGACGTGTCGGCGCTGTCGCCGGTGCAGGCGGACAGGAGGAGCAGCGCGAGGGCCGGTCGCAAGATGCGCATCGGCTACCAAAGTAGCGGATCCGAGCACGCGGCGGGAGGCACTCTGGCGGCGCGAGCGCCGCGAAGGGCCGGGCCTGCCGCCCATTCGCGCCACGCATCAGCGCCGCAAACGACGGGCGCCGAGGCCGAGCGCCCAGCGCCAGCGGGCCCGGGTGGCCAGGGCGAGGTCCTCCAGCAGGCTGTAGGTCGCCGGCAGGAACACCAGGGTGACGAAGGTGCTGGTCAGCAGGCCGCCGGCGATGACCAGCGCGATCGCGTGGTAGTACACGCCCGCGAGGGTCGGGTGGTGGATCAGCATCGGCACCAGGCCGAGGATGGTCGTCCCGGCGGTCATCAGGATCGGTCGGATGCGATCGCGGCCGGCGCGGGCCAGCGCCTCGTCGCGGGGGAGGCCGGCGATGCGCAGCTGGATGGTGCGGTCGACCAGCATGATCCCGTTGTTGACGACGATGCCGATCAGGATAAAAAGCCCGATCATCGCGGTGATGTCGACCGTCGTGTCGGTCCACCAGATCGCCCAGGGCGCGCCCAGGCAGCCGAGCAGGCAGGTGACGAGGATCGCGAAGGGCTGCAGGAAGCTCTCGAACAGCGAGGCCATCACCGCGTACACCAGCAGCAGGCACAGGCACAGGTTGATGATCAGCGCGCCCTGCCCCTGGGGGCCCCCGCGCCAGCGACTCGGCTCGCCGCTGCTGTAGCCGGCCGGGAAGCTGAAGCCGGTCATCGCCGCGTTCACGGCCTCGCGGTTGGCCTTCGGGTCGGCGGTGAAGTAGCGGACCTTGACCTTGACCTGGGTCTCGCGATCGACGCGCTGCACGAAGAACGGGCTGCGCGTGCGCTCGAAGCTGGCGAGCGAGCCGACCGCGACCTCGGTGACGCCGGCCCCGCTGCGGACCGGGATCTTGAGGTCGCGCAGCTCCTCGAGGCTGGGGCCGTCGCCCTCGTCCTCGCCCTCGCGGCGCCCGCCGTCGGCCGACAGCCGCAGCTCGATCTGGCCGTCGGGGCCGCGGACCTGGCCGAGCGGCAGGCCCTGAAACGCGGTCTGGATCAGGCGGGAGACCTCGTCGGCGCGCAGGCCGTAGCGGTGCAGCGCCGCGCTGTCGAGCTTGACGTGCAGCTCGCGCGAGCCCTCGTCGTAGGGGCCGACCACCGAGTCGTAGCCGCCGGCGTCGGGCTGCCTCGGGTCGCCGCGCGGGAGGGTCCGACGCAGGTGCTCGGCCGCCTGCTCGCCGAGCCGCATCAGCACGCTCATGTCCTCGCCCTTGATCGCCAGCTCGACCACCCGGCGATCGCCGCCGCCGCCGCGCCACATGCCCTGGGCCTCCTCGCCGAGCAGGTAGCGCACGCCGGCCTGCTCGGGCAGCGCCTTGGCGATGCGCTCGGTGAAGGCCTCGACCTCCGCCTCGGCCTCGGCGCGCACGCTCGGGTGGGCGCCGCAGCGGGCCCAGAAGTCGCTGTAGCGGCAGCTGACGTGGGCGATCTGGAGCTCGTCCTTGCGCGCGAGCAGGGCCGACTCGACGACCGCGACCTTGCCGCTGATCTCGCGGTAGCCGGGGCTGCCGACGAATTGCAGGGCGACGTCGATCTGGTCGGGGCGCGGCTCGAGCTCGCCGATGTCGAAGTTCAGGCGCATCGCCGGATACACCGCGGTGGCCGCGAGCAAGAGGCTGATCAGCAGGGTCGCCCGGCGGTGCCGCAGGGTCCGCGCGATCAGCCAGCGGTAGGCCCCGCCGATCCTGTCCATGATCGGGCTGGGGGGCGTCGGTCGGCCCCGGTTCATGCGCAGCACCGCGGGCATCAGCAGCGGCACCAGGGTCTGGCTGATGAACAGGCTGCACACCAGCACGATCGCGAAGGTCAGGCCGAGCGGTGACAGCAGCGCCGCCATCGGATCCGCGGGGTCGCCGAAGATCAGCGGCAGGAACACGATCACGCTCGAGAGCGTCGAGGCGACCGTCGCCAGGCTGACGTCGCGGCCGCCCTGGCGGATCGCCTGCAGCGGCGGCGCGCCGAGGCTCGAGTGGTGCTCGATCGCCTCGACGATCACGACCGCGTTGTCGACCAGCATGCCGACGCCGAGCACCAGGCCGAGCAGGACGATGCAGTTGAGCTCCTCGCCGCGCAGCAGCAGCACCCCGCAGGTCGCCAGCAGCGTCAGCGGGATCCCGAGCGCCGCGACCAGCGTGGCGCCGATCCGGCGCAGGAACAGGTACAGGACCAGCACGCCGAGCAGGCCGCCGTAGATGCCGGTGTCGCGCAGGTCCGCGAGGGTCTTGAGGATGATCTCGCCCTGGTCCTCGAACACGATCACCTGCAGGTCGCCGATCCGCGGGCTCGCCTGCAGGTCGCCGACGACCTGACGCACCGCGGCGGCGACCTCGACCGGGCTCGCGCCGGCGTCGGCGAACACCGCGAGGTCGACCCCGAGCTGGCCGTCGAGGCTGCGAAAGTTGCGGTTCTCTCGCGGGTGGATCTCGACCTGCGCGACCTCGCCGAGGCGGGCCGCGGCCGCGCCGGTCGACGCGCCCGCGCCCTTCACCGCGCCGGATGACGCGATCGCGGAGGCCGACACGGCCGCCGCGGAGGTCGGCGGCGCGAGCACGGCCGCCGATGCAGCGGCGGCGGACGCAGGCGGCGCGCGCGGGGCGGTCGATGTCGTGGCCGGCGGCGCGGCGGTCGCGGAGGCGGGCGTGACGAGCGCGGAGGGCCCGCTGCGGCGCGGCACCGGGAGCGCGGCGAAGGCCTCGGGGTCGGCCGGCACGGCCGGGCTGCGGACGCCAGGGCTGAGCTCGTCCTGGTGCAGCACCCCGAGCGAGCGGCCCTGTCGGGCGGAGCGCAGCACCGCGCTGACCTGGCCGAGGTCGGCGCCGACGCGCTGGACGGCCTCGAGGTCGAGGGCGACCTCGAGCTCGCGCGGCGTCGCGCCCTCGAGCTCAACGCGGGAGACCCCGGGGATGC